>Ga0111538_10006975_pt1 | contig 15266 bp, 17 predicted proteins | sample SoiMethybrSBSTD1_FD_79669 | JGI IMG/M metagenome (GOLD analysis project Ga0111538, IMG submission 79669) | Bulk soil microbial communities from a Populus tree surrounding site in Tennessee, USA - Soil MetaG P. TD hybrid SBSTD1 (version 2)... | ecosystem: Environmental > Terrestrial > Soil >...
AGCTTCTTGAGCGATCACGCGTTGAGGTCTGAAACAGCGAAGCGACCCAGGTCTGCCTTGGGTCGTCTCCGGACCGATTGCACCGCGCGGCGGGAGTCAGCTCCGGGTCAATTCGCCCCTTCTGGCCCGTGGCGCCGGTGCGCGACATGCGCACTCAACGGGACAGGCTGGCTATGACGCACGCACGCGCACGACCGCAGAGACCGTCATCGGACCTCGTGCAGCCGCACAGCCGGGCTCTGATGAGCCAGGCATGGATTTGGGTTAGCCAGGGTTGGAAAAAGGCGTTTTCGTCCTATGAGGGACTTTGCGCCGGGTAGCCACCGCAAGTCATCGATGCACACGGATTCGGGCACTTCGGCCCGGGGAGCCACGCCTTCAACCTTTGCCCCGTCCTCCGCTCAGCGGCAATTTCGCGATCTCGCGGATCGCGTCGCGGTCGGGCTCGAAGCCGAGCCCCGGTTTGTCCGACATCGTGAAATAGCCGTCCTTGGGCTCCGGCAGGTCGCGGAAAATCTGTCGGCACAGTTCGACCGCGAGATAGTGGTGCTCGACCAGCGTGCCATTGGCGAGCCCGGCCTGCAGATGCATGTTGTGGAAACCCCAGGCGCCGCCGTTCGCGACCGAGACATTGAATGCCGCCGCCATGCCGGCAATCTTGATGCACTGCGTGAAACCGCCGGTGATACAGACGTTGGGCTGCGCATAGTCGATGGCCTGCGCGGTGAGCAGATCGCGGAACCGGAACGCCAGGCCCTCGTTCTGGCCGCAGGCCAGCGCCATGCCGGTCGCGCGGCGCAGCTGGGCCATGCCGGGCACGTCGTTCTGGGTCAGCGGCTCCTCGAAAAACGAGATGCCATAGGGCTTCACCAGCTCGACCAGCCGGGTGGCGTGATAGAGATCGAGATTGCAGTTGGCGTCGATGAACAATTCAACGTCGGACCCAACCGCCTCGCGCGCGGCCTTGACCCGCGCCACATCCTCCTTGATCACATCCATGACCGGCCGCGTGTCGCGGTGGCGCAGCGCGTCGTTGCCGACCGTCATCTTCAGGCGGCGAAAGCCCTGCGACACCCACAGCTTCGCGGCCGCCGCCAATTGCTCGCGATCGAAGAAGCCGAAGCCGAAGGTCGCGTAGACCGGCACGCGCGGATGCGCGCCGCCGATGAGCCGCCACACCGGCTGCTTGAACGCCTTGCCCTTGAGGTCCCACAGCGCGACGTCGATCGCGGCCAACGCGTGCGCCGCGTAGCCGGTCTGGCCGCGCGGCATCAGGGTCCAATAGAGCTTGTCCCAGATGCGCTCATGCGCCATCGCGTCATCGCCGAGGATCGCCGGGCCCGCGACGCCGTTGACGATCTGCGCGATCACATCCTCCTCGGTGATGCTGGTCAGGCCGTGGCCGATCAGCCCGTCGGCGGTTTCGACCTCGACGTAGCAGGCCGCGAGCGTGGTCTTGCGGTCGACGCCCGCCAGTTTGATGTGCAGCGGGACGTTGAGCGGCGTCGCGCTGACGCGGGTGATCTTCATGATGCTTCCTCAAACCCTCCGATGCAGACGCCTGTCGATTGCCAGCAGGATGCTGCTGACGAGCGCCGCAAAGGCGATCAGCAGCAGCGTCACCGCCATGATCAGGTCGACATTGTGCAGCCCGATCGCGGTCATCAACAGATAGCCGAGCCCGCGTTGCGCCGCGAACATCTCGCCCAGCATGGTGCCGATCAAGGTGAGCGAGAAGCCGATCCGGAAGCCGGTGAAGATCTCCGGCAAGGCGGCGGGAAACAGGATCGAGCGGACCATTTCGGCCGGGCCGAAGCCGTGCACGCGGCCGGTCTTGATCAAAATCGGCTTGACGTTGCGCACCGCGTTGATGGTGAACAGCGCGATCGGAATGATGCCGTGGATGGCGCCGAACGCGATCTTGGCCGGCATGCCGAGACCGAAGGTCAAGAGCAGGATCGGATAGAGCGTGATCTTCGGGATCGAATAGATCGCGACCAGCATCGGCTCGAACACCTGGCCCGAGAACCTGTGGAAGCCGAGCCAGAAGCCCAGCGAGAGGCCGGCCCCGACCGCGATCGCGAGCGCCGCCGCAAAGGCCCGCATCGATTCCGACAGATGCGGCCAGAACATTTCGCTCGTCACCAGCGTCGCGGTGTAGCGGAAGGTCGCAAGCGGCGGCCGCAGCGCCGCATCGCCGACCAACCAATAGAGCGCCTGCCAGGCGATCAGCAGCCCGGCGATCAGGACCAGCGCGTTGCGCGCGGATTTCAGCGTCTCCGCGCTCACAGGCCCCGCCGCGCCAGCAGCACGCGCTCCCAAAAGGACAGTGCCGTATTGATCGCGATCGATACGGTGAGGATCAACACGATCAGCGGATACATCACAGCGTTGTCGAAATTGTTGTAGGCGAAGCTGATCTCGTAGCCCATGCCGCCGCGCGACATGATGAACTCGGCGCCGATGATTCCGATCAGCGAATAGGCCACCGCAAACTTGGCGCCGGTCAGCACGTAGGGCGCGGCGTAAGGCAGATCGACCCTGAGCGCGGTTTCGAGCGTGCCGAGCCGCTCGATGCGCGCGGCCTTGCGCAACACCCGCGGCACGCGGTCGAGACCGTTGAGGGTGTTCACGATCACGGCCACCACGCCGAGCATGAAACCGATACCGATCTGCGGCGTGTCGCCGAGCCCGAACAGCACGATCAGCAGCGGATAGAACGCGAACACGGGCACCGCGTAATAAGTGGCGAACAGCGGATCGAGCGTCTCGCGCAAGGCCCGATAGCCGTGCAGCACCACCGCGGTCGCGACGCCGATCACCAGCGCCAGCCCGAGCGCAATCGATGCATTGGTCAGGGTCTTGGCGATCGCGGCGTTCTGCGAGCCCGACCACAGGATCACGGCGAGGTCGCGCAGGATGCGATGCGGCGGCTGCATGGTAATGCGGTCGATCACGCCGGCGAGGCAAAGCGCCTCGAGCAGCAGCACCGCCGCCACCACCACCAGCGCCCGATAGAGACCGAGCCGCGTCATGGGCCCTCCCCGGCCCGCCCGATGGTCTTCAGCGATTCCTCGCGCAGCGTCTTCCACAGCCGCGCCGTGATGCCGCCGAATTCAGGACGCTCGACCACCCGGCTGTCGCGCTCACGCGGCCATCGGGTCTCGACGATGTCGAGCAGCGCCCCCGGCCGCGCCGACATCACCGCGATCCGGTCGGCCAGCATTGCGGCCTCATCGAGCGCATGCGTGATCAGAAACACGGTCGCGCCGGTCTGCCGCCACAGCCGCAGCACTTCGTCGCCCATCAGGAGGCGAGTCTGCTGGTCGAGCGCACCGAACGGCTCGTCGAGCAGAATCAGCCGCGGCTGCCGGACCAAGGTGCGCGCAATGCAGACGCGCTGGCGCATGCCGCCCGACAGCTGCGCCGGATAGCTCGCCGCAAAGTCGCCGAGTCCCATCAGCCCGATGACGTCGTGCACGCGGCGGCGCCGCTCGGCCGCCTCGAGCGAGGATTTGCGCAATCCGAACGCCACGTTGTCCTCGACCGACAGCCACGGAAAGCAGGCGTCCTCCTGGAACACCACGCCGATGCCGTCGGGAATGTCGCCCGCGATCCGCCGGCCTTCGAATTCGACCGTTCCGGCGCTCGGCGATGTCAAGCCGGCGATCACCTCGAGCAGCGTGGACTTTCCGCAGCCCGAGGGGCCGACCACTGCGAAGAACTCGCCCTTCGCCAGATCGAGATCGACCGGGCCGAGCGCATGCAACCCCTCGCCGGCTTTGGCGGCCGGAAAGATCTTGGTGATGCCGCGCAGCGAGACGTGAGCGCCCGAAACCACCCCCGCCTCCGAGCTTGGCTATTTCGGCGTCTTGATGTCGTCGGGCAGGAAAGACGTGTCGATCATCTTCGGCAGATCGAAATCGCCGGTGATCGCGCCGACCATCTTCTGCACCTCCATCATCCGCTTCATGCCGTCGAGATGAAACTGCCCGGTGCCCCAATACGGAATCCCCTGGGTGCGGCTCGCGGTTAGGCTGCGCACCGCGCTGCGTGCCACGTCGCGCTCGAGGTTGTAGTGCTTGGCGACGATGTCGCCGGCCTCGTCCGGATTGGCATGCATTAACGCGACCGCATCGCGGCGGGCGCGGATCACGGCGCGAATGAAGTCGCCGCGGCTCGCCGCCGCCGCCACGGTGGTGACGCCGACCACGTTGTCGAGCGGCGGCAGCACGTCACTCGCCGCCACCACGGCGCGGTATTTGTCCTTGTATTTCGACCACACCGGTTCGGCCATCGGCGCGATGTCGATGGCACCGAGATCGAGCGCCGCGACGCCCTCGCCGAAGCCTCCGGTGCGCACCAGCTGGGCGTCGTCCTGCTTAAGTCCCGCCGCCTGCAGCAGCAGGATCGCCAGCGCCTGGCTGGTCGAGCGCGGATTGGTGTAGCCGATCTTCTTGCCCTTGAAGTCCTGGATGGTCCTGATCGGCGAGTCCTTTTTCACCGCCCAGACGAATTCCGCCACCGTGAGCACGTTGTCGCTGATGATCTTGAGCTCGGCGCCCTGTTGGATTGCGACCGCGGTCGCGCCCGGATTGGATTCCGCATAGGCGACGCCGCCGGACAGCATGTTGCGGATCGTCGTGCCGCCGCCGGCAGAGGCGATGATGCCGGTGACGTTGGCACCGTGCAGTTGAAAGAACTTCTTCTCCAGCGCGATCGCATAAGGCATCGCATTGGCGGCGACGCCCCAATTACTCACCGCGATATTTTCGGCGGTGGCCGGCGCGACAACGCAAGTGCCAATCACCATTGCCGCACAGATTTGTCCAAGGCGATCGAACGCGCGCATATAAAACTCCTCAAGTCCGCGGCGATGTCTGGAATGGTAATGAATTCGCTTGGACCGTTCCAGGGAACGGCCGAGGCGAAGCGTCACATCAGCGGGCGACCGCCCACCAGTCGGGACACGCGGCCGCGATTTCAGCGCGCTCACTCGGCCTTGATATTGGCGTCGCGGATGACCTTGCCCCATTTTTGCGTGTACTCGGCGATGAACTTGCCAAAGTCAGGGGGCGAGTTCGCGAACGGCACCGCTCCAAGATCGCTCAACCGCGTCTTGATGGTTGCGTCGGCGAGGCCCGCATTGATCTCCTGGTTGAGCCTGGCGACGATCTCGGCGGGCGTGCCGCGCGGCGCGACAATTCCCTGCCAGCCGCTGGCCTCGTAACCCGGCACGAATTCGCCGATGGCCGGAATCTCGGGCAAGACCCCGGCGCGCGCCGCGGTGGTGACCGCCAGCGCGCGAAGGCGGCCCGACCTGACGTGGCCAATAGTCGACGGCAGCGTCCCGAAATAGACGTGGATCTGACCGCCAAGCAATTCGGTGAGCGCCGGTCCGCCACCGCGATACGGCACGTGCAGCATGTCGACGCCGGTCAGGCTCTTGAACAGCTGCCAATACACGTGCGGGGCACTGCCGATCCCTGCCGATCCCACGAACAGCTTGCCCGGATTGGCCTTGGCATAGGCAATGAGCTCGGAGAGCGAGCGCGCCGCGACCGACGGGTGCACAACCACGATGCCGGACGTCAGCGAGACGCTGCCAACCGGCGCGACATCGCGGACGAAATTAAATGGCAGGTTGTCGTAAAGCGTCGTGTTCCAGGAATCGTTGCTGGCGGCCTGCAACAGCGTGTAGCCGTCGGGCGCAGCCTTCACGACCGCCTCGGTGGCGAGACTGCCGCCGACGCCCGCGCGATTGTCGACGATGAATTGCTTGCCGAGGCGTTCGGACAACCAAGTCGACATCAGGCGGGCGTGGATGTCGTTGTTGCCGCCGGGCGGGAACCCCACCAGGACGCGCACCGGCCGCGCCGGATAAGTTTGAGCGAAGGCCATGCGCGAAATCGCCGGCAGCGCAGCCGCGCCGGCAGCCAATCGCAAAAAGCCACGACGTTTCATTGCGTCCCCCTCCGCAATGCGTCCAGCGCAGCGACTTCGATCAAACGCCAGCTGTCAGGCCGCGGTGCCGCCGCGATTCCAGCCGCGCGCGCCCTCGCCATAGATGTCGAAGCCCGCATCGGTCACCACCACGGTGTCCTCGAGCTTGATGAAGCCGCGCTTGGGATGCTGCATCGTGGTCTCGACCGACACCACCATGCCGGCCTCGAGCGGCCGCTTGGCGTCGTAGTCGTCATAGGGCACCGGTCCTGACGCGGTAAGCCGTGGCGCCTCATGGCTGACCAGACCCATGCCGTGGGCGAGGAAATGAATGTTGTTGTGGTATTTCGACTTCGCCTGCCGCGCCTCGCCGGCGCGGTAGACTTCACTCCCCATCACCCCGGCCTTGATCGGCTTGAACGCGGCGCGCTGGATCTCCTCGATGTCGGCCAGCATGTCCTGCAATTCGGCATCCGGCTCGCCGTGGATCGCCATCCGGCAGAGGTCACCGATGTAACCGTGATAGTTGCCGCCGGAATCGAGCGAGAGGATATCGCCCTCGCCCCATACCGCGCTCGACGGCGCGCGGTTGAGCGAAGTGCCCGCCGTGATCAGGCAGTAGTCGAAGGTCAGGCCGCGGTTGGTTTCCTCGCGGCGCAGCGCCTCGGTCAGCTGCGCCTTGGTGGCGCCGGGCTTGTGGCCGGCGATCACCGACTTCATGGAGTCGATCACCGCCTCGGAGGCGATCTTGAGCTTCTTCAGTTCGTCGGGCGTCTTCACCGAACGCAACCGCTCCAGCACAAACAGGCTGTCGCTGAGTTTGGCGCTCGGAAATGCATCGCGCACGACCTTGGCGGCATCCGCCGGCAGGAACGACAGCTCGGCGCCAACGCCGTTGGTCTTGATGCCGGACTTCTTGATGTGCTCGACCGCACGCTGCATGGTGTCGATCGAACCCGAATTGTTGCATTGCTGGACCGGGGTCCAGAACGGATTGAGCTCGCGCTGAAAGTTCTCCAGGCGGTGGCCGAAATAGGCGCCCTTGTCGGGCGCGCCCTTGGCGTAGACCAGAACCGGCAAATAGCGCGACAGCCCCATCGCATCCATGGTCTCGAAGAAGAAGGCGCGATGGCCGCCGAGCAGATACTGCACGTTGTGCTTCGAATTCGCGATCAGCACGTCCATGCCGGCCTCATCCATCAGCCGGTCGAGGCGAGCGGTGTCGAAGGGAATTTTGGCGGGCTGGGCGGACATGGCGGACCTCGTAAGGCGGGAATTGCGAAGCCGGCAGTCTAGCCGACGATATGGGACGGTGAAAGCGATCGAAATTCCGCTAGACTGACGCCGCCGCACGCTGGCGACCAATCCTGGGGAGGATGTGATGTCGTATCGAATTCTCGCCGCCGCGCTGATCATCGGCCTGATCGCGCCGGCCGCCGCCGTCGAGCTCAATCCCGCAGCTGTCGTCTACAAGCTGCCGAAAGACATCCAATGGAAGGACAGCCCGGGCGGCGGCTCCGCGAACATGGTTCTGGTTGGCGATCCTACCAAGCCGGGCCTCTATGTCGTGCTCAACAAGTGGAAGAAGGGCAACAACTTCAGCCGCCCGCACTTCCATCCCAATGATCGCTTCATCACGGTGATCTCTGGCACGTGGTGGGTCGGCACCGGCACCAAGTTCGATCCGGAAAACAGTACCGTGCCGATGCCGGCAGGCACCTTCGTGACCCACTTTGGCAAGCAAGTGCACTGGGACGGCGCTAAGGACGAGGACGCGATCCTGCTGATTGTCGGCGAAGGCCCGGCGACCACCACGCGGGTCGAGATCGCGAAGTAGCAATGCCCGCCACCGTCAAGCTCGATCCCGCGGTGATCGCGATCCGCCAACCCGACACACTGCAATGGCACGACCCGACCGGCGCCGCGGCCGCGAACCGCGTCGTGCTGTTCGGCGACCCGACCAAGCCGGGTCTCTATGTGGTGATGAGCCGCTTCAAGCCGGGAACGTTTTCGCGGCCGCATTTCCATCCCAACGATCGCTACATCACCGTGGTCAGCGGAACCTGGTGGGTCGGCACCGGCAATTCGTGGGACAAGGACGCGATGTTGCCCGTGAAGGCCGGCGGCGCCGTCACCCATTTCGCCAAGCAGGTCCACTACGACGGCGCCAAGGACGAAGAGGTCGTCCTGCTGATCACCGGCGAAGGTCCGGCGCCCAGCACCTATGTCGATGTCGCGCCATGAGCGCAGCGCGGCCACGGAGGTCACCATGAGAATGTTGCAAGCTCTGCTGCTGGCGTCGCTGGCCGGCATCCTGCTGCACACCTCCTCGGAAGCCGCGCGCCGGAGCGAGGCAACGCCGGCGCGGATCATCTGCGGTCAGACCGGCTGCTTCGAGGTGCCGCCGGGCTGCCGCGGCGAGGTGCGCCGCTCCGGCAAGGGCGTGGTCGCCGTGGTGATCTGCCCGCGCTAGCGGCGCGCCGACAGCACCGTCCAGGCGATCAGGCAGAACGCCGCGAAGTTGAGCAGCGCCGCGGCGGCATGGGAAAACTCCCATTGCCGGCGCAGCTCTTGCCAATTGTCCGGCACGACGGTCCAGTTCTGCGTCGCGACGTTCGCGGGCGACGTCCAGATGAAGAAGATCGCAAGCGTCGCCACCATGCAGACGCAGCCGATGACCGCCAGGATGAACCCGGGACGCTCGGCCCGCAGCAGATACGCAAGCAGGAGATTGAGCAGCATCGCGGGGATCAGGATGAAGGCCATCATCCACCAGCCCTGATAGGCGCCCTGCGCGGCGAAATACTGATCCTGCGTCATGCCGATCTTGTTCGGCAGCGCGAACAGATGCGCACCGCCGGGCACCAGCGCCAGCGCGGTGAAGACCATTGCCAGAAAGCTGACGATGCGGATCGTCATATGTCGGCAACGAGGCACCGCCGACACCGTTCCATCAATCTTGACTGCCGTCAGATGTTGGCCCAGCCGGCCGGCGGCTTCTTGCCGGGATGCAGCGCGCCGCATTTCCTGCAGGTGCGCGCCTTGGCGTCGTTGAAGAACGCCTCGTAGAGCGGCGGCAGATCCTTCACCAGATCGGTCACCTTGACCTCGATGCGGTGCACCAGCGCGTGGCATTCGAAGCAGTACCACTCGAAGGCATCCTTTTCGTCCTCGGCGCGCGCCGGCTCGACCACCAGGCCGATCGACCCCGCCGGCCGCTGCGGCGCGTGCCGCACATGCGGCGGCAGCAGGAACACTTCGCCCTCGCGGATCGGCACGTCGTAGAAATTGCCATTGTCGCCGACCTTGAGCACCATGTTGCCCTTGAGCTGGTAGAAAAACTCCTCGACCGGATCGTCGTGATAGTCGGCGCGCTGGTTCGGTCCGCCGACCACCTGCACGGTCATGCCGTCATTGTCGAACACCTTCTTGTTGCCGACCGGCGGCTTCAAGAGATGCTGGTTCTCGTCGATCCACTTCTGGAAGTTGAATGCTTTCAGACGTCCGGTCTTCATAGTCGCTCCTACGCGGCCGACGATTTGCGCGCCAGATTTTCTTGGCCGTTGAGCCGCAGCCCACAGGTCTCGAACGCCCGCCGCGTCGCCTCTTTCTCGGCCTCGGTCAGTTCCAGCATCGGCGCTCGCACGCGGCCGCCGACCTGCCCCAGCAGCTCCTGCCAGAATTTGGAATGCGCCGGCGGCTTCTCGGCCGGGCGCGAGCGGCGGAACGCCTCGCGCACCGGGTTGAGGCTGTCGCGGATCGCGCGCGCCCTGGCGACTTCGCCCTTGAAGGCCAGATCGGTGTAGTCGCGCATCCGACGATCGACCTTGGTCTGGAACAGATACGGCGGCGACGAACACAGATAGAGCCGCCAACCGAGCTCGACGATGTTGTCGAACCACTCCTCCTCGGACGCGGTCGACACGATCAATTTGTCGCCCGCGAGCTTCGTGAGCCGCGCGTACATCTCGCGCGGCACGCTGTATTTGATCGCGACGATATTCGGCAACTCGGCGATCCGCGCGCAGAGCTCCGGACTCATCAGGTAGCCGCTGTCGGGATGGCTCCACATCGCGATGCCGACATCGACCGCCTCGCTGATCGCCTTGTAGTACTGGTAGAGCGTGTCGTCCTGCTTGTGCAGGAAGTGCAGCACCGGCGCGTGCACGACGATATACGGCGCTCCGATCCCTTGCGCGTGCTTAGCCAGTTCGATGACCGTGTCCATGTTCTGATCAGAGCACGACGCGATCACGCCGGCTCTGTCGCCGACCTCATCGACCACGATCTCGATCGAGCGCTTGCGCTCGGCGACCGACTGCGAAAAGAACTCGCTCTGCTTGCCGGCGATGAAAATGCCGTCGATGCCAAGGTCGTCGACCCAGTGCCGCAGATTGGCGCGCAGTCCGGCTTCGTCGATCGAACGGTCCTCGGCAAACGGCACCAGAGCTGCGGCCCAGATGCCTTTCATATGGGCTCGCGCATAGTCCTTGGCGTCGCGGCGGCGGTATCGCATCGCTGTCTCCGGTCGGTTGGCCCCATCATGCCCGAAAACGCCGCCTCGGCGTATCGCCGATTGAGCCGGACGCCCGGGTGTTAACCACAGCGCAGAATCCCCGCAAAAGCATGTGAACAATCAGCTATTTTCCTCGTCGCGGCCCGCGAATCTTCGGCTAGATTGGCGCCGCATGCGGTTCGGGGTCGGTCGGGTGGGCGTCATGCGGAATCCTCAGCACAAAGCCGCTGTGCTGGCGGCGACATTGTCGGCCGCTATTTTCTCCTGCACTGCGCCGGCCACGGCCAATCCCGACATTGGCTCGATCGCGCCGCCAACTCCCGTCCCCTCCTATTCGGCCCTGGCCAAGGCGAAGCCCGCGAACAAGCACAAGAAGAAGGCGGAGCACACCAACAAGGCGCCGGTGATTCCGGCTGGGCCGTTGCAGATCGTGGTGTCGATCAACACCCAGCGCGTGAAGCTCTATGCCAACGGCCAGGAGGTCGCGCAGGCGCCGGTCTCGACCGGCACTGCGAGCCATCCGACCCCGATGGGCCTGTTCAGCATCATCCAGAAGAACCGCCATCACGTGTCCAACCTCTATGGCGCGGAGATGCCCTACATGCAGCGCATCACCTGGTCGGGGTCGGCGATGCACCAGGGCCCGCTGCCGGGCTATCCGGCCTCGCATGGCTGCATCCGGCTTCCCACTGACTTCGCTGCCATGCTCTGGAAGGTCACCAAGATCGGCGCCCGCGTGGTGATCGCCAAGGACGAAACCAAGCCGGTCGACATCGAGCATCCGCGATTGTTGGTGCCCAGGCCTGCACCGCTTGCCGCCGCGCCGCGCCCGATCAAAACCGCCGACGGGGCCACCATGGTGCCGGGCGCGGTGGTGCCGGATGCGAGCCAACCGATCGTCACAACCGGCACCGCGATCTCCCCGAGCGCCCAGCCCGCGGGGGTCGAAACGACCAAGACCCGCGGGAGCGAAGCCAAGACCAGGCCGAACGTGGCTGCCGTGCCGGTTATCGCAAAGCCCGTTGCCAAGCCATTGGGCGACGAACAGGCGATCGTCGCCGAAGCCGCGCCCAGCTCGCGCGACCTGCAGCGCCGCACCAGCCCGGTTTCGGTGTTCGTCAGCCTCAAGGACCGCCGGCTTTATGTCCGCCAAGCCATGGAGCCGCTGTTCGACGCACCGGTCACGATCCAAAATCCGGATCAGCCGATTGGCACCCATGTGTTCACCGCGATGGAGCCCAAGACCGGCGGCGAGATGCGCTGGACCGCGATCTCGATCCCGTCGGGCTATCCGCGACATGTCACCGCCAGTTTGAAAACCAAGAAGCACAAGACCGACGTGCCGGCTCTCCCGATCGCCGGACCGCTGCCGAGCGCGAGCGCGGCGCTCGACCGGCTGGAGCTGCCGCAGGACATCCGCGATCAGATCGGCGCCCTGCTCACGCCCGGGTCCTCGCTGATCATCTCCGACAACAGCATCGCCAACGGCGAAACCGGCAAATACACCGACTTCATCGTCCTGACGCGCTGAGCATTCATCCACTCTCAACCAATCGCGCGATCGTGATGGCAAAGCCATGCGGCTTTGCCGTGCAGCCATTCGCATCCTGCTGCCAGCATTTGTGACAGCCTTTCCCTAAGGCACCGCGCCGCTTCGCCTTTTCACCCCTCGCCAAGACCGCGTCAGAAAAGCGACACAAATTTTACTTAAAGGCCCGCGCTCGACTTTGAGCAGCGTCGGCGTAAGGTCGACTAACAAACAGCTCTGCTTGCAGGCTCCGGGGCGTGACCGGTCTGCGAGTGTCAGGGGGAGCTCATGGCGCTATTGCACGTTGCGGTGTCACCGCCGCTGGCGACCGACCGGCCGATCTGCCCGGAATGCGGAACGTTGATGCGGCTGTCGCGCATCGAACCGACCGAGCGGCCGGGCTACGATCTGCGGGTTTTCGAGTGCCAAGGCTGCGACAAGACTGAATCGATGATCGTGAGATTCAGGTAGCCGCGTCGGCCTATCAGATCGACGCCACTTCGGCACCGCGCGGCGCCAACCGCGAGGGCCGGCGGGTGATCGGTTCGACCGAGCAAAGCGGAGTCGGCACCGGCGTCTTGGTGAAGGCCGGGCCATTGCCGGTCTCCGAGACGTCGACCCAGACCAGCCAGTTCTTGTCGTCGCGCGCCTCGTAATCCTCGCGGAAATGCGACAGCCGCGACTCGGTGCGGAACAGCGACGCGCCGAGAATGAAGCGGGCGGCCAGCAGCATCGCCTCGGTTTCCTTCAACCGGACCAGTTCGTGGGTGTGCGGCGCGGCGATCTGCTTGAACTGTTCGTCGAGCGCGGCGACGCGCCGCGCGGCGCCCTGCAAACGATCCTCGCGCTTGAGGATGCCGGTGTCATAGGCAAACATCACGGCCTGCAAGTCGCGCAGGATGCGGTCGGACTCGGCCTGCGCTTCGGCCTTCAACGGCACGAAGGTCTCGGCGTGCAGCGCCCGCACCTCGGCGGCGTCGAGCTGCGGCGCCGGCAGCCGGTCGAGATCCTCGATCGCCGAACGGCCCGCGATGAAGCCGTTACCGACGCAAAGCCCGATGTGGAAGCCGGCGAAATGGTTGGCGCAGCCGGCCTGCGCCAGACCCGCCGCCAAGAGCCCCGGCACGTCGGAGCGGCAGTCGGCGCCGGTGCGGATGCCCATTTTGGTCATCTGGTTGAGCGCGTAGTATGGCGTCTTGCCGAACATGTCGGTCTTGGCTTCATCCCCGAGCTTGCGGAAGAAATTGTCCATCCAGCGCACCTTGCTCTGGATGAACTCATCGCGCATTCCCTCCGGGATCGCCGACATGTCGAGATAAAGCGGCGCGTTGCCCTTCTCCTGCTCGATCGCCATGGCACGGGCGATGCGGGGCACGTCCGCCTCGTCGGCCCAGTCGGGCTCGTAGGCCCGCATGAACGGCTCGCCCTTGGCGTTGGTCCAGCGCGCGCCCTCCTGGATCGCGAAGGTAATGCCTTCAAAATAAAACTTGGGCGTGCCGGGCCGCACATAGGAGAACTCGGCATTGCGCAAGGTGGCGCCGGCCCGATAGGCGAGCAGCGTGCCGGTGCCGGTGATGTCGCGCACGAAGCCGGAGCGGAACGTGATGGCGTTGGTCGCGACGATCGTGGCCCGCGCCTTGATGGCGTGGAATTCGCCGGTGCGGCTGTGGATGCCGGTCGCGCCTGTGATGCGGCCGCCAGGGCCGCCGCACAGCCCGGTGATGAAGATACGGTCGAGGAGCTGCACGCCCTCCCGCTCCAGCGCGAGGCGAAGCTTCCAGGCGAATTCGAGCCCGCCGCCCTCCGGATACATCACCCGGGCGAGATCGAGACCGCGGGTCGGCCGCCGCTTGTAGCGGCCGTGCTCATCGCGGCCGAAGGTCATGCCGATCGCCTCGAAATCCTTCAGCCGCGCGTAGGAATTCTCCAAAACCTCGCGCACCAGGATCTGATCGGCGATGCCGTCATTGCCGGCCACGATTTCGCGCAGAATGCCGTCGATGTCGTCATCGGGATCGACCACGATCTTCCAGGCATTGGAAAACGCGGTGTGGCCGGTCCGGCCGATCAGCCAGGAATCGACCAGAGTGACCCGGGTGCCGGGCGGACCGTGGCGCTTGGCGGAGAGCGCCGCAAGGAGCCCACCGGCGCCGGCGCCGATCACCAGCACGTCGGTGTCGACCAACGTCCCCTCAAACCGCGTCATCGGCTCACCACGGTCGCGGCCGGTTCTTCACCGAGGGATGCACGTCGACAATGCGCTCGGGACAGAAGATTTCGCAGCTGAAGCAGGTGATGCAATGCTCACGGAATTTGATCACCGGCAGCAATTTGACCTGCGTCAGGCCGGCGATCTCGCTTTGGGCGGGCGCGGCCTCCATGTGGATCACGTCGGCCGGGCAGACCAGGTCGCAGATGCCGCAACCGGTGCACTTTTCGAGGTCGATCGTCTCGATCATCCCGCTTCATAGCAAATGCCGGCCGGGCTGACAGCGCCCCGACCCTGAATTTGCGGCGATCGAGATATGCGCCCGCGGCCTACGCGGCGGACACGGCCTTGCGCTGCGTGGTGAAGTAGGTCACCAGCTCGTTGTCGTCCTGCGGCGCGGGAGCGACCTCGGCCTCCAGCGCCCGCTCCATCATCAGATCGAGGGAGGCGACCTCGATGCGGTTGCGCCCGCGCTCCTTGGCGCAATAGAGCGCCTCGTCGGCCTGCGCCAGCAGCGTCTGGATGTCGAGAAGGCCGTCGTCGCAGACCACCATGCCCATACTGACGGTACCGGCGACCTGCTGGCCTTCGATGTCGATCGCGGCTTCGGCGAACGACAGGCGGATGCGCTCGGCAATCGCGATGCCCCTATCATGCCCCGAGTCGTGCAAGATCATCGCGAACTCTTCGCCGCCGAGCCGCCCGATCAGGTCGCGCGGACCGAGCTTGGCGGTCGCGATCTCGGCGAACACCTGCAGCACGACATCGCCGACGGCGTGACCGAAGCGGTCATTGATCGACTTGAAGTGGTCGAGGTCGGCGAGCAGCACGGCGGGTGGCCGGCTGTTCCGATCGTAGCTTTCGGCAAGCCTCGCGGCCTCCTCCAGGAAGGCGCGGCGGTTGGCGATGCCGGTCAAGGGATCGACCAGCGCGGCGGTCTTGTGGCGCAATTCGGTGCGCTCCTTCGCCATCGCCAGCAGGATGAACGCAATCGCGATGGTGAAGAGCAGCGCCTCGAAGCTCAGCAACGTGAGCCAGACGCTGTCGAACACCTGGTTGGTGGGCGACCA
>Ga0111538_10006976_pt1 | contig 15265 bp, 14 predicted proteins | sample SoiMethybrSBSTD1_FD_79669 | JGI IMG/M metagenome (GOLD analysis project Ga0111538, IMG submission 79669) | Bulk soil microbial communities from a Populus tree surrounding site in Tennessee, USA - Soil MetaG P. TD hybrid SBSTD1 (version 2)... | ecosystem: Environmental > Terrestrial > Soil >...
ACGAGATCGCGCTTGATGCGGGCGACGAGGCCGGGCCCCTCGAAGACGAGCCCGGTGTAGAGCTGCAGCAGCGTGGCGCCGGCCTCGATCTTGGCGATGGCCGAGGGGCCGGAGTCGATGCCGCCGATGCCGATCAGCGGGACTTTCCCTTGCGTTAGCCGAAAGACGCGCGCCAGCATCACCGTGGAGCGATGAAACAGCGGGCGGCCCGATACTCCGCCCGGCTCGCGCGCGAGCGCGGCGTTGCTCACGCCAAAGCGGGAAAGCGTCGTATTGCCGATGGCAATGCCATCGACGCCTCGATTTGCCAGAACATCCACCACCGGCGCCAGGTCGTCCTCGGCAATATCCGGAGCCAGCTTGACGACGATCGGGCGCCTTGGCCTCCCGGCCGTCGTCAGCTCCGATCGCGCCGCCAGCACGCGCGCCAGGAGATCGTCCAGAGCCGCCGGGGCCTGCAAGTCGCGCAAGCCCGGCGTATTGGGCGAGGAGACGTTGACCGCGAAGTAGCTCGCCACGTCGTAGAAGCGGCGGACGCCCTGGACGTAATCAGCGGTGCGATCGGGCGAGTCCTTGTTGGCCCCGACATTGACGCCGACGATGCCGCGCGGGGGGCTCGCCGCGAGCCGCGTCAGCGCGGCATCATGGCCGCCGTTGTTGAAGCCGAGCCGGTTGATCAGCGCATGATCTTCGGTGAGCCGGAACACGCGCGGGCGCGGATTGCCTTGCTGGGGTTTCGGCGTGACGGTGCCGACCTCGGCGAGGCCGAGACCCATGCGCAGTACGCGATCGTGGACGCGCGCGTCCTTGTCGAAGCCCGCGGCGATGCCCAGGGGGTTCGGAAAAGCGAGCCCCCACAACTGCGTCGCCAAGCGCGCGTCGTCGGCCGCCAAGTCGCGCGGATATATCCCTGCTTCCAACGACTTGAGCGTCAGCTCATGCGCCCGCTCCGGGTCCAGGGCGAAGAGCGCGGGTCGGACGAGCTCGAAAACGAGGCCAAGCATGGGGCCGCCTTTGCGATGGCCAGTAGCGCCGCGCGAAGCACAAAGCCATGCCGCAGGCAAGCGCGATGTTGAGTTGCATCGCCGATTCGAACTGTGCACTCAATGCCGCGGATCAACCGAGGGCCGCGTTCATGCCGTTCCCCGCTCAGACTGTGTCGGTCGGGCAGCTCCTTGCCAATCCCTTCGTCATCGAGGCTCCTGCCTATCAGCGCTCGTTCGCGTGGGCCGACAAGGAAGCCGGCAAGCTGCTCGACGACATCGTTTCCGGGCCCTTTGCGGAAGCGGGAGCTCGCAATGGCGAGTATTTCCTGGGCGCCATGCTGTTCATCGAGCGCCCGCCGGCCTCCCGCCTGAGGAATTGGCGTCCGTGGCGCGTCCTCGAGGTCGTGGACGGCTTCCAGAGGCTGACCACTCTCCTCGTTCTGCTGTGCGTCTTGCGCGACCTCGACGAGGACGACGGCAAGCCAGCCAACGCTCGTCTCTTGGCGGCAATCGGGACCGGGCAGGCGCCGAGCGCGCGGCCTCGGCTGTCGGTCGCAGGCCCTGAGGAGGCGTTCTTTCTGGCCCACGTCCGGGCGCCGGGAGCCACCCGTGTCGAGCCAAACGGCGCCAACCGCTCGCCCGCGCAGGAGCGCATCTTGCAGGTGCGCGACCACTTCGTCGCCGCCCTCATGGGCTACGACGCGGCGGAGCGTCGCAAGCTCGCCGAGTTCGTGCTCGACCAGTGCTGCGTGGTGCAGGTGTTGGCCACCGACATCGATCAGGCGCACCGCATGTTCGAGGTGCTCAATGCCCGCGGCAAGCCGCTCGCGCGCAACGACATCCTGAAGGCGGAGCTGCTGGATGGCGTGCCGGCTGAGCAGGCATTGGCCGCCAAGGTCATCTGGGAGAAAGCCGAAGCTCGCGCCGGCTCGCATTTCGAGCAGCTCTTCAGCCATATCCGCGCCATGTATCGGCGGCCCGACGACAAGGTGATCTCCGACATCAGGCAGATCGCCGCCGAGAAGGGTGGCGCCTGGCCGTTCATCGAGAAAATCCTCCAGCCATCGGCAACCATCCTCGATGACATCCTCAACGCACGACATGCCGGCCACCCTCAGTCGGCCAGTATTGCCCAGTATTTGCGCTATCTCGGCTGGCACTCGTTCTCCGATTGGCTTCCGCCGGCGATGTTGTGGTGGCTCGAGAGGGGTGAGGACGTGGAAGGGCTGTCGCAATTCCTGCGCCGGCTCGACCGCCTAGCGCTCGGCGTGAAGATCCTCGGCATCGGCGGTTCCAAACGTGCCCGCCGGTTCGGCATGGTCGCCTTGGCGATTGCCGACGGCGGCGACCTCGATGGCCCGGGCAATCCGCTCGAGCTGACGCGTCCGGAGCTGAAGACCATCGAATACAACCTTCGCGATCTGCACGTGCGCAACGCGCCGGCGGCCAAGCACCTGCTGCTGCGCCTGGGAGATGCCGAGGCCGGCAAACCGGAGTCGGCAACGCTGCCCGAGGACATGACGGTCGAGCACGTGCTGCCGAGGAAGCTCGGCGCCACCAGCCAATGGCGCGGCTGGCACCCCGACCCCGAGATCCGGGACCGGTGCACGCACTCGCTGGGCAACCTCGTGCTGGTGACGAAGGCCCAGAACGACCGTGCCGGCAATCTCGACTTCGCGCGCAAGCTCGAGATCTATTTCAACACGCCTGGCGCCCCGATCCCGATCCTCAACCAGGACCTGCGCGGCCGCGCCGATTGGAGGACGGCCGACATCAAGGCGCGCGAGGCGCGGCTCATGCGACTCATCGAGGAGCTGTGGGATTTCGATCTCCCGAAGCTGCGTGGGGAGGCCCAGCAAGCCGCCGCCCAGCAGGCGAGATTCGGGCGCGGGCGCAAGCGCGCCTGATGCCCCGGCCGGATTACGCTGCCTTCTTGCGTTTGCGCGCTGTGGGCTTCGCGGGGGCTGCGGGGATGGCGGTGCCGATCATGCTGTCGCGGGTGACGATGGCGGCGAGCTGCTTTTCGCTCCAGCCTAGCGTCCCCTTCGGGCGCATCGGCAGCACGATGTAGCGCAGGTCGGCGGTGGAATCGTGCACGCGCACCTCGACGCCCTCGGGTAGCTTGACGCCGAACTCGGCCAGCACGCCACGCGGATCGGCGACGGTGCGCGAGCGGTATGCGAGGCTCTTGTACCAAGCCGGCGGGACGCCCAGCAGCATCTTCGGATAGCACGAGCACAACGTGCAAACTATGACGTTGTGCGCCTTGGCCGTGTTCTCGACGGTGTGGAACTCGGCGAGCGTGCCGATGTCGATGCCGAGCTCGGCGAGAGCGGCGCGCGTGTCCGCGAGGAGCCGCTTTTTGAAGGCGGGATCGGTCCAGGCGCGGGCCACCACCTTGGCGCCCAGCGCCGGCGAGCGGCTGTCCATCAGATCTACCTGGTTGGCGATCTCGGGGGCGGTGAGCACGCCTTTCTCGATCAGCAGCGAGCGCACGGCCTCTTCGAGCACCTCGTAGGCCCCGATCGGACCGGCGTCGTGGTCCTTCTGGGGAGGAGCGTGCGTGTGGCCGTGATCGTCGTCGTCATGATCGTGATCGTGATCGTGAGGGTCGTGGTCGTGCATGCTTGCCACTCCTACTTCAACGGCTCGAGCCAGTGCTCGTAGATGTCGGCTTCCAGGTGGTCGCCGGCATGGCCCTCGTAGCGCGCCCAGATCTCGGCCTGCGCGAAGCGCACCTTGTAGAGCACCTGGCCCGGCAGCCCCGGCTTGTGATAGGCGAGCTGCTCGGGGTTGCGGAATGTACCGTGGATCTCGGCCACCACGCCCGCCTTGCCGCGCAGATACCAGGGCGTGCGGCAATGGCCGACGGCGGGGCGCGAGGCCACGCGTACCTTGTGGCCCGGCGCGAAGCGGCAGCGCGATGTTTCCGCCTTCACCACGGAATGGTTTCCTTGGCGGCTTTGCGGCCGGCCTTCTGATGTCTGGCCCGCACCTCGGCCATTCTCGCCTCGATCTCCTCGCGGGTCAGGACCTCCTGCTCGACAAGCAGGTTGCGGACGGCACGGATCCATTTCTCGTAGTAGGTCGTGCGGTCGTACTCCTGCTCGCCGTAGCTCTCGATCATGCGGCGGTGGGCGTCGACGGAGAGCACGCGCCGCTTGTTGTCCCTGAGCAGGATCAGCATGGCATCGGTGCGTTTCTCCCACAGGGCAAGGTCGTGCTCGTGGCGGTCGATGGGTCCGAACTCGAGGCCGCCCACGTCGTGGCTGGCGCGGCCCCCGGCGCCCCGGCGCAACATGTTCTTCCGTTCGGGTTGGGGCATCTGGGGCAGCGCTCCTCATCGATGGGGGCTCCATGATGCCTCCGTCCGCCCGCCAAGGCTAGATGCCGCGCCAGGCTGACTCGCACGCTGGCCTGCTCTAAGCTGGGCGCAGGCCCTCGGAGGAGCGGCCCGAGGGAGAGGAAAAGCCTTGAAATGGTGACGATCAAAGCGGGGCCGCTGACCGAGCTGGTGGGCGACATCTTCGCCAAGGCCGGGTGCTCGGCGGAAGAGGGCAAACGCATCGGCAAGTTCCTGGTCTCCGCCAACCTGACCGGCCATGACAGCCACGGCGTCGCCCGCGTGCCGCGGTACGTGCAGTGGAAGCGCGACGGCGTCGTGCATGCCGATCGCGAGGCCAAGATCGTCACGCAGACGCCGGTGTTGGCGGTGGTCGATGGCCTCAATGGCTTTGGCCAGACGGTGGCGCCGCAAGCCGTCGCCATCGGCATCGAAAAGTGCCGGGCCATGGGGCTGTCGATGGTGGCTTTGAAGAACGCCGGCCATATCGGCCGAGTCGGCGACTGGGCGGAGATGGCGGCCGAAGCCGGCCTCGTCTCGGTGCATTTCGTCAATGCCTCAGGCAGCGTGCTGGTGGCCCCCTTCGGTGGCACCGAGCGACGGCTCTCCACCGCACCGTTCTGCGTCGGCGTGCCCCGGCCCGGCGAGCCGCCGGTGGTGCTCGACTTTGCCACCTCGGTGGTCGCCGAGGGCAAGGCGCTGGTGGCGAGCCAGGGTGGCAAGAAGCTCCCGAATGATGCGCTGATCAGTCTCGACGGCAAGATGAGCGGCGATCCGCGTGTGCTCTACGGCGACTACACGGCGACCGGTCCGCGCCAGGCCGGCAACGGCCCCGGTGCCATCCGCGCCTTCGGCGATCACAAGGGCTCGGGGCTCGCCCTGATCTGCGAGCTGCTCGGCGGCTCGCTCACCGGCATGAAGGCCACGGGCCTCGGCGGCGAGCGCGGCGACCGCTTCCGCGGCAACGGCATGCTCTCCTTCTACGTCGACCCGGCGGTAGTCGATCCCGAGGGTCTGTTCCCGGCCGATGTTGCCCGCTACGTCGCCTACTTCAAGAGCGCCAAGCCGGCCGCACCCGGCAGTGAGGTGCTTGCCCCCGGGGACCCCGAGAACCGCACGCGGCGGCAGCGCCTCGCCGAGGGCATCCCGCTACCCGACGACACCTGGGCCGCCATCGTCGCCACTGCCCGCGAGGTCGGCGTCGACGAGCGCCGCATCCAGTTGACGGGTGCGGCTTGAGTATTCCCTCTCCCCATGCTCTTCAGCATGGGGAGAGGGAGGCCACCAGTCTAGGAGAGTTACGTGATCGACGCCGCACTGCTCGAGAAGCTCAAGATCTACGACACGCCGACCATCTGCAATGCGCTGGAGATCGTCGATCCGGGCCGGCGTTCGACGGGGTTCACTGCCAAGCCGCTGGTGTGCCCCTTCCCGGGCCTGCCGCCGATTGTCGGCTACGCCAAGACGGCGACCATCCGCACCACGCATGCCCACGAGCTCGACGCCAAGAAGGCCCGCGAGCAGCGCATCGGCTACTACGAGTACGTGGCGGCTAAGCCGGCCCCCTCCATCGTCGTGATCCAGGACCTGGACGGGGCCGACATCGGCTTCGGCGCCTTCTGGGGCGAGGTGCAGAGCGCCATACACAAGGGTCTCGGCCTACTGGGCGTCGTCACCGACGGCTGCATCCGCGACATCGATCAATGGGCGCCGGGCTTCCAGGCGCTGGCCGGCTCGGTCATGCCGAGCCATGCGCACGTGCACCTGCACGATTTCGGCAGGGAGGTGCGGGTCGCCGGCATGCTGGTGCGGTCGGGCGACATCGTGCACGCCGACCGGCACGGCGCGGTGACGATCCCCGAGGCGGCGGCTGCCAAGATCCCCGCAGCCTGCGACCTCCTCGCCCGGAAGGAGGCGGTGATCCTGGAGATGGCGCGCGCGCCGGGCTTCGACGCGGCCAAGCTGCGCGAGGCGCTGGCCAAGCAGGACGAGATCCATTGACGGCATCCCCGCGCAGGCGGGGATCCACGTCACAAGGCGGTCAATTGCTGAGAGTTGCGTGGGTGCCCGCCTGCGCAGGCATGACGTCGAGCACGAGGAGAGCGAAGAGATGAAAGCAAATCTGCTGAAGAAGAAGATCGCCGACGGCGTGAACTGCGTGGGCGGGTGGGCGGCGATCCCCGATCCGTTTGCGTGCGAGGTCTACGCCGCCCAGGGCTGGGACAGCGTGACGATCGACATGCAGCACGGCGCCGGCAACATCAACGACGCGGTGCCGATGCTGGTGGCGATCCAGAGCGCCGGCGACGCAACGCCTCTCGTGCGCGTGCCCTGGAATGATCCCGGCCAGATCATGCGCGCCTTGGACGCGGGCGCCATGGGCATCATCTGCCCGATGATCAACACCAAGTCCGAGGCCGAGGCCCTGGTGCGCTCGGGCCGCTATCCGCCGATGGGGGAACGCAGCTTCGGGCCCTACCGCGCCGCGCAATACGGCGCCGACTATTGGCAGAAGGCCAACGAGGAGATCCTGCTGTTCGCCATGGTGGAAACGAGGCAGGCCGTGAACAACCTGGAGGAGATCCTGTCCGTCAAGGGCATCAGCGGCGTCTATGTCGGCCCATCCGACCTGTCGCTCAGCCTCGGCAAGCCGCCGACCCTCGACCCGACCGACAAGGAAGTGCTGGCCGCCATCGACACCATCGTCAAGACCACGCGCAAGAAGGGGCTGATCGCCGGCGTGCACACCGACGGCCCCGCGACGGCGCTGCGCCGCTTCGAGGCGGGTTTCCAGATGTGCACCATCCTCAACGACGTGCGGCTGATGGCGGTCGCCGCCCAGCAGGCCGTCAACGAGGTGCGCGGCAAGGGCCCGGCGGCGAAGGCGAAGACCTACTGATGGCGTGCTCCCTCTCCCCATTGAAGAACGGGGAGAGGGGACAATCCTGGCGGGTCTCACGCCTCCGGCCAGCGCTTGTCGAAATCCCACACGTGCTCAAAGCCGACCAGCCGGCAGAACTTGTCGAAGGGATAGAACTCGGCGGCGAGCGTGTCGCTCGAGCCCTTGTCCTTGAGCACGCCGTAGACGTGAGCCAGCGCCTTGGCGGTGGCGAGGAAGCCGGTGGCCGGGAAGATGGCGATGCGGTAGCCGAGCTCCTCCAGCCGCTGCTTGGGCAGGATCGGCGTGCGTCCGCCATCGGCCATGTTGGCGAGCAAAGGCACGTCGAAGTGCCGGCCGATCCTCGCCATCTCCGCCTCGCTCTCCGGGCTTTCGATGAACAGGACGTCGGCGCCCGCCTTGGCGTAGGCCTCCCCGCGCCGCAGCGCCTCGTCGAGCCCGTGGTTGGTGCGGGCGTCGGTGCGCGCGACGATGAGAAAGTCGGCCGAGGAGCGGCTGGCGGCCGCCACCTCGATCTTGCGCACCATCTGCTCGATCGGCACGACGCGCCGCCCGGGCGTGTGGCCGCATTTCTTGGGGAACACTTGGTCCTCGATCTGGATCGCCGCGGCGCCGGCCCGCTCGTAGCCCTGCACGGTGCGCTCGACGTTGAGCAGGCCGCCGAAGCCGGTGTCGGCATCGCAGATGACGGGGGTGGTCGTGCCCTGGCAAATCTGGGCAACGCGCTCGACCATCTCGGTGTAGCTGGCAAGGCCCGCGTCCGGCAGCCCCAGCGAGGCGGAAACGCCGTATCCCGTCATATAGAGCGCGGTGAAGCCCAAGCCGTCGGCGATCTTGGCTGAGATCATGTCGTAGACCCCGGGCGCCGTCACGAGGCCCTTGCCGGCCAAGGCTTTCTTCAGCTTCTTTCCCTGCTGCATCGCGTCGATCCTTCCCTTGGCGTTGCCAGCTTCCGTGTGCGCACGGGTGGCGGCAGGATTGAGAATACCGTGAGCTGGCCGGTTTTCGAGGCCCTTATCCGAAATACGGATTTGAAATGCTGCGGGAATTGGATGATGCTGACGGCCGCCTGACCGGCCCTCCCGGCCGGTCGGTCAAGAAACCGATACAAAACAAGGGAGGAAGCACATGAGGACCTCGAGTTGGACCTCCACGCTCGCGGTGCTGGCGGGGCTGGTAGCCGTGTCCGCGTGGACGGTACCTGGCCAGGCCGAGCCCAAGAAAGGCGGCATCCTTAAGTTCGTCGTCCCGGACGAGCCGCCGAGCTTCGACGGCCACAAAGAGACGACGTTCGCGATGATCCACCCGATCGCGCCGTTCTACAGCGTGCTGATCCGGGTGCCGCCGGAGGACCCCGCCAAGAACGAGTTCGTGTGCGACCTGTGCACCGAGATGCCCAAGGCCGCCGACGGCGGCAAGAGCTTCACCTTCAAGATCCGCAAGGGCGTCAAGTTCCACGATGGCTCGCCGCTCAGCGCCAAGGATGTGCACGCCTCCTTCCAGCGCATCATCTCCCCCCCGCAGGGCGTCTCCAGCGCCCGCCACGCCTGGTTCAGCATGGTCGAGAGCGTGACCGCGCCCGACGACGAGACCGTGGTGTTCAAGCTCAAGCACCCGTCCGGCGCCTTCCTGCCGGCGCTCGCCAACCCGTTCAACTTCATCTACTCGAAGGCCAAGATCGACGCCGATCAGCACTGGCACGAGATGAACGTGATGGGCTCGGGCCCATTCGTGTTCGAGGCCCGGCAGGCCGGCGCGCTGGTCAAGGGCAAACGCAACCCCGACTACTACCACCAGGGCCTGCCCTACCTCGACGGCTTCGAGGCCATCTTTGCCAAGACGCAGACGTTGAGGGTGCAGGCCATCCGCGGCGACCAGGCGGCCGTCGAGTTCCGGGGCCTGCCGCCCAAGACCCGCGACGACCTGGTGGCGGCGCTCGGCAAGGACATCACGGTGCAGGAGAGCGACTGGAACTGCGTGCTCCTCATCACGCCCAACCACAAGAAGAAGCCGTTCGACGACAAGCGCGTGCGCAGGGCCCTGTCGCTGGCCGTCGACCGCTGGGGCGGCTCCAAGGACCTGGCCAAGATCGCCGTCGTCAAGACGGTCGGCGGCGTGGTCTTCCCCGGCCATCCGTTGGCCGCAACCAAGGCCGAGCTGGAGCAGCTGGCCGGCTACTGGCCCGACATCAACAAGTCGCGCGCCGAGGCCAAGAAGCTGCTGCAGGAAGCCGGCGTCACCGACCTCAAGTTCACGCTCGCCAACCGCGGCGTCGACCAGCCCTACACGATCGTTGGCACCTGGTTGATCGACCAGTGGAAGCAGGTCGGCATCACCGTGGAGCAAAAGGTCGACGCGACAGGCCCGTTCTATGCCGCGCTCGACTCGGGCACCTTCGACGTGACGATGGACTTCAACTGCCAGTCGGTCGTCAATCCGCTCGGCGATACCTCCAAGTTCCTCCCCAATGCCGGCGACCAGTACGGCAAGTTCGAGGACGCGGAGCTGCTCAAGCTGCACGAGGCCATGAACAAGACCGGCGACGAGGCCGAGCAGAAGAAGCTGATGCGGGCCTACGAGAAGCGCGTCCTGGATGAGGAGGCCCACAACCTCATCACGCTCTGGTGGTATCGCATCATCGCCCACCGGTCCTACATGAAGGGGTGGAAGATCACGCCGAGCCACTACCTCAATCAGGACCTTTCGGTGGTTTGGATCGACAAGTAGGCTCCAGCGCAGTCGCGCGCCGCCCCGGCCGGCTCCGCTCGCGGAAGCCGGTCGGGTCAGCCTTCCCACTCGAAGTGCCGCATGTTCGTCTATGTTTTCAAGCGCGTGCTGCTGATGATCCCGACGCTGTTCGGGGCGGCGGTGCTCGTGTTCTTGCTGATGCGCCTGATCCCCGGCGACGTGTGCGTGCTGCGGCTCGCCACCGGCGGAGGCATGGACCCGCAGGTGCTGCGCAACTGCCGGGCGGAGATCGGCACCGATCAGCCGATGGCCGTGCAGTTCTACCGCTTCATCAAGGGCCTCGTGACCTTCGACTTCGGCAAGTCGATGTGGACCGGGCGGCCGATCGTGGAGGAGGTCGGCCTGCGCTTCGAGCTGTCCCTGCAGGTTGCCATCATGGCGACCATCACCGCCATTCTGCTCGCCATTCCGCTGGGCACCATCTCGGCCGTGAGGCAGAACACCTGGATCGACTATGTGGTGAGGGCGTTTTCCATCGCCGGCGTCGCCGTGCCGTCGTTCTGGCTCGGCATCCTGCTCATCCTCGGCATCCTGATCGCGTCGAAGGCCTGGTTCGGCACGCCGTGGATGCCGCCCATCACCTACGTGCCGATCTGGGTCGACCCGCTGCACAACCTGAGCATGCTGATCTGGCCGGCGCTCGCCACCGGCTATCGCTACTCGGCGGTCGCCACCCGCATGACCCGCTCGGCCATGCTCGAGGTGCTGCGCGAGGACTACGTGCGCACTGCGCGCGCCAAGGGCGTGTTCCGCAAGCTGGTCGTGCGCCGACACGCGCTGCGCAACGCGCTGCTTCCCGTCGTCACCATCATCGGCATCGAGTTCGCGTTCCTGATGGGAGGCCTGGTGGTCACCGAGCAGGTGTTCAACCTCAATGGACTCGGCAAGCTGTTCGTCGAGTCGGTCCTGAACCAGGACTACAACATGACGCAGGCGCTGGTGATGCTGGTCGTCGCCATCTTCGCCTTCACCAACCTGGCGATCGACATCCTCTACGCCTGGCTCGACCCGCGCATCCGCTACAACCGCTGACGGACGCTTCGCATGGCAACCATCTCCCACCCCGCCGAAGAGGCCCTGCCGAGACCTTCACGATTGGCAACGCTGTGGCAGTTCTGCGCCCAGAACCCGCTCGGCGCGGCGGGCGGCTTCGTGGTGATCGTGATGATCCTGATGGCCGCGTTCGCCGACCTGGTGACGGTCTACGACCCGACGCGCAACAATTTCGGGGCGATGCTGGAAGCGCCGGGACGCGAGTATTGGCTGGGCACCGACCAGTTCGGCCGCGACCTCTACACCCGCATCGTCTACGGGGCGCGCACCGCCCTGACGGTGGGATTCGTCTCGGCGTTCATCGGCGGCACGCTGGGGCTCATCCTCGGCGTGGCCAGCGCCTATTTCGGCGGCCGCTTCGACCTGATGCTGCAGGGCGTGATGGACGTCCTGATGGCCTTCCCGCTGATCATCCTCGCACTGGCGGTGGTGGCGATCTTCGGCACCGGCACCGCTAACGTCATCATCGCCATCACCATTCCCTTCATTCCCCGCTGCGCGCGCGTTGTGCGCTCGAGCGCGCTGTCGGTGCGCGAGACCCCCTACATCGACGCCGCCCGCGCCTGCGGCTTCAGCCACGCCCGCATCGTCATGCGCCATATGGTTCCCAACGTCATGGCGCCCTACCTGGTGGTTATGACGGCGGCGGTGGGGCAAGCGATCCTGCTCGAGGCGTCGCTGTCGTTCCTGGGGCTCGGCGTGCAGGAGCCGGTGCCGGCCTGGGGCCTGATGCTGCGTGGCGGTGCGCAGGAGTACGCTGAGAGCGCGCCGTGGGTGGCGATCTACCCCGGCATCGCCATCTCGCTGGCCGTGTTCGGCTTCAACCTGTTCGGCGACGCGCTGCGCGACTGGCTCGACCCGAAGCTGAAGGTTTGAGGGGCGCCGCAGCTGTCATCCCGGTGCTCGTCACCGGGATCCACCGAGCCGCAATCTCAGGCGCTCGCGGATAGCTGGGTGCCGGGGACAAGCCCCGGCATGACAACGCCCGCCCCTCAACCCGCCGCCGGCTCGTCGTCCCAGACCTTTTCGGGCATGGGCAGGCCTATCCAGGTGTCCGCGGGTATCGGGCGGTCCGGGGCGATGCGGAACTTGTCCTGCAGCACCCACATGAGCTGGCGCGAGTGCTGGCCTGCGTGCCAGGTGGTGCGCTCCAGGAACTCGTGGCGGCTGACGTCGCCGTAGTAAACGCTGGCTTTGTTGGTCCAGTCCGTCCGTGTCTTGGCGCCTTGCCACCAGACGTCGAACCGCCGGCGGACGTCGGCGCCGTAGGCCAGGATCTCGGGCCGGGTGATGTCGGGCGCAGGCACCCTGTTGTAGGAGGTTGCCGACAGCGGGATGCCTTGCTCGTGCTCGAGGAAGGCGTCGACAACGTTGAACAGGTGCCAGACGAGCTGCGCATATGAGCGCGGACGGCCGGGCAGCTGGTCGCCAAGGCGCTCCTCGGGAAATTGCGCGAAGAAGCGCGCTGCGCCGTCGAGCACCAGATCGATGCGCCGCACCAGCTCCGCGGGCGGCAGGTGCTTGACCGTGCCGAGGTCGATGCCGACCAGCTCGGCGATCGCCTTGAGCGACTGGCCGTTCACCCACGCCGTGCCGCGCGCAATGACGGGCAGCTGCCGCGTGCCGAGCGCCATCAATTCGTCGAGCGCGCCCGCGTCGGCGAGGACGTTGCGCGAGACGAACGGTATTTTATGCTTGCCAAGGAACTCCTTAGTGCGCAGGCAGCTGGTTCAGCCAGGCTGCCAGTAGACTTTGATCGGAGTGTCGGTGGCGGCGGCCTCGGTCATAGCGTGGCGCTCCTCGGATGATGGGCTTTGCCCCGGCGATTGGCTACTATAGCCCAACCTCTGGCGCCTCCCAGACCAATTAGCGAATAGCGGACCTGAAAAAAGTGCCGATCGTCGAGCCGGCGCCCTGGCGCCACCAGTATTTCGATCCCGTGCCCTGCCCGCCCGATCTCTACATTCCCACCGACGATCCCGAGGCGTGGGAGTGGAATCCGACGCATCGCTGGGTGTTCGACAAGCTGCAGGTGGCGCTGAGCCAGGGGCTGGCGGCGGGACCGCACGGCACGATGCCGCCACGGTTTCCAGTGTTCTCCAAGCCGATCATGAACTTTCGCGGCCTCGGCGCCGGCAGTCGCATCCTCAATTCGCCGGAGGACTACGAGGCCCACCACACGGCCGGGCATTTCTGGATGACGCTGCTCGAGGGCGCGCATGTGTCGAGCGACGTGGCGCTGGTCGACGGCAAGCCCAAGTGGTGGCGGCACGCAACGGGCCTCGCCACCGGCGAGGGCATGTTCGACCGCTGGACCATTCACGCCGCCGCCGATCCGCCGCTGGAGGCCGCCTGCGGCGCCTGGATCGAGAAGAATCTCCAAGGCTTCACCGGCATCGTCAACCTCGAGACCATCGGCGGCAGGATCATCGAGGCGCACCTGCGTCTCTCCGACCAATGGCCCGACCTTTATGGCGCCGGCTGGACGGAGGCCTTCGTCGGCCTCTACCGCGACGGCGTCTGGCGCTATGCCGACGCCGACCGCCGCGACGGCTACAGCATCGTGCTGTGCGGACCATGGGGCCGGCGCTATCGTCATCCGCCATCGGAGCTGGTACGGGAGGTGGCTGCCATGCCGGGGGTATCGAGCGTGCAGATCACGTTTCACGAGGACAAAGACCCGGAACGCCACTCCATGCCGCCGGGCGGATTCCGCGTGGCCCTCGTCAATGCCTTCGATCTGGCGAAGGGCGAGGCGGCGCGCGAGGTGCTTCGGGCGAGCATCCTGGGCGACGCGCCGGCCGTCAACGTCGAGCGCACACGATAGCTGACGATGGCCAGGATGCGCACGATCCCACCTCCCTGGCCACGCCGCCGCGCGCTGCTGGTGGCGATCGCCGCTGCCGTCGCACTGCTGGCGCCGACGGCCTGGTCCGAGGAGCTGGGCAAGGACCTGGCGGCGAAGCTGACGCCGGAGCAGCGCAAGATTTACCTCGACTACGCCAAGGCCAAGGGCCAGCACGACAAGCGGCACAACGCCTATTGGGCCCGCGTCGAGGCCAAGCGCGACGCCAGGCGCGCCAAGCGCCTGCTCGCGCAGGCCTACGAGGCGGACGACTATATCGCCCAGCAGCCGCCGAAATACGCAGGCCCCGAGTTGCCCGCCGACATCGCCAAGATCGTCTTCGAGGTGAAGCCGCCGGTGGCGGCGCCGCCGCTGCCGACGGTCGCCGATTTCCTGGCGCATGCCAAAGCGATCTACGGCTTCGTGCCGACCCCCACCAGCGAGCAGGACTTCAAGCGCAGGTATGCGCAAGAGGCGCTCGCCGTCGGCCTCACCAAGGACCAGGTGGTGCGCATCTACGCGCTGGAGACCGGCGGACAGGGCACCTACGACATGCAGTCGGGCTTCAACCCGGTCACCAAGCAGGGCCGGGCCATCTCCTCGGCGCTGGGCTATGCGCAGCTGCTGCACGCCAACTCGACGAGCGAGCTCGTCAAGCACGGCGAGCCCTTCGCGCGGCGGCTGCTGGCGCTGGCCGCGGCGCCGGGCACCTCGCGCGAGCGCGCGGAAGCGTTGCGCGCCAAGGCGACGATCGTACGCCGCATGCTGCGCGAGGCCCGCTCGATCCCCAACGAGTGGAGCGCCCATGTCAAGTTCGCCGGCACCCCGCCGGGTCTCGGCATCCACACGCTGAACCTCGATGCCGACGTCGGGCCCTGGCTGCAAGTCCTCAAGCTCAAGGCCCTCAAGGACGAAGCCGCCGCGGCCGGGCGCGCAAGCCTGGCGGGCTCCGAGATCGAGCTCATGAACCTCGCCGGCCCCCGCACCGGCCTCGAGATGATGACGCCGGTCGCTCAGAACATGCCGACGGCGAATTTCTTCAGCGAGGGCGGCTACTACCGCAACACCATCGTGCGCGAGAAGACCGCCGCGGAGCTGCTCGCCGCGCTCAACGACCGCATGGAGGTCAACGTCAAGAAGGCGGGCGCGGTAGAGTTCGCGCAAATCTTCGACGAGGTGGCGAGGCGCTAGCATTCTGCCCGACAGTTGCACGTTGCGGGGGTCAGACCCTCGCTCCGATGTTTGCAGCTACAACGCTGCGCGCAGCGAGGGGTCTGACCCCCTGCCACCCAACAGCGATAGCCTCGCAGCGCCATTGCGCTCGAGGGTTTGGGAGGAGGAGCAGGGCGCTCGGGCCTGCGCCCGAAGACCTTTTGACCTCTTACCCGGGG
>Ga0111538_10006977_pt1 | contig 15265 bp, 12 predicted proteins | sample SoiMethybrSBSTD1_FD_79669 | JGI IMG/M metagenome (GOLD analysis project Ga0111538, IMG submission 79669) | Bulk soil microbial communities from a Populus tree surrounding site in Tennessee, USA - Soil MetaG P. TD hybrid SBSTD1 (version 2)... | ecosystem: Environmental > Terrestrial > Soil >...
CCAACCCGGAGCGATAAGCAATCACCAATGACCGATAGGCCAAGTGTGACCACCGACGTAAGGAGGTGGCTGAACAGCGCCGCTCATTTCCCTTCCAGTCCCTTCATATACGCCAGGATCAACTCCGGCAACGCTGTGCTATACCCTCCCTCCAAAATGCTGAAACTCGGCACGCCCAGTTTCCCAATCGTCTCGCCGAGCCAATAGTAGTCTTCTGCTTCCAGTGTTTCCTGCGCCAGCGGGTCCTTTGCATACGCATCGAAGCCCGCGGACACTGCCACCACGTCCGGCTTAAACCTTTTCAAGTCCTCGAACGCTTTGCTCAGAACCTTGCGATACTCTTCGCGAGGAGTTTGCGGCGCGACCGGGTAATTAAAACAATTGCGTCCCACGTTCTTCGTGCCGGTGCCGGGATAACACGGGTGCTGATGAATGGAAAAGAAAGCTGCGTGCGGATGGTCCAATAGGATCGCCTCGGTCCCGTTGCCGTGGTGCACATCGAAGTCATAGACCGCGACCTTCGCCGCGCCCGTCGCCAGCGCCTCCAGCACGGCAATCGCGATCGAATTCAGAAAACAAAACCCCATCGCCCGGTCGCGTGTTGCGTGGTGTCCCGGCGGGCGCATCAGGCTGAACGCGACTTCGCCGTTGCGCGCCGCTTTCAACGCGTGCAGTGCTCCGCCGATGGATCGCTGTGCGTGCTCAAAAATTTCGGGGTAAGCGGGCGTGTCGCCATCAAAATCTTCCTCCGCTTTCTTCACCCGCGCCAGGTGCTCCCGCGTGTGCGCGCGCAAAATCTGTTCGTCCTCCACGGTGCCAGGCGCGGCCCATGTGATCGCGAGGTCGCTTTGTGATTTCAGTCGCTCGACCGTCTTGAGAATGCGCGCCGGCCGTTCGGGATGCCCCAGCCGCGAATAGGCCGTGCACCGCTCGTCGGTGATCACTTTCATTCCCGGTAGTGTGCGCAGCCTGAGAGGTTTTTGAAGTTAATTACGCGCTCCCGAACATACCTTACCGTTTCATGGGCTATCACCCCATTAGCACGCCGTATGGCTCCATCGTAACGTTGGCCACGGGAAAGGACAGTAGAAAATATATGAAAATTCAATTCGCAGGACTCATACTCGCAGCTTCACTCGCGGCTTTGCCGATCTCAATGATGACCGGTTGCGCCGTTACCAGCGGCCGTGAAACGGCCGGGGAATATACCGACGACAAGACGACGACGGCCAAAATCAAGACCGCCCTTGCGCGCGACCCACAGGTCAAGGCGCACCAGGTGAATGTCACCACGTTCCGTGGCGCTGTTCAACTGAGCGGCTTCGTTGATTCGCAGGAACAGAAGGCCCGCGCCACTGAAATTATTCAGAACATGGAAGGCGTAAAAGAACTGCACAATGATCTGGTCGTCGCCACGGGCCGTTCTTCCGGCGACACGCTGAAGAGCGACGCCAATAAAGATACCGAAATCAAGGCCGAAACGAAGGTCAAGGCTGATGACGGCACCATCAAAGGCGAAGTCGACGTTGACAAGAAGTAACAGCTAAGCCCGCTCGTTGAGCGGCGCTCTGTTCGTACGTGGCGCGGTCATTTGGCCGCGCCATTTTCCTTGGTAGCATCCGACGTAAGCACGTTCTGACTTCCGTCCTGCCTAAAATCGAGACACTCAAGTTCCCTTCGCCCTTCCATTCCCGCCAAACAACCCAGGCACTCCCATTGCTCTGCATTTCTCTGTGACAGAGCGATCACACCGTCTGCGTCCATTGCTGCTTGCCAAAGCTGTGCTGCTACTTGGCATGCTTACATTGCTGGGTGCCGGCTGTGCCTCGGCCCCACGTTCGCGTTCGTCGCCGGGCGCAACCGCAACCCCGGCGGGACCAGCCATTGGTGTCGCATCCTACTACGGCAAACAATACCATGGACGCAAGACCGCTAGCGGTGAGCGCTTCAACATGCACGCGCTCACCGCGGCTCATCGTACGTTGCCATTCGGAACAGATTTGAAGGTGACGAACCTGGCGAACGACCGCTCCGTGGTCGTGCGCGTCAATGACCGTGGCCCCTTCAAACGCGACCGTATCCTCGACGTTTCGTTTGAGGCGGCTCGCCGGCTGCAAATGCTTGCAGCAGGCACAGCTCGCGTGCGTATCGAACCCCTTGGCTCGTCGGACACCCGCCGTTCCGCCGCGAGCGCGCCATAACTTGTAGCAGACGAGGTAACGAGTCTCACTTCTCTTTGTGCTTTTGCGCAGTCCAACTCCCTTTCTCCGCGTACGCGGTTCAAGGTCTTCGCACTCGCGAAGCGTCCTGGAGTGCGCCGGTGCCCTGGCGCTTTTGAACTCAGGGTGACCTCGTCGCAGTCGGACCTCGGCAGGTTCTACTCGGCCCTAAAATTCTTCTTGCCGTCACTCGGCAACAGGCGTAGGAACTCTCTCGCTCTTTGAAAGTTTAGATAGTTGCAATCAGATGTCTGGGAACCCCGTGAGATTCGGGGACGGTTGCGCCACTGTATCGGGCTACAAACTCCCAAGGCCACTGACGCGCCAGCGTTGGGAAGGCGGGAGCGAGGTCAGGCCCCAAGTCAGGATACCGGTTTGATTGTGCTCGTCGCGATTGCCTTCGGGGCAATCGGCTTCTCCGTCAAAGAGAAGGATGAGACCAGTCACCCGTCGGTTTCGGGTGGGTTCGCCTTCAGTCGCCGCTTTGCCGGAGCCTGAAGGTTTTTTCTTTTCGGCTCCTGCGCTGGTCTCTGGCTGTTAAATTCGCGCTCACGCGCGCACAGAAAGATCAGTTCATGAGCAAGATATGTTGGTTCACGCTGGCTCTGGCCGGCCTCACTTCCCTGCCGCTTCGCGCGGACGAATTCGCTCACGCCGTTGTCGCCTACGATCCCGGCACGAATTACGCCGTCAATTACACCGATCCTCAGACCGCCCTGGGCCGGCCCTCGCGCGTCAATCCATTCGGTGACGTCACCGATCCTTTCAATCCGCCCTATGGCACCAATCAAATCGTGTCGCTGGGCGAAGGCGGATCGCTCACGGTTCGCTTCCACCGGCCAATCCTGAATCATCCTCGGAACATCTTTGGATTGGACTTCATCATCTTCGGTAACTCGGGATTCATTATCACCAATGCGTTCGATCCCAATACCTTTGAATGGATCGGCACGCCTGCCACGGATGGCTCACTCTTCGCCCACAACACCGGCGGCACGCGCGTTTCGGTGAGCATGGATGGCCGGCGGTTCTTCACGCTTGCGCCCGACCGCTCGCCGACTGTGGACGTGCTCTTTCCAACGGACGCCGCAGGCGACGTGTCGCGGCCCGTTGATCGTACGCTGACGCAGGAAGACTTTGCTGGTCTCACGCTCGCGCAAATTCGCGCACTTTATCACCGCTCGGCTGGCGGCGCGGCCTACGATATCTCCTGGGCGCGCGATTCGCGCGGACGGCGTGTTTACCTTCCTTTTGTCCGCTTCGTGCGCGTCGATGTCGTGAGCGGCAAGTCGGAGATCGACGCCTTTTCTGCGGTGGATCGCCAACGCTGGGGCGATCATCACCACCACAACGACCAGTAACCGTTTTCCAAAGATGCGCCAACTAGCATGGACGCTTCTCTGGCTCGCTGCCGCCCTTCCCTCAAGGGCGGCGGCGACGGTCGAGAATTTTGATGCCGATCCCTCGCTGCGCGAGTGGCGAAAGTTCGGCGACACGTCGCTCTTCCATTGGAACGCCACGAATCAAAACCTCGCAGTCACGTGGGATTCCTCTCGCACCAACAGCTTGTTCTATCGCCCCCTCCAAACGGTGCTGACCAAGGCCGACGATTTCAGTTTCGGATTCGATTTGCAATTGCAAGACATCGCCATCGGAACGACACCGAACAAACCCTACACATTCGAAATCGCTATCGGCTTCTGCCGCTTCGATAGCATCACGAACAAAACCTTTTTCCGCGGCGCGGGTACCAGCATTGCTTACGGGCCGCGCAACCTCATCGAGTTCGATTACTTTCCCGACTCAGGCTTTGGCGCCACGGTGGCCCCAACGGTCGTGTCGAGCAACAACGCCATTCGTTTTAGCGACAATCACCCACTGGAACTCACCACCGGGGATTTGTTTCGCGTCGCTCTCGCTTACACGGCCAGCAATCAGGTCTTGCGCACGGTGATGACGCGGAATGGCGCCGCCTTTGGCCCTGTCAGGGACCTTTCGCTCGCGAGTTTTCCGGATTTCCGGGTGGATACGTGCGCGGTAATCAGTTACAGCGATGGGATGCAGGCGCCGCCCCAGTTTGCCGGCTCGATTCTCGCGCACGGAACCTTCGATAACATCACTTGGAGCATCCCGGATCCCCCGCTCATTGCCCTTCGTGGAGATTTCACGAACAGGGGTTTTGGGGCGGAGTTTGATGCGAAATCCAACTGGGTTTATCGGTTGGAAAAGACGAGTAGCTTTGTCGACTGGTCGCTCGTTGAAGCGAAGTCGGCGCTTACAAACGGCCGGATGTTTCTGGAGGACACCGAGATTCCTCCGGGACGCGCCTTTTACCGCGTAGCTGCGGATCGCCCATGAACTCACGACGCGCATTCATCTGGCCGAAGGCCGTCGGGACGGCGCTCCGCCGCCGTCCGCAAGCATTTACGTTGGTCGAGTTGCTCGTCGTCATCGCAGTGCTCGCGATTCTCGCCGCCATTCTGTTGCCGACCCTTGGCCAGGCAAAGCTCTCGGCGCGCCGCATCACCTGCGTTAACAACCTGCGCCAGCTTGGCCTCGCTTCACAAATGTACTGGGATGATCACGAGGGCGATGCGTTCCGCTACAGCGCGGGCGCGACGAATGGCGGGACAGTTTATTGGTTCGGCTGGATTGAACCGTGGGTGCCCGGCAACGAAGGCCAGCGCGCCTTCGAAGCGAGTGCGGGGGCGCTCTATCCGTACCTGGGCGGCCGCGGCGTCGAGGTCTGCCCTTCGTTAAACTACAACTCGCGCTTGTTCAAACTCAAGGCCACGGGCGCCGCCTATGGTTACGGATACAACCTCCAGCTCTCCGGCCCCTCTACACAGCCGCCCATAAAGATCAACCGAGTTACGCGTCCGGACGACATTGCCCTTCTCGCGGACGCAGGCCAAATCAACGACTTCCAGGAGCCCGCCTCGTCAACAAATCCCCTCTTGGAAGAGTTTTACTACATTAACGACACCGAACCCACCGTTCACTTCAGACATACTCGCCGTGCCAATGTTCTCTTTTGCGACGGCCACATCGACCTCGAACGCCCGCTCGCCGGCTCAATCGACGATCGCCTTCCCGGTGAAGTCGTCGGTCGGTTGTCCGGCGATAACATTCGTTTGCCGTAGCGCAGACTGACCGACGGGAATATCAACAATGCACGAGCTTACGCACGCGTCTGACGAGCGCGGGGATGCCAAACACGAGGGCGAGGATGAAAACAGTCAGGAAAAGTTCTGCTGCCGGGTTTTGGGCATGCGCGGGGATGTAACGGAACCAGGGGAGTTGGACGAGCGGTTGGTTCAGCCAGCCGTGCGCGCCGTGGTAGCTGAAGAACTCCGAGATGTAGATTTGCGCGACGAACGTGAACCAGAGGAACGCGGTCGCCCACAGGCCGACTCCGAAGAGAATAAGTGAGGTGGTTGATCGCGCGACACGCACAAGAACATGACGCGAGCGCGGCGGATTCACTTGGATCAGATTCAGGCGTTGAAGTTCAAGGCGCTCTTTCGCAGTAAGATCGGTCACGGAAATTTCGCCAGTTTGAACCCCAAGCAGAACCCCGCGTGCGTAGATGCGCGCGGCGAGAACGCGCAGAGCGACGAACAGGGGAAACACCAGAAATGCGCACGCAAAAAAGTAGCCGTTGAGGAATTTGACTACCTGCTTGTCGGTCATGTTCGCCAACTTCGCGCCGGCCCCAAAAAACTGCGGCGCGGTTTTCATGATCATGAGCGGCACGAAAAAGAGCGACGCAAGTCCCGCCAGCAAAAGGCAGGCAAGCCAGTGCCGTCGTACGAGTCCCCACACGAACGAAAAGTTGTAGAACGACCGCCAATCCCCGCTGACCGCATGTCGCGCCTGCGCCAGCGGCACGTACATCATCGCGGCAATGAATAGCATGATGCCGAGCACGCCGACGGCGGGACCGACGGCAGCTTGCTCGTAACCTTTGTTGAAGGAATTGTTCCAACCGTCGTACCATGAGAAAAGCCAAAGGATGCACGCCGGCATCGTGAGTACCCAAACGTTAAAAATGCCCTGGAGGCCGATTTTGATGTTCGTTGCGAGCGATCGAAATGGAGCTTTGATCACTTGCCAGACGAACCCCGCAGTCGACGTATCTGCGTTCCGGCGAATTGCATCGCGAAAGTTTTGCGCCGAAAACCAATTCGGCCAATGCAAATGCTCGTGCGCGGGATTGTGTGCGGCAAGATGATCGGTGAAGCGAATTCCCGGTCGGCGGCACTCGCTGCGAGACCACCAATAACGCAGGGCAAAGCGTTGCGACAAGCGGTAACTCCAGCCAATCACAGCGATGCTGCCGAGGATCGTTTGGCAGAGGAACGCGCCCGCCAAATATTTCCAGAACAGCACGATGGTCTTCCAGGCGGTCCGGAGCACGCGACGCGATGAAGCCGCCGCAAGGGAAGATCGTTCTTCGACGTGGATGGGCGGGACTGAGGCTTCGGAGTCCATGAGTTATGCGAAGGTCTGTTCGAGAACGGGGCCTTCGGCCCATTCGGCCTTGAAGCCCATGATCTGGCCGATTGTTTTGGCGATGCTCGATTGATTGGTCCGTTTATCCACGACTGCCGCGCGCGCCATACCCGGACCGAAGACCAGCGCAAAAATTTCATGCGATGATTTCGAGCCAAAGTGATGCTGGCACGGCACAGCAGCGAGGGGATTGGTGTCACGCCCGCAATCCGGCACGACAACAAAAACGGTGTTATTGCGATATGCCTCATCAGCCTCGACCGTCGCGACGAGTTGGCGGAGCCCTTCGTCGATGATCGCGATCCCGCGCGTGTAATGAGTCATGTTCCCCCAATGCACGTAATCGGGATCGTTGTAGTTGACCATGATTAACTTCGGACGCAACTCCTTCAGCGCGCGAATGGTCAACTCGGTGAGAAGCCGATCGCCGCGCGGATTCACGAAACCTGTTTCGCCGTAATGCTGACGCCAGCGGTCCCAGAATTGCGTGAGTTCCGGGCCCTGGCCGTTCTTTTCCGTGTTGCGAAAATCAACCGCCTCCAGCTTTGCGAGGTCCTTCTTCTTTTTCTCAAGCTCTTTGCCCTTCCATTTGCCGAGCTCGATGTTGCGGCGGAGCAGATAGGTCTTGAAACGATACAGGCTCAGCACATTCGAGCGGTAACTCACGCCGAACGCGTGATGATTGCTGAACGTGTAGAATTCCTCGTTCGTTCGGTCCTCGCCGTTGACGATCAGCGTTTGATGATCCGGTACGTTGAATTGCTTGCGGACATACTCAAACACCGTTGGCACCTTCGCCTCAAAACGCTCGCCGAGGAACTGCCCGCGTACGTCCTTGTAACGGTCGTACTTCCCCGTGACGATGTACAGCGTGCCTTGCCCGTGGCTGGTCTCGACGCCTTCAAGCTGCTCGATCTCCATGTTCTTGAAGAGCGTCCCGCGCTTCGTGAGTTCGTGGCACAGGAACGGCGCATAAGTGTGATCCGGATCGATCGTTTCTCGCCGGCGCACCCCGCCACCGAACCGGACGATGACAACATTCGGACCGCGGTAGTCCGGCCGTTGTTCTTGCGCCAGCAGAGCAGGGGAGAACGGCAGGAGCGCGGCCCCGGCCGTCACGCCTTTGAGAAACTCTCGTCGAGGAATGCCATGATTGCTCATATTATTGCCTTTCCGTGACCCCGCGGGCCCTGCTCATAAGACCCGTTGCGAACCCCCTTAGTTGCAGCATTTTCCATGACGAAACCGGTAGATTTTCGCTTTTTTATCGGCATTCCCCGTCCGCATCTTGCGCGCCCAGCCGCGGCCCGATAACTTCAGCTACGATGACGAGAAAAGCCCTTGCGCCGGCCATCCGCCTCCGCGGCGTCCGGCACAATAACCTTAAAAATTTCGATTTGGACCTGCCCACGCGCAAGTTGATCGTCATTACTGGCCTCAGCGGCTCCGGAAAAAGCTCCCTCGCCTTTGACACTCTTTTCGCCGAAGGCCAGCGCCGATACATCGAAACGTTTTCCCCTTACGCGCGGCAGTTCTTCGACCGCATGGACAAGCCGCAGGTCGACCGCATCGAAGGCATCCCTCCGGCCGTCGCAATTGAGCAGCGCAACGCCGTCAAGACCACGCGTTCGACCGTCGGCACTATGACGGAACTGACCGACTACATGAAGGTCCTGTGGCCGTGCCTCGCGCGACTCCATTGCAGGCAGTGCGGTCAGCCCGTGCGCAAGGATTCCCCACATACCATTTGGGCCGACGTTCTCGATCGCTCTGCGAACGGCGGTGAAGTCCTCGTCACTTTCGATTTGCCGCTCTCCGAAAAATTGACCATCGAGGAAATGCTCGCCCTGATCGCAAAGCAGGGTTATCAGCGCGTGCTCGTGAATGACAGCGTTCTGCGCCTCGACGAAGCGCTTCTAAAACTCCGCGCCGACACGGGAGAACTCACGGTCGTCCAGGATCGCATCAAAATAACGCCGGCAAACCGCGCGCGCTTCGCTGAGGCATGCGAGCACGCCTATCACTTCGGCAAAGGCCGTCTCACCGTGCGCTGGTTGGCAGGCGGGGACGCCGCTCCGCCGGCGTCCGCGGTCTACTCCTCGCAATTGCACTGCGCGACTTGCGACATCGCCTATCGCGAACCTTCCACTGCGCTCTTCAGTTTCAATCATCCGGTGGGCGCGTGCCCGGCCTGCCGCGGCTTTGGACGGATCATCACCATCGATTATCAACGCGCCATTCCTGACCGCTCATTGACTCTCGCTCGCGGCGCCGTCAAGCCCTGGCAAACAGGGCAGGGTGCCGAGTGCCAGCGTGACCTGGCGCGCATGTGCAAACATGTGGGCATTGCCATGGACGTGCCATTCGATCGTCTCTCGAAAAACCACCAGGACATTGTGATTAACGGTGACCCCGATTACGGCAAAGACGAGGAGCATGAATGGCCGCGCGCCTGGTACGGCGTAAAAGGTTACTTTCGCTGGCTCGAGTCCAAGGCTTACAAGATGCACGTCCGCGTCCTCCTCTCGCGTTACCGCGCGTACACCATGTGTCCCGATTGCCGCGGCGCGCGCTTCCAACCAGAGGCGCTCCTGTATAAAGCCGCCACGGCCGATGGGCTGATCACGCTGGCGCAATTCTATCAATTGCCTGTGGAAAAGGCTTGCGACATTGCTGCGAGTTTCAAGTTGCCGGCGAGCGCCGGACACGCCGACATCGCGCTGCAAGAGGTCCGCGCTCGGTTGCGTTACCTTGTCGATGTCGGTCTCGGTTATCTTACTCTTGAACGTCCCACGCGCTCGCTTTCGGGCGGGGAAACCGAACGCGTCAACTTGACCACGTGCCTTGGCACTCGCCTCGTAAACACACTGTACGTCCTCGATGAACCGAGCGTCGGGCTCCATGCGCGTGACACCGAGCGTCTCGTCCGCATCCTCGAAGCGTTGCGCGACGCCGGCAACACCGTCGTTGTTGTGGAGCACGAAGCCAGTGTTATGCGCGCCGCCGACCGCATCGTTGACATCGGTCCCGGCCACGGCGAGTCCGGCGGTGAAATCGTTTGCAACGGCACGTTCGCGCAACTCTGCCGCAACAAACGCTCACTCACGGGTCAATACCTGAGCGGCCGCCGCCAAATCGCTATTCCCGAACGGCGCGAAGTGGATCACGAAACCCTGCGCCTCGTCATCAGCGGCGCGACCCGACACAACTTGAAGAACCTCACCGTCGAACTCCCTTTGCGCCGCTTTGTCTGCCTCACGGGCGTGAGCGGTTCGGGCAAAACCACGCTTGCGCGCGAGGTGCTCGTGCCGCAACTCGAAGCCCGTTTGAGCAACCGTTGCGCTCCGACCGACGAAGCCGAAGAAAACGGGGACAGCGAGTCGGAAGTCGTCAGTGACCTTGGGGAAATCAGCGGCCACGAATCCATTGGTCAGGTTGTGCTCGTCGATCAGTCCGCGCTCGGTCGCACGCCGCGGTCCAACCCCGCCGTTTACATTGGCGCGTTCGACTCCATTCGCGAACTCTTCGGCCAGACCGAGTTGGCGCAACAGCGCGGCCTTTCCGCCAGTGCCTTCAGCTTCAATTCCTCCCAGGGCCAGTGCGAGCGTTGCCGCGGCGCAGGCTTCGAGAAAATCGAAATGCAATTCCTCAGCGACGTTTTCATTCGCTGTCCCGAGTGCAATGGTCGTCGCTACCGCGCGCACATCCTTGAAGTGAAATTGCGCGCTGCGCTTCCCAATCAGCCCGTGACGGATTGGAGCATCGCAGATCTGCTCGATGCGACGGTTGACACCGCCTTGCTCGTGTTGATGTCCTTTGCGGACAAGCCCGCGGCTCGCCGCGCCCTTGGCCGTCTCAAGCTGCTTCAGGACGTCGGCCTCGGTTACCTGCGCCTCGGGCAACCGATCAACACGCTGTCCGGCGGCGAAAGCCAGCGCCTTAAACTGATTCGGCACCTCGCTGAAATCACCGACGAACGTTTTGAAGAATGCGGCCCCGCATTGTACGTGCTCGATGAGCCCACGACCGGACTGCACTTCGAGGACGTGCGCGTGTTGTTGGAAGTGCTTCAGCGACTCGTCGACGCCGGCAACTCCCTGCTCGTGATCGAACACAATTTGGAAATCATCAAATGCGCCGACTGGGTCATTGATCTCGGCCCCGACGCAGGCGATAAAGGCGGCGAAGTGGTCGTTTGCGGCACGCCCGAGCAAATCACCGCTTGTGACGAAAGCCATACCGGCGCTGCGCTGCGTTCCGTTTTAGGTGATTGCCCTGACAACCACTTTGACCATCGCGCAAAAGAACCTGCCACCGTCCCGTGCATGCGGACGTAGAATATTTCGCACGTTATCGGTCTCGATGCGTAACTTTCTGCTAGACTAAGACTTGCGAGGGGCTGCTTCGCTTGTGGATAACTTCTGCCTTCGTTGGCACCGATGATGCATTCATTCGCACATCATGAACGCACGAGGGTTGCCCATCTTAATTGCCGAGGACAGCGAGGATGAAGCTGTTCTGCTCGACCATGCGCTGAAAGCCATCGGTGTCGCCAATCCCGTGCACATTGTCACCAGCGGCGAGCAGGTCATCGCCTATCTCACGGGCAAACGGGAGTATTCGGACCGCGCGATGTTTCCTCTGCCCGCCGTCGTCATTACTGACTTGAAGATGGCCCGCGTGAGCGGCTTTGAATTGCTCGACTGGCTCCGGCGCCATTCCAGATTCAAGATCATTCCGACGCTGGTTTTCAGTAATTCCGCGGAGCCACGCGACATCGAACACGCCTACGCTCTCGGCGCGAATGCTTATTTGGTGAAGCCGCGCACCATGGAACGCCTTGAAGCCATGATGCGCACCACCTTCGAGTTTCTCAGTTGGTGCGCCCGCGCCCCAGCGCCGCTGGATTCCCCGTGCGAAGCGCCTCGTTGCGCGGCCCTGGCCGCCACCTAAGCTCGCATCGCTTTCCGCTGCCAACCGGGGGAAGCTTACTTCCGCTTGGCTTTCGAGTTACCGCCTTTTGCGGCTTTGGCTTCGGCCAGCGCGGCTTGCGCGGCTGCCAGGCGGGCGACGGGCACGCGGAAGGGCGAGCAACTGACGTAGGTCAGGCCGAGCTTGTGGCAGAACTTCACGCTGTCGGGGTCGCCGCCGTGTTCGCCGCAGATGCCCAGCTTGATGTCCGGGCGCGTCTTGCGGCCCAGTTCGCACGAAATTTCCATCAACCTGCCGACGCCGGTTTGGTCAACGGAGGCGAAGGGGTTTTTCTTTACGATCTCCAGCTCCTGGTACGTCGGCAGGAATGAGCCCGAGTCGTCGCGGCTCATGCCGAGCGTGGTTTGGGTGAGGTCGTTGGTGCCGAAGCTGAAGAACTCCGCGTCCTTCGCGATCTCGTCTGCGACGAGAGCGCCGCGCGGGATTTCGATCATCGTTCCCACGAGGTAATTGAATTTCGTCTTTTGTTCTTTCGCGACTTCTTCAGCGACGCGGTGGACGACTTCGAGCTGCAACTGCAGTTCCTTCGCGAAACCCACGAGCGGAATCATGATCTCGGGCTTCACCTTGACGCCTTCCTTCTGCACTTCCCCGGCGGCCTCGAACACGGCGCGGGCCTGCATCTCGCTGATCTCCGGATACGCGATGCCGAGACGACAACCACGGTGACCGAGCATGGGGTTGAACTCGTGCAATTCGTGGACCCGCTTGGTGATGCGGTCCACACTCACGTTCAGTTTGTTCGCGAGCTCGCTCTGCGCCGCGTGATCGTGCGGCAGGAACTCGTGCAGGGGCGGATCAAGAAAACGAATCGTTGCGGGCAAGCCCTTCAGTTCGCGGAACATGCCCGCGAAATCCTCGCGTTGGTACGGCAGCAACTTCGCCAGCGCTTTCTTTCGGTCCTGAGTGTTTTCGGCGAGGATCATTTCGCGCATCGCGTCGATGCGGTCGCCTTCAAAGAACATGTGTTCCGTGCGGCAGAGGCCGATTCCCGTCGCGCCAAACGACACCGCGTTGGCGGTCTGCTCGGGAGTGTCGGCGTTCGTGCGTACCGTCATGCGAGTGACCTTGCTGCACCAATCCATGAGCTTCGCGAAGTTTTGATACGTTCGGCTTTCCTTCGCCTTGAGCGATTTTTCCAGCAATACCTGGATAACTTCCGAGGCGGCGGTTTTGACTTCGCCCGCGTAGACTTCGCCGGCGGTGCCGTCGATAGAGAGGTAATCGCCTTCGTTGAAGACGCGGCCTTCAACCGTCAACGTCTTCTTCTCATAGTCGACCTGCAGCGCGCTCGCGCCGCACACGCAAACTTTGCCCATCTGGCGCGCCACGAGCGCGGCGTGCGAACTGACGCCGCCGCGGGCGGTCAGAATGCCTTCGGCCGCGATCATACCGCGCAGGTCTTCGGGTGACGTCTCCACGCGCACCAGCAAAACCTTGTCGTTCTTCGCCGCTTCGACTGCGCGTTCGGCGTTGAAATAAATCCGCCCGGTGGCTGCGCCGGGACCCGCCGGCAATCCTTTCGCGATGACCTTCGCGGACTTCACCGCGGTCCGGTCAAAAATCGGTGCGAGCACCTGGTCGAGTTGCTCCGCAGGCACGCGCGTGACCGCCGTCTGCCAGTCGATCAACTTCTCGTCTACCATTTCGACTGCGATGCGGACCGCCGCAATGCCCGTGCGCTTGCCGTTGCGGGTCTGGAGCATGAACACTTTGCCGTCTTCGATGGTGAACTCGAAGTCCTGCATGTCCTTGAAGTGCTTCTCGAGGACTTTGCGAATGCGTTCAAGCTCGGTGTACGCCGAAGGCATGATCTCGTCCAGTTCGGCGACGGGGTTGGGCGTGCGTACGCCAGCGACGACGTCTTCGCCCTGCGCGTTCATCAGGAATTCGCCGTAGAAAACTTTCTCGCCTGTGGCGGGATCGCGCGTGAACGCCACACCCGAACCGGAGGTCTCGCCGGTGTTACCGAAAACCATCGCCTGCACGTTCACCGCCGTTCCCCATTCGGTGGGAATGTTGTACTTGCGACGATAGACGATCGCACGGTCGTTCATCCACGAGCCGAAGACTGCGCCCACGGCTCCTTTAAGTTGGTCCCACGGGTTCGTTGGAAATTCTTTGCCGGCGCGGTGCTTGACGAGTTCCTTGAAGCGCTGCACGAGGATCTTCAAACCGGCCGCATCGATCTGCGTGTCTTCAACGTGCTCCTTGCTCGGGAAAAGTTCCTGCTTGAGTTTCTCGATCACCATTTCGAACGGTTCATGGTCTTCACCAGGGCGTTTCTGCACGCCCATGACCACGTCGCCATACATTTGGATGAACCGGCGATAGCAGTCCCACGCGAAGCGCTCGTTGCCGCTCGTCTTGGCCAGTGCGAGCACCGTCTCGTCGTTCAGCCCGAGATTGAGGATGGTGTCCATCATGCCGGGCATGGAGTCACGCGCGCCGGAGCGCACGGCCACCAGCAAGGGCCGTTTCAAATCGCCGAATTTCTTGCCGAGAATCTTCTCCATGTTCGCGACGCCCGCCTCGACCTGCTTTTGGAGTTCCTTTGGATAGGTCCGCTTGTTCGCGTAGTAATAGGTGCAAACCTCGGTGGTGATCGTGAATCCGGGAGGCACGGGAAGACCGATGCGGGTCATCTCGGCGAGGTTGGCGCCCTTGCCGCCGAGGAGGGGCTTCATGGAACCGTCACCGTCGGCTTTTTTGTTGCCGAACACATAAACGTATTTGGTCGCTTTAGCTGCTTTGGCCATAAATCACACTTGCAAAACTGATCAGTTTAACTGGAATTGCCCGAAAAAACCGAGCGCCGAAGCTAACAAGGGCGCGCGAACTGTCAAACAAAAGCGGCACGGCAGAAAGGTGCTCAGGACCAATCACGAATTGGTAGCGAAGAAGCCAGGAGGTATCGGGAATGCAACGTGATGTATGTTTTGAAGACGATCGCCCACAGAACGATCTGACATCGTTGACTCAATCCCCAACCCCACGGCCTCGGTGTTTTTGCAGGAACTCCACGACCTGCTGATACGCCCGGATCGCGATCTCAGGCTGCCGCCGATCAAAGCCGTGGCCCCCGTCGGGAATCGTCAGGAATTCGTGCGCGACCCCGCGCGCCGCAAGTTCCTTGTCCATCTGCACCGACTGTTCGTAGGGAACATCCGTGTCCTTCGTGCCGTGAATCAACATCGTCGGCGGATACTCAGCCGTCACGTTCCGCACAGGGCAGAACGGATCGAGAGCTCGCGGCTCCGTCTCGGGATCGTGGCCAGTCAACACCTTCGGCCAAAGCCCCTGCTGCCGGCAGTAGAGATAAAGCATCGCCCCGGATTTTTCCGTCTCCTCCTTCGTCACCAACTGCTTTTGCCGGTAGAACGCATCCGGCTTGCTGTACCAACTGCCCGCGATATCCCCATACCCCCAAAACGACACCAGCGCGCGCGGGCGCGGTTGCACTCGCCACCCGCTCATCAACGTCAAATAACCGCCCGCCGATTCCCCCATCACAAAAAGTTCGTCCGACTTCATCCCGA
>Ga0111538_10006978_pt1 | contig 15260 bp, 12 predicted proteins | sample SoiMethybrSBSTD1_FD_79669 | JGI IMG/M metagenome (GOLD analysis project Ga0111538, IMG submission 79669) | Bulk soil microbial communities from a Populus tree surrounding site in Tennessee, USA - Soil MetaG P. TD hybrid SBSTD1 (version 2)... | ecosystem: Environmental > Terrestrial > Soil >...
GCCCCGGCCGGAGCGCGACCCAGACACGATCCCCCGGCCCGGGCTCCTGCCCGGAGCCTATAACCGGAGATCGACCGGAGGGAAACAGATAGCGGGCTTCCGCCGGTCCGTCTGGTCCCTGGAATCGCATGACGATCGCGAGGCGTGGCTTCACGAGCCGTGAGCGCACTTCGGCTTGAACGACCTCGCCTCGCGCCAGCTCCGCCTCTGAAAGCAGACGCCTTTCAGTCTCCCCTCGTCGAAACCAGACCCCGCAGAGCATCGAGCCGACCATCACGAGTGCAGCGCACCCGGCGAATGGAAAGGCGAGGGCCCGGTGGCTGGCCCGCATCGGCTCCGGAACGACGCGACGGCCGGCGAGCCTGGCAAGCAGGCTCCGGGCGGGCCACACGCGGAGTGCACTGCCGGGAGCGAGATCATCGGCGGCTGAGAGAGGCGCCGATGCGCGTTCGTTCAGCCGATCGCCGTTGGCCGTCGTGATCACGTACTCGTACACGACGTGACCGCCCTGGCGTGTCACCGAGACGACCGACGCTTCATCGCCGGTCCCTTGAGTGTCCATGATGCGCAGCCAGGATTCCACCGCGAAGAGCACCGCGAGGCTGAGCAGGACCACGGATAACACGAGCTGTGTGAGCAGCAACGATACGGTTGGCGCCCAGGGTGGGAGCGGACGCGGTGGCGACGGCAACGCGGTCGCGAGGGCCGCCACCGCTGCCTGGTAATCGGGATTCACTCAGGCCCGGTAGCGCCGCGCTCCTGGCTGGCGCGCGCAAGCTGGTCGGCGATGGTCGGCGGCGCCTCGTAGTCGATTGGAGGTCGGCCGTCGACCGACAGCGAAATAGGTATGTGGCGGTGAACACCCAGCACGAAGGGACGCGGCAGCGGCACCGTTGCGGCGAAGACGAGGTACACGCGCCGGTCCGCGACCCTGACGGCAATGGAATGGAGTTTCGGCTCGACGCGCTGGCGCTGCCCGTCGAGCTTGAGATCGAACAGGTGACTGGTCGCGCCATCGAGGCGGAATCCGATGGTCGGGAACTCGGCGTCCATCCCTTCGAGAGTGGCCGTTTCGTTGCCCGCAATCGTTCGCAGCGCAAGGCCGTACGACGCCTCCTGGCCGTAGAGTGGATGTGCCGTCGAGTAGGGAAAACGGAGCTCGGATCGAAAACGCCGCGGAAGAAAACCCCGCCGGACTTCGGGCAGGGAATCGTCTTCCGGACCCGGATACCACGCGTCGGTGCCTTCGTGGAAATAGATGTACCGGGGAAATGTGACCGGGTGGACGAAGTCCAGCGCCCAGGGCAGCGGCTGCCGCCACCAGAGCCGCGGATCCCGAACCACCAGTCGCTCTTCGCTCAGAAGGTCGGACGGGTCCTCGAGGTTCGGCATCTCGAGCAGTGCGTTCTCGACCGGCCCGGGATCGACGAGATACCCGCGTCCGAACGGATTGCGCGGATACAGTCCCGGATGGTCGACAACGAGCAGCATCCTCGTCACCAGGTCGTCGCCGCGATCGTTGGGCACCCGCGGATCGATACCGCCGTACGCGTGGGGCAGGGTCAGCGGAATGGACTCGAACGGGTCAGGCCGCCCGATGTGGATGCGGTCGGTGCTGTCCCAGGTAATCCGGCGCGGGCCGAACACCGCGATGTGTTTTTCGACATCACCGATCGCCGCCCGCACTTCCATCCTCGTCGTCCGCTTGCCGCCCGGCGGCGTCGCGTCTCCGAGCACGACGAAGTCCACGTACGGCTTCTCGCGCCAGAAGTCGCAACCGGGAAGCACTTTCGGCACTCGTTCGAATTTGCGGAAATCGTTCTTGAGCGGTTCGGCGCCGACTGGAGAGAGCGGCCCGCTTTTCGCTCGCGGGTCGAAGCCATAGGTGAACTTGGCGATCGAGACCGCGTGTGTGACGAGCCCCTGTGTCGTGGCGACATCGACGATCGCGTCGTAGTCGTCGTGGACCGGCTGCCGCTCGCGCACGACGACCGTGTCGGGCGTCATGGCACGTTGCTCCCGAACCCGAACGGATTGACGGGACCGCCGAAGTTGGATCCGGTCGCGTCTGCCCCGGTGCTGACGTTCTGCTCGCGCTGGACTCCGGCCGCATTGCCGCCCAGCACCACGCCGTTTTGTGACGGATCGGTCGAGCCCCAGTTGTAGGTCGCGCTGCCGCCGAGCAGCGGATTGTCCGGCGTCTGAATGCCGACCGAATATGGCACGACGCCACCGCTCTGATCGTGCCGAATCGCGCTCACCACGAAATTGCCGACCGTCCCCGCAGCGATCTTGGCGAGCGAGGCGCCCGACGCGGACGCTCCCAGGAATGGAAAGAGCTGCCCCGCCAGCTGCATCCCGATCCCTGACGAACCCGGAGGATCGATCGCGTACGCGAGCGCATCGCCGATGAGCGTAAAGGCGATGAGGACGAGGCCGACCACCAGGTCGGCGAGCTCATAGCCCACGTCGACGGTGTTGGTCGCCGCGATGATCGAGAAAACGAGCGGATTCGATACCGGATTGCCACAGCTCAGCATCGGCAGGAGGCTGAGGATGTCGGTCATGCCGACCGGCTTTCCGTTCATCTGCACCTTGTAGGCCGCGAACACGATCTTGCGCGCGCTCATCGGCCACATCACGACGTAGTACAGGTTGTTGAACGGGATCGTGATGTCGGGAATCAGCGGCCCGACGTCGTGCTGATCCAGCACGATCGGAAGGCTCTTGTGCTTGACCGTGGAGGTGAACTTGTTCTTGCCGAGGAGGAGGCCCGCGGTCCACATCTGGAGCGCGAACATCTCCATCCCGAACGCCGGCACCGGCGTCGGCGGCACCGGCGGGATCGGGACGAAGAAGTGCCAGCCGACGGGCGTCAGCGAGAAGTCGATCGCGATGTTCACCGGGCAGCGCACGTCTTCCGCCTCCCTACTGCCCGGTCCGCCAGGCGTTCTCGAGCCTGAGCCGGAAACTGCATTCGATGCCTGAGTGGGGCGCCAGTTGAAAGGTTCGACGATACACGAGGTAGAAGCGTTCCTCCTCCGGCAGCAGGACGAGCATCTGCGGCTGCAGGATCCGGGTTCCGGTGACGTCGCCGAACGTGAAGTCGGCCGCCACCGAGAGCCTCGGCAACGCGAAGCGGATCGACCCGTGCGGCCGCACGCCGTCGATTTCGATCGTCGCGGCGGCCGGTGGCAGATCGATCACCCAGTCCGGATGCGCGCGATGGAAGAAGCCATCCTTCATCCAGGACGTGCCCAGCATCGATCCGACCTGGGCGTCGTCCGGCGTCGGAGGGTTCCCCGACGGCATCACGACGCCGCGCTGCAGGTGCAGGAGTGTATCCATCGGCAGCGCGCTCCAGCAGGCCGGGTCCGGCGCGTCGTCATACCGCTCTACCCGCCGCAGCGGGTGTTCGAGGTTCGGGAGCGGCCGCTCGGGGTTCCACTGCGGATAGCCCTCCGGCGCCTTGAGCCATTCACCGAGCGCGCGCGCGGCGGGCTCCGGGTCGAAGCCCCGGCCGTGTCGATTCGGCGGGTGCACGACGGTCATGATCGCGCCGTCGTCGACCAGCACCTCGCAGCTGCCGCCGAAGGTTCGATCGACGGTCATCGGCATCCGCACGAACGGCACGGGCGCGCTGATGCTCTCCCGGCCGATCCAGTGGCGGTCTCCCGTCACCAGCAGCTCGCGCCGCTCCGTGCCGACGGTGAGTGAGACCCTGCGTTCCGCGACCGCCTGCCCGTTCGATCCGTATGCCGCTCCGAGGAGCAGGACTTCGAAGGCGGGATCGTGGCGGGGAAGGTCGTCCCGCGGGCGGATGCCGACCTCGGTCAGCTCGTCGCCGTCATAGAACGGGACGGGATCCTGGGTATCGAGCTGAACCCGGCCGCCCTCGCCGACCCGGAATGTCGCTTTCGCCACGAGCATACCGAGCCCGTGCGGGACGATTTCGACGGACGACACGCTCAGGCGAGCGGGGACCGGCGTCTGGTTCACCAGCTGCACGGCGAGCCCGGCGTCGACATGCCCACACCAACGCGATTGGCCATCGGAAAACGTCAGAAATGTGAAGCTGGTTCCGGGGTGAGCCCCGATGGATTATCGCCGCGGCCCGTGGGCTGTCAAGAAGGGGAGGGCTGCTTTTCTGCTCAGCTGGCGCGATCGTTGCTCGGGCTCCGAAGCCGGTGGCGGACGGCTCTCCACCTATCGCCCGTGGGCGGTCGAGCCGAATTCTCGGGAAAACGACCGATCCGCGCTTCGGACCAGTCGCCGGCAACGCTGTATATTTCAGGCGCGACGGGGAGGCCGCCGGTTGGGCGGGCGGTGACGGCCACGGTGGGCCGCGGGCGGTCAAGGCGTTGGACCGCGCCGGGGCGATGTGACGTAAGTACTTACAAGGTTTCCACCCAGACCGCTTTGACAAGGCCGATGCGAAATGTAGGCTGTGCTGCGACCAACGGACGCCGGGACCCGCGCTGAGGGATGACATGGCAAACGTAATGCCCCGAGTCATGGAAATCGTCACGCCCCTCGGCGATGGCGTTCTGCTGTTTCATCAGATGAGTGCGCGGGAGGAAATGAGCCGGTTGTTCGAGTACCGGCTGCAGCTCCTGAGCTCAAAGGAAGACGTCAACCTCGACGAGATCCTCGGGAAGAACGTCACCATCAAGCTTGGTCTTGCCGAGGACGAGACCCGGTTCTTCAACGGCTATGTCACCCGGTTTGCGCTGGGCGGCATGCACGGGCGCTATCACCGCTACATCGCCACCGTCCGGCCCTGGCTCTGGTTTCTCACCCGCACGGCCGACTGCCGGATCTTCCAGGAGATGACCGCGCCCGACATCATCAAGGCCGTCTTCGGCGATCACCCCGCCGCCGATTTCAAGCTCGAGCTGACCGGCTCCTATCGCAAGCGCACCTACTGCGTGCAGTACCGGGAAACCGATTTCAATTTCGTGAGCCGGCTGATGGAGTCGGAAGGCATCGGCTACTACTTCCGGCACACGGACGGGCACGACACGATGGTGCTGACCGATTCGACCAGCAAGCACAGCGCGGCCGACGCGTGCGCGAAGCTCTCGTTCGTCGGCCCGGACGAGCAGGTCAAGCCGGATCTCGAGCACATCACCGCGTGGGACTGCTCCCGTGAGATTCAGCCCGGTGTCTACGTCCACGACGACTACGATCTCGAGCGGCCGAGCGTCGAGCTGAAGACCAACAAAGTCCTGCCGAGGAAATACAAGCCGAGCGACTACGAGGTGTACGACTACCCGGGCGAGTACTTAGAGAAAGCGGATGGCGAGCAGTACGCGGCAGTGCGGATCGACGAGCTGGGGAGCCAGTTCGAGTTGGCGCACGCGCTCACCAATGCCCGCGGGCTGGCGGTCGGCTCGCTGCTGACGCTCGAGGATCATCCACGACCTGACCAGAACCGCGAGTACCTGGTCGTCGGCGCCAGCTATGAGCTCACCTTCGGAGACTACGAGTCGCTGCCGGAGACGGCGGGCACCGCGTATCGCTGCTCGTTCGCCGCGATGCCGAGCTCGCAGCAGTTCCGCCCGAAGCGGGACACGCCGAAGCCGTTCGTCCAGGGACCGCAGACCGCGGTGGTGGTCGGACCCGGCGGCGAGGAGATCTTCACCGACAAGTACGGCCGGGTGAAGGTGCAGTTCCACTGGGATCGGCGCGGCAAGAAGGACGACAAGAGCTCGTGCTGGATCCGCGTCTCGCACCCGTGGGCGGGCAAGGGCTGGGGCGCGGTCTCGACGCCGCGGATCGGGCAGGAAGTGATCGTCGACTTCCTCGAAGGCGATCCGGACCAGCCGATCATCACCGGCCGCGTCTACAACGCCGAGCAGATGCCGCCCTACGAGCTGCCGGCGAACAAGACGCAGTCAGGGATGAAGAGCCGGAGCTCGAGCGGCGGCGGCGCCGCGAACTTCAACGAGATCCGGATGGAAGACAAGATGGGTTCGGAGCAGCTCTTCATCCATGCGGAGAAGAACCAGGACATCGAGGTCGAGAACGACGAGACGCACTGGGTGGGGCATGACCGGAAGAAGACGATCGACAACGATGAAACGACGCTGGTGAAGCACGATCGGACGGAGACGGTCGACAACAACGAGACGATTACGATTCATGCGAATCGGACCGAGACGGTCGACAAGAACGAGACGATCACGATTCACATGAATCGGGGCGAGACGGTCGACCTGAACGAGACAATCAGTATCGGCGGAAACCGTTCGAAAACGGTGAGCAAGAGCGAGACCGCGACCGTAGCGCTGCAGCGTACGCACTCTGTGGGGATCAACGAGACGATCAGTGTAGGGGCAGCGCAGGAGATTACGATCGGGGGTCTGCAGGCGATCACTGTCGGTGCCGTACAAACCACGAACGTCGGAAAGAGTCAATCGACGTCGGTTGGGGCAGGGCGTTCAATCCAGGTTGGCGGTGACCAGAGCACCAACGTCGCGAAAAAGCTGGCGATGACGGTCGGCGGCGATGAGTCGCGGAACGTCACCGGCGGCCGGACAACGAGCATTAGCAAGGACGACGCGCTCAAGGTCAGCAAGAACCGCACTGCCGACATCACTCAGAACGACACACACAAAGCCGGCAAGATTATCACCCTGGATGCAGGCGACAAGGTCGTCATCCAGGCGGCCAACGAGATCAAGTTGACGGTCGGACAGTCCTCGATGGTGATGAAGAAGAACGGCAATATCGAGATCTCCGGCATGAAGATCGACATCAAAGGCTCGCAGTCGGTAAAGCAGGAGGCGGCGCAGATTACCTCGGATGCGAGTGCCGTGAATACGATCAAGGGCGGCTTGGTCAAGATCAACTGAGCGCAGACTTCAAACGACCTGATGGATTCGACATGGCACGTCGCACTGAAGTTCACGCTCTCTGCGCTTGTGGTTTATCGACTCGCGTTCCTCATCGCCCGCGAAGATGGTCCGTGGGACGCGTGCCGAAGACTGCGGATAGCCTTGAAGGACTCCGCAGCTGGCGGTCTCTTCAGTTGTCTGAACTGCTTAAGCGTGTGGATTGCGTTGCCGCTCGCCACGTTCGTAGGGACTAACTGGGTCGAGTGGATCGTGTCGTGGTGGGCGCTCTCCGGCGCCGCGGTCCTTGCGGATCGGGCCACGCGGGATCCGTTCGAGGTCGAGTCCGGGGGACGGCCATCATGAGTTGCTGCGGGGGCTCGGGACGGGCGGTGATCCGCCAGGAAGACGTGGAGCGTGGCCTGCAGTTTGAGGTCGAGTACGGGGGCGGTCGGACCGTGACCGTTGTCGGGACGGCCACCGGCCGGCGATACACGTTTTCAGGAATAGATCGGTTGCAGCGTGTGGACCCGCGCGATGCGAGCGCGCTGCTCCGCCAGCGGGCCTTCCGGCTGAAGCGCGTCATCCAGCCGTAGTCACGCGAGAACACTGAGATGGGACGACCAGCCGCACGGCTTGGAGACTCGACGATGCACGGCTCGCCGCTCATGGGAGCGGCGTGCACGACTGTGCTGATTGGCGGCAAGCCGGCATGGCGGCTGACCGACCAGCACACCTGTACGATCCCGAATGCGCCGCCGCCCGTCTGTTCCGGCACGCCGCACGGCCCGGGCGTGACGACGCCGGGCGGCGGCGGGGGCACAGGTGTGACGCTGATCGGCGGCAAGCCTGCGGCGTGCATGGGCGACATCGTTATGGAGCCGGGTGCCCTCGTGCCACTGCCCCCACCCAACACGATAGTGGCGGGAGAGATGACCGTGCTGATCGGCCAGGGCGGCGGCGGCGGCTGTCCGCCTGGTGCAACTTGAACGTGAGCCACGCCCTCGGTGCGGGGGCAGGCAGGACGATGATTACACGGCGCGTTCGGCCTCTTACGAACGAGTTCCGTCGGGAGTATGAGAGTGAGTGACGAGGTACCTGATCTCGACGGGGCTCGGTACGCCGCGCTTCTGCGCGCAGGTCAACTTGCCGGGCGGGAGTTGGCCGGAGCGGATCTCACCGGCGTGGATGCGCGCGGATCGAATCTGCGCGACTCGGCCTTGCTGGAAGTGGTGCTGGTGGGCGCCACTCTGGCCGGCGCTGACCTGTCATCCTCATCCATTCGCGAGTGCGACCTCTCGTTCACGAACCTCTCCAACCTCCGGGCATCGGCCAGCCGATTGGTGTCGTGCACGGTCGTGGGTGCGGTCGCCCACCGTGCGGTGCTGGATGATGCGCACCTCTTAGAGTGCGACCTCTCCCGTATCGACGGCCGTGACGCGTCGCTCGCCAGGGCTGCGGTCAACAACTGTCTGGCTTCGGAAGCGTGTCTGGCTGGAGTCGATCTCGACCAGGCGATTCTTGCCGGGACGCAATTCTCAAGGGCCGTTCTGAGCCGGGCCCGATTGAGGGGCGCATCGTTGACCGCTGTCCTGCTCGAAGGAGCAGTCGGAGTCGAGGTGGATCTGACGTCCTGCGAGATCCGCGACAGCGACTTTAGTCGCATCACCGCCCCCGGATCACTGTTCCGAAACGCTCTGCTCGCGGGCGTCAAGGCCGCGGACGCCGACCTGTCGCGCTCTGACTTCTCGGGCACGACGGCAGCCGAGTCGATGTTCGAACGCAGCACTTTATGGCGTTCTACGTTCATCGGCAGTCGCTTCACTAACTGCTCGTTCGAGTTCGCCGATCTGCGGTCGATCGATTCGCTCGAGGGCGACTTCACAGGTACCAGCTTCGTGGGAGCAGACCTGCGTGGAGCGCGCCTGCATCGCTGCGTGCTGCGTGATGTCGACTTCTATTGGGCGGATCTCACAGACTGCGAGTTCCTCGGTTGCGATACCGCCGGCGCGCGTTTTCCTGAGGCTGTGCGGGTGGCGTACGGTCCGGAGGGTGCGGCGCCCCCGCTCGTGGCGCCGAAGCCCCTCTATCGCGCTCCCGCCACCGAAGAGGCATACCGGGAGATGCTGTCCTTCTGCGGGAACTCTGATTTGGAAGTCCAGGATACGCCGCAGTGACACACGGATCTCCGGTTCCAGAGCGCTCCGCGGATCCGAGCGCAGGGCAGCCGCCCCGATATTCGGAAGGTCAAAGCTCGCCTACTATAAGTGCAACGGTTATCAAACGCGCGAACGATCTCGCTGACCAAGCGGCGTTCCTTTGGTCGTCCCGCAGTTTTGTCGCTCGCTCTTCCGCTGTGACTTTCACGGCACTCGCGAACCTAGATCAGCGAATCTTTCGGCTTGTCGCAGCGCTGAGTGAACGGCCTGGCCTCGCGGAGCGCCTTCGGACGACTCAGGACACCCCGTTCAGATCAGGGCACGCTTTCGTGACAGCTGCAGTGGCGCTGCGAAGCGGGGCAGTCAGCGTGTTCGACGAGCTCGTGGAACGCCTCGGCGAGGACGACGCGTTGTTGGCCCCCCTAACATCGTCGCTGTCATGGTTCGAATACGCGGAAGTCAGGGCCCATGTGGAACGCCTTCTGAGTTCGTCGAGACCAGCCGTTGTGCGCCTCGGCATCCTGTCAGCGGTCGCACACCGTTTCGATCCCGGCATGGTGCTGGAAGAGGCGCTCGACGCACTAGATCCGCTCCTGCGCGCCGCAGCCCTCGAGGCCGCCGGGCGTCTTGGTGCGTTGGATCTTCGCGCCAAGCTTCTGGCCGCCCTGGACGACGAGGACGACGCATGCCGCTTCTGGGCCGCCTGGAGTGCGGTGCGCCTTGGCGAACGCGCGGGCCTCCCGGTGCTTGGCCGGTTCGCCGTGGCGGAAGGTCGATTCGCGAAACCTGCCTGTGACATGGCGCTCAGGGCGCTTGAACCCGACCAGGCGGTCGCGGCGCACACGAGGTTCATGTCCGAGGTCACTGATATGAGGATGGGAGTGCTCGCCGCCGGCATTGTTGGCGATCCAATGCTGGTCTCTTGGTTATTCACTCAAATGGAGGCGCCGCCACTAGCGCGGCACGCCGGCGCCGCTTTCAGTCTTGTCACGGGACGCGATCTTCGTCGAGACGATCTCGATGGTGCGCCTCCCCCCGACGTCATCGCTTCCTCGGTCGAGTCCGGTACCGACGTCGATGGTGAGAAGCTCGAAGGCGAGCGACCTACCGATCCGAACGGCCACACTCTGCCGCCTGAAGCGGACGACGAGTTCGTGTGGCCGGATAGCACTCGTATTCGGCAATGGTGGGACAGAAATGCGTTCGCATTTGTAGGAGGCATTCGCTATCTGGCCGGCGTGCCGGTACGGCCCGCGGAGCTGACGGGAGTGCTGCGAGTCGGCAACCAACAGCAGCGCGCGGCGGCTGCTCTCGAGCTGGGATTGCACCGACCGGATGCGCCAATGCTGGATGTCACGGCGCCGGCGCACCGCCAGGACCAATCATGACAGGGGCGTTGTGACGGCCATTTGGAGGCACCATGTCCGTAAGCTGTGACGTCGACGTCGTGACGGGAGTAGTCAGTCAGGACGTCCGCGATCTCGATCTGCCTAGTCCTCCCGAGTTGGCGTTGGATCGCCGCTACATGAGCGATAACTCTCAATGTGGTCTTTTGGGCTTCGGGTGGTCTCATAATTTCACCCCGATGATCTCCCTTCAGGCCGAGGAACTGGTGATCCTCGATCCCATAGATGGCGATCGACACTTTCGCCTCGAGATGTGCGACGGCACAGCGGGTCCGAGGATATTCAGGGGAATCGCACCGGAGCTGGCTCGCGATCTCCGGCGCCCCGCGAAGATGAACGATTTTCTGACCGTGGTGTATTCGGATTGTCTTCGTCAGGTCTACGAACGCACTGACGAGGATCCTCGGCGCTGGCGACTGATTCGCCGAGCCGGTCCCGGCAGCCATGCGCTTGCCTACTACTATGCGGGGTCCGCGCTCGAGGCCGTGGCCCTTGGGCGGAAGGCCCGCATCGAATTCGCATATCAGTCGGATGGACTTCTACGGGCCGTGGCCGTCTACGGCCCATCGAGGTCCGCACGGCGGCTGGTCGAACTGCAGTACTCGTACGACTTCAACCAGCAGCTCGTGCAGTTCGTCGCCGCACATGGAGCGGCCTGGCACTACGAGTACACCGATCGCCTTCTAGTCAAATCGATCGATTATCTCGGAACCGCCCGGCACTACGCATACGATGCCCACCGAGAATGCATCGCATCCTGGTCTGACGGCGGCGTCTTCGCAAGAAACATCCGACGCGATCCGTTGCGAAAGACAGTGGTCGTGACCGATTCATTCGGTGTTGGCTCGATCTACCGCTTCAACGAGGCGGGCGCAATTACCGCCTTCGTTGATGCACGCGGACAGACGACCGAGTACATCGTCGATGCCACCGGCGGGCTCCTTGGCGTGATCGAGGCGGACGGTACGAACAGCGAGATGTACATGGAGGATTCGTCGGCGCGGGCGCTCACCGTCATGGACAGCGGCGACGTCCGGCAGATTCGACTCGATCACGGCGGACGGATGGTCTCTACGACAGGCGGAGCCGGGCGAACCCGACGGCATGGCTACGACGAGTGCGGCCGCCTCATACAGGTCGATTTCGAGGACCAGAGCGTCGCACGATACAAATACGATGAGAAGGGCGACCTAGGCTCAGTGGTGGATCAGTTGGGTTGGGAAATCCGCCGTGCGGCATCCGACGACGGCCGACACGTGCACGTGTTCGATGAACACGGTGCGTTGTCCGAACAGGACTACGATGCGCTCGACAACCTTGTGACGGATACGGATCCGCACGGCCGTTCGACCACGTTCACCTATCATGCGCCGGAGCTGCCCTCGACGGAAACAGACGCCGTCGGTAACACCACCACCTACACGTATGATCCGGCGCTCAATGTCCTGTCCATTACAGATCCACTCGGTCGTACCGAACGATTCGAATACGACGCGTTCGGTGAGCTCGCCGCCGAGACGGATCCAATGGGTGGACGAATCGAGTACGAGTACACCTCCGAGGGAGAGCTGTCACGCATCACCAATCAGGCGGGTGACGTTCTGACAATCGAGTACGACGAGCGGGGAGAGCAGGTGTTGTTTCGATCGTTCGACGGTCTCACTGAGGCCTCCGAGATCGATGCCCTGGGGAGGCCGACGGCCGTCTTGGACAGCGGCGGGCACCAGTTTCGGTTCACCTATGGGCCGACCGGAGATGTAGCGGTCCGGCTGTTGCCAGACGGTAGTAAGGAAGAGTACGCGATGAGTCCCGAAGGATTCGTCTCCGGCATCAGTGCCACGCGGCCGCCGAACATCGATCAGCCAGCCACGTTCGTCAAGTACGAGTACAACGGCCGGGGGAATGTGTCGAGACTCGACCTGCCAGGTTGGGAGCTCACATATGAACGGGATGCCGCTGGTAACCTGGTCGGAATCGCAGACAGCTTCGGCGATGCGACGCGTTTCATTCGCGGTCCACGCCATCGCGTTCAACGCATCGTTGGCCTCAATCTCGAACTCGGACTGACATACTCCGATGCCGGATTTGTCAGTTCGATTCTGTATCCTAACGGCCAAACTCAGGCGTTCGAGTACGACGCAATGGGGCGAATGACGGCCCGTCAAATGATCGGCCCCGCTGGGCGCTCTACTGAGCGTCGGATGGTCTACGACCGGATCGGACAATTGGTCGGAATGACCGACAGCACTTGGGGCGAGTTCAATTACCGCTACGACCGGTGCGGCCGGCTCATGGCGGTTGAGGCGTCGGACGAGCGATTCACAGAGCACTTCAATTATGACACGCGTTGGAACCTGTTGGAGTCGGCGACATTTGCCAACGCGATCTATGGACCCGGCAATCGACTAAATCAAACCGATCGCCACGAATTCAAATATGACGCTCGCGGCAACGTAAGGCACCAGCGGGTAGCCGATCAGAACTTCGAGTATCAATGGGACAGCGAGAATCAACTTATTGCCGCCTCAGCGGATGGGGCCCTGGTCGCAGAGTACGACTACGATGTCCTCAACCAACGGACTCGTAAACGCACTCCCGAAGGCGAGACGGCGTTCTTTTATGAGCATTGGACCCTCAGGGCCGAGAGGCTCCCGGATGGAAGCCTGAGGCGCTATTTGTCGCTCCCCATCCTCCCGGTGCCACTGGCGTATCAGCACGGTGGCCGGACGTTTTTCTACGGGTTTGATCAAATCGGAACCCCCACCGACCTGTTCGACGAGAACGGCGATCTTGTGCTGTCCATCCACTCGCGGGCGTACGGAGGCGGACGGCAAGAGGTCCGCACGGCTCCGACCGCTGCCATACCGTTTGGATTCATGGGCCAGTATTTCGATACCGAGACCGACCTCTTCTACAACTACTTCCGCTATTACAACCCCGAGCTGGGGCGATTCTGGTCGCAGGATCCGCTGCGGCTGTGCGTCGGACCCAACTTCTACATTTATCCGACCAACCCGAACAATGCCATCGACCCCAATGGGCTGGTCGGTGTGGCGACGTTTAAGTGCCCCAGTCATTGGGGAGCCTGTCAGCAATGGTACGCGCGGAAGAAGGTCGCGAAGATGAATCGCTATATGCGCAACAACACGATGAAGCGCTGCCGCACGACCGGGTGCCGCGAAGGTTACCAAGCGGCCGACTATCGCAGCAAGCGTTGCGGCGGCGGCGACTTCGACGGGACGACACACGCGATCGATCACCTTCAGGACGTACAGGCATCGGGACCGGATCGCTGCTGCAATAACCTCTATTCGATCGACAAGGACTTCAATAACGAGTTGAACAACGCAGTCGGAGACATGTTCACCGCAGCGGGCATCCCGAAACCAGGGCCCGGTATGGCTGGTAACGCGCTCGGCGCCGTCGGTGACCACATCAAGACGGAGGGCTGCTCCACCAAGGGCAAGTGCAGCAAACGCGGCAAGCGTCGCACGGCCAAGCCAGCTGGCGGTGCACGCAACTGTCCGGCTGCAATGAACCACCCCGTCGCAAATTGCTGAAGCGGACTGCCGATCAGCCAACCGGGAGCTTTCACGATGGACTTTTCGATCAGCGATCTACCACGCGTATTGCGTTCAATCGAGCGACTTCTCCGAGCGTTGGATCTTCGCGCCAGTGCCGCCGGCGAAAAGAATCGGTCGGATTTCAGCAAGTCGTTTCCCCCAGCGACCGCTGAGACGATTGAGGCCGCTGAACGCCGTTTGAGTTTTCGCTTTCCGGCGAGCTACAGGACGTTCCTGCTGTCGAGCAACGGCTGGAAGGGATTCCCCGGGGACTGGTGGGTTTTCGGTGTGAGCGGCGAAGCGCTGACGCGCCCGCAAAAGGAGTGGCAGACGCAGCTCGGCCTCTACGAGAAGGTCTACAAAAGGCGTGGAAAGGCCTTCGCCGAGGACATTCGCGGACGCGAGGCGACCGATCCGAACGTGATCCATCCGGCGAGTCACGTTCCGGTGGCAACCGACTTTAGCGGATCGTTCTACGTGTTCGATCGTCACCGACGAAAGGGCGAAGAGTACGAAATCGTTGAAACGATGGGCGGATACCAGGTCGAGGGCCGCCTGCCCGACTTCCTGTACGTCATCGACTTCGCGCGCAGCAACGCTCGCAATTCCTTGCAACGCCTTGGCGTGCCCGCCGAAGATGTGGTCCGAATAGAGACGGGAGACATGGACCCGGAGTCGGTGGTTCCGGCAGGCGGCGAGCCGCGGGAAGCGCGCAAATCGGTGACGCGCAAAGCGACCCGTCCAGAAGCGCGTCGCAAAACGCCCACATCAAACCGGCGGTCCACGAAGCTACCGACCAAGACACGAAAGGGACGTTAGACCCTGACCGAGGCCCATCCCCTCGACAGTGAGTCAGGCAACCCTGTTACAAAACATCTCAAATGCCGGCGAAGTACATCCTCGCCGCGCTCGCCGTCATCTTCCTCGTCGCAGGGACGAGGCGTCGACTGACGCGCGGCGCGAATCCCCAGTTCCGCACCTGGCTCCTCGTCGGCGCCATCTTCGCGGCGGTCAGTGCCTGGCTGTTCTTCCAGAGGTGATTGCCGTTCCCCTCATCTGGAGGCGGAACCACCGCGATCACGAACCGCCGACCCCCCGAGCCCCCGGACCCCGAACCCCCCAACCCCCCACCCCACCGCCGGAAAACCCACGATCCAGGTCAATACCTATTTTTCCACATGCACCTCGCGCCAGCATCCTGCGCGTCTCCGATGATCACCCCGCAACAGCTCAGCGGCTACCTGGGCAAGTCCATCGCCGACATCTGTCCCAATGGCTGCACCGACGACGGCACCA
>Ga0111538_10006982_pt1 | contig 15255 bp, 9 predicted proteins | sample SoiMethybrSBSTD1_FD_79669 | JGI IMG/M metagenome (GOLD analysis project Ga0111538, IMG submission 79669) | Bulk soil microbial communities from a Populus tree surrounding site in Tennessee, USA - Soil MetaG P. TD hybrid SBSTD1 (version 2)... | ecosystem: Environmental > Terrestrial > Soil > Tree...
ATTGAAAGCTACCTCGCCATACTTGTCCGATTGGCTGTCTTTGGAAAGCACGACTTCCTTGGGTTGAGTCTTGCTCTCCTTTTCCTGTGCGACCAGGCCGAGAGAAACGAACGCCAGAAGCAGCATGACCAGTATTTTCATGAGGGAAATCTTGCCACAAAAAGCAGGAAAGGCACAGGATAAAGTTTTACATCGGCATCCGAAAAGTTGGACCGGAGTGGCAGCGCTTGCAGTCTTTGAATGCCAGATCGCCGCCAAAGGATTTTCTGCCGTTGTGACAGGTAAGACACGTCGTGCTGCGTGTTGTTACGAAATGTTCTGAAGCTGCGGGTGAACTGACCTGACGAGTCTGTAGCGCGCCGGCAGTTAGCCGGTGACAGTCAGTACAGGCGAGTTTCTCTCGCGTACCGTGGTCTGCGTGGCTGAAGGCATAACGATATGAGCGAGCATTCGTTGGTGTTGGTTTGTACGACTTTTGATCGTGACAGACTCCGCACGATGCGATCTCACGTCCTGCTGCGGATTTGCTGGACGGTGTGTGGCACGTGTAGCAGCCGTTGTGTGCAGCGAGGTTCGCAGGAATCGATAATCCCACGCCTCGATTGATCGGCGAACTGTGACAACCGGCGCAGCCTCTCTGCGGTCGTGCCGCACCGTTGTTGTGCTGCACGTGGTCAAACTTCACGTTGAATGGTTCGTTGAAGCTTGCAGGGAAGCTTTTGAGTGGCGGATTGTTACCGGACGTGTTCGCGTGGCAGATTACGCACATCGGTATCTGCGGCGTTGTGAACTGACTGCGATGACAATCAGTGCAGGCTTTATGGCCTGGAAAGCGCGGCGTGGCTGAGTTGTCCGTGCGTTCGTGACACGAGTTACAGGCGAGAGAACTGTGCTTTTGACTGGAGTGAAGGAATTTCGAATAGTCGCGGTTTGAGTCTTGCGCCGAAGCCGCAATCACAAAGAAAAGAACGCACACGGACAAATTCTTAATCACTTAATATCCTTGCGTTTGATCGGCGGTCGCTCTGCGATCAGGTAGTGACTGGCCGGTGGATCGAGACTGCCGACGTTCGGCGCGTGACAGTAGACACACGTGAAGTTCCGGTTCTTATCAAGTGCCGCGAGTTCCACATTCAAATCCTGTCTGAGTCCATCTTTGTTGTGGCACTCAGTACAAGCCGTTATCGGTACGTCGGGCTTTAGCCCTCGCAGCGACGCGGCTTTGGTGATGTTGATATGGCACGTGGTGCACTCGGCAATGTGTTGCTTCTTCTCGCCTCCGCCCTCGTGCAGATACTTACTCGAAATTCTCACCGGATCAGCGACGCGCACGTACGGCGTCGTGGCAAGCTTGTGACAGCCGTTGCAGTTGGTGGCTACAGGCTGCTGCGCTTTCCAATGACAGTTGAAACATGACGAATGGTTTTCTGGCGCTGCCTTAAAGGTTGCCGCGCGCGAGGCGTGACAGACGGTGCAGTTGTAGTAGCTTTGCTGCGCGTGCGAGAACCGCAACAGCGCGATCACGTCCTGGTGCCGGTCATGCGGAAACTCGATCGTGAATTGCAGCTTCGAAGCGGGATTTCGAAACGCATACCGCACCTCATCACGCGGCGAAGTCTTTGAATGACAAACCGAACAGATCGGCGGCTTTGCGCCCTTGAAGAACTGTGGCCGGTGACAACTTACGCACGCATCATGATCAGGATAATCCTTGATGTCCGGAAACGTGGTCGCATTTTTTGTAGGTATCTTGTGACAGGTGTTACAGGCTGCTTGATGTTTCGGTGTTGAATGCTGGAACTTCGTGTAGTCGATCGGCAGAAACAGGGCCACAGATAAACACAGATGAAGACGGATTATTTTTTCTGTGCTGATCTTCTTTTTCATCCGCGTTAATCCGCGTTACAAACTGGCTTTGGCTTCTCGACCCCAACACATTTCACGTTCCTGTCTTTTCGATTCGAGACGAGGTACGGCTTCTCGGTCGCGAGATCTCCGGGTTTGACTTGCACCTCGCAGTTCCACGTCACGAAAGTCTGACCCAGCTCGGTTGGTATCAAGTTCGACAGGACGTACGTTCCTGGTCCGAGATCGGTGAAGTACGCAGTGCCGTTGCGGTCCGTCATCACCGAGTGCACCTCAGGCCCACCCTGCTTGAGAAGGGATGCGAGAATGGTTTGCCGTGATCGATAAAAGCCGTCGCGAACGTCAGGAGCGAGGTTCGTCGTCAGCCATTGTCGCGCCGTCTCGTCGTTTCCAAACTCCTTCTGACTCGCAGCATACGCAACGGCGAACTCAGGCACGGCCTTTGGTCCACTGACGAATTCCTGTTCGACACCGCGACAGTAAACCGACTCGCAGTCACTCTCTCGAAGCCAACCGATCAACGCCGCACTGGCGCCAATCTTCTGGTAGTAACAATCGCGGCTCACGAGGGCCTGGCGCTCCATTGCATCAATGAGTGCGCGGTTTTGTTCGAGTGTTCCCGGGATCAGGAAGAAACGCTTTCGCGCGAGGCCACGCAGCGGTGCTGAATCGTCGGCTTTCACACGGACACGCAGCCGCAGCACACCCGTTTGCCGGGCCGCCGGCTGCTGAGCCAACACGACCGTCATCATCAACAAGAGCGCGAAGAACACGAGTCTTGGAGCGCGCATTATTTACAGGTTTGGACTACGCGGAAACTTTAAAAACGGCAGACGCACGCCGCGCACAAAGATTTGATCTGAACGGATCGCAGCCGGTGGCGAAAAGCCGTTCGCGCCGGCAGCAGCGATGAGATCGTCCTGATCGACGCCGTCGCCGCTGATGCCGATACCGCCAACCAGCACACCATTCTTATACAAAGGCACGCTGCCGGGGAAGATCTGAATTCCGTTTGGCAGCGATGGAATTGAAGTACAGGGAACTGCTGGACCAACTACCGACGCTAAAAAGTTTGTCTTAACGAGATCGAGTTGCAGCCCGACATTGAATGGACTCCAGTCGGCAATCGCTGTGCTGAAAGGACCGGCAGCGGTGTCGTTGATCCCGTCCGGGAAAAACGGGCGGTGAAGAAAACCGGTAGCGCGGTCGGTGAAAGCAACTGTCCCGTCGAACCGCAATCCATCCGCGGCAGCGCGATCGACGTATGATCCAAACCCGGCGGTGCGCAAAGCAGTAGCCGCGTTTGCACCTGAAAAGAATGTCGCCGTTCGAGCTTTTTGGACCGCAACGTCGAAACCAAAGACCGGTGCGTCCTGCTGTCTGAATACTCCCAGCACGACTCCTGCGGTATCGACAACGGCGATCGTTACACGCGCATTACTGCCGAGCGGCTGTCTGATCGCCGCACGCGTGATGTTTGCCTGCTGTGCTGCATGCGTGATGATCGTTCCTACCTCGCTGGACGTGAGTGCATTGCTGCTCGGAGTTGTTCCGGCGATGAACGGAAAGAAGCGCGGATCCACTTCGCCGCCGATTCCACCGAGAGTCTGCGGAACAAACTCCGATGCAGGCGGTACGCCGCCCGGTCCAAAACCAAAGATCGCACCGGCAATACTGGCCGTGCTGCCCGGCGCGGGTGGAGTCGCAACGTTCGAGAACGGGAGGCGGATGCCATCGACGAGGATATTGTCTCCGCGAATCAGCGGCGGCGCTTCGAACCCTCGTACGCCTGAAGCTGCAATGATTTCTTCAAATGTCTGATCGTCATCTGCGGGATTGCGATCGACTGTGTAGAGCCCATCACCCTCAACGCCAATGCCGCCGGCAGGCAGACCGTTCTTGTAGATCGGCAGGCCACCCGGATCGGCTGAAAGACCGAGTCGCGCCGACGGCTTTTTGATGTCGCTGCACGGCAGTGAAGAGAATTGAACACCGTAAAGCGGCCCACCGCCGCGGAAATCGATGCCAGGAGGAAAATGCTCCTGAATGATAAAGCCCGCGGTTCGGGTCGTAAAAGCGTTACCCGTCGTGCTGAAGAAGGCAGCGGTCGCCGCTTTTGCCGTAGCTGCCTCGGCGGGTGGAACGGTTATACCTTCCAGTCCCTGACCGAGGCGTCCGACGCTGCGAATGGTCGACGAAATGGGTGTCCCGGGCATCGGTAGAAAACCAAGCACGTTGCCTTCACGATCGGTGACGACGATGTTCACCGGCTTTCCGAGTGCGGTTGCAGCCGAAGCTGCCTGTTGCAGGATCGTTGCTACGTCTGTTTGAGCCAGATTCGTTGCCGTGAGGCTTGAGGGAGGAGGAGGTAGGATCATTCCCGGTGTCGGCACCGCGTTGAGATCGTCAGGTGGACCATCGCCGACATGACCGATACCCACTCGCACGCGATTGCTTTCGATGCCGCGATACTTGATCCGCACGAGTACGTCGCCCTCCTGCGGCAAATTATCTGCGAGCCTGACGACCATCGCTGTGGCCCATGGTTGACCCGGAACACTGCCGGCGTTTTCAACAATCAGCGAATAAATTGTGTGATTCGCGTCTTCTGCATCGGCAGTTATCGCACTCACAGTCTCACCCACCTGCAGTTGCAGGTTCATCGCAAACAAGGTGATGCGCGTGATCGAATCCGAGCCGAATTTGACCTGAACTGTAGTGGTGAATGGTTCGCGCTGCTGCGTTACGGATTCGAAGGCGATGGCGCGGGTGGAATCGGGATGACTGATCAGAATTGGTTTGGTCGACTGTGCACCGGCGCGATCGAAGCTGACGAGGCTAATCGCGAGCAACAGAACCGCCAGCAATATGACGCCAAGCCGCATGGCGCACAATTTACCACAAAGCCATCGCGGCACTGCGGAGAATCTATTTGTAGGGGCGGCACTCTGTGGCCGCCCCTTGGTTTGTTCCGGTCGTTCCTGGATGGCTATCTTCGACAAAGGGGCAGCCACGGAGTGCCCCCCTACAAAAACTCTTCGAAATTCTCAATTCGTATGTTACAACGCCACGAACGTGATCCGTCGTGCGGTCCAAACAACAGTGCTGACGTTGCTGGTCATAATGAGTTCGGTTGTTGTGTGCGCACAGCAATCGGGACGACTCAAAGGCGTGGTCCGTACGTCCGCGGGCGCGCCGGCTCCTGGCGCTATCGTTGTCGCTACAAATCAGGTGACACGAAAAGTGCACCGCACGCGCAGCGATAACGACGGTCGTTATTCACTGTCACTTCCTGCGGGCGCTTATCGCCTTAGCTTGGACCAGCCAAATACTGCACAGTTTGATAAGGACAAAAACTACGGCGACTTTGCCATCGTTCGCGGCGATACTCTCGAGAACGTCGTGATCGAAGCCGCCAAGGATACGATCGTCGATATTCCCATCGCGCTTCCCGCGACTGGCCCGGTTCCTGCGCCACAGCGGCGTGAGACACCCGATCGCTGGCGCATCACGTTTCCCGAGTATGATCGCTATGGAGACCGCGGCGCGCGCGGGCGCGACATCCCTTTCAAACGTGGTCGCTGGTGGGATCCGTACAATCAGAACGTTCTCAAGGGCGACTATCCGATCAAAGGCGACAAGTTGTTCATGATTCTGACTGCGGTAAGCAGCACGAGTGTCGAACAGCGTCGTGCGCCGACGCCTTCTGATGTCAGCACCGTGGATCCGCTCAGTGGTGAGTTCTTTGGTCGTCCGGAACAATTTGCCGCGAGTGAGACGTTGCAGTTCAGCTTTGAGCTCTTTCACGGCGATACAACCTTCAAACCACGCGATTGGGCAATCAAGTTCTCGCCGACTTTCAGCGTACCAAACTATCTAAATGCGCGGGAAAATGGCGTCGTCAATATCGATGTGCGGCGTGGAACCAACCGGACCGATTGGCACGCTTCGCTCGAAGAGGCCTTTGGCGAAGTGAAGCTCGCCGACATCAACGCCAACTACGATTTCGTTTCTGTACGTGCCGGCATACAGCCTTTTGTCTCCGACTTCCGCGGCTTCATCTTTTCCGACAACAACCTCGGCGCACGCGTGTTCGGCGCGTTCGACAACAATCGCTTTCAATTCAACGGTGCTTACTTCTCGATGCTGGAGAAGGACACGAACAGCGGTCTGAATCGTTTCGACACGAGGCATCAAAACGTCTACATCGCCAATATTTTTCGACAGGATTTTATTCGCAAGGGCTATACGATTCAGGGAAGTTTTCATTACAACGACGATCGACGCAGCGTCGAATTTGATCGCAATGGATTTTTGGTTCGGCCGGCCTTGATTGGCGATGTTCGGCCGCATGCGATCGAAGTTGGGTATCTTGGTTTGAGTGGTGATGGCCACCTCGGCAGGGTGAATCTGTCCCACTCTTATTACTTTGCCTTTGGTCACGACGAGCGGAATCAGATCGCTGGCCGGCGAGTGCAGGTGCGATCGAATATGGCCGCGGCTGAACTCTCCGTGGATAAGGACTATCTCCGCTTTAAGGGCTCATTTTTCTTTGCGCAGGGTGACGGCAACCCGACTGACGATCGTGGAACCGGATTCGATGCGATCTTCGACGATCCGAGTTTTGTTGGCGGACAGTTCTCGTTTTGGGTCAGGAATGGAATTCGACTGACGCAAACAGGTGTCGGACTGGTCCAGCCGAACAGTCTGCTGCCGAGTTTGAGAAGCAGCAAGACGCAGGGACAGGCAAATTTTGTAAATCCCGGAATCTTTATTTACAACGGCGGCGTCGATGTTGAACTAACTCAGCGGATCAAAGCCGTTGTGAACATAAACTACCTGCGGTTTCACCGCACGGAGCCGTTGGAGTTGATACTGTTTCAGAATCGCATCCGGCACGACATCGGATTTGATTACAGTTTAGGCGTCGCTTACCGGCCGTTTCTGATCAATAACTTCACGCTCACCTTCGGTGCCAACTCGTTGCAGACTGGCCGTGGTTTCCGCGACATCTTCACCGACGCTTCGCGCAACTGTCCGCCCGGTGTCGAAGATTTCTGCCAGCCGAACGTGATCAGTCCGAAGAAGATGTTGTATTCGTTGTTCGGGCAGGCGAAGTTCGTTTTTTAGCCACAGATGACACGGATTTTGATCATACTGATTTTGGTTTTGGGTGCCGTGATTGCATTTGCCGCATGGCCTGCTCCTGCATTTGTGCAAACTGCTCCTGTAAAGGTTGACGGGTGTGTGAAGTGTCATGGGCAGATTGAGCCGATGCATAGGTATGGGACGACGGAGACGCTCGAGAAGATCAAGGAGGGGAAGGATGCGGTTGGGTTGAGTTGTACGGCGTGTCATGGAGGTAATCCGGCTTCGGAGGTGAAGGAAGAGGCACACGTTAAGGCGAAGTTTCCCAGAGAGTGGCGACGGGATGGACGTTACACGGGGGCTAATCCGGAGCGGACGAACACGCTGCTTGCCCGCGAGAGCTGGGAGTTCGTTCGTTTCATTAATCCGGGCGATCTGCGTGTCGTGGGGAAGACGTGTGCCGGTTCGGCGTGTCACGACGTTGAATCGAAGAACGTTGCACGCAGCATGATGACGCACGGCGCGATGCTCTGGGGTGCGGCGCTCTACAACAACGGTAGTTTTCATCTCAAAGATCCACGTTTCGGCGAGAGCTACAGCGAATCAGGCGCGCCGCAAACACTCCTGCAAACTGCAACCGAAGAAGAGCGACGCACGAAAGGGTTTTTGAGCCTGCTCGATCCGCTGCCGCGTTGGGAGATCTCGCAACCGGGAAACATTCTGCGGGTGTTTGAACGCGGCGGAAAGCGACGCCTTGAAGTTGGTCTGCCTGATAAGGAAGAAGATCCGGGCAAGCCTGACAAGGGACTCAGCGCGCGTGGTTTTGGCACCGCACAACGCACCGATCCGGTTTTTCTCGGAATTCAAAAAACGCGTCTGCTCGATCCCACGCTCAACTTTCTCGGCACAAACGACCATCCCGGTGATTATCGCTCGTCGGGTTGTTCTGCCTGTCACGTGATCTACGCAAACGATCGCGATCCATCTCATTCGGCTTTCTACCAGCAGGCCGGAAACCTCGGGCGTTCACAAACTGCCGACCCGTCGATTCCGAAGAGCGAATCAGGTCATCCGATCAAGCACCAGTTCACGAGCCAGATTCCGACGTCGCAATGCATGGTCTGTCATATGCACCCCGGCACGAACATGGTTGCGAGTTATCTCGGACTCACATGGTGGGATAACGAGAGCGACGGCGCGAAGATGTATCCGTCGACACAGCACAACCCGAGCCAGGACGAGGAGCGGGAAAAACTCGATCGCAATCCGGAAGGCGCGAGCCTGCGCGGCTTGTGGTCAGACTTCGATTTTCTGAAAGATACCGGCACCGCATCGTTCAACTCTCTGCTGCGGAACACACAGTTTGCAGACTTTCACGGCCATGGCTGGTTGTTTCGGAAAGTCTATAAACGGGATCGGAAAGGAAACCTCCTGGATGCTAAAGGTGAAATTGTCTCACCCGATGATCCGGCAAAGTTCGAGAAAGCTGTTCATCTGAACGACATTCATCTTGAGCGCGGCATGCACTGCGTCGATTGTCACTTCCGTCAGGACGCGCACGGCGACGGCAATCTCTACAACGAGCCGCGCGCGGCGATTGAGATTGCATGCGAAGACTGTCACGGGACGATCCAAAAGAAAGCATCGCTTTTTACGTCAGGTCCGGCTGCGGCGGTTGCGACGGGTACGGCGGCTGAACGCCGTAAGTCACAAAACCAACCTTTAGCCGGACAGGATCTCACGCGCATACGTGTTCGAGATGCGGAAGGCACGCGCATTCCATTGTTTCAGCGAGTTACTCGCGATCGAAAGCGCAAAAACGAAAAGGGCGTCGACGTCGATCTTAAAACCGGCGACATCATGCAGAACTCGATGGTCGTGCCGGGGCGCTGGTGGCGCGTGCCGCAGACGGTCGACACAGTCACACCCGGCAGCCGCGATTACAACGAGCAGTCGCGTTACGCGAAGACGATTCAGAAAGACAACGCGACCTGGGGCGACGTTCCGGCTGACAGCAATCAATTGGCCCACCGCGACGCAAACATGACGTGCGTGTCGTGTCACTCTTCGTGGGTGACGAGTTGTTTCGGATGTCACCTGTCGATGCAGGCGAATCGCAAGATGCCAAACCGGCACAACGAGGGCGGCAACACACGCAACTTCACGCAATACAACTTCCAGGTTCTGCGCGATGACATCTTCATGCTTGGACGCGATGGCACGGTGACGGGAAATCGCGTCGCGCCGGTACGTTCCTCTTCGGCGGTGCTGGTAAGCTCGCAGAATCAGAATCGGGAATGGATCTATTCGCAACAGCAGACAACATCGGCCGAAGGCTTCGCGGGCCAGACTTTCAACACGCACATTCCGCACACCGTTCGCGCAACTGAAACCAAGACGTGTAGCGATTGTCATGTGTCTGAGAAGAACGATAACAATGCATGGCTGGCACAGTTGCTATTGCAGGGAACAAACTTCGTCAACTTCATGGGGCGGTATGTTTACGTCGCTGCGGACGATGCTCTCGAAGTAGTGGTTGCTACCGAGCAGACGGAACCGCAGGCTGTATTCGGCAGCACGCTTCACAAGATCGCGTACCCGTCAAACTACGAACTGTTCACGCGCGGCGGCAGTGAGTTGAAGACGTTTTACGAGCACGTGGGTAATCCACGCGTGATGCAGGTGCAGTTGCGTGGTGAATATGCATACGTCGCAGCAGGCGAGGGCGGATTGCGTGTTTACGATGTGGCACAGATCGATCAGAAAGGGTTTTCGGAGCGCATCACCACGGCGCCGGTGTCGCGCTTTGGTCAGAAGTTCTGGGTGAAGACAAGGTATGCAACGGCAGTTGCTGCACCGACGACGCTGGCCGTCGATCCGGCACGCACGAGACGAGCGGAAAATGAAGAACAACCAATCCATCCGCTCTACGCTTACCTCTACGTCGTGGACAAATACGAGGGTTTGATACTCGTAAATGCAGCGACGCTGCTCGACGGCGATCCGCTGAATAACTATCTGAAGCGCGCGGTCACATTCAATCCCGATGGCGCACTCAACGATGCGAACAACATCACGATCGCCGGCAGCTATGCATACATCACGACTGCAACCGGCCTCGCAATTGTCAGCATCAACGATCCGTTAAAGCCAAGGCTCGTCACGCGTGTCAGCCTGAAACATCCGAAATCCGTAGCTATTCAGTTTCGCTATGCGTTTGTTGTCGACGATGAAGGATTGAAAGTTATCGATGTAACGACGCCTGAGCAGCCGCGGATTGTTGCAGGCGCGTTTGTGCCTCTGGCCCACGCCCACGATGTTTACGTCGCCCGCACGTATGCGTATGTGGCGAACGGCGTCGAGGGAGTCGGGATCGTCGACGTCGAACAGCCTGAACACCCCCGGCTCGATCAGATGTTCAATGCCGGCGGCGCGCTCAACGACGTGCACCAGGTGAAGGTTGCAATGACGAATGCGAGCTTGTTTGCGTACGTCGCCGACGGAAAGAACGGCATGCGCATCCTGCAACTGACCTCGCCGGAGACGATGCCGGAGTATGCAGGCTTCAGTCCACGACCGCGGCCTGTCTTGATTGCGACCTTCAAGACGAAAGGCGAGGCGCTCGGGATCTCCAAACCTTTGGATCGAGATCGCGCGGTGGATGAGAGCGGGAATCAGGTTTCAGTCTTTGGGCGACGTGGCGCGAGGCCATTTACCTTGACTGAGATGTTGAGGATGCTGCGAACCAATGATGGCCAGGGCGACTGGTTCCGGGTAAGTGATAAGCCGCGGATAAAAACGGATTGATAACGGATTTTAAAGTCCGGGCTGCCTGATCTATTAGATTGCTTACTTCTGGAAGTGACAAAGTCGTGGACGCGGAATGGAGTTGAAATGAATGTCCTTGAGGATTAAGATCACGGCAGAGTTTTGTCACGCCTAACTGCAGTCTCGCCCAACTCCAGATGGGCTTCCACAAAACGAGTCACTCAACTCGTCCCATGAAAAGAGTTAGCGCTTCATATCATCTCGACTTCAAAGCCCTTTTGGACTTTGGTGCCGCCTATCCTTACCCACTCCATGAAAGGACTTACCATGACTCACATTTCCACTACACACTTGAGACGCCTCGCCCTTACTATAACGTTCGCGTTGCTGATCTTCAGTGGCGCCAGCCAGTTGGTGCTGGTCCCATTGGGATTGTTATAACGCCTGCGCTAGCGCCAACAAATAAAGGTGAATGCAAGAACGGAGGCTTTAAGAATTTTGGACCACCGGTTGGTCCTTTCAAGAATCAAGGGCAGTGCATTAAACATGTGCTCAGCTTCCCTTAGAGCCCTGGGCGCCGGGCCGGTAGAGTCGATCCGCTAAGTGTTCTACATTAACTGTTCTTTTAGGCGTTGCAATAATTGTTTGGCCTCTTCGCCACTGATTGTCGCCGATGTAGAACGAATTTCCTCAATGACGCTCTGGTTTGCAAGATCAAAGAGCGAGGCCTGGGCTGCGGCTTTTCGGCGGGCGGCTTTACTGAGGGCTCCGGCATCTTCTTCGGCAAACACGTCCAGCTCGTAACGCTCGAGACGCGCGAGAACCTCACGTGCATTTGTCAGTACGGCCGGCGGCAGACCTGCAAGACGCGCCACCTCGATGCCATATGACTTCGACGCACGCCCGCGTTCGAGTCGATGCAGAAACACTACTTCGCCTTCACGCTCGGTTGCAGTGATCTGATAGTTCTGCGCGCCCGGCAGACGTTCGGCGAGTTCGGTGAGCTCGTGATAGTGAGTTGCAAATAAGGTCTTTGCTGCGTGGTCCGCTGAGTTGTGCAGGTACTCAGCCACCGCCCACGCGATCGACAGTCCATCGAAGGTCGCGGTGCCACGCCCGATTTCGTCGAGCAACACGAGCGAACGCGGAGTAGCGCTGTGCAGAATTGCGGCGGTCTCGGTCATCTCAACCATGAACGTCGAACGCCCGCGCGTGAGATCGTCTGAAGCGCCGACGCGCGTCCAGATACGATCCAGCAACGGCAATCGCGCACGCTCGGCCGGAACGAAGCAACCGGTCTGCGCCAGTATGCAGATGATTGCGGTTTGCCGCAGGACGGTGCTTTTACCACCCATGTTTGGACCGGTGATGATCAGCAGACGATCGGTTGAGTTGTTGAGGTAGATGTTATTCGGGACGAAAGGCTCGTCGATGAACGCTTCGATCACAGGGTGACGTCCCTGAACGATCTCGAGCTCATCACTATCCTGCAGAGCTGGTCTGGTGAAACGGCGACGAGCAGCAACTTCGGCGGATGAAGCGAGCACGTCGAGGGCCGCGAGGGCGCGTGCGGTCATCTGAATGCGTTTGGTCTCGGCGGCAATCTGGCGACAGACATCAGTAAACAGCTCCGTTTCCAGTTGAACGATGCGTTCTTCAGCGCCGAGAACTTTCTTTTCCCAGTCACGCAGCTCGGGAGTGGTGAAGCGTTCGGCGTTGGCGAGTGTCTGGCGTCGTTCATACTCGGACGGAACTCTTGCGGCGTTGGCTTTGGAAACCTCGATGAAGTATCCGAAGACACCGTTGAAACGAATGCGTAGATTGTTTATGCCGCTGCGTGTCCGTTCCGTGGCTTCGAGTGTGGCGATGATCTGCTTTGCGTTGCGACTGGTTGAGCGGAGTTCGTCAAGCTCTGCTGAATAGCCTTCCCGAATGGTGTCGCCATCGCTGAGTTTGACTGGTGGATCGTCATTGATCGCGCGCTCAATTAGCGACCGGATGTCTGGCAGTTCGTCGGTGTTTTCAAGGAGGACTTCCAGCAACGAGGAATCGGCAGCTCGAAGAACTTCTCGAATTGCCGGAACCTGGTTCAGTGATTTCAGAATGGCGCAGAGATCACGTGGGGTGGCTGAACCCAGACTAATGCGTCCAATGAGACGTTCAAGATCAGAAACTTCCTTCAGCAGAGCACGAAGCTTATCTCTGCGAACCTGCGATCGGTAAAGCTCTTCGACTGCCGCGAGCCTTGCTTCGACCTCGCCACGTTTGACACACGGACGCAGCAACCACGCTCGCAACAGGCGAGCGCCCATGCCCGTCACAGTCTCATCGATCACCTGCAACAACGAACGTCCACTCCCACCCGCGAGCGACTCGATCAACTCGAGATTGCGAACCGTAACGCTGTCGAGCACAAGGTGATCCTGTGGCTCGAAGTAAACGAGATCCGTAATGTGTTCGGCAGCAGCACGTTGTGTCTCCCGCGCATATCGCAAACACGCCCCGGCGGCCCGAATCGCTTCATCCCTTCGCCCAAGCCCGTAACCATCGAGCGTCTTCACTTTAAAATGCTCTAACAGGAGTGCCGCACAATCTTCCTTCTGCCACAGCCAATCCTCGATCGGCGTCAGCGTGACATCGAATCCGAACACCTCTTTGGAGTGCGACTTATCACCCCTTTGATACGGATCACCGTTGCCTTGCAACGGCAACGGTTCTGTCTGAACCTTCCCTGAAAGACTGCCCTTGATCAGCGCACCCAGCGACGCCGGAAACAACAACTCACGCGGCGCATACGACTCGAGCGCAGCCCGAATCCGCGTCCACGAATCATGTCCACTCTCCTGCGTAACCCGAAACTCACCCGTTGAAATATCGAGAAACGCGGCGCCTATCGTCTCGCCGGCGCTGCAAATCGCTGCCAAAAACACAGGCTCACGCGCTTCCAGCAACTGCGGATCGATCGGTGTGCCGGGCGTGACGATACGCACAACTTCCCGTCGCACGAGCTTCTTTGTCTTTCCCGCTTCTTCAGTCTGTTCGCAGATCGCGACGCGATAACCTTTGCGCACGAGACGCGCGATGTAATTGGCGGCGGAGTGATGCGGCACGCCACACATCGGCACTGGATTACCGCTCTCTTTGTGACGCGCAGTGAGGGTGATTTGCAGTTCGCGGGAACCCGTCAACGCATCGTCAAAAAAGAGCTCGTAAAAATCGCCGAGACGAAAAAACAAAAGCGTCCCGGGATGTTGCTGCTTCAGTTCCTGGTACTGGCGCAGCATCGGCGTTTGATTTGAACTATTCATTCTGTTGCGTGAGTAAGCCACAGATTAACACAAACGGCGACTATTGGCCGTGTGAATCCATGTAAAACTATGTTAAGTTCCCCGCGTGGAATTTCTGACCAAGTCTCTACAGGAACACCTGGCCACAATCCAAAACCTACTTGAGTCGTCAGTACCAGCGATCGAACGATCCGGTCGAATGATCTGCGATGCGCTGACGAGTGGTCAAAAAATACTGCTTTGTGGAAACGGTGGCAGCGCTGCTGATGCGCAACACATCGCGGCTGAACTCGTCGGCTGTTACGAAAAGCAGCGACGTTCATGGCCGGCAATGGCGCTCACTACAGACACGTCGGCCCTCACCGCCGTCAGTAACGATCTCGGTTACGAGCAAGTGTTCGCGCGCCAGGTGGCAGGTCTTGCACAACCGGGGGACGTGCTAATTGCGATCAGCACGAGTGGAAAATCGCCGAACGTATTGCAAGCAGCCGAACGGGCAAGGGAACTCGGTTGCAAGACGATCGCATTGACGGGAGCAATATCGGAACCACTCGCATCGCTTTGCGATATTGTGATGGCAGTCCCTTCGCGCCGCACGGCGCGCGTGCAGGAAGCACACATTACGATTGGTCACCTCTGGTGCGAGATGGTCGATCAAATATCTGTGTAATCTGTGGATTAAAATATCTGTGTAATCTGTGGATTAAATAAGCTTGACACTGGCAATCGATATAATTAGTCTCTCGATGCACTTCAATTTGGGTCCATTGGATTGCGCGGAACTTCCCGACAATAACCGTCGCCGCGGGGATTCATTGAGCCATTGATGTCTTTAAACGCATTACCTAACGTCACGACAGAATTCTACTCCGCCCACTCACTTCCATCAGAAGCGCTGAGTCAAACACCCGTCGATTACGGAGCAAGGTCGTAGCGCGGGCGCGGGGGAATTCTGTTTTAGTAGTTTGAAAATTAAATGCTGCCTCGCAAGAGAGGCTTCCCCAACGGGTTTCTGTGTGTGTCTACAAATACGCAAGGGTCGAGGTGTATTCAAAGTGAGCACGAAGAAGAAACGAAAGAAAAAGACAGCACTCGTCGTCTGCAAAGATCGAAAACAGTTTTGGACAACACAGACCCAGTTCTGGCAATGGGTGCGCGATGGTGTGGTGGTCAAGACGGGCGACCAACCGCTCACAGGTTTATTCAAACGCGAGCATGAAGAGTTGCTCGTGTTGTTGAGTAATAC
>Ga0111538_10006984_pt1 | contig 15253 bp, 19 predicted proteins | sample SoiMethybrSBSTD1_FD_79669 | JGI IMG/M metagenome (GOLD analysis project Ga0111538, IMG submission 79669) | Bulk soil microbial communities from a Populus tree surrounding site in Tennessee, USA - Soil MetaG P. TD hybrid SBSTD1 (version 2)... | ecosystem: Environmental > Terrestrial > Soil >...
CGCCCAATTCTTCCACGGCCGCTTGAAGAGCGCCTCGTGCGTGGAGTCGTGCATCATCGTGACGATGCTCATCCACACGTAGCCCATGCCGCAGTACATGACCCACTGAAACAACACGGAAGACGCCGTCCACGCCAGGTAGCCGGCTGTCAGCAACAGTCCATAGAAGAGCGGTATTTTGAGATTATGGCGCCACCTCTGCTGATACAGCTCTTTCAGCAACACGGGAGAGAGCGCTGGGGCTTTTTCTCTCGGGTTCATCGCTTCCTCTGTACCCCTACACCCGCTGGCTCAGGCTGGCAATGGGACCTTCGGGCAATCTTAGAAGCAGCATGGCGGTCCATGACGGGCATGGGCTCGGCGACCTGAAACTTCGCCTTGGCCTGGCCCAAATGACTGATCCGTAGGCCCTCGCTGAAGGCGCTTGCTGCGGGGCGGGGCCCCGGCCGTCGAACGGCGGTGTAGCTCCGGGCGCGTGGTAGCATTCATCTGCGATGGCGCTGATTCTCGTCACGAATGACGACGGCGTCCATGCGCCAGGGTTGGCGGCGCTGGCCGAGGCTCTGGACGACCTGGGCGAGGTGTGGGTGGTGGCGCCCGAGCGGGAGCAGAGCGCGTGCGGGCACGCCCTGACGCTGCACCGGCCCGTGCGTGTGCAGCAGGTGGCCGAGCGGCGATTCGCGGTCAACGGCACGCCGTCCGACTGCGTCAACCTGGGCGTCCTGGGCTTCCTGCCCGAGCGACCGGCCCTGGTCGCCTCCGGGATCAATCACGGCTCCAACCTCGGCGATGACGTGACCTATTCCGGCACGGTCTCCGCGGCGATGGAGGGCACGCTCCTGCGCGTACCGTCGATCGCCATCTCCGTGCTCGACGGCGGTGATCTGGCGGCGGCGGGACGCGCCGCGCGGCTCGTGGCCATGCGGACCCTGGTGGAGGGCCTGCCGCCCAAGACGCTGCTCAACGTCAACGTGCCGGGCACGGCGGCGCGTGGGATACGCTTCACACGCCTGGGGCATCGCGTGTACAGCGAGAAGATCGTCGAGCAGGTCGATCCGCGCGGACGCACGCACTACTGGCTGGGCGCGGGTCCACCGGAGTGGGAGGCGCTCGATGGCACCGATATGGGCGCCGTCCACGAAGGCTTCGTCGCGGTCACGCCGGTGCACCTGGATCTCACCAATCACCGGGGGCTGGCGCTGATGGCCGACTGGTCCAGTGCCCTCGACGCGCAGTGGCGGCGCCCACCCGCCGCGAAGGCGCCGAGCGCGCCGAAGCCGGCGCGTCGGGCTCGCCCGCGGAGGCGCTGAGTGGATCGGCCGCGCATCGAGAGCGATCGCGAGGGCCGCAAGGGCCGCGAGCGCGAGCGGATGGTGGAGGAGCAGCTCATCGCCCGTGGCGTCACCGATCCGCGCGTGCTCGCGGTGATGGGCCGCCTGCCGCGCCATCGCTTCGTGCAAGAGGCCCTGCAGGACCGTGCATACGGCGATCACCCGTTGCCGATCGGCGAGGAGCAGACGATCTCGCAGCCGTTCATCGTCGGCCTCATGACTTCGCTGCTGGAGCTGTCGGGCCGCGAGAAGGTGCTGGAGATCGGTACCGGTTCCGGCTACCAGACCGCGGTGCTGGCCGAGCTGGCGCGCCGCGTGTGTTCCATCGAGCGACTGCCGCGCCTGGCCGAGCGGGCCCGGGCGACGCTGGAGGGGATGGGCTACGACAACGTCTGGGTGCGCGTCGGCAACGGCACGCTGGGGTGGCCCGATCAGGCCCCGTTCGACCGGATCATCGTGACCGCCGGTGGGCCATCGGTGCCCCCGCCGCTCGTCCAGCAGCTCGCCGACGGTGGACGACTGGTCGTCCCGGTGGGCACGCCGGAGAACCAGGAGCTGACGGTCGTCGAACGCGTGGGCGGGGAGATCCGCCAGCGGACGCACGGCGAGTGCAAGTTCGTGAAGCTGGTGGGCAAGTATGCCTGGGAGCCGTGAGGGCGGGCCGGTCGTGTACAATGGGCCCGTCGATCGGGGCGTAGCGCAGCCTGGTAGCGCGCACGGTTCGGGACCGTGAAGTCGGAGGTTCAAATCCTCTCGCCCCGACCAACACTCTCGCCGCCCGCCGTCCGGCGATCCCGGTCGACGGGCGGCACTTCGTTTACGGCCGACTACTTCAGATGGCAGCCAAGGCCGCGGCCGAGATCTTCGTGGAAGGCCACGTGCAGGGCGTGGGCTACCGCAACTACGCCCAGCGCCGCGCCGCCTTGCTCGGCCTCGTCGGCTGGGTCATGAACACGCGCGACGGCCGCGTGCGCGTGCGTGCCGAGGGCCCGCGCGAGAGCATCGACGAACTGGTGCGGGCGTTGGAGAAGGGCCCGCCGCTCTCCCGCGTGTCCCGCATCGATGTCCGCACGCTCCCACCGACCGGTCGCTACGCTGCCTTCGACATCCGCTTCACGGAGTTCGAGCCCTGAGGCGTCTGCCCGGCGCGCGAAGCGGCTGCCTCGCAGCGGCCGCGCTCGTCCTGCTGAGCACCGGGGGCGTCGCCGCCGAGCCGCGCGGCGGGCCGTACACCGCCAACGAGCAGCGCACACACGTGGTCGTCAAGGGCGAAACGCTGGCGGCGATCGCGCGACGCTACAACGTGAGCGTGGCGGTGCTGGTCAAAACCAACCGCCTGCCGAGCGAGACGGCCAAGCTCAAGGTCGGTCAGAAGCTGACAATCCCCTTCGGGAGCACAGCCGTCGTGGTGTCCTCGGCGCGGTCTGCGGCCGGGCGACCCGGGATGGGCCCTCGCGCGCCGGCCAGTCCGCGGCCTCCGACGGGGCTGACGCTGGCGGTCCCAGACTTCGTGGAAGGCGCACCGGCATTCGGTTGGCCGGTGGAGGGGACGGTCACCTCGCTCTTCGGCCGGCGCCGTTCCGGCTGGCATCGCGGCATCGACGTGAAGGCCGAGCGGGGGACGATCATCTTCGCCGCCGCCGAGGGGACGGTGGTCGTGAGCGGGGTGGAGCCCCGCTACGGCCGCGTCGTGAAGATCGAGCATGACGATGGGTTCTTGACGGTTTACGCTCACAACGAGGAGAACCTGGTCGAGGTCGGCATGCGGGTGGGGGCGGGCGATCCGATTGCGACTCTGGGGCGCACCGGTCGCGCCACCGCGCATCACGTGCACTTCGAGATCCGGCGCAACGGCTCGGTGTACAACCCACTCTACCTGCTGCCCCGGCCGCGGAGCGTTTCGCAGGTGGAGGAGGGAGGGGAGGAGACCGAGGAGTGAGCGTCGGCGACGCGGACGATGTCATCCCCGACGAGCCCCTCGAGACGCTCGTCGATGTTGAGGACGTTGACCAGCGCCAGGAGACGCGCGACACGAGCCGCGCCAACCTCGCCGTCTACTTCCAGGAGATCGCCGGCATCCCGCTGCTGACCGCCGCCGAGGAGACGGCGCTGGGCCGCCGCGTCCAGGCCGGTGACGAGGCCGCCAAGCAGCGGATGGTCGAGGCCAATCTCCGGCTGGTCGTCCAGATCGCCCGCCGCTACCGCAACCGTGGCCTGGCGCTGCCCGACCTGATCGAGGAGGGCAACATCGGCCTGTTGCGGGCGGTGGAGAAGTTCGACCCCGACCGCGGCGCGCGCTTCTCGACGTACGCGACCTGGTGGATTCGCCAGGCCGTGACTCGCGCGCTCGCCAACCAGGCGCGCACGATCCGGCTGCCGGTTCACGTCGAGCTGTTGCTGGGGCGCTACGCTCGCGAGCACACTCGGCTCACGCAGGATCTCAAACGGACGCCGACACCGGCCGAGCTGGCCAAGGCGCTCGGGACCACCGAGGACCAGGTGGCGGAGCTGGAGGAGTTGCGCCTGCAACCGCTGTCGCTCGACCGGCCCCCCGCCACGCCGGAGCTGCCGCGTCTCAGCGACATCATCCCGGACACCTCCGCGGACCCCGCGACCGCCCTGACGCATCTGTTTCGCGCGCGCGCCGACCTGGCGGCAGTGTTCGACGACCTCGCGCCCAACGAGCGCACGGTGTTGCGCCACCGCTTCGGTCTGGAAGGCGGCGAGCCGGAGACGCTCGAGGCAATCGGCCAGCGGATGGGCTACAGCCGCGAGCGCATCCGCCAGATCGAAGCCTCGGGGCTGCGCAAGCTGCGCGCGCTGCTGGGCGCGCGCGGGATCGACGCCAGCGATTTCCTCTAGCCGGCGGCGGTGCGGGCAGCCGGCGTGACGCGCACGCGCATGGTGGCGCTCGCCGTGCTGGCGATCGTCGTGGTGCTCGGGGTGCGTTACTTCGTGTGGGTCGACGTCGGTGGTCGTTGCGTGATCGGCATCCGGCCCTCGCTGGTCGGCTACGACAACTCGACGGTGAAGCGGGCGCTGGAGACGCTGCGGCACGGCTCGCCCGGGGACTACCGCAAGGTGTGCACGCACGTGGGGTCCATCAATCCCAATCCCTCCTGCGGCGGGTTCGGGGGCGGCTGCTTCTGGCACGGCCAGAACGCGCGCGGCCGGGCCAGCATCGACGTGAGCACCGAGCACGGGCTCATCTGGACGGTGGCGATTCTCGTCCACGAGACCTGCCACGCCATCCAGTTCCACGAGGGGCGACCGGCGGGCTTCGACCACGAGGACGAGTGCTACAACGAGGACCACCGTATCATGCGCGCGCTGGTGCAGTTCGAGTGACGCGCGGCCGGCTCGAATGAAGCGCTGGGCCGTGATCGGGGTGGTCGTGCTGCTGGTGGCCTGGGGCTGGCTGCGCGCCTTCGCCTGGTTCGATCCACTGGCCTTCTGTCGCATCCACATCGACGTGGAGCTGCTGGAGGGCGACCGGAGTGGGATCCGCCACGCCATCGACGTGGTCCGTCGCGAGGATCCCATCGCCTATCGCGCCCTCTGCCGATGGGTCGATCGCATCCAGGAGGAGCGCCAGTGTGACGCCGGCGACCCGCAGGCGGACCGCCGTGTGCGCGGCGGCGCCGGCATCCCCCTCGGCGTGCTGGACCCGGCCATTCGCCAGGCTCGTGAAGCCCCCGGCTGCTACGTCCGGGGCTCGCGGATCATCGTGCTGCGCCGTGCGCCCGACGGTGCAGGCGGGCCCCCGCTGGTGCGGGAGCGGGCGGAGGCCCTCAAGCGGCTGGCCGGCTACAGCCGCGCGTTCTGGGTCGAGGGCGTGCGGTAGGATGTCGGCGGAGGACCGGTGATGAGCGCTCTGGAGGTGCGGCCGATCAGTGGGGCCCTGGGAGCCGAGGTGTCCGGCGTGGACTTCGGCCGTCGCGTGGACGATGCCACGGTGGGGGAAATCCGCCGCGCGCTGCTGGATCACGGCGTCATCTTCTTCCGCGACCAGCGCTTCGACGCCGAGCAGCAGAAGGCGCTGGCCCGGCGCTTCGGCGAGATCTTCGTCCACCCGAACTATGCCGGGACGCAGGCCGATCCGGAGATCATCCTGATCCGACGCGAGCCCGGCGATACGAAGGTGGTCGGCGAGGACTGGCACACCGACACGACGATGATGCCGGAGCCGCCGATGGGCGCCATCCTCTACGCGCTGGAGTCGCCGCCGTATGGGGGCGATACACTATTTGCAAATCAATATCTTGCGTACGAGGCCCTCTCGGACGGGATGAAGCGACTGCTGGCGGAGCTGCGCGCCGTCCACAGCGACCGTCTGGTGGCGGGGCCTGCGGTCCGATTGAACGAGCGCCGCTCGACCAAGGTCCGCGAGGACGACGCCTGGCGCGAGACGATCAGCGTGCACCCGGTCGTGCGGACGCATCCGGAAACCGGGCGGAAATGCCTCTTCGTCAACGCGTCCTACACGGTGGGCTTCGAGGGGATGACGGAGGAGGAGAGCCGCCCGCTGCTGCGCTTCCTCCTCGAGCAGGGCCATCGCCCGGAGTTCACCTGCCGCTTCCGCTGGACCGACGGCGCCGTGGCCTTCTGGGACAACCGCTGCGTGAAGCATCTGGCCATCAAGGACTCCGGACCCTTCCGCCGGCTCATGCGGCGGGTGCAGATCGCGGGGGACAAGCCGGTCTGAGCGCCCTCGGAGTCGTGCGACTGCGTCGCGCGGTCGTCGCCCTCGTCTTCGCCGGCTGCGCGTCGACGACCGATCCATCGAGCCCGGTCGGCCAGATGGATAGCTGCGTCACCCACGACCGCGCCTACGAATCGATGCGAAGGCAGGCCGAACACGCCATGGCCGAACAGAATCTCGACCTGCCCGAGGTGCTCACCGGGTTCGAGGCCTCGGCGAGGCTTCTGGCCACCCCGGGCGGCTCGATGTCGAGCGAGGACTCGAGGTTCCTGACCCGCTATCGATTCATGGGAGTCTACGGAGGCACACCGTTCACCGTCTCCCGGTTCGAGGCCCTACGCACCTGCATGGAGCAGCGCTACGGCGTGAAGATCCGGGTGATCGAGATCCGCCCACCGTGAGAGCGCGGTACTATGGACGTCACGGCGCCCCCGTAGCTCAGGTGGATAGAGCAGCAGTTTCCTAAACTGCGTGCCGGGTGTTCGAGTCACCCCGGGGGCACGTACCCTGTTGAACTCGGCGGTCCCTCGGGGGATCGCCGGGTTCCAGGTAGGACGTGTAGCCCTCCAAGCGCCCGCCGGGCTGTAACTCGGCATCGATGGCGGCGCGTCGCGCTGATCGAGCAGCAGCGCAAGGCCCGGGAGCACGCACGCGCTTACCGCACCCGGCGCAGGACCGCGCAGCTCGCGGCTGCCGACGCGGCGCTCGCAGCTCTGCCGCCCACCCCCGGCGCAGCAGATCGCGCCCGCGCGCGACGAGCGGCACCCGCAAAAAACGCGAGGCGGCGACTCGCGTGGGATGGATCACGGGGGCCGTACAGACTTCCCAGAGTGATCAGCCCGCAACCTGCCGCCTTGAAGTTGCACTTTGGCGTCTCCCTCCTCTCGCGGACGATGCGGGCATGATCGGTAGGCCGAAGGTCCCATAGCCCCTACTTTGGCCGGGTGTAATCCTGCCCCGAAAACCCGTGGATGAACTCGATTCGGTATCGGATGCGCAGCGTCGCCGCGCGCACGCGCACCATGACAACGCTACACAAGCTGGTCCGAAACCAGAGAGGATCTACATGAAGCATGGAATGAAAACTCTCGGGTTCGCCATCCGCGCGATCGGCGTCGTCGTCGCAATGCTGGCCGGAAGCGCGCAGGCGCAGCAGGTCCCGATCCCCACAACCGCTGCCCAGGTTCACGGCCCGGCGCCCGGCACTGCAATGACCCGAGAGTATGTCCAGATGGTCGGCCGGACGGCCTACATGTGGGGCTGGCCACTGGTCAATGTGGCCAACCGGGCCATCGCCTTTTCCAAGGCGCCGGAGCCCGGCCTGCTGGGCGGTGTTCTGCCGGTCGCATACGGCCGCAACACGATGCTGACGGGGTATATCCGTCCGGACCAGACATTCGTCACCTGCACGAATCAGGATGTCGTGTACGGCACCGGCTACATGCCGCTCGATAAGGAGCCCATCGTTTTCCAGGTTCCGGACTTCGGCGATCGCTTCTGGGTCTTCGCGCACTATGACGCGCGCACCGACGAGCTCTCCGAGATCGGCAAGCAGTATGGCACCAAACCCGGCTTCTACATGATGGTCGGCCCGAGCTGGAAGGGCGAGAAGCCCACCGGCATCACGGCGGTGGTGCGCTCGTCCACGTCGCTGGCGTTTGTTGTTCCGCGAGTCTTCATGGACGACACGGCGGAGGATCGCGCGGCCATCCAGCCGGTGCTGAGTCAGATCGTCTACTACCCGCTGTCGGAGTTCGACGGGAAGATGAAGACCAAGGATTGGAGCAAGGTCCCGCACTTCCCGGTGCCGAAGTCCAGCAGCAAGGGCGAGACCAAGTGGGTGAACCCGCAGACGTTCTTCGACGAGCTGCCGGCGGTGATGAAGCAGGTGCCGCCGCTGCCGGGCGAAGAATCTCTCTACACCTGGATCGGCAGCGTGCTGGAGGAGGCCGCCAAGGACCCGAAGGTCATGCAGACGCTGAAGGAGACCGCCGTCGCGGCCGAGCGCGGGATGATTGACCCGTTGTTTCTGTGGCGCAACAACGGCCGTCCCGCCGGCAACGGATGGAACTCGCCGGTGAACGGCGCGCAGTGGGGCACCGACTACCTCAACCGCACGGGCAGCGCCAAGACGAACATCTACGACAACCGCCCCGAGGAGACCAAGTACATCTACACGGACAATGACCGCGCGGGCACGCAACTCAACGGCCAAAGCTCTTACGCGATCACTTTTGCCAAGGTGCCGCCGGTCAAGGGGTTCTGGTCCCTGACCCTCTACAACAGCCTGCACATGTTCCATCCCAATGCGCTGCAGCGCTATTCGCTGGGTACCAAGAACAAGGCCCTCAAGTACAACGCGGACGGCTCGCTGACCCTCTACGCCGGCGCGACATCGCCCGGCAAGGACAAGGAGAGCAACTGGCTGCCGGCGCCGAACGGCACGTTCTCGCTCTACATCCGTGCGTACTGGGCGGATCAGGCCGTCCTCGACGGCACGTGGCAGCCACCGGTTGTTGAGAAGGTGAAGTGAACTTGCTCAAGCGCGGCTTGCTCTCCACCCGCCTGCGTGAGCTGGAGATCCCAGCCCTGGCGATGGAGCCCAACCGCGATCAACCCGATGCCGGCCCAGGAGTCCCGCCACCGATGCAGGAGCCGCAGCTCGGGCGCACGGGGCGGGAGCTGGAGGAAGCCGAGAGCGGCGCGGAGGCGGCGCGCAGCGGACATCATCCTGAACCGTTTAGAGCTGGCTGAAGCTCACGTTTGAGCTTGGCCTCAAGTTCACGAGCCTCGGACGCGGTAGCCAGGACCCGGTAGCCAGGACCCGGTAGCGAAACGAACACCGCTCCACGATGTACGCGCGACATTCGGTTTTTGCAGCACGTGGATGCGTGATTCGTTCAGCCGACCTGAACTGGACGCGCGCAAGAAACAGGTACTGGGCAAACATGTTGACCACCTGTCCGGAGGAGTGGTCCTTCAATCGCTTTCGGAGGCTCCCAGTTCCGTCGCGTCCCCGCCATACCGACGTACAGGACGATGTCGGTGTCGTAGATGATGTAGACGCCGGGCTCGTCGGGGACGGCCTTACAGGCTGCGCCGTCGAAGCGGATGAGGTCTGAGAATCCGACCGGGTCGGCGGGATCTGTCAGTCGAGCGCCGTGCATCGCAGTCGGGTGCGCCCGGCGGTCAGGGGCCAAGGACTCGGCGCAGGGTGCCGACCAGCGCCTGCATGTCGAACGGCTCCGCGAAGTACGCCGCAGCGCCTGCGTCCAGCGCCACCTCCCGGTGCCCCTCGTCCAGGTAGACGGCCGTCTTCAGGATCACTGGGATGCTACGGGTTGCCGGGTCGTCCTTCAGCTTCCGCAGCACGTCGTAGCCGTTCATGTCGGGGAGGACAAGGTCCAGCACGATGGCGTCGACCTGCAGTCGTGCCAGCCGCAGGGCCTCCCGCCCCGTGGCGGTCTCCCGCACGTCAAAGCCTGCTGTAGCAAGCGGATGCCCCAGGCTGTACCGCGCGTCGGGGCGATCATCCACCACCAACACGGTGTTCCCCATGGAGCCCCCTGGCCTGCGTGTCCGGGCAGTGTAGGCGAGTAGCGCCCTGGGCGCCAGAGGGCGGTGGTGTAGCCGAATGTGGACGTTGACCGCCGTCGCTGCTTGGGGCGGGCTTACTCGATGATCTGATCCGCCCGCGCCAGCAGCGACGGCGGGATCGTCAGGCCGATGGCCTTGGCGGTCTTCAAGTTCACGTGCAGATAGAGTCGTGTGGGTTGCTCGACCGGTAACTCGGACGGTCTAGTCCCCTTGAGGATCCGATCCACGTAGTAGGGAACCCGGGCGGCCGTATCGTCGGCACGGTCGCCATATGACATGAGCAGGCCGGCGTCGACGGCTTCGTTCCACACGATGATCGTGGGCATGCGGTGATCCAGGGCGAGTTTGGCGAGCCGTACACGCAACACGAACATCATCGGCTGCCCCAGGATCATGATCGCGTCGAGCTTCTCCCGGGCGACCGTCGTGAACGCGTCGTCGAGCTGCTCAGGGACTCGTACTTCGACCGGCAGCAGCGTGATCTTCAGGGGCCGCGCCACGAGTTCGACCTCGTGGCGATAGGCCGTGTGCACCGTGAAGTCGGAGTTTACGAGGACACCGATTCGAGTTGCCCGCGGAACGGCCTCCTTCAGAAGCTCCAGCATCTTCGCGTGCAGCCTAGGCCCCAGACCGCCCAGTCCCGTCGCGTTCCCGGTGGGGCGGGCCATGCTGGCGACGAGCCCCGACCCGACGGGATCAGCAACGGAATAGAAGACGATGGGAATCGTGGTCGTGGCGGCCTTCGCGGCGACCGCCGCGGCGGTACCATGGGCGATGATGACGTCGGGCTTGGCCTGGACGAGGTCGGCTGCGAGGCCGGGGAACCTCTCGTTGCGGCCTTCCGAGAAGCGGCGCTCCCAGACGAAGTTCTGCCCTTCGACCCACCCTCGGTCGCGCAGGCCGGTCGAAAACGTGTACGCCACCACTTCGGTCAACCGGGCATTGCCGAGGAGCCCGATGCGAGACACCTTTCCGGTCGGCTGCGCGTCGGCGGTGCGCGACACCACGCCGGCCGCGAGCGGCGCAGCGAGCGCCCCAGCCAGCGAGGTCAGCAGGAAGCGGCGGCGGTCCATCACTCGATGATCTGATCCGCCCGCGCCAGCAGCGACGGCGGGATCGTGAGGCCGAGGGCCTTGGCGGTCTTGAGGTTGATGACCAACTCGAACTTCGTGGGGTGTTCGACAGGGAGGTCGGCTGGCTTGGTGCCCTTGAGGATCTTGTCCACGTAGGCGGCCGCGCGGCGCCACAGGTCGTGAAAATTCGCGCCGTAGGACATCAAGATGCCGCTGAGTGCGAACTGACGGGCCGTCCCGCTCCCCGGTAGTCGGCTCTTCATCGCGAGCTCCCCTATCCGCCTTTCCTGGCCCTGCGACCAGCTCTGGTCCGGGATGACGAAGAGGGCGCCTGCGCGCCCCCTGTCGATCCTTGCAAAGACACGATCGATATCGCCAGGGCCTCCGACCTCGAACGGGAGAAGGGTCACGCCCAATGCTGGCGCCGCCGCCTGAATGTTCTCGAGCTGACGCGCCGCCTGAGGGGTAGCCGGGTTCCAGAGGACCGCGACACGAGATACCGAAGGGACGGCTGCCTTGAGCAGCTCCATCCGCTTCGGGCCCAGATCGGCGTGCCCATCCGTATTGCCGGTGATGTTGCCCCCGGGACGAGCAAGGCTGATGACGAGCCCCGCTCCAACCGGATCGGCATTGACGGTAATCACGATGGGCAGGTCGCTCTTCGCATTCCTCGCCGCGAGAATCGCGGGCGTCCCGTTCGCTACGACAACGTCCACTTGAAGCCGCACGAGGTCGGCGGCAAGCCCGGGAAGCTTGTCCAGCTGCTGTGCCGCGTGCCGCTGTTCCAGGACGACGTTCTCGCCCTCCCGGTATCCCAGTTCTCGGAGGCCGTCCCGAAAGGCTGTGACCCAGCTCCGATCCGTTTCCACCGAGACGACCGACAGATAGCCTATCCGCCAGATCTTCCCCACCGGCTGCGCTCCTGCGCCGAGCGGGACGGCAAGCAACACCAGGCCGCCGGTGACGAATGCTCGTCGCTCCACTATTCGATCACCTGATCCGCCCGTGCCAGCAGCGAGGGCGGGATCGTGAGTCCGAGGGCTTTGGCGGTCTTGAGGTTGATGACCAACTCGAACTTCGTTGGTTGCTCGACTGGAAGGTCGCCAGGCTTGGCACCCTTGAGAATCTTGTCCACGTAGGTCGCGGCGCGCCGAGACATGTCGGGAATGTTGGGGCCGTAGGATACGAGGCCCCCGGCATCGACGTACGACCTGAATGAGTACACCGCCGGCAGCCGGTTCTTCGTCGCGAGATGTGCGAGACGTCGGCGCTCATGGTTCAGCATCGGAGTCGACAGCACAGCCAGCCCGTCGACGCGCGTCCTCAGCATGTCCGCGAAGGCTCTCTCGATCTCAGTGGGACCTCGCGCGTCGACGACTTGAAGTCGAATGCCCAGCGCCTGCGCCGCGACGTCGGCTTCCCTCAGGACCTCCGTGTACGTGCTGTCCGGGACGGCACCTGGTTGCCTGAGGACGGCGACCCGACTGATCCCTGGAACCGCCTGCTTAAGCTGCTCCAGGCACTTGCCGACCAGCTCTGGGAACAGCAGGGACAGCCCTGTGACGTTGCCGCCTGGCCGCGCCAAGCTGGTCACGAGCCCACTCGTCACCGGCTCGCCAACGGCAACGACGACGATCGGAACGATCGTGGTGGCTCGCTTGGCGGCGAGGGCGGCCGCCGTGCCTGCGCCGGTCACGATGACGTCGACCTTGAGCGCGACCAGCTCGGCCGCGAGTGTCGGCAGCCTGTCGTCCCTGCCCCCGCCATCTCGATATTCGATCACCACGTTGCGCCCCTCGACGTAGCCGAAATCACGCAGTCCCTGACGGAAGGCCTCGTGGGAGGAGGGGTTGGCCGCTAGGCTGGGCGCCAGGTAACCAATTCGCGCGATCCTCGCCACGTCCTGAGCCTCGAGTGCGAGCGGCTTCGCAAGCAGACTGGCGCCCACCATCGCCAAGAGCGATCGCCGATCGATCACTCGATGACCTGATCCGCACGCGCCAGCAGCGACGGCGGGATCGTGAGGCCGAGGGCCTTGGCGGTCTTGAGGTTGATGACGAGCTCGAACTTGGTCGGTTGCTCAATCGGCAGATCGGCTGGCTTGGCGCCCTTCAGAATCTTGTCCACGTAGAATGCGACTCGCCGAAACATCTCGGGCCGATTTGCGCCGTAGGACATGAGGCCCCCGGCCGTCACGTGCTCCTTGAACCCGAACATAGCAGGCAACCGTAACCGACCAATCGCCGTCACGACCTCGCGCACGCGAGCGGTGAGAAACGGATCGCTGGCAACCACAACTGTGTCTGGACGTCTCGCCGCCAGCGCGGCAATTGCAGCGTCCAGCTCCTGATCGGTTCGCGCTGCAAAGGTTTCGATTTTCACGCCTAGCTTGGCTGCGGCCCGGTCCACTTGGCTCACGAAACGGACATTGAATGGGTTCCCCGGGTTATGCAACACACCGGTTCGCACGGCTGACGGGACAGCCTCCTTGAGCAACTCCAGTGCCTTCGCTGCGTATGCTTCCTCGTGCGCGGTGGCGAGACCGGTCGCATTGCCGCCCGGCCGGGCAAGGCTGCTTGCGAGACCGGCGCCGACCGGATCACTCACACCTGCGAACACAATCGGCTTGCTGACCGTGGTCTTGTTGACAATCATCGCTGGTGTCGTGCCGCCGACAACGAGGAGGGTCGCGCCGTCCTTTAATAGCTTCTCGGTGGCGGCCGGAAGCTGATCGTATTTGCCATCGGCGAAATACCAGTCGATCGTGATCGAGCGTCCTTCGACAAGCCCGTGGCTGCGCAAGCCTTCCTTGATCGCGGCGACAGTGTCGACGGAAACACCAGCAGACCCAGGCAAGATGACGCCAATATGTGGAACTTTCCCCGTCTGCTGCGCCCCGGCGCCGAGCGGCGCGGCGAGGGCACCAGCCAGCGAGGTCAGCAGGAAGCGGCGGCGGTCCATGCCTGGGATGGTGGGGCAGGCGCGGGTCAGGAGTCAACGTCGAGGATCAGGCGTCCGCCGCGCCCCGTGTACCTGTATCTGGACGTTGACCACCAGCGACTTGATGCCCGATGCTGGCGGTCATGCTGCTCGATGATCGAACCCAGTTCGTCTCCTGCCACCGCGCCTGCGGCCAACTCACCGGCGACGCCACTGAGCCCGAGGCGAACGGGTACATGGTCACTGTGGCGTGCGGCTGCGGGGTGGTGTTCATGAGGTGGGTGACGCCCGAGGAGGCGATGCGCGAGATGGCCATGTCCGACTTCGTCCGCACCGAGGTCCTCCAGGCGGTCAAGAACGACGCTCGCGCGGCGGTGGCATCACGATGCCCTCGACGGGGAAGCCTCGGCCCAGGGTCTCTATAAGACTGCAGATACCCCATAAGACTGCAGATACCCCGCGGCCTGTCGAGATTGTGGGGGCGCGCAGAAATAGCTGTAGTAGTTGGCTCCCTGGGCTGGGCTCGAACCTGTGACTTCCTGAACCAGCGACTTCCTGATTAACAGACGAGGGCCGGTAACGAATCGGCCCTCAGTCTTTCTGCGTAGTTCCGTGTAACCGCCTGTCCCCGCTCGGGTTCTCGTTGCTAGCCTCGAGGACTGAGCAGGACTCTCGGCGCGCTCGGGACTGAAATCGCCCTGCCTGACGGGTGCGTTCAGCGCAAATCAGCGCAAGCACATCGAGCCGACGAACTTCTGATTGTCGGTCAAGAGTGTCCTCCCCGAGAATCGGCCTCTGCCACCGATCCTTCCTCGAGCCGTGCAACTCAGCTCTGCTGCACCCCACCACCCCGCGCCCCCCCGTCCAGGCCGGCCCGGTCCTTAACGACGTACCCCTCGTAGCCGCGCTCGACCATGCTTCCACGCCTCCAGCCCGTTCGGCGCCGGCCACACGTCGCGCCCAGAAGAGACAATCCTCTTGGTGAGCCTGGACGGCTACACTTTCTAGCCAGTTGGATTAGACTGTCTCCGACCAACGCCACCGGCGGTACGAGGAGACGGCCATGGACACGCGGCCCGAGCAGGCAGAGGACAAGCGCCGCCCATACGAGCCGCCGCGAATCGTGAGCGAGCAGATCTTCGAGACCACCGCACTGGCCTGCGCCAAACGTCCAGCGGAGGGCGGCAAGTGCAACTTACGCGCGAAGTCGTCCTGACCGCGCCCAGCACCTCGACCACTTCGCCCCGATCCTGACCCGCGGCAGCTCGGCGTACCGGCCCATGTGCTGGAACCTGATCCGGCCGCACGCCTCGTAGACCGCCCACTCCGGCCGGCGCGCGTCCAGGTACAAGTCCGCGGGCACCAGCGCGGGCCAGCGCGACCGTCCCCGGGAGGCGCAGGCGTTCATCGCACCACCGCGCCGCGCACGTGTCGCCGATGTAGCGGTGCTCGACGACGAATCGCGCCGGCGACCAGGTAGAAGGCAACGATCTGCGCCTACTGGCAGGACCACGCGACGGCCGACTGCACGCACGTCACCGTCGGCGCCGGCCGCGGCTGCAGGATCGCGGCGGCCTTCGTCCCCCCGCATCCGGCAAGAGCGAGTCCCA
>Ga0111538_10006986_pt1 | contig 15252 bp, 11 predicted proteins | sample SoiMethybrSBSTD1_FD_79669 | JGI IMG/M metagenome (GOLD analysis project Ga0111538, IMG submission 79669) | Bulk soil microbial communities from a Populus tree surrounding site in Tennessee, USA - Soil MetaG P. TD hybrid SBSTD1 (version 2)... | ecosystem: Environmental > Terrestrial > Soil >...
GACCTGCGAAACTGCTCGAATGTCGGTTGGTGCTGACAATATCCAGGAAAAATCCACTAAAGTAGGTTTTGCTGGCAGGGTATTTCAGGGAGCGGATTTTTGAATCCGCCGCAAAACATTATACACAAGAAGCCTATGGTGGGAGCCATTTTTTGGCCCTAGTCAAATTTCTGTTCAATGAATGCACGGTGCCAGAGTTCAAGCATGAAAAGCGCCCATAACTCGGTGGCGTGATCGCGCCTGCCTCTTTCGTGCTCATCGAGCAGAAGATTGACATAGCGTGGTTCGACGTAGCCGCGCTGCATCGTGCGCGGTTCGGTGAGGGTGCCGCGCACGCGCTCGCGCAGTTGCTGGCTAATCCAGCGATTAATGGGAATACCAAAGCCCTGCTTTGGCCGGTTCAGAATCTCGGGCGGTACGAGATCGAGCACGGCACGCTTGAAGATGTGCTTGGTTTCCAGTCCCTTTAACTTCATTTTCGAGGGAATTCGTTCGCAGACAAATTCGATGAGCTTGTGATCCAACAGCGGCGCGCGCACTTCAAGCGATACCGCCATGCTCATGCGATCTACTTTCGTCAGAATATCGCCAGGCAGGTAAGTCTTGCTGTCCAAATAAAGCAGCGGATCAACTGAGCCGTTGACCCGTGCGCCTGCGGCGCAGTCGCGAAAGCGAGCCACGGCTTCGGATTGTCCTAACCGTTGCCGGAAATCATCGGTGTAAAGCAATGGCTTGTTCAATCCCGTGAAGATTGACACGTCTTCGATGTATCGATCGAGCGGTTCAAGCGCGACTTTGTGCAGGTAGTTGCGCCCCCATGCCCCATGCGGAAGATTCCGGCTGACGGGCTGCATCACGCCTTGCCGGAACAAGCGCGGCAGATGCGCAAAGCCGTTGCGTTTGCGGTCGAGCGCGTAACGGGTGTATCCGGCAAATAGTTCATCGCCACCGTCACCCGAGAGCGCCACCGTGACATGCTCTCGCGCAAGTTTCGAAACCATGTAAGTCGGAATCGCCGAAGAATCGGCGAACGGTTCGTCAAAATGCCAGACCAGTTCGTCAACGATTCCACAGATGTCCGGCGTGACGATGAACTCGTGGTGATCCGTACCAAATCTTTGCGCGGCAATCCGCGCGTACTTCAACTCGTTGTAGCTGTCTTCATGAAAGCCTATGGAGAAAGTCTTGACCGGCTGGGTCGCGTGTCGAGCCATCAAGCCGACAACCGTGCTCGAATCAACTCCACCGGAAAGAAACGCTCCCAGCGGAACCTCCGCTTCGAGCCGCACCCGAACGGCATCGTCCAGCCGCGCGCGCAATTCCTCCAGGCAATCGTCTTCGCTCTGCGCCGGATTCTCTTGTGGTTGCTGGTAAGGAAAATCCCAGTACTGCTCAACGCGAACGCGACCATCTTTGAAGGTCAGGTAATGTCCCGGCGGTAGCTTGTGCACGTCCCGGAAAATCGTCAACGGATCGGGCACATAGCCAAATGTGAGATAGGCATCGAGAGCTTCGAGGCTGATTTCGCCGCGAAACTCCGGATGCTCGCGCAGGGATTTCAATTCCGAACCGAACAACAGCGTGCCGCTGCCGGTGATGGTGTAATAGAGCGGCTTTTTCCCGACGCGATCGCGGGCAATGAAAAGCTCGCGTTTGCGGGCGTCCCAGATCGCCAAAGCAAACATGCCCGACAGATGGTCAACACAACGGGCCCCGTATTCTTCGTAAGCATGAACAATCGTTTCGGTGTCTGAACGAGACTTGAATCGATGGCCGAGCGATTCAAGCCCGCGCTGCAAATCATGATAGTTGTAAATCTCGCCGTTGAAGACAAGCGTAATCGCTGAGTCACAACCGGACATCGGTTGCTGCCCGCCGGCCAGGTCGATGATTGAAAGACGCCGCATACCGAGCGCGACTCGATCAATAACCAGCGTGCCCTGATCATCTGGTCCCCGGTGGCGAATCACGCGGCACATGCTCTCCAGCACCGAGCCGGCCTCGCGAAGGTCGCGATGCTCATCTCTGCTAACAAAGCCGGCGATGCCACACATTTTATCTTTTCCTCAAGAGAACTTTCGGTTTAACGAATTTCATTCGGTGCAATTGTTGGCGCGGCAGGCGATGTGCTCTCGCGATGAGGTTCCCAGTGCGCGTAGCGCTCGCCGCGGAGAAACTGGTAGCACGCCATCAGCGACGCGACGTTGGCGAGCACGAAGTACTGCGGCAGCGCCAGCATTCGACTGCGCACCCCCGCGCGCTCAAACATCCATGCGCCAAGGGCGGACAGGTAACCAAGTAGTTGGGCACCGAGTGCCATCAAGTAAAAGAAAGAATGACGTGCGAGGACAGCCGACGCCCCGAGAATCGCCATCAGGAAAAACGGAACCAGGTAGCGCATGACTTTGTGCGACAGAAGTTGCACCGCGTAGAAGCCGCTGCGAAACGGATTCATCATCTCGCGATGGCGCCAGAGATCGCTGAATGTTTGCGCAATCACCCGCACGCGCATCTTCAATTCTTTGTCACTCTGCCGGTTGGTCTCTTCCGTGCACACTGCGTTCGGCTCGTAGATCGCGCGTAAGTTCTGCTCAACCATCTTTGTCGCGATGATAAAGTCACTGCACGCTTCGGGATAAAGCGTCACGTAAGCCGATCGACGCACCGCATAGAGGCATCCGGACGCGCCAATCAGCGAGAAGATGCGACTCTCGTGCTTCTTCAGAAATGTTTCATAACTCCAGTAAGATCGCGCACCGCGCCCGACCCGCGAATCCATCGGATCAACATAAATCAAACGGCCCGCCACGCAACCGACCGTCGAATCCGCGAAGCTCGGCATCATCATCCGCAGGACATTTGGTTCATAGAGACTAGTCGCGTCGGAAAAGAGAATGATCTCGCCGCACGCCTCAGCGACTGCCATGTTTTGCGCGGCGGTCTTGCCGAGTCGCTGCTGCTGGCGTACCAGGCGCACCCCGCGCGCGGCGAACGCGCGCGCGATTTCGTCCGTGCGATCTGTCGAACAATCCGAAGCCACGATGATCTCGAGCAGCTCAGGCGGATAATCCAGCGCCAAAGTGTTTTCCAATTTAGCCGTCAGGTCGCGCTCTTCGTTGTAGGCCGTAATGATGACGCTCACGGTGGGCTCGCAGTCACCGCGCCGAATTTTTCGCGGACGCACCGCGCTGACCATGGCCAGCAACACCGGATAACCGGCATACGTGTAAAGCAGCGCCAAAGCACTTAACCAGAAAACCATCTCTGCCGCGACTTTCAAGCTCATGTCGTTGCGACTCCACGATTAGGATCGATCGCCGGAGTAACATTCACCAGGCTCTGCTTTGGCGGCTTCGTAATGACGACTTCTCTTCCGGTTTCGGACTCATAAATTCGCCGGAAGCAGATGGCAAAGGCGACCGCGTAGTACACGTACCAGAGATACGCGACCGAGGCGAAAAAGCTGGAAACCATGTAAGCCAAAAGCGATGCTTGCAGTCCGATGGCCAAATAGTAGAAGTGTGAGTGATCTTTGACGTCCAAAGTCTCGCGGGCGATTTGACCGAGCTTTTTCAGGGGTGTAACGATGAACATCGTGTAGAAAACCAACGCCGCCATTCCCATCTCAGACGCGACTTGCGTGTAAGAGTTGTGGCTGACCAGGCCTCGATGTGACATTTCGGGCGCGTAGTTACCCATTCCGATGCCGAGCAAAGGATGGCGAATAGCTACGTACAACGACCTGAAAAGTTCTCCGCGACGCGCGTCAGATGATCCGACCGGATCCAAACTGGGAAAGACAATCGAAATCAGCCGAATGGAATAGCCCGGGACGAGAACCAAAAAGATTCCAACCCCCAGGCAACCGGCAATTATGATCGCTACGCGGCGACGCGGGTTGACTCTCCAGGCGAAGAAACCAAGCCCAACCAGTACGCCTAAAAAGCCTCCCCGCGAGTACGTCAGGGCAATAGCGATGAACATCAGGATGGCACTGCCGGCATAGAACAATTTGCCCGGCAGCCGACGGGAATTAAACCCCAACGCGATGACTACCGGCACGACAGTAACCAGAAAAAGAGCCATGTCGTTAGGGTTTCCAAAGATCCCGCCGCCTCTGCCGGTGACGCGGTAGCCTTCGACCGTACTCAGTCCCAACCGGTAATCATTGATTGCTCCGAGACTCAACCAAAGCCCGGCCGCCAGAGCGAGCAGTAGCATTCCTTTCAAACGCGCCCTAGTCCGCACCACGTTAACCATCACGATGAAGACAACTATGCATCGGATAAAATTGCCGCTGAATTCACCCCAGGCAACGCCAGGATTAAGCGCGAGCGGAATTGACAACAACCCCGTCAGGCAGAAGAGCAGGACCAGATTTACTTCGCGCGGTCGCGCAGTTAAGGTGCCCTCTAGCGACAATTGCGTCGGGATAAAGAAGGCCAGCATTATCAGGGCGAAAACAAGGGCGATTGAGGCAGTCAGTGGCGAGGGATAAAATTCGCTGGGCCGCGCGTACAAAACCGTTGTGAATGCGAATAGAGCCGCGAAGGCCGCCTGGTGTCCACGCTTCAAAATCGTGGTCCCGGACTGTGAAGCCTGGTTTCCCAGGGACTTTTGTTCCTGAGTTGTAAAGAGATCGATTGCCTGCACGACCTTTTTCGCGGGGCGCGCAGAATCGCTGGCGCCCTTCCGGCCTGATGGATTTACGGGTTGATAACTACTGTTTATGCGTGGTCTCAGCATTCCAAATCTCTCGCTACCTAAAACAAAAGAAGCGCAGTCGGCCTGCGCTTCCTGGGGTCGTAGCTACTCTAGATTGAGCGACAATGTGGCGGCAGCTAGACCACCACGCCTTCGTCGTCACCCATCGGTACCATCGTGCGAACGCGCTCACGCAGGGCCAATTCGAACATGCGCGCTTGCTCCACTTCGATAAACGACAGGGCGCGCAATTCCTGTTCAATGCGGCGTCGATAATCGGACACCAAAGAATCAGAAACGCCTAATGTGGCTGCGACTTCCAGTTGCGTCGCGTGCTCAGGGCTCAAATAGCAATGCCACAGAACCCCCAGCATCCGGTTATATTGCTTGATTTTGCCGCGCACATTGCCACGTAAGTTGGTCAAAAACTTATCGACTGAGCCGGCAGCCTCCTGCTCCGATTCATGACGAAGCAGACTCTCTTCAGGATTTTCGCGCAGGTCGGCGGGATCGTAATGCGGCCCGTCTGAGTCGCCATCATCACCACCCAGCGGCACCAGATAAATATCCATTACCGGCAGGCGCGACATGACCAGGCTGCGCAAACTGCGCACATCGGCTGGGCCATCAATTGCTTCCAGAACGCATACAATCAAGTCTTCCAGGTCTGAATTGCTGATAACGATCTGGGCATCTCCCGTACAGCCGACCATCCGGGTGTCACGTTGACGAACCGGAATCATGTGAACACGCTGCTCCATTTCATGAGAGCCGCGTCCAGTCTTGTTATCCGGCCATTCGCTCAAACCATAAACGCGATCAGCCAACCGGCGGTGTTGTTCATCGTTCCCACCGTTGCTGTCGAAGCGACGGAAGTTCGCGCTGGATTGAACTAGCGTAGAAATTCTTCGCGCCAGTCGATAACTCTCCGGATGACGCTTTCTCAGTTCGGCTGTGAGCAGATTCGTCAGCTCGATCTGTCCGATCTCGCATTCGATTTCCGCATCGGTCATCGCTGTGTCCAGGTAATGCTGGAAGCGCGATTTCGTCAGCAGTTGCACAAACAGTTCCTGGGTGAGGTCGGTGTAAGCACTGCTGGCGCCCTCTTCAATCAACAGGCCTGCGCTGCGCGAAGCTCGCACCAAAGGATGATTACTTACAATTCGATGCAATTCGGCCCATAGGCGGTTAACGTCCGAATTGCGCAAGCTATCGACCCAGTGGCCTGCCCTCGCGCTGCGTTCGGCAAGTCGGTTGGGGCGCGATACTTCGCGAGGCACATTAACACTCGAGTCAGGCGTTGTTTTATGAGTAATTGATTTCACGGCGGTTTTTTTGTCCCGAAAGATGAGAGTGGATGTACTAGTCGGCAGCTAGAAAAAGTGATCCACGATCACTGGCCTCCAGCGTTGCTGAATCGTAGTGTCTTAACCAGGGCGTATCTACAATCGGTCGAGAAGCATCGAGGATCGTGGGGCGACTTCAGTTGATTACCGAGTCGAGTGGCCTGGTTGGGCGCACATACAGGAATTCAGTGTTTAGTTTCAATCCCGAGAAGATTGTGCATTTCCTGACGTGATGGTCAGGTCTGCGGGTATCTGTGGTTCAATGACGTCCGAGCGTCGTCACCGAGTTTGGGGAACCAAGGAGTAAAGAGCTCCTCGATCAACCTGCGGCAATCTTAACAAACATACTCGACAATGAGCAACATTTTTTTACACGCCAGTTAACTGCTTGATTCTATTAGAGAAAAGTGTCCTCACTGCCGCGACCAATTCTGGAAATCTTGAGGTATTGATTTTTTTAGGGTGGTGGCAGTCTCTCTTTCAGCGATTATGAGACATTCATCAACAGCGAATCATTTCTGCAAAACGACGCGTTGTCCTTCCTCTCAGGCGCTACTTCGATACCACCGTTATGGTCTGCCAATTGCAGATCGCGCTGAGATCGAAATTCACTTACGAGTATGTGATTTTTGTAACGCGGAGCTTCAACTGTTAATGCGTCACCGCAACTACGCTGAAGACTATCGTTTGGTGGAAATGCCAGGTCAGCTTCGGAGACTGGCTGAAGACTTGCTCACGAGAAGCACAATTCCATTCGCGCCCGTCGGCGCGAATCGCCAATCACATTAACGAGCGGTTCAGGCCTGAGCAGAAACGGAGACTGGTTGGATCCCGTTGGCGACAGGGCTCCGCGGGAGTTCGATCTTAAATTGTGTGCCTTCCCCGAATCGGGAAGTAACGGAAACTTCTCCTCCGTGGCTTTTCGCCAGATGCTTGACGATCGCTAATCCCAGGCCGGTGCCACCCAATTCACGAGATCGTGCACGGTCCACACGATAGAAGCGTTCGAACAACCGATCGAGGTGGTGCGACGGAATTCCTTCACCCGTATCTTCGACCGAAATGTGATCACGGTCGCTCCGACTAAAGCTAATCGACACTGTGCCGCCGTCGCGGTTGAACTTCACCGCGTTGTCAATAAGGTTAGTCAGCATTTGAACCAGCCGATGAGGGTCGGCAAAGACTTCGGATTCTGAGGGTACGAGGTTTCGGATGCTGATCTCGCGGGTCGCTGCAGTCGCCGCCAGAGACCCGACGACGTCTTCTACGAGGGGGCGTAGTCGAACTGTTTCAGGTCTAATTATTACGTTGCCGGCCTCAATCGCGCTCAGTTCGAGAATGTCGTCAATCAAGCGATGCATACGCGCTGCGTTCTTCTGAATGATCGAGAGAAACCGGCGATTGTTCTCAGGATCATCGATGGCGCCGACTTCCAACGTCTCTGACAAAGCCACGATTGATGTCAGAGGCGTCCGCAGTTCATGTGAAACGTTTGACAAAAACTCCTGGCGCACAATCTCGAGGCGCTCCAACCTTGTCACATCAAAGAAAACGCCTACTGCTCCGGTAACGACGCCGCGAGCACGCAACGGCACGACCCGCAGGTCAAAAACCCGGCGATCGGGCCCAAACGTCTCGACCTTTACACCGACACGCTCGGTGCCGCGCATTCCATCGAGAAAAGCGTCATAGATGGCGGGATTCCGCGTGAGTTCAGTCAAACGCCGCGAAGTAATTGACGTTTCGGCATTGGACAATAAGTGCTGGGCGACTCGGTTGGACGCAAGCACGCGCATGTCGGCGTCAATTACCAATAGTCCTTCCCGCATTTCGTTAATCGTCGTGGCAAGTAATTCAGCGGAGAAGTCAGGCGCGGATGTTCCCTGACTTCCCGACCCGACGTAGTGTGGAAGTCGAATTTGCCGCCAGAAAAGGCCCAACCCAAAGCCGAAGATTAATAATGAGGTTGAGATGCCCGCCCAACGCACAAGGCCCGAGGCAAACAAACCGAAGACAGATAATGCCGCGGCACAGGCAGCCACAAACAGAAGAACAGGAAGGCGGGCCTTAGCCATCTCTCACGCTTGAGGCGGATGAAGCGGAGTCGCAACCCACAAACCGATAGCCTACGCCCACGACCGTTTGAATGCAGTTTCCGCAAGCGTCGAGCTTTTGCCGCAGGCGCCGGATATGGACGTCCAGAGTGCGCGCATCACCGTAATAACTATAACCCCAAACGTTATCCAGCAATTGTTGGCGGGTAATGACCTTGTCCTTTTTTCTGGCCAAAGTTGAGAGCAGGAGAAACTCCTTGTTAGTGAGTTTCACATTAACGCCGTCGCATAAAGCACGCACGTCATCAAAGTCGATGGTCAGGCGCCCATCGTCATAGCGTTCTCCCACTTCGTCTTCCGCTCGGCGCAGAACGGCTCTGACGCGTGCGAGAAGTTCGCGCACCGAGAATGGTTTACCGATATAGTCGTCGGCGCCGACATCCAATCCGGCCACTCGATCGCTTTCTGAAGTCTTCGCCGTCAACATGATGATTGGGGTTCGACGAGTTTGACTTTCACGGCGCAGTCGCCGGCATAACTCCATTCCATTCATGCCGGGCAACATCAAATCAAGGACGATAACGGCGGGTGGGTTCTGAGTGTCCATCGCCAGCGTGAAACCCTGTTCGCCGGTTGAGGCAACTCGCGCAGAAAAACCAGCAGTTTCGAGATTATAACGAACACTCTCAGCGATATCGGGATCGTCTTCAATGATTAGAGCAGGTTTTGGCATAACAAAAGATCCGAGTGGTGGTCGGGGGCCCCTGATTCATCGAGTCAGCCTTACAATTATTTCGGCGATAAAAAAAGATATCGCTGCGAACGCCGCAGCCGCAGGAATTGTTAAGACCCAGGCCCAAACAATTCTCCCGGCGACCCTCCATTTTACTGCCGACAAACGCGTGGTCGATCCCACGCCCGCAATCGCGCCGGTAATCGTATGAGTTGTGGAAACCGGAATTCCCAGAAACGTCGCGGCGAACAAGGTCGCGGCTCCGGCGGTCTCAGCACTGAATCCACCCACCGGCCGCAGCTTGGTAATTTTCGATCCCATCGTGTGAACGATGCGCCACCCGCCCGACAGCGTTCCCAGGGCGATTGCCGCATGTGCAATTAGCACCACATACAGCGGAATTGCAGGCAAAGAGCCTTCCGCACCGAGCTTCAGGTTGAACAAACCGGCCGAAGCAAGCACGACCGTAATGATGCCCATGGTTTTTTGCGCGTCGTTGCCGCCATGGCCCAGAGAGTACAGGGCGGCGGAAACCAATTGGCCCCGCCTGAAAGTCTTGTCTACCTGGGCCGGCGTCCAGCGGTGAAATATCCAATAGACGGCTACCATGAAGGCAAAGCCAAGCACGAAGCCGATCACGGGCGAGGCGACAATGAAGATCAGCGTTTTGATCCACCCTTCCGGCTTTAGTAGACCGCTAACGCCGCGAAAAGCAGCGATGGCCGCGCCCGCATAGCCGCCAATCAAAGCGTGCGAACTTGAAGTCGGCAATCCGAAATACCAGGTGATCAAATTCCAGATGATCGCCCCAATCAACGCCGCCATTAACACGTAGAGGCGCAAATCCTGGTCAATCAAATCGATTCTCACCAGATCGCCGCCGATGGTTTTCGCTACCCGTGTTCCAAAGAAAGCGAACGCGATGAAATTAAACGTGGCCGCCCACATCACCGCATAACGCGGCGAGAGGACCCGGGTCGACACAACCGTGGCGATTGAATTCGCGGCGTCGTGAAAACCGTTTGTGAAATCGAAAATCAGGGCAACCAGTACAATGAAAAGAGCGAGTACTACGGTTCCGGTGATTGTGTCAGGCATGAGACTCTAGTTTGGAGAATCCGGATCAGGTGTTTTTGATTACTATGCGTTCGACCAGATCGCCGACGTGCTCGCAGCGATCGACTGTGTTTTCGAGGTCATCATAAATATCCTTCAACATGATGACTGACTGCACGCCAAAGCTGCCGCTGAAAAGGTGGGCAGTTGCTTCACGATAGATTTCGTCACCTTCTCGTTCCAATTGATGTATTTTCACCAGATGATCCTTGATGTCTCTGGGTCGATCGACCGCGGGCACCAGTACATCCAGTTCCTGGGCCATCTGCTGGATGACCCCGGCGAACAGTCGCATATATGGGGTATATTCCTGAACGCCGTACCTTACCACGGCGCTGGCGAGAGCTTCAATGAAATCAACTACATCATCCAGAGTGGTCACCAGGGCATGAATGTCTTCGCGGTCAATGGCCGTGATGAACGAGCGGCTGAGCGAAGTTGACACCTGATGAGTGATTTCATCGCACGCGCGTTCGATCGTTTTAATGTGATCGGCATAGCGCGCGCCTTCTCCGATTTCATCACCGAACATTTCTCCCAGTGCTTGCGCCGATTCGGCAAGCATCCTGGTCATTGCGCCGAGAGAAGAATGATAGTCTTCCTCGCGCGGCATTATTCCGATGCCAAAGAGTCCCATGCTTTGGTAATCCTTTTAGCGACGGCGACGATAGCCGAGCATACCAAAGGTGAATTGCGAAACTTCATAAAGTGAGCCGCGATCGCCGTCAGAGTTTATTTTCTGAGCAGCGATCGCGACCATGGCTTTGCCGGCCACGTTCATTAAAAGTTTAGCCGCAGCGCAAACTGAATCTGGCGGCTGGTCCCCAGACCAACGTCCCGCACCACCGTTTGGCGAAGCAGGCCGAAGGTTCCGCCGGCGGCGCCCTGGGTGTATGCCTGACCCGGTTGCAGCACGTTCGCTCCGGAAGTAATTGTGTAGATCCCGCCGGCCAGGCTCACGCTGGGCAGCGCCAGATTGAACCGAGAACCGGGAATATCGAAATTCGCGTGATTAAAGACATTGAAGATCTCAGTTCTGAATTCCAGGTTTACAGATTCACTAAACCGGAATTTCTTGTTGAAAACGAGATCGAATTGTTGGAAGTTTGGCCCGCGCAGGAAGTTCCTGGGCACATTTCCGAACACCCCGGGCGCTGGCGTGGTGAACGCCGCCGGGTTCAGAATCAGCCGATCGACTGTCAGATAAGGATTGATGCCGGGCACCAGATCGGGACGCCGCACGTTACGGGAAGCGCCGCCGCCCGGCGTATTTACCACCGCGATAAATCCCGGGGGCAGCGGATTCGCAGCGTTTATGGTCCCGGGCAACTGCGCCACAAAACCGTTTGCCAAAGTAGTGGTTGCCCCGCCGGCACCCGTGGGCACGACACAGCCCGCGGCATTACGGCACTGGATCACTACGTCGGGACGAACGATACCAATCTCCAGTGGCAATCCGGATCGAGCGTTGATGATTGTGCCAATTTCCCAGTTGCCGAGAATCGCATTACCGACATCGCCGAAGTCGTACTTCTTACCCTTGCCGAAAGGCAGATCATAGAGCGCGCTCAAGTTGAACGTGTGGCGCACGTCGAAGTTGTTGTATCCGATGTCGTAGTCGTATTCAGAAAGCGCGCGCGCATTGTTACCTGCGGTGCGGGCTTCGTTCGAACCTGATGTGTTTCCAAATGAGCGCGAAAAGGTATATTGCGAGTTCAGGGTTAGCCCCGTGCTGAATCGCCGTCCCAGCGACAATTGCAGGGCCCGGTAGCTGTCGCTGCCGCCGCTCGTCTTGAAATCAACCTCAGCATATGGATTGTTGACGGTCGAAGTTCCCGAAACGAGCGAGAACTCCCGGATGGTGTTGACTGCGATCACCTGGCCCGCGGCGTTGGTACGGTTCACGATTCCAAACGTCGAAGGCAGGGGCGTACCATCAAGAATTGTGGTTTGGCCGGGGTTGATGCGATTCGCGACGCTGCGCAGGAACAGGTTGCGCCCCTGCGAACCGACGAAAGCTCCCGAAAAAACCAGCTGGTACGGCAGCTCTTGCTGCACCGAGACGCTGTACTGGTAGATCTTCTCGGGAATCGTGTACTCGTTTGCGTAGGCACGCGGCTGGTATTGCCGATTGGCGGGATTGTTAATGAAAGCCGCGGCGATCGCGACGGGATCCTGCGGAAAACTGCCGCCGGCGAGCGTCGAACTGATACGGTTCGATTCAATCGGTTGGATCAGGTCTTCCGCCTGACCGGGGCCATAGTAAATGCCGAATCCGCCGCGAACGACGGTGCGACCAGCGCCGAACCAGCCATTGCCGCCGATATTTGGGGACCAGCTCAACGAGACCCGCGGTCCAAAGTTGCTCCCTGAAGCCTGCTCCGGGTCGAGGCTGGAATCCTTCAAAATTCCGGTGTTGATATCAAAGAGTATCTGCCGGTTGTCGGCCTCGCGCAGCGGTGTGTAGTACTCGTACCGCAACCCGAAGTTCATCGTCAGGCCCGGCTTTATCTTCCACTCGTCCTGCGCATAACCAATGTAAAAAGCCTGTGTGGCGAGCGCCGGCCCGGTTGAGCCATTAAAGAATGGCGATGGCGCGGAAAGGTCGCCCAGGAACTGGCTCGACTGCAGTGTGTTCGACAGGAAATTGTTAATGCTGGCCCAGGTGTAGGTGAGGCCTCCCTGCCGGTCGGTCCACATACGAATCCGGCGAATTTCGCCGCCAAACTTTATGCCGTGATCGCCCTTCGTCCAGTTCACGTTATCGATGAATGAGAGCGAATAAGGCGTGTACGGCTGGCCGCGTCCATTCTGGGCGCTGTTAGACCGAACCAAACCGCCGGGCACTGCAACACCTGCGTTAGCCCCCTGGCCCGGTAACGAAAAGCCGGCGACGCTCCCTGCGATGTTGAGGGAAAGCAAAGACAGGTCGATTCCGTTTACCGGCGGCGCCGTGGCGTTGATGCGCGAATAAGCGCCGTTGTAGCCGAGCTTGAATTCATTTAGCAGAGTCGGACTCAGCACTGATTGAAAAGCGAAGATGCCGTTCTGGGGTACCTGGCGAATAAAAATTCGCCGTCCCGTCACTCCGTCCGGCTGATCGTTGGCGGCCTGATCCCGGAAGTATCGAAAGTAGGTTGAATGCTTTTGGTTGAACTTGTAGTCGAAGCGAAAAGCCACCGACGATTCGTCAACGACGTTGTTGGCCTGGAGCTGAATGGTGTCGAATAAGTCGGGACCGACGCGAAGTGTGACCGCGCCCGCGGCGCGAAAGCCGGGAATCAACCCAGCCGTGGCGGCATTGCAAGCCACCGCGCCTGTGCCCAGGGGAGGCGCACAAATTCGCGAAGCCAAACCCGGAACTGCTTCGATCGAGTTTAGACCAGCGCGCAGCTTGTACCCTTCGTACGAGAAAAAGAAGAACGCTTTGTCCTTCTTAATCGGACCGCCAATCGATCCGCCAAACTGATTCAGACGCAGCTTGCTCTTTTGGCCAATGATGTTGTCGAAGAAGTTTGCCGCATCCAGAGCGTCGTTGCGCAGGTACTCAAAAACTGAACCGTGAAACGCATTGCCACCTGATTTTGTTACCACATTGATCTGTCCGCCGGTGCCGGTGCCTTGTTCGGCCGGATAGTTGTTTGAATCGACCCGGAATTCCTGCACGTTTTCCAGAGAAGACTGCAGTCGGAAGGGTGTCGGAATCTCACCGTTCAAATTGCCCGGCGAAGCATCGATGATCGCCGTTCCCTCGATCCCGTCGTAGCGCACGATGTTCTGTTCGACGGCGCGGCCTGAAAAACGAATGTCGCCGAAAGTGCCGGAGCCGGTGTTCACCGATCCGGGCGCTTGCAGATAGAGTTGCGAGAGCTGGCGACCATTCACCGGCAACCCCTCGACTTCGCGAGCATTGACGTTGGCGCCGATGGTGGCTGATCCGGTGTTTACGATGGTGTCTTCACCACTGACTACGTTCACCGTAGCCGAGACTCCCGAAGCCGTCATCGCGAGATTTAGAGTAAGCGTCTGGCCAACACTCAGCTCTACGTGATCGATTTTGCCTGTCATGCCAGAGATTTCGCCGATTACGCGATAGCTCGATGCCTTAAGCGCCGGCACGACGAAATAGCCGTCGTCGTTGGCCTTGGCGCTCCGCTCTTCGCCAGTTTTTTCGTTGACCACATTGATGCTGGCGCCGGGAACGATGGCGCCATTGGCGTCCTTCGCATAACCGGTAATCTTTCCGTTGTCGGTCTGCGCCAGGGCAACACCCGCCGTCACCAGCAAAAACAGAATCGCCAGAGGACTAATTAGAAATCTGTTCAGCGATCTCTTGCACATATAAGTCTCCTTGGGTTTCGGTTTCGACTTCGGTTTGCCCAGCTTCCGAACTACCAAATTTTCATTAAGTTAGGGACGAGGACACGATTTATCGATACACGAAGCGACGGAATTAGACTGGTAGTTGGGAACAGCCAAGCGTTTTCAAAATGCGAATTGCCGTGTAAAAAATGAAGCTACAGGAGGGCGATTACGGTCACGTTAACTTGAAGTTAAATCGATGTTAACTCAGGGCGGCTTCGGTTAACGATATTCCAGGCCGGAAGCTCAAGCCAGGAACATGTTGCGCACGTCAACGACGCAGTTACTGGTTGAATGGAGCGCGGTGGGCGTTGTAGGGTAGCGACCATACCGCGAGTCAATAATCTGTCGAGGGGAAAACCGAGTATGAAATGGGTTCGATTTATGTCAGCCATCATTGTTGGAGTAGTAATGACTTATGGCTTTGCGCTCGGGTCAGAAGTACGCGGCCAGGGCGGTGATCAGTTGCGCACTCCGGCGAAAGACAGCGCGGAACGCAAAGCTATCGTGGACGCTGTGCATGAAGCGTATAAGGAAGGTGCGGATCAACCTGCTAAGTTTCTGGTGAATTATCTAAAGGTACACAACGGCTGGGCATGGATTAACGTCACGCCGCTGGATGCCAACGGAAAGCCCGTAGCCGATCCGGCGCCGCTCCTTTTCCATAATGACGACAGCAAATGGGTCAGCAAGGATCTCTTCGACGTACCCACCGATCCAAACGATCATGTAGGACCGCTCGAACCCAGCCCGAAATACATAAAAGCGCTGCAGCAGAAATATCCGGGTGTTCCCGCCGATATTGTTCCAGGAAAGCGTCGCTAAGCGGATATTTTTTCGAGCGGCGGGCCGGGATTCTGGGGGGCCTCGGGGTCGGGCCCTCGATTCTTCGATTCTCAAATCGTGCGCAGTTCTTTGCTGTTATTCGACACTCCAA
>Ga0111538_10006994_pt1 | contig 15242 bp, 9 predicted proteins | sample SoiMethybrSBSTD1_FD_79669 | JGI IMG/M metagenome (GOLD analysis project Ga0111538, IMG submission 79669) | Bulk soil microbial communities from a Populus tree surrounding site in Tennessee, USA - Soil MetaG P. TD hybrid SBSTD1 (version 2)... | ecosystem: Environmental > Terrestrial > Soil > Tree...
TCGAGGTGGACCACGAAGCTGCGGCTGTAGGGCTTGGGCGCGTAGCTGTCGGGGTAGGGCTCCGAGCTCCTGCCGAAGATCGCCTGGCGCTTCGGGCGCTGGCGCAGCTTGTAGGCGTTCTCGATCGCGTGGCCGGCCTCGTGGCGCAGGATCATCATGCACCACTCGCGCGTGCCGCCCTCGATCTCGAGCATCTGCGTGAGCTCGAGCCGGCGCAGCCGCGGGTGGGCGAGGTAGAACGGGATCGCGATGCCCGGCACGCCGTCCGGGCAGAACCACTCGTCGGCGAGCCAGAAGTGCGGGCGGAACTGCAGGCCCTTGGCCTCCAGCTCCTTGCCGAGCTCCGCGATGCGCTCCTCGAGGTCGCTGCCCTCGATCCGCAGGTCGAGCTCCGACAGCCGCAGGTCGAGCAGCTGCTCGTCCTCGGCGTCGCCCCACTCCGCCTGCGGCAGCCGCGGCCGCGGCCGCACCGCTCGGCGCGGCACCAGCCCCTTCTCCGGCGTCGTGTCGCCGCGGCGCGCCCTCCGCTCCACGCTGCGAGCGTAAGGGCGCTCGCCGCGAGCGTCAACGCGGGCGGCGGCAGCAGGTCGCGGCAGCGGGCCGCGCCGGCGGTCAGTCGACCCGGATCATCTTCAGCGGGTCGACGCGGATGGCGCGGAGCGCCGGCAGCAGGCTGCCGGCGAGCGCGGTGGCCACCGCGAGCCCGCCGGCGAGAGCGAAGGTGGCGAGATCGCGCGGGCTCACGCCCGCGAGGAGCGCCTCGAGGCTGCGGCCCGCGAGGTACGCGAGGCCGAGCCCGAAGGCGATGCCGAGCGCGGCGAGCCCCAGGCCGTGGCGCAGCACCAGCGCCACGATGTCGTGCGTCCTGGCGCCGAGCGCGCGGCGCACGCCGATCTCGCGCGAGCGGCTGGCCACCAGGAAGGCGAGCAGGCCGTGGATCCCGACGCCCGCGAGCAGCACGGCCACCGCGGCGAAGCCGGCCAGCACGCGCACCTGCACGCGGCGCGGCGCCGTCTGGCCCGCGACGATCGTCTCGAGCGTGCGCACGTCGGCGACCGGAAGCGTCGGGTCTTCGCGCGCCACGATCCGGCGCAGCGCCGGCACGATCGCGGCGGCGTCGCCCGCGTAGCGCACCGCGAGGTCCTGCGGCGTGTACCAACCCATCGCGTCCTCGGGCTGCTGCCGGTGCGGCAGGTAGACCTGGGGCTCGCTGCGGCGCTCGAGGCCGCGCACCCGGACGTCGCCCGTCACGCCCACGATCGTGCGGTCCTGGAACGGCCTCGCGTTGCTGATGTCGTCGCCCCCCAGGAGCCCGAAGCGGAAGCGCCGGCCGATCGCGTTCTCGCCCGGCCAGTAGCGCTCGACGAACGACTGGCTGACGACCGCCACCTGCAGCGTGCCGGCCGCGTCGGTGTCGCTCACGTCGCGCCCGGCCACGATCGGGATCCCGAGCGTCGCGAAGTAGCCCGGCGTCACGTAGCGCATGCTGGCGGTTCGGCTCTCGCCGGGCTGGGTCGGGTGACCCTCCGCCTGGATCGTCCAGATCCCACCGGTCATCACCATCGGCATCGAGGTGCCGTAAGCGGCGTTCTCGACGCCCGGCAGCGCACGCACCTGCTCGACGACACCGGCGTGGAACGCGACCCGCTTGTCGATGCTCTGGTACTTCGGCATCGGCAGCGTGGTGCGCAGCGTGACGACGCCTTTGGGCTTGAAGCCGGGGTCGACCGCCTGCACGCGCAGGAGCGCGCGAATCAGCAGCCCGGACGAGATCAGGAGCACCACCGAGACCGCGACCTCGGCGACGACCAGCGCCGAGCGCAGCCGCTCGCGCCCCGCCGCGATGGATCGGGCCCCCTCGCGCAGCGCCGACGCCGCGCGGTCGCCCAGGCTGCGCAGCACCGGCGCGAGCCCGAAGAAGACCGCCGTCACGAGTGTCGTCAGCGCCGCGAAGCCGAGGATCCGCAGGTCGAGCGGCGGCGCCTCGCCGATCGGCAGCGCGTTCGGCACGAGCCGCACCACGAGCGGCATGGCGGCGAACGCCAGCAGCACCCCGAGCGCGCCGCCGGTGCCGCCCAGCAACAGGCTCTCGGTGAGCAGCTGGCGCGCGAGCCGCTCGCGCCCCGCGCCGAGCGCCGTCCGTACCGCGAGCTCCTGCCGGCGCTCGAGCGCGCGCGCGAGGAACAGGCTCGCGAGGTTCGTGCAGGCGATCAGCAGTACGCCGAGCGCCGCGCCCAGCAGCGCGAGCAGCAGCATCCGCGACTGCCGCGACAGCTCGTCGCGCAGCCCGACCACGGCGCCGCCGACGTTCTTGTTCTCCTTCGGGTACTGGCGCTCGAGCTGCGCCGTGACGAGCGTGATCTCCGCGCGCGCCGCGCCCACCCCGACGTTCGGCCTGAGCCGCGCCACGCACTCGAGGTAGAGGTCGTCGCGCCGCTCGAAGGCCTGGGCCTCGAACCGCATCGGCAGCCAGAGCTGGGTCTCGCGGCGCGGGAAGAGGAAGCCGGCCGGCATCACGCCGATCACCTGGTAGGGCTGGTCGTCGAGCAGCAGCTTGCGGCCGAGCACGGCAGGATCTCCGGCGAAGCGGTCCTGCCAGAGCCCGTAGCTCAGCACCAGCGTTCCCGCGGCGCCCTCCTTGTCTTCCTCGGGCGAGAAGCTGCGGCCGAGCAGCGGGCGCGTGCCCACGACCGGCAGCACCTCGGCCGTCACCGTGGCGGCCTGGAGCCGGACCGGGTCGCCGTCGCCCACCAGGTTGACGCTCGTCTTGTAGAAGGCGCCCATCGCCTCGAACGAAGTGGCGAGGCGCTGCCAGTCGCGGTAGTTGGCGGGGCTCAGCTCGTTCGTGTACCCCTCCGCGCGGTCGCTCTGCCACAGCTCGACCAGGCGGTCGGGATCCGGATAGGGCAGCGGCCGGATCAGCACGTGATCGGTGACGGAGAACGCCGCCGTCGTCGCTCCCACGCCGAGCGCCGCCACCGCGACCACGGTGAGCGCGAAGCCGGGCGTGCGGCGCAGCGAGCGGACGACGTAGCGCAGGTCCTGCCGCAGGACGTCGAGGTGCACGCGCAGCGCGCACGTGAGGACGTCGAGCGCCGCGCCCGCCACGACCAGCAGGCGGCCGAGCGCGCCCGGAGCATCCCGCAGCCGGCGCTCGAGGACCGCCAGCATCTCCTCGCCGTACTCGCCCCGGAACGACGCGGGCAGCAGCCGGAGCAGCGCCCGATACGCGCGCATCACGCGCGCTCCGGCGCGAGGCCTTTCGCGCGCGCCATGCGCACGAGCGCGCTCAGGCGAGCGGCCTCGGCGCGGGCCGCGGCGCTGCCGAGCGGCGTGATCCGATAGTAGCGCCGCCGCTCGTCGTCCTCGTCGGGCGCCGGCCGCTCGCGCCGCTCGGCGATCAGCCCGTCTTCCAGCATGCGCTGGATCGAGCGGTAGAGCGTGCCGGCGCTCAGCCGCAGCTCGCCGCCCGTCCGCCGCTCCACCTCCTGCAGGATCGCGTAGCCGTGGCGGTCCTCGTCGGAGAGCGCGAGCAGGATGTGGAAGGTCGCGAGCGGCAGCGGAAGCAGGGTGTCGAGTTCCCGGCGGACCTCGGCGCGTTCGTCGCGTGAGAGAGCCATGCCGCGAATATAGCCACCATGGCTATATTGTCAATGGCTATAGCCGAGGTGCATCCAAAGCGCCGGACGTCCTCGCGGGCTCGCGTCGCGCGACGACGCGAGCGGCCCGCTCAGGACTGCGGACGGAAGTACAGCACCATGAAGCCGCCGGTGGCCGCGAGCAGGAAGCCGAGGTACAGCATCGGCGAGGGCGCGTTGCGCGGCGGGTGCTGCAGCATCGTGACCAGCACGTTCACGAGCGGCGCCCCGCCGAACACGAGCGGCATCACGATGAGCGGCGAGCCGCCCGCGCGGAAGGCGAGGATGATGCAGAGCGCGCCCAGCGCGCCGAGCGCGCCGGCGACGGTCGCGGTCGTGGTGCCCGTCGCGTTGAAGCCGGAGAGCTGGCCCTGCGACGCGAGCATCGCGACCGGCGCGAGCACGCCGATCAGGAAGTAGGCGATGCCCACGCACAGGAGCGCCTTCGTCGGGCTGCCGAGCGCGACCTGCCCCCGGTGCAGCAGCGAACCGTAGACGCCCCACGACAGCACGGCACCCACGACGAAGACGAGCCAGTTCATCGAATCGCTCCTTGTTCTGACGTCCGGTCCGGCCCGGCCGGACCTCGCGCTATTTCATGCGAAGGAAGGCCAGCGTGTCCACGTCCTTCACCAGCACTCCCGTTTCCAGCACGACCGGGTGCGCCCAGGTCGCCGACTCGGCGACTTTCCAGGTCCGCAGCGGCCGGAAGGCAGAGGCGTCGGCGGCGGCCACCGTCATCATTCCGTCGGTGTCGAGCAGGAAGAGCGCGCCGGCGCCGGCCAGCACGGCGGCGTTCTCGGCCGCACGCCCGTCCGACAGCCACAGCGTCTTGCCGGTCGTGGCGTCGACGCAGAACCACTGGCCCTTCTTCTTGTGCGAGAGGCCGTAGAGCCTGCCGCCGTCGAGCACGGCCGTCGAGAGGTAGTTCGCGACGTCCGCATTGGTCCAGACGGTCTCGAGCGCGAACGCCGTGCCCTTCTTCACGGGCCGGACCGCGGCGAGCGGCGCGTCGAGGCCCGAGTAGACCACGAGCCCGTTGCCGACGATCGGCGTCACGGAGTTCTGCTCGTAGGGCGTCTTGAGCTCGCGCTTCCACAGCAGCGCTCCGGTGTCGGCCGCGACGCCGACGAGCGCGTTCTGGCTCTGCGTCACCAGCTGGCGCACACCGTCCCAGGTCGCGATCACCGGCGAAGCGTAGCCCGGCCCGTCGCCCTTCCACGCCCAGAGCGGTGCGCCGGTCTTGACGTCGAACGCGGTGAGCGCGCCATCGCCGTCGCCGCCGACGAAAGCGATCAGGCGGTTGCCGTCGACCACCGGCGACATCGCCGTGCCGAAGGCGGGCGCCGTCGCGCGGTGGGCGGTCTCGAAGGTCTTGCGCCACAGCAACCGGCCGCTCGCCGCGTCCCACGCCGAAAGCACGCCCGTGATCCCGAGCGTGAAGAGACGGCCGTCCGCGAGGACCGGCGTGGACTTCGGTCCCTTGCCGTGGCCGGTCGCTGCGGGGTTCATCTCGTAGGCGACCGGGTAGCTCTGCTTCCATAGCTCACGGCCGCTCGCGAGATCGAGGGCGCGCACCACCTCGGCCTCGCCCTCGCGGGAGAACTGGTGCACGCGGCCGGCGGAGACGATCGGCGAGGAGTGGCCGATGCCGACCTTGAGCTTCCAGCCCGGAGCCAGGCTCTCGGGCCAGGTCGCTCGCGTCTGCAGGCCGCTCACGCGGCCGTCGCGCGCGGGCCCACGCCACTGCGGCCATTCAACGTTCTGTACCGCCACCGTCTGTGCGATCGGCCCGGCCATCGCGTACGCTACAAGAGCGGCCGGTAGCAGGCGTCTCCGCGTCATCTCGATCCTCCGTTCGACCCTCGAGCATCCTACTTCGGCTCGTCGAGCGCCGTCCGCAACCGTCGGAGGAGGAGGATTCCATGATGCGCCTCGTGTTGGCTCTGGCAGCCGCCGCCCTGCCCATCGCCGCGCTCGCTCAAGAGAGTGTCCTGTCCGGCGTCGTCACGACTCGCGACGACGGGCTTCCGCTCGCCGGGGCCAGCGTCGCGATCGACGCGCTCAAGCTCAGCGCCACGACGGACGAGGCGGGGCGCTTCACGCTCGCGCTGCCCGCGGGCACGCCTGCTGACAGGACCCTGGAAGTGCGCGTCAGCGCCACCGGGCTCTTGCCCAAGACCTGGAGCTTCCGGCCCGCGGCGGGGACGGTGACCCACGACTTCGCGCTCGCGCTGACGTTCAGCGAGGAGATCACGGTGGGCTCGCGCACGGTCGGCGTCGACGCGGAGGGGGCCGTGCCCGTGGACATCCTCACCTCGCGCCAGATCGAGGCCACCGGGGCGACCGAGACGATGCAGGTGATCCAGCGCCTCACGCCGTCGTTCAACTTCCCGCGCACCACCATCGCCGACGGCTCGGCCTCGGTGCGGCCGGCGAGCCTGCGCGGGCTGGGACCCGATCAGGTGCTGGTGCTCGTCAACGGCAAGCGCCGGCACACGACCGCCCTCGTCCACGTGAACGGGACGATGGGGCGCGGCTCCACGGGCGCCGACCTGAACGCGATCCCGGTCTCCGCGATCGACCGCATCGAGATCCTGCGCGACGGTGCGGCGGCGCAGTACGGGTCGGACGCGATCGCCGGCGTGATCAACATCGTGCTCAAGTCCGGCAGCGGCCCCGGGCGGCTCGCGCTGCAGGGCGGAACCACGGCCACGGACCAGGGCACAGGCGGCGACACGACGTGGGACGGCGGGCGGCTCGACGCGAGCGTGTCGAAGGGGCTGAGCCTCGGCGACGGCTGGGTCGTCGTGACCGGCGAATACCGCGACCGCAATCGCACCAACCGGGCCGGTCCGGATCCGCGCGACCAGATCCAGGCGGGGGACGCCGGCAACAACCCCGTGCCGCAGCCCAACCACTGGGTGGGCGACCCCGAGACGAAGGACTACCTCGCGTTCCTCAACGCCCAGCTGCCGGCCGGCACGAGCAGCTTCGTGTACGCCTTCGGCGGCTGGAGCTTCCGCGACGCGCTCGCCCCCGGCTTCTATCGGCGCGCGCTGCAGTTCACGCAGAACTGGCCAGAGATCTACCCGATCGGCTTCCTGCCGCTGATCGCCACGTCGGTGGGCGACGGCTCCGGAACGCTGGGCGTGCGGGGCACGCGCGGCGCCTGGTACGGGGACCTGTCGCTCCAGTACGGCCGCAACTCGATGGACTTCGACATCGAGAACACGCTCAACGCCTCGCTGGGTCCGGCGATTCCCCCGAACCAGACCGAGTTCTATGCGGGCAGCTTCATCGCGGACCAGTTCGTCGCCAATCTCGACGTCTCGCGCGGGCTCGAGATAGGGCTCGCGGGTCCGCTCAACCTCGCGTTCGGCGCGGAGTTCCGGCGCGAAGGCTATCGGCTCAAGGCTGGCGAGCCGGGTTCCTACGCGGACGGCGGCGTGCCGGCGTCGAACGGGGCGCGCGCGGTTCCCGGGTCGCAGGTGTTCCCGGGCTTCCGCCCCTCGAACGAGGCCGACGTCTCGCGCAACAACGCCGCACTCTACGTGGACGCGGAGGGCGACGTGACGGGCCGCCTGCGCCTGGGCGCGGCCGGCCGCTTCGAGCACTACAGCGACTTCGGAAGCACCGTCGATGGGAAGCTGACGCTGCGCTTCCAGGCTCACAAGGCCTTCGTGATCCGCGGCGCCGCCAGCACCGGCTTCCGAGCGCCGTCGCTCGCGCAGTCCAACTTCTCGGCGGTCAGCACCAACTTCATCAACATCCCCGGCCAGGGCACCGTGCCGGTGGAAGTGGGGACCTTCGCGGTCGCGAGCCCGGTGGCGCGCGCGCTCGGGGCGACCGACCTCAAGCCGGAGAACTCGGTGCAGCTGACCGCCGGCTTCGCCTTCACGCCGCACCGCAGCATCGACTTCACGGCCGACTACTTCAACATCGCGATCGACGACCGCATCGTCTTCTCGGGCAACTTCACGGGCGGCGCGATCAGCGCCCTGCTCGCCCCGTTCGGCGCGAGCGGAGCCCGCTTCTTCACGAACGCCATCAACACCCGCACCCAGGGCGTCGACCTCACGGCCAACTACAGCACGAGCCTCGGGGACGGCAGCACGCTGCGCCTCTACGCGGCCTACAACTACAACCGCACGCGCATCCGCGGCGAGGTGGCGACGCCGCCCCCGCTCGCCGGGCTCGGCAACGTGCTCTACGACCGCGTCGAGCGCGGCCGCACCGAGTGCGGGCAGCCCGGCAGCCAGGCGCGCTTCATCGGCGACTGGACGAAGAGCCGCTTCGCGGCCAACGTGAACGTCGGGCTCTACGGCAGCTACTGCGTGAAGCAGCTCGACCAGACGGGAGCGCTCGACCAGACCTTCAGCTCGAAGTGGCTCACCGACCTCGAGGCCGCGTACCGCCTGGAACGGCTCACGCTCGCCGTCGGCGTGCAGAACCTCTTCGACGTCTATCCGGAGCAGGTGCTGCTGCCGCTTCAGCCGCAGGGGGTGCGCTACGCCACGACGAACGCGTTCGGCATCAACGGGCGCTTCCTGTACGCGAAAGCGCAAGTCCGCTTCTAGCTCTGCTGGCGTGTCGCCAGGGCCGCTCTACTCCGAGCGGAGCGACGCGAGCACGGGCAGCCGCAGCACGGCGCTCGCAGCGAGCCGCGCGACGACGAGCCCGACGGCCGCCACGACCACGAGCAGCGCGAGGACCGGGGCGAGCGACGGCAGCGTGCCGCGCGTGGCGAGCGCGGGCAGCACCGCCACGAGCGCGGCGCCGGCGCCGATCGCGAGGCCGAGCAGGAGCAGGAATGCGGTCTCGGCCAGCACCATGAGCCGGATGTCGCGCGCGCGGTAGCCGACCGCCCGCAGCAGCGCGAGCTCGCGCCGCTGCTCGAAGGCGTTTCGCACCAGCACCGCGCCGATACCCAGGGTGCCGAGCAGCAGCCCCAGCGCCCCGAGCGTCTGGAAGGTGGCGATGTAGGTGTTCTCGACGCGGTGGAAGGCGGCGAGCCGCGCCGCCGCGGGCTCGGCATCGAAGCCGAAGTCGGCGAGGCGCGACTCGAGCGCGCCCGCCACGGCCGCCTCGCGGCCGGCAGGCGTCTCGACCAGGAAGAAGCGGAAGCCGTCGGCGCCCGGGAAGGCCTTCAGGAAATGGCGCTCGCCCGTGACGAGCTCGCCCTGCATCAGCCCCGGGCGCAGCGCGCCGACGACGCGCACGCGGACGCCCGTGTCGCCGATCGCGAAGCTCTCCCCGAGGCCGCGGTGCAGCACGTACTCGAGCGCGCTCGCGTCGGCGATCACCGGGATCGCTCCCGCCTCGGCGTCGCGCTGCAGCAGCAGCCACGGGTTCGCCTTCTCCTCGGCGGTCTCGGCCAGGCTCTTCTGGAACTCGAAACGCCGCTCGCCGAGGAACCCCGCCGTCGGCGCGACGACGGTCGGCCGGTCGGGGCGGTAGAGATTGAGGCAGCTCGCGTCCTCGCCCGCCGCCAGCCGGAAGCGCGCGATCCGCACGCCCTCGAGCTCCGCCACGCCGTCGAGCCCGAGCGCCGCGCGCCCCGCGGCCGTCTCGGGATCGTGGTGCAGCGGCAGCACCGAGCGCGCGAGGAGCGTGAAGCCCCCCGACTCGGACCGACGGCCGGTGTCGGAGGGCCCGTCGTGTCGGAAGGCGCCGACGGAGACGATCACGAAGGACGCGAAGGCCACGAGCGCTATCGCGAGGACGCTGCGGCCCGGACGGAAGGCCGGCTGGCGGAAGCCCAGGGCCCGGACGCTCGTGGCTCCCGCCGTCTCGGCCCGCCGCCTGTCGCCGGCGAGCCTTGCCGCGACGAGCAGCAGGCTCGCGGCCAGCAGCAGCGAGCCCGCGCCGAAGAACGCGGCCGTGGCGTTCATGCGCCCCAGCACGCCCGCCGCCAGGAGGAGGGCGGTAGCCGCTCCGAGAGCGATCGCCCAGAGCGAGCGTCTCCTGCTGCGACCGCTGCGCCACTCCTGCGGGGCGCGCGCGAGCAGGCTCCGCACCGAGCGTCCGCGCAGGCCGCGCAGCGTGAGCAGGACCGACAGCAGCGCCGCGGCGATCCCCGCGAGGGCGCCCGTCGCGAGCTCGGCGGGCCCCACGGCGAGCGCGAGCGAGCGCGTGCCGACAGCGCCCAGCCAGACGGTGCGGAGCCCGAGCATCATCAGCCACGCGTAGCCGACGGCGCCGGCCATCCCGAGGAGCGCTCCCGCGGTCGCGAGCAACGCGGCCTCCGCGAGGAAGACGCGGCGCAACAGCACCTCGGTGAAGCCGACGGCGCGCAGCACTCCCAGCTCGCCGAGCCGCTGCTCCAGGCCGTAGCGGAAGAAGAGCCCCGCGAGCAGCAGGGCGGCGACGACCAGGAAGAAGCTGAAGTAGACGAAGTACTGGCCGAAGTCGGTGGCGCCGCGCGCGGCCTCGAGCGCGCGCGAGCGCACGTCGGAGGCGGCGAGCCCGCGCGCGGCAGGATCGAGCCGCGCGGCGAGCTCGCGCGAGAACGCCGCCCCGGGATCGGCCACGGCTTTCGCGCCGTCGAGGCGCGCGAGCCGCAGCGACGTCGTTCGGCCCAGCCGATGGCCCCAGAGCGACTGCCCAAAGGGGAGCGGAAGCCACGCCTTGGGTGTCGTGCGGTACTGCTGCCAGTACGTCTCGTCCTGCGGCCGCACGCGCGAGAGGTCGACCGCGAACGGCGGGTCCCAGTCGGCGAGGCGGGTTTCCTTCGTGATGCCTGGGTAGTCGGGCACGAGCTCGCGGTCCGCGGCCGCGCCCGCGATCGGGGCGACCGCGTGCACGCGGAACTCGGCGCGACGCGTCTCGAGGCTGCCTTCCTCGTGCCAGAGGTAGTACTCGAGCGAGAGCGTGTCGCCGACCCGAGCGCCGAGCTCGCGGGCCGTCCACTCGTTGAGCGCGATCGGCGGCAGGGCAAAGGCAGAAGGCGCCTCGCCGCACGCGGCGCCGATGCACGTGATCGCCCGCCACGTGGGCAGGTCGATCGCGGCGACGAGCGAATAGGGAACCGTGCGGTCGCCGACGCGCAGCTCGTTCGCCAGGTAGACGAGCGACGGCGAAGCGGCGAGACCCGAGCGTTCGGCCGCCTCGCGCGCTGCCGCGACGACGCCGTCGGAGAGCAGCGCGTCGTCGCTCTCGAGCGACCACGAGCGGCCGGCCTCGACTTCCCGCAGCCGCAGCCCGAGGTCCTCGAGCGTCGCGCTCCGAGCGAGATCGGCGCCGACCGCGGACGCTCCGTCGCCACGGACGAGCACGAGGTTGACGCGGCCGGCCTGGCCGAAGGCGCCTTGCAGCGTGGCGATGGGCACGAACAGCGCACGCGCCTCGTCCTGTCGCGGACGCAGCGAGAACTCGCCGAGCGCCGAGGCCGGCTGTACGCCGGCGACCCTGAGCCGGAGCGCACGGCCGGGATCGTCGCGCCGGCCGAATAGCGTGCTACCCGGAATCGCCTGCGCCGCCTCGGCGCGCACGAGCAGCGTCGCGCCCACGGCCGCGCCGAGCTCCTCCGCGAGCGCCGGGCTCACGAGCGCGTCGCGCTCGCCGAGCGCGGGAGCGGCGACGCCGTGGAAGGCCCAGAAGCCCGCGTCGACCCCCCACACGTCCACTGGCGAGGCGCGACGGCCCGAGGCCGGCTCGGTCACCACGCCGCGCACCGACAGCAGGGCGACCGTGGCGCGAGACGGCGACGCCAGCCGCTCCGCGAGGGATGCCGCGAACGGGCGGGTGCCGACGACGGCGACGTCGGTCCTGCCGATCCGCGCCAGCGCCAGCTCGCGCAAGCTCGCGCGCACCGAGTGGCCGACGAGCAGGGCGCCCGCCAGCACGGCGACCGCGACGCCGACGCCGAGCACGACCGCGGCGTTCGTCGCGCGGTGGTGGGCGAGGCTGCGGAGCACGAGCGTCCGCAGCCGCATCAGGCGGGCTCGAGGTGCCGTCCGACCATGCGGCGGCGCTGCGGCAGCCGCGCCGCGAGCTCGGCGCTGTGCGTCACCAGCACCAGCACGCTCGGCTCCGCGCGGTGGAGCTCGAGGATCAGGTCGGCCACCACCTTCGCCGAGTCCGCGTCGAGGTTGCCGGTGGGCTCGTCGCACAGCAGCACGCGCGGCCGCATCACGAGCGCACGCGCGAGCGCAGTGCGCTGCCGCTCGCCCCCCGACAGCTCGGCCGGCCGGTGCGCCAGCCGGTCGCCGAGCCCGACCCGCTCGAGCAGCGTGCGCGCGCGGCCGGCGTAGTCGTCCTTCGCCGCCGCGACGAGCGTCGGCGCCAGCACGTTCTCGAGCACGCTCAGCTGCGGCAGCAGGAAATGGTCCTGGAACACGAAGCCGACCTCGCGGTTGCGGAAGGCCGCCAGCTCGGCCTCCGGCAGCGCGTGGACGTCCTTGCCGTCGAGCCGCACCTCGCCGCGCGTCGGCCGCTCGAGCGTGCCGAGGATGTAGAGCAGCGTGCTCTTGCCGCTGCCGGACGGGCCGATCACGCAGAGCGACTCGCCGGCCGCGAGCGCGACGTCCACCTCATCGAGCACGGGCAGCGGCCCGCGCGGCGTGTCGTACGCCTTCGAGACGCCCGTCGCCTTCAGCATCAGGCGGCCTGGAAGGCGGCCTGCGCCTCGGCGCAGATCTCGAGCGTGCGCTCCGCCATGCGCGCGGCGGAGTAGTGGCGGCGCACCGCTTCGCTGCCGCTCTGGCCCAGCTCGCGGCGTCTTGCGGGATCCCTGGCGAGCTCGAGCAGCTTCGCGGCGAGATCAGAGACGTCTCCCGGCGCGAACAGCACGCCGCCGCCCGTCTTCTCGATCGTCTCGGGAAAGGCGCCGTGGTTCGGCTCCACGACCGGCACGCCGCAGGCGAGCGCCTCGAGCAGGTAGAGCCCCTTCGGCTCCGCGTACGGGCTCGGGACCGAGAGCAGGTCGAGGCTCTGCAGGAACGCGAGCTTGCGCGGCCGGTCGATCGTCTCGTGGCAGCGGAACTCGCTCTCGAGCCCGACGGCGGCGAGCGCCTTGGCGACGCCGTCGAGGTAGCTGCGGTGCTCGGGCGCGAGATAGCCGGCCGCCTCGAGCCGCGCGTTCTCGAGCCCGAGCTCGCGGCGCAGCCGGATGTAGGCCGAGGCCAGCAGGTGCAGGCCCTTCTCGGGGGCGATCCGCGCGAGATAGCCGATCGTGAGCGGCCGCTCGCCGCTCGCCGGCGGCGCCGGCTCGAGGCCGTCGAAGCGGATCCCGAGCGGTGCGACCGCGATCTGCCGCCGCGGCAGCTCGAGGTAGCCGGCCATGAAGTCGGCGTAGTACTCGCTCGTCGCGATGAAGCTGTGGACCGAGGGCGCGGCCTCGGCGATCAGCGCCTTCGCCTGCTTGCGGTAGGGCAGCGGCAGCCCCTCGAGGAACAGGTCCTCGCCCGAGAGCGTGCAGACGACCGGCCGCCGCAGCTCGCGTCGCAGCGGCGGCGCGAGCGAGGCGAGCAGCGACGTCGGCAGCACGATCACGTCGAACGGATCCTCGAGCCGGAGGTACGCGAGCAGCTTGCGGAACTCCTTGGCCTGGTGGCCCTGCTCGCCGCGCAGCATCGAGACGGTCATGTCGCCCAGGAACTCGGGATCGACCGAGACGCCGCGGCCGGTGGCGAGCCGGATCACGGCCGGCGCGTCCCAGATGAAGTCGAGCACCGCCGGCGTCTTGCGGAAGAGCGGGACGTGCTGCTCCAGGTAGACGCTGATGCCGGAGAAGAAGACGCGCGAGTCGGAGACGTTCTCCTCGTCGGTGCGCGTCGGCGTGTAGACCGGCAGCAGCACCACGTCGTGGCCGCGCGCCAGCAGTTCGGTCGCGAGCGTGTTGTCGCGCAGGCACGAGCCGCAGTACATGCCGCCGGCGCCGGCGGTGACGACGAGGAGCCGCACCGGTCCTCTTCTTACGCCACGCCGGCCCGCCCGAGCAGAGCGCGCCGCACGTAGAGATGCTCGAACAGGTTGCCCTCGTGCGGCTGGTCCCACGCGAGCTTCCAGGTCGGCAGCGCGCCGAGGTTCAGGCGGTGCACGAGCGGCGAGCCCAGGATGCGGGCGAGCAGCGCCTCGTCCGCGGTGAGCACGGTGGCGGCGAGCGTGGGGCCGAGCCGCGTCGGGATCTCCTCCGGCCGGACCTGCACGACGCTCGCGAACGGGAACAGGAACTCGCGGTTGGCGAGCGGGTGGTCGGCCGAGTCGCAGCGCACCAGCGTCGGCAGCAGGTAGGTGGAGCTGCCGCGCCGCGCCACCCGGCCGCTGCCGCGCAGCCGCGCCGTCACGTCCTCGGCTCCGGGCGTCTCGAGCTCGCGGTCGATCATGGCGGAGATGCGCTCGGCGACCTGCGGGTTGGCGAAGGGCGCGAGCTGCGCCTGCTCGTCCTCGGTCGCCCGCGGCGTGACCGCCGTGAGCCGGGCCGCGAGGGCCTCCGCGATCTCGCGCGCGTTCGCCGTGACCCAGACGCCGGAGGCGTTGATGCAGGAGCGCCCGCCGTTCTCGACGATCGAGGACGCCATCAGGTCGAGGTGGCGCTCCCAGTCGGCGCTCGCGTCGGGCCCCAGCACGACCTTGCTGTAGCCGGGGCCGTGCACCTCGACGCGCGGGTCGGACTGCCACGGACGCGTCGAGGCGACGTCGCCGAACACGATGCCGCGGCCGCAGCGGCGCAGGATCTCGCCGGAGCCGGCGTGGTCGGTCGGGTAGAAGCCGAAGGCGGTCTCGGGCACGCCCGCTTTCAGGAAGGCCTGGATCACGCGGTAGGGCGTCCAGGGCTCGGCGCTGCCGGGCTTCAGGACGAGCGCCACGCGGAGCGCGATCGTCGGCACCCAGAGCGCGTGTACGCCGGGCGAGTTGCTCGGCAGCACCACGCCGAGCGTGGGGCTGCGCGGGATGAAGCTGACCGCTGAGCCCGCCACCTCGCCGATCCCGCGGTCGAGCACGTCCATGTCGAGGCCGCGCGTGAGGCCGGAGATCACGCGCTCGCAGTCCACCAGCGCGGCCTTCACCTTCTCCATGTTCCTGCGGACCATCACGTGCGGCAGGCCGGTGGTGGCCGAGAGCTGGCGCACGTACTCCTCGGGCGTCTGCGTGCCCTCGCCGAGCGGGAGTGTCGCCGTGGTGAACAGCTCGGCCGCGCGGGCCGACAGCGCCACCAGCTCGCGCATCGAGAAGGCAGCGAGCGAGGCGCGCATCGCCTGCTGCGAGTCCTCCTGCAGGTCGCGGCGGACCAGGCCCGGGTTCGCCTGGCTGACCTCCACGAGCGGCTCGCGCGTCTCGAAGTCGACGACGGTCGCGAGGTCGACCGAGCGGTAGGGCCGTCCGCGACGCAGCACCGGCAGGTGGAGCATCAGTAGACTCCCTCGACGACGGTCGAGGCAAAGCCGCGGAACGGCCGGACGTTGCGCACGCCGTCCCAGGGGTAGGCCTCGCAGGGCGGCTCGCGCTCGGCCTCGTCGCGCTCCGGGAAGCGCGGCATGAAGAACTCCTTGGTGAGCGTCGTGAGGCGGACGCGGCCCGTCTCGCCGTAGCCGACGACGCGCGCGTGGTCGTTCGAGTCGACCACCTCCATCATCGCGCGCGGCGCGGGCGGGTAGTAGA
>Ga0111538_10006995_pt1 | contig 15242 bp, 10 predicted proteins | sample SoiMethybrSBSTD1_FD_79669 | JGI IMG/M metagenome (GOLD analysis project Ga0111538, IMG submission 79669) | Bulk soil microbial communities from a Populus tree surrounding site in Tennessee, USA - Soil MetaG P. TD hybrid SBSTD1 (version 2)... | ecosystem: Environmental > Terrestrial > Soil >...
CGGGTAGCCCAGGGTCCCAAGGACGGTCCCGCCGAGGTAGCACAGGATGCCTTCAAGGCGTTGATGAAAGGCGATGACAAGGTGGTCGCCGGATCGGTGAAGAATCTGCTCCAAACGATGGTGGCGCGAGTGTCGCCCGAGCGATTCAAAGCCACTCAGCACGCTGCACAGACCAAGCCAAAAGATCTTGAAGAGGAGTGACATGTCAACAGTTCCGTCGCTGAAGATGAACAACGGCCTCGAGATTCCCCAGCTGGGCTTCGGAGTGTTCCTCGTCCCGCCGGAGGAAACCCAGGAAGCCGTTGCAGAAGCGCTGAAGGCGGACTATCGGTTGATCGACACCGCACAGGGCTACCGAAATGAGGAAGGTGTCGGCGCCGCGATCGCGGAGAGCGACATACCTCGCGAGGAGCTTTTCATCACCTCGAAGCTGACCAACAGCGAGCACGGTTACGACTCGGCGCTCGCCGCCTTCGAAGGAAGCATGCAGAAGCTGGGCATCGAGGTGCTCGACCTATTCCTTATTCACTGGCCGCTGCCGATGTTCGACCAGTACGTGGAGACCTGGCGGGCGTTCGAGAAGCTGCTCGCCGACGGGCGGGTGCGCTCGATCGGCGTGTCCAACTTCGAGATCGACCATCTGCAACGCCTCATGGCTGAGACCGATGTGGTACCGGCGGTGAACCAGATTGAGCTGCATCCGCAGTTCCCGCAGGAGGCGCTGCGCGAGTTCCATCAGGAGCACGGCATTCTGACCGAGTCGTGGGGGCCACTGGGTCAGGGCAAGGGCCTGCTGGAAGACCCCAGCGTCGTTGAGGTGGCGCGGCGCAAGGACCGTACGCCGGCCCAAGTCGTGTTGCGCTGGCATATTCAGTTGGGCTGTGTCGTCATTCCGAAGTCGGTAAATCCGGAGCGGATACGAGAGAACATCGACGTCTTCGATTTCGAACTGGATGACGCTGACATGGCCGAGATCTCGAAGGTTCGCACCGGCCAGCGTCTCGGCGCCGACCCGAACGTCTTCGCGATGCGCTGAGAAAACCGCAGCTAAGAAACGGTCTGCAGGGACTCGGTGCCCTCGTTCATGCTCATCCCGCGGCTGACCACTGTGAACCACAAACCGATCAGCACATAGCAGACCGCCATAATGATCAAGATCATCACTGACTTGCCATTGGGCGGCAGGACGATCGCTGCGATCACCGCTGCGACCACGAGGGCGACATTGAAGATGATGTCGTAGAGCACGAATACCCGGCCCTTGAACTCGTCGGCCACATAAGCTTGTACCAGGGTGTCGACACAGATCTTGATGCCCTGCGCGGTCACTCCCAGCAAGAACGCCGCAACCATCAGCGGTACCCACGCATAGATTGCTCCGGGCACGACCTGGAAGACCGCGGACGCCAGTAAACACACGATCATGGTGCGGCGTACGCCCCACCGCGCGCTCATCGGCGGCGTCGACACCGAGGCACACACAAAACCGGCACCAGTGATCACCACGAGCAGTCCGAGATCGGCAATGGCCGGATCGAGCTGGTCCGGGGTGTGGAAATAGTTGCGGAATACCAAGATCATCGACACGGTGACGACGCCGTGGATCAGTCGATGCGCTGCAATGGCCAGCAGTCCGAGTCCCGCGGCGCGCCGGCTTCGGAGATGAGCGATCGCTTCCAGCAGGCCGGTGAGGACTTCGCGCGCCTTCGTCGCTGCTACCCCGTCAGGGCCGAGCTGTCGCCGCGGGAACCACAACGCCATGACCGCGCCCAGCGCAAACCCTGCCGCGGAGATCACGAACAAGACCGCATTCGCTTGGTAATCCGTCATCACGTGGCCCAAGATCAGCCGCAGCGGCGTAGCCACCGCAACGCCGACCAGCAGACCGGCCGGGCCGATGGTCGGTACCACTGAATTGGCGATCATGTACTCGCTGGGATCAATGGTGTGGGGAAGGGAAGCCGATAGCGCGGCCAGCAGAAACCGGTTGAAGCTCATGGCGAGCAGCAGACCGGTGTAAATGAGCGCCTGAGTACCGAGAGTGTCCCACCCGGTCGCGACCAGCACCGCAAGACCAGTGGCGACCACGGCGCGAGCGAGATTGACAACGACGAGCACCTGCCGGCGGGACACCCGGTCGATCAGCACCGAGGCAAAGGGTCCCAGAATCGAAAATGGCAGCAGCGTAATGGCCAGCACGATTGCGATCGAGATCGCGTCCGGCTGCCGTTCGGGAGAAAACAGCACATAGGCGGCCAGCGCTACCTGGAGTACGCCGTCAGAGGACTGGATGGCAATGCGTACCGCCAGCAGCCGGCGGAAGTATTGGTGCCGCCATAACTGCCGGAGGCTGCGTAGCAGTGCGGGCTTGTCGGATTGCTGCTCGACTTGCTCGCGCGGTGTGCTCGCGAACTCCATCCTCAACCTTGCGGATACTTCTTCACATACTCCGAAAGTCTGTCCTTCTTCAATGCAGTGGACAGCTCGGCCAGCTTGGTTTTGTCCACCAGATCAATGCTCTGCCCCTGAGGCGTGGTAGCAAAACCGGAGATAGGCGCCTGGAGCAGCTGAATGTCCTGTCCGGTCAACCGCAGCGAGAGCGCGGTGCGCACCGTCTCGCTATCGGTGAGACTGTTGTCGACTGTCAGGTGCCTCGCCACGTTGCCGACGAAATTGGTGAAGGTGGACGGATCGGAGATGACCTTGGCGCTGAGGCCCTTCTCGACGACCGCCTTGATCACATTGCGCTGGTTCTCGGCACGATCAAGATCACCTCCGGGAAGTTGGTGACGCTCCCGTACAAACCAGAGTGCTTCCTCACCTGCGATGGTGATCTTGCCTTTTGGATAGTGGAAACCGTGCGAGGTGAAGGCGGTCTTGTTCGGAACTGTCACGCCATGGAGATCCTCCGTGAGATTGATGAATCCCGCGAAATCGATCAGCACCACATGGTCCATGCGGACCCCCGTGACATGCTCCAGCGTCTTCACGGCCAAAGGCGGGCCTCCGAATGCGAACGCGGCATTGATCTTGTTCTTGCCATAGCCCGGGATATTGACGTACATGTCCCGCGGGAAGGAAATGATGTAGGCCTTGGTCCTTTTCGCGTTCAAATGGACCACCATGATCGTGTCGCTGCGTCCGTTGCCTTGATTCCCTGGATCGCGACTGTCTGAGCCAAGCAGCACGTAGTTCAGCGTGCCGCTGGCCTGCGCTTCCTTGGTTGGACGGGCGGAGGTCGGTTCGTCCGTGGGCAACTCGACGCCTCGGTTGAGGTTCTGAGTCAAGCTGCGATCGATGGTTGCCGCGTAGAGCGCACCAGCCCCGATCACGGCGACAAGCAGTACGGCGACGCCGATCAAAATCTTCGGCATCAACCGCTGCTTCTTTTTACGCCTTGGGGCTTGATCGGGTGGCGAGTTCAGCATCGTGGTGGTCTGGGCCATGGACTTCCTTTTTTGGGGGAAGAGCAACCGGCAGTCTATGCTGTCGAGCCGGTTTGATCCGGGCTTGCCACGATCCTTACCACCGAATAGCCGTAGATTGTCGCCGGTTGGCGGTTTACGGCCACCGCTGGTCGGTTCAATCTCCCACATTGTGACGAAGGTTACGATCCGTATATGTCACGTGCCGAGGAAGCGGCCCGGCGGGCCGAGCTCGAGGCAGCTCAGGCACGAGGCGAATCGCTCCAGGCTCAAAAGCTCATCGATGACTTCGTGGCGGCCGCGAAGGCCAAGGGCATCGCCCCGCATCCGTTGCGGGCAACGCTCTATGGCGGCCAGTCGGTCAAGACCGATAAGCGAGGCTGGTACATCCGCAAAAACGAGAACATTGCGATCGGTGACGACGGCGCCTACTACCTGCTGACCGTTCCGGGCGGCCTGAAGGAGCGTTTCACCGGTGTGAAGCTGAAGCCGAGCCCGCCGCCACTGGTCGTCGGCCGGGGTGGCAAGGATGGCGAATCGGATGACCTGATCAACTTCTTGAATCGGAGGCTCGAGGCCGGCTGATCTTGCCTGGCGCCGTGAAACGTACCAAGTCGGCAGAATCGGCTACATCACAGCGATCCCGTAGTACATGTGGTTGGTCATCGGGTGGGAAGATCCGAGACCGATATTGCGAAGTGGGCGATAGTTCCCGCGGCCGCGTGTGTGTACCGGTCCAGCGCCTTCACGTCAATGTTGTCCAGCCTGTCGCATGACTCGTGGTAGCAGGGATCGCACACGGCGCCGGCTTTCCCGCCCCAGAGGGCGGCTTGCTTGCGGGTCTTCACCTCGTCGTCGCCTGTGAAGCCCCCGGCCGCTGGTATGCCGGCATCGAGGAACGGTATGTAGTCAGAGCCGTACTCGTACACCATTCTCTCCGGCGTGACGCCGGTGGCGGCCAGCCGCTCCGCCAACATGCGCCCCACCTCCGCAGAGCCGTCTGGGCCCGCATCGTCGCCGCGGCCTACTCCGCCCTCTACCCAGTAGGCGGCGTTGGGGGACGCCACTATGTCCAGATTCAGGTACAACGCGATCTTGCGCCGGTCGGCTTGGGAGAGCGTCTCGACATAGTGTGCTGAGCCGTTGAAGTCGATCTCCTCGGCGCCCCACCACGCAATTCGCACCTGGTTGGTCACCTCGGGCGATCCGCCCATTCGCACCGCGATCTCCAACCAGGCCGCAGCTCCAGAGGCATTGTCGTTCATACCCGGACCGTCCTCAACGCTGTCCAAGTGTGCGCCGGCCATCACAACATGGTCCGGGTCGCCGGTCTTGGTTTGCGCGATCACGTTGCGGATGCGGTCGCCGTCCACCTCGAAATCGGGCGTGCTGACCTGCCAGCCGGCCTTACGCAGCACGCTGGCAACGTAGTCGACGCTCGCGTCATACCCAGGGCCAGGGGATGCGCGGTTTCCGCCGTTCTGGTCGGCGATCCGCTGCAGCTGACGCATATGTATGAGAGCACCAGTTCCGCTGGCAGCCGCCTCCAACTGAACCAGATTGGTAGCAGGCGGCGACGGCGGTGCGGCTAGAGTCACCGGCGCGCTGCCAACAAGCATCATCGTGACTGCGGCGGCAGTCACCGCAATAAACAGCCTCGTGACATGTAGTCTGACCTTCTCTCGTGGCGCCGAGGATCGGCACTGTGAAGTTGCTATCCGATGCATCCCCCACCGCTGCGAACGCCTCGCGGGGGGTAACCCGGCGAGCGGCCCGGCTTGAAAAGTCGTATGCCAACGCCGGTTCATGCTGGGCCCAGGACTACGGCGGTTATGAGGAGCCCTCGATCGCGGACCCAGCGACCCTGCACCTGGCGAATCGGGCGGCCGTTGACGACTAGACCATCGCGCGACAGCAGGGCCGCAAAGGTCCCCGCCTGCGGCTCAAAAAGGATCTCGGCCTCCTGGTGATCGAGCCACTCGTGGACCAGAGGGAACCAGGCCTTGTACACGGCCTCCTTGGCGCTGAAGAGCAACCGGTCCCAGTTCGGATTGTCGGTCGCGACCTGAATCCCGGCGAGGCGATCCCGTTCGGTAGGTGTCGCAACAAGGTCCAGGACGCCATCGGGAAGCGGTGCGTCGGGCTCAGCGTCGATGCCGATTGCGGAGATCCGAGCGAGAGAACCGACCGCCGCCGCGGCGTAACCCGCGCAATGAGTCAGGCTACCCTGCACCCCGGCGGGCCAGGTGGGCGCGCCGCCGACGCCTGGCAGGATTGGAGCCGGGACGTAACCCAGCCGTCTGAGGCATGCATGGGCGCAGTTCCGTACGGCGGCGTATTCGCGCCGTCGTGACTCCACCGCGTGAGCCATGATCTTCTTCTCCTCCGGGAAGAGCCACGCACTGTGGGCCTCCCCAGAGCACTCCTCGCTCTCGACATCAGCCGGGAGGATCATTTCAAGCACGGCGCCGGCTACTTAGGAGTCGTCCGCCAGAACGCGTTCGACCGCGTCGAGCGTCTCGGCCATGTTCACCCGGCGGGGATCTGTCGGCGCACCACCGGCTTTGACTTCACGGCCGGTGACCAGCAGAACCATGGTTTCCAAGCGGTCCACCAGACCGCATTCGATGGCAACCTCCAGCCCCGCCAGGGCCGCTGCCCCTGCGGGCTCAGCGCCAACACCGGCTCTGCCGGCCAGCGTCGTAACGGCGCGCAAAAGGGCGTCATCGCTGACCGCCACCATTCCGCCGTGGCCTCGCCGCATCACCTCCAGCACCGCGTCACCGATGGCCGGGCGCACCACGGCGATACCGTCGGCGACGGTGGCAGCGGGATCGAGTTCGGCAGGCTTGGCCGCCTCACCGAGCCAAGCACGCACCAAGGGCTGGCAGCGTTCAGCCTGTACGCCGATCAGGCGCGGCTGCCGCGTAGCTAGGCCGCAGCTGACGAGTTCGCTAAAGCCCTTGTCGAGCGCCACCAAGGTAGGGCCGTCGCCGACCGGCGCGATCATCACATCCGGCATCCGGCGGCCTAGCTGTTCCCACACCTCGAAGGCCACTGTCTTTTTCGCCTCGATTGTGACCGGATTGACACCCGTGTTGCGGTCGAGCCAGCCGAACGTCCGGGCGGCGGCCCGGGAGAGGTCGACGGCGGCGGCGTAGCCCTCGGGCACCTGGAAGACCCATGCACCGGACTGTGTCATCAAGGCGAGCTTCTCCGGTTGGCAATCGGAGGAGACGAAGATAACGGCCCGAATCCCGGCGGCCGCGGCACCGAACGCAGTGGAGACAGCTGCATTGCCGGTGGAGGCCGTCGTGATAGTGCTCACCCCACGCTGCAACCCGTCTTCGATGACGAGTGCGGTGGCACGGTCCTTGTTGGACGCAGACGGGCTACGCGTCTCGTCCTTGATCCACAGGCGCGGCGTACCCAACGTCCGTCTGAGGGCGGGCGCGGACAACAGCGGCGTTCCGCCTACGGGGAGCGGATACCTCACCGGACCATCGCCGACCGGCAGCAGCATTTCGTATCGCCACATGTTGAACGAACCTGGCAAGTCCGGGACCATCAACGCTGATCCGTACTCATATTGCATCCACTCACAACCCATGACGTCGACCAAGCCGGTCACGCTGCCCACGTCGCCACCGCCGTCCGGTCGTGTGCAGGAAGGGTAAGGCCGTCATAGGTGAAGTTATTCATCCGTACCGCCGCAGTTCGTGGAAGAAGTCGTCGATGACCTGCAAGCGGCCGGAGGAAGCCACCTTGTCGTAGACGTACTTGCCGACAGCGAGGTCGAGCACTCCGAGGCCGAAAGGCGAGAAGATCAACGGCCGATCCGCCGGCACCGTCACGCGCCTGGCCATTACATCGTCCAGCGTGCCCAGCAGGAAGTCCCGGTTGCCGGTGATCTGCTCGGTCAGATGCGGTGAGGTGTTGGCCTTCAGGCAGTGATCTACGTCGTCGACCACGTTGGTCGAAGCGAGCAAAATCTCTGGCGCGAGGTCGCGCAGCGATATGTGCAGCACCAAGGGGTTGTGTTCGAACCACGACAGATCGCTGATATGTGGCTGAGCGGCGACGGTAGCGAAGACCACCAGGTCGCTGGAACGGATCAACTTCTCCGCGCTGTCGTGCACGTTGACCTGGCCAGCGTTGTCGAACTGTTCGAGGTAGCCCTGGAAGCCCGCGGCGCTATCGGTCGACAGGTCGTACACGCCTATCTCGTCGAACGACCAGCCGCTGCCGGCTAGGAACGTGTGAACGTAGCGCGCGATCAGGCCCACGCCGACGAACCCGATCCGCGTCGGGCGTGGTCGGCCGCGAATGAGCTGATCAGTTGCCAACGCGGCGAGCGCGGCCGTCCTCGTAGCACTGATGATCGATGCCTCCAGGCAGGCGAACGGATACCCGGTGTCATGATCATTAAGGATCAACACCGCCGAAGCTCGGGGAATCCCTGACGCCACGTTCTCAGGAAAACTGGAGACCCACTTGAGGCCGTCAACCCCGTTCGGCCCGCCAAGCGATGCCGGCAGAGCGATGATCCGTGAGGACGGCCGGTCGGGGAACCGCAGGAAATAGGACGGCGGGTTCACCGAGTCGCCGGCAGCGTGCAGTTGATATGTGGCTGCGACCAACTCCACCATCTCTTTCTCCCGACCCTGCAGCACGTGCTGGACCTGGGCGCCGGGAATCACCGCAAACTGTGGGACCGTTGCCCGCTCGCTCTCTTCCGGCGTGGTCGCAGTGGATAGTGTGCTGGTCATCGGGACGTGACCTCGTCCGTGGAAGGCACGTTGGAAAGGCGTATCGGTTCGGCCATCCCGACGAGGATCTCGCGCGACCCCTCGTACGCCTCTCTGCTGTGCGCAGTGCGAATGTTGTCGACCAGCATCAGGTCGCCCGCTTGCCACGGCTCCCGCATGGTGTGGGCCTCGTAAACCGCGTTGATCAGCTCCACGATCTCTTCGGTTAGCGGCTCGCCGTTGCCGAACATGGTGTTGAACGGCAGGCCTTCGGCGCCGTAGACGTCCACCAGGTATTCGCGGATCTCTGCGGCGATTGTCCACTCGTTGAGGAAGGCGATCTGATTGAAGAAGCAGCGTTTCCCGGTCGCGGGGTGCGGCACTACGGCGCTACGCCGTTGCCGGGTGCGCAGCTCGCCGTCGGGCTGCCATGCGAAGTCGATGGCGTTGGCGCGGCAATAGCTCTCGATGGCGCTGCGGTCCTCGGTGCCGAACGCCTCTGCCAGGGTGGCCCCGATCTCGTCGTTGTAACTACGGGCGAGCAACCAACCCTCCCGCTCGAACCGTTCGGTCAAGGCTTTGGGGAGCGCATCCAGCACGGCCGGTGAATCGGATACTGCCGTGGCTCCGCCGCTGGTCGCGGGCTTGAGGCAGGCGAACAGCAGCAGGGCGGGCACCTCGAGCCGGTAGCTCAGCTCGTGGTGCATGCACATGGGTTGGTTCGGCGGCCACGTTGCGGAGGAGTAGATGCCATCGGCGTAAACATTCCGACGGGCGAAGGCCTCCTTCTCGATCATCAAGGTCGTGGCCAGTCGCCGGAAGACCTCAGTGGTGTCGGCGGCGTCATGCAGGTCGAGGCCACGGACCAAAACCACGCCGTGCTCTGCCAGGGCGGCGCGCAATGCATCCCCGTGCTCGGCCGCCCAGCCGGGAGCGTCGCCGCTGGCACGCAGGATCGGAGGCTTGCCACTCTGTAATTCAAGATCGAGCAGCGCCGTGGCTGACGATGACATCTCAGTTCCCTTCAGTTGTTGGATTGCACTCTGACGAGCTGTTCTGGGATCAGACTCCTTCGGCGCCTGCCAACGGACGGGCTGATCGCGTTTGGCGCGGCCCGCAGGCTCCTGCAGTCGGCGGAGGAACTCGTCATGGGGCTGTTGTGGATGGTAGAGAGGACAACATTTCGGCGGACACGAGCACGGCCTGCGCCGCGTCGGCCGGGCGCGTACGCGGGAAGTAGTGACCGCCGTCGGCAAGCTCGTGCAGCTCCACGTGCTCGGCCAGCAGCTCCCAGTCGCGGTGGCGTACCTGGAAGTCCGCCGTGACTGGGTCGTCAACAGCAATTACGACGGTGACCGGCGCGGACAGCCGTTTCGGCGGCGGGGCATCCAGCAGGTCGGTGAAGTAGCGTTGCGCCACGACGAAGTCGTGGCGGAATGCGGCACCGACATGTTCGGCGCGTTCTGCGTCCAAGTCGCCAAGCTCGGTATAGCCGCTGTCGCTGCTCAGCCGGGCTGCGATCTCTGCGTTGCTGCGTTCGCCGAGCTCGGTGATGGCCGCGCGCCGGTCTTCCGCGGTTCCGAGCAGCTGCGCCCCGATGAACACCCGCGGCACGGTCGTGCCTGCCTGCTGAAGCTGTAGGGCCGCCTCGATGGCGAGCGCGGCGCCGGACGAGTGGCCCCACAGCAGCACTGTGGTGAGGCTGCGCCGCGCGATCTCGGCGACCACCCGGTCGACCACCTGGGCCAATGGCGCGAACGACTCACTGCTGGCGCCGATGTCATGACCGGGTAGTTCAACCGCGTACACCGCAAGACCGCTGTCATGCAGCGCCCTCGCCATAGGTAGGAAGTTCACCGCGTTGCCGCCGGCGTACGGAAAGCACACCAGAGCGCGCGTCTGCGCCCCATTCGATTTCGACAGTTCCTGCAATAGCTCGGACTGCCCATCCAACTTGCCATCCACGACGCCGGCCAGGTCGGCGAGGATCGGATGCCGCGTGACCTCCTTGAGGGATACCGCCCGGTCGAGTGTGATGGCGAGCTTCACAGCCGACAGCGACGTGCCACCCCGGTCGAAAAAGTGATCACGCTGGCCGATCTGCTCCTGCGGGATGCCGAGCACCGTCGCCCATGCTGCCGCTAGCCGCTTCTCCGTCGGCGTATGTGGCGCGTCGAAGTCCTCCCTAGCGGTATCGAGCTCTCCGGCAAGCCTTGTCAGGGACGTCCTGTCGATCTTGCCGTTGCCCGTGAGTGGCAGAGTTTCTCGCCAGTGAAAGGCTGATGGGACCATGTACTCCGGCAGCGACTCGCCCAATCGCTCCCGAAGGATGTCGACCTTGAGCGGTCGCGGACCGGAGGGAAATGCGACCAGGCGCTTGGTCCGGTCGGCTCCTTCTGCCGCTACCACAGCACCATCGCGGACACCGGGCACCCGCAACAGGGCATTCTCGATCTCGCCGATCTCGATCCGGAAGCCGCGGATCTTGACCTGATTGTCCCGGCGGCCGAGGAACTCCAATTTCCCCTCCGGCTGCCATCGACCGTAGTCGCCGCTCCGGCAGAGCCGCTCGCCCTCGCGGTGCGGATCGGCCATGAACATCTGCCGGGTGCGCTCGGGGTCGTTGATATATCCCCGACCGACGCAGACCCCGGAGAAGACGATCACGCCGGGAGCTCCCAATGGCACCGGGGAAAGATGCTCATCGACCACGTAGACGTGCACGTTGTTGATGGGGCGACCGAGCGGGACCCGCTCTCTGTCGGGCACCCGGTCCATAATCTCGTGTACGGCGTCATCCGAGGTCTCGGTCAGCCCGTACGTGTTGACCAGCTTGATCTCCGGCTGGGCCGCAAACCAGCGCTCGACGAGCTCCTTCTTCACAAAGTCCCCGGTGGGCGAGACGGTGTGCAGGTCCGGCAGTTTGCGGGGATGCTGCTCGAGATAGGAGAGGACGACTTCGAGGTACGACGGCACCACCTGGAGCACCGCAGCCCGGCCGTCGACGATTGTGTCGACGAATCGCTCCACATCGAGAATTGCCTCCTGCTCGACAAGCAGGGTCCGTCCGCCGACCAGTAGTGCGGCGAGGAGTTGCCAGACCGAGATGTCGAAGCACTGCGGACCGGTCTGAGGAATTACCTCGCCCTCGGCTACTTCCAGGTCGCCGAGCTTGGCGTACATGTGGTTGAGCATGCCTGCGTGTTCGCACATGGCGCCCTTGGGCTCTCCGGTGGAGCCGGAGGTGAAGAGGATGTAGGCGAGCTGGTCCGCGGCGACGTCGATGCCGAGGTTCCCGTCGGGATGATCCTCCGCGTAGGCCTCCTCGATAAACAAGGTCTCAATTCCGGGCAGCGAATCGAGGGCCTGGTCGAGCGTGGCATTGCTGCCATGCTCGGTCAACACCAATCTGCACTCGGCGCGGGACAGGGCTTTCGCGATGCGACCGGCCGGAAAATGCGGCTCGAGGGGCAGGTACACAGCGCCGGCCTTGAACACCGCGAGGACAGCGGCCATCCAGTCCAGGTTCCGCTCCGTCACCACTGCGACGACACTTTCACGGCGCACTCCTCGCGCCAACAGCGCTCGTCCGAGCCGGTTGGCGTGGGCGTTGAGCTCCTTGTAGGTCCACTGTTGGTCGCCGAGTTCGGCCGCTATTGCGTCCGGGTGCATCTCAACCCGCTGCTCGAAGAGCTCATGCACGCGCCGGTCCGGGAGGTCCAGGCGAGGTCCGGCGAGTCCTTCGAGCTGCAACTGGAGTTCGTCGGCGGAGAGCAGGGTCTGCCGTCGGTGGTCCGCATCCGGATCGGCGGCGATCAGCGCGAGCGCCGTGACGTGGTAGCCGGCGACCCTCGCCGCAAAGTCAGCGTCGAGCGCGTCAGTCCGGTACTGCAGGCGCATTAGGACCTCATCGCCGTCTTGCGAGACCCCCACCGACAGCACGATGTCCGTGGCGAGATCGGCGTCGGAGCCCGTCGGATCGAACGTCGTCTCAAACGATGGTGCGGTCAGCGCCAGCTCACGCCTCAGATCATCGACCGGGAAGTCCTTGTGCAACAGCACCTCTGACTCGACTCGAGAGGTGTCCAGCACCACCGTCCGCCACGAGTCGGATTCCGTCGTCAGTCGGCAGGCCAACACTTGGCCGCCCGGCGCGGCAACGTAGCCAGTCGTGACCTCGCGCTCACCCGACAACGCCGCAAGTACCTTGGCATGCGCAGCCAGCAGCACCGAGCTGAACGGCACCGCAAGCTGCTCTGCCAGGCGACGTAATGGCCCGACGACGTCGTCGGGGATCGTCGCCTGGTGCTCGGCGATGCCGGGCACAGGATTGTGCGTCCACCGCGGGATCGCGGTGAAACCGCCGGCCACAAGCACACCGCGCCAGAACTCCCGGCCGGCCTCCACTGGCATGCCCATTGAGTCTTTCCTCCCAACCTGGTTTGCCACGCCGCTACCTGGTGCCAACCAAAACTGCATCGACGTCGTCGCTGTGCCGGCGGGCGGGGAAACGAGGTGCGGTTTCCGGCATTTCCCGAGCCGGGTTTCCCCCCCATCGGGTGTGCGGTGGCACTTCCTCGCCCTTCATGAGGAATGAGTCCGGGGCTAGTACGGCGCCGTCGCCTATCGTCACGCTGTAGAGGATCTCGGCGCCGACGCCGAGGGTGCAGCCGGATCCGATAGTGATGGTGTCGGACTTGAAGACGAAGTCCTCCTGCGAGTGGCACTGGATCCAGGTCCCTGCGTTGACGGTGACGTTGTCGCCGATTGTCACGAGGTTCTTTTCGGCCATCTGGGCGCCGTCATCGAACAGCCTTCTACCGACCCGAACACCCAGCATCCGCCAGACCGCGCCCATGAGCGGGGTGCCGCTGAAAAGTGCACCCGCTCCGGCTTCCAGCTTGAAGAAGCGTTCAGTGCGCCAGAAGTCGATGTCATAGATCGAGCAGTACTTCGGCGGCAAGGGGCGGAACCCCCTGGAGGCGCGTTCGATCAAAACCCCGTAGGCAACGCTGAAAAGGAGGATGAGAACCGTGCTCAGCGCAATGGTCCAAACGCCGTACGACGGGTGCAGGTCCCACGCGCAAATCGCGATCAGGAGGACTACGTAGTAATAGAACCAGCGCGCTAGCAGGAACAACCCCACGGTGACGGCGTTGTGCCTGTTCTTGGCGGCGAGGCGGTGACGCAGCTCGTCTCCGCTCGACAAGTGCGCGAATCTGTTGTCACGCTCGACCGTACGCGGGATCTCGAAGCTGGGAGAGCCGAGAAGTCCGACACCCTCACGGATCCGTCCTTCGATCGGGACCAGGACCTTCGTCGCTAGGAGGCAGTTGTCGCCCACCTTGCTTTGCGAGGGATAGGCGATGTCGTTCCCGAGGAAGCTGTGGGCCCCGATCGACGTCTGGGATACCCGGAAGGACGTGCTTGTGTAGTCGGCATTGATGATCGACAGCCCGCTCGCGGCCACGGTTCCCGTACCAACACAGCTCAGGTACGGGGTGTCGTGCTTGATCGCTGTGCCGAAGTTCGACCCGGTCTGCACAACCCGCGAAAGGTTGTACCCGAGGCAGCGCAGGTAGGGCACGATGAAAGAGGCGTCCCCCAGAAGTCCCGTATAGAAGGCCGAGTTGGTCAGGCGCGCGATCGTTCGATGGAGCGAGTCGTGGAAGCCGTACAAGGGGTACACCTTGTCCGGCTTGATGAAAAGGTTGATCACACGGGGAACAGTGAAGATGGGAAGGACGCCGAGGAGGATGGGTCCGAAAAAGAGCAAAGCGGAGGCCGCGAGGACTTCAAGGTAAAACGTCTGGTTGCCGAAGGTCGCAGCGATCGGGCCCAGCAGCGCCTGGAGCGGCGCCAGCGTCAGCAGTACGTCCGCGCCGCCAATTGCCAGCGGTAGGTACAGCAAAAACATTGTCACCAGCTGCACGCTGGCGTAGCCGACACGTCGCAGGGTGCCGCAGGGTGCCGGCTCGATTCTCCGGTAGTCCGCCTCGGTCGGTTGGGCGGGGGAGCCGTGCCAGCGCTCGCCGTCGGGTACAACCTGCCCGGCGTGCAAAGAGGAAGCGTGGCCGAGTTGGGTCCCGTCGCCCATCCAGGTATCTATGTCGATCACCGTCATCTCGCCGACCAAGACATCCTTGCCCAGGTTGACCGCGCCGGTCTGGATCAGGCCAGCGTGGGCTCGGTAACCGAGGAAGTAGGAGTCCTTGCGGATGACTGCGCCGTCGCCGATGGTGAGCAGGTCGGTGCATATGGGCATCATCCGGGAGAGGATGAGAACACCCCGCCCGACCTTCGCGCCCAGTGCCCTGAGGTATAGCACGTACAAAGGCGAACCGACGAACAGCACAAGGGGATTCGACCGGATCAGCGTCTTGACGATCCAAAAGCGGACGTACGCCAGGCTCCAGATTCGGATCTGCTGGGGCTTCCAGCGACCGATCAAGATCCACTTAGCCAAGATCGGGAAGCTGGCCATAGCAAGAAAGCCGACAGCGCCGAGCAGGACTGCTCGCAGGTAATCGCCAACCACGCCTGAACCAGCAACGACCCACTCGAAGCCGCGGACGGCAACTAAGGCAGCGAGGTAGGAGTAGCCGAGGAAGCAGAGCACCTGCAGCGCCCCGCAAAGCAGGTACTCGTGAGTGCTGGCTGGCTTTGGCGCCTCGATCGAGGCCAGGTCCGACGACCCGACGGGAGCAGGCGTGGACGCCCCAAGTGCCGTGGCCAGGCTTCTGATCGTCGGGTGTTGGTAAATGTCCTTGATCGATACCGACGGCAAGTCAGGCCGCTTCCTCACCCGGGCACAAAACTGCGCCATCACCATCGAGTCCGCACCCAGATCGTCGAAGAAGTTGCTGTCGACCGACACGTGCTCTACGCGCATGACGTCAGCCAGCACATCGGCGAGGACCCGCTCGACCGGAGCAGGCGTGGAGTCGACGAGCGCCGTGGCCAGGCTTCTGATCGTGGGGTGTTGGTAAATGTCCTTGATCGATACCGACGGCAAGTCAGGCCGCTTCCTCACCCGGGCACAAAACTGCGCCATCACCATCGAGTCCGC
>Ga0111538_10006996_pt1 | contig 15239 bp, 10 predicted proteins | sample SoiMethybrSBSTD1_FD_79669 | JGI IMG/M metagenome (GOLD analysis project Ga0111538, IMG submission 79669) | Bulk soil microbial communities from a Populus tree surrounding site in Tennessee, USA - Soil MetaG P. TD hybrid SBSTD1 (version 2)... | ecosystem: Environmental > Terrestrial > Soil >...
GAGGATCTGGACGTCCTTCTCGTTGACCAGCCCCTTGACGTGGTTGTAGCCCATCGTGCCGACGCCGATGTAGCCGATGCCGAGCCGGTTCGAGGGCGCGGCCTTGTCCTGGGTGCCGAACACCGAGGCCGGGACCACCATGGGGGCAGCGGCCGCCGCGGACGCCTTCATGAAGTCGCGCCGCGAGAAGTTCCTGAGCATGATTCCTCCGTTCTTTGGTTGGATATGAAACAATAGCAGAACGGCGAGGGTTTTATACCCTGAAGGAGAATGGATCATGCGGACACCTCGTCGCGATTTCTTCAAGGTAGGCGCGGCGCTCGCGGCCGCGCCCCTGATCCCCGCCGAGGCGAAGTCGGCCCCTCGGTCGAAGTACAAGCTCAGCCTCGCCGCCTATTCCATGCGGCAGTTCCTCGACCTCAAGAATCCCACGATGAAGCTCGAGGAGTTCATCGAGAAGTGCGTTGACTGGGGCTGCGACGGCACGGAGCTGACGGAGTATTACTTCCCGAAGCCGATCACACCGGAGTACGTCACGAAGATCAAGCGGACGGCGATCAAGGCCGGGCTGCCCATCACCTGCACGCCGATCGGGAACACGTTCACGCTTCCGCCCGGCGAGCAGCGCGACCGCCAGATCGCGGCCATGAAGCAGTGGATCGACATCTCGGCCGAGCTCGGATCGCCGGCGATCCGGACGTTCGCCGGCTCCGTGCAGAAGGGCTCCACCGAGGAGGAGGCCCGCAAATGGTGCATGGAGTGCCTCAACATCTGTCTCGACCATGCGGCGAAGCGCGGCGTATTCCTTGCGCTCGAGAACCACGGCGGCATCGTGGCGACGGCCGAGGGGATGCTGGCGATCCTGGAGTCGATCAAGCACGAGTGGCTGGGCGTCAACCTGGACTCCGGCAACTTCCACACGCCCGACCCGTACGCCGACCTCGAGAAGATCGCCCCGTATGCCGTCACCTGCCAGCTCAAGTGCGAGATCTCGCCCAAGGGCGGGAAGAAACAGGACGCCGACTACGGCCGGATCCTCGACATCATGCGCAAGGCGAAGTACCGGGGCTTCATCACGCTGGAGTACGAGGCGGCGGAGGATCCGTTGACGGGCATCCCCAAGCATCTGGAAGCCATCAGGAAGGTGCTGTGATGAAGACGCTGACGCTGGTCCTGGCGGTCCTGGTCTTCGGGCAGGAGAAGGCGCCCGAGGGGGCGATCGTGCTCGACGCCTCGCAGTTCGTCCACGAGGACGGGAAGCCGTGCAGCTGGCCCGTGACCGACGGCGTGCTCGAGGTGGGCAAGGGCAGCGTGATGACGAAGGAGAAGGTCCAGGACTTCCAGATGCACGTCGAGTTCAACATCCCCGAGCCGCCCGAGGGGGCCAAGGATCAGGCGCGCTCCAACAGCGGCGTGTACATCCAGCGGCGGTATGAGCTCCAGATCCTGGAGTCGTACGGGCTGGAACCGCCCGCGTTCAACAGCTGCGGCTCCATCTACCGGCAGAAGCCGCCCGACAAGAACGCGGCGAAGAAGGCGGGGGAGTGGCAGACCTACGACATCACGTTCAAGGCGGCGCGGTTCGACGGCGCGGGGAAGAAGACCGAGTCGGCCCGGATCACGGTCGTCTGGAACGGGGTGAAGGTCCACGACGACTACGAGATCAAGGACAAGACCGGGGCCGGCAAGCCGGAGGGTCCCGAGGCGGGTCCCATTCTCCTCCAGGACCACGGCGCCAAGGTCCGCTTCCGCAACCTCTGGATCCTCCCCAAGAAGGGGTGACAAAATAGACCGTCTATTTTGTCGCTCGTTGATATGATGGGCGGCCATGAGGGCCGTCGGGGTCTCGCAGGCGAAGCGCACCGTCAAGCTGATCGACCACCCCGAGCCGCCGCGCCGGGCGGCCGATGAGGTCAAGATCCGGATCCTGGAGGTCGGGGTCTGCGGGACCGACCGCGAGATCTGCGAGTTCAAGTTCGGGGAGCCGCCCGCCGGCTCGGAAGACCTGGTCCTGGGCCACGAGGCTCTCGGCGAGGTCATCGAGGTCGGCCCCGCCGTCCAGGACCTGCGCCCCGGCAGCCTGGTCGTCCCCATGGTCCGCCTCCCGTGCAGCGACCCCGCCTGCCAGGCGTGCCGCTCCGGCCGCCAGGACTTCTGCCTGACCGACACCTTCCCCGAGCACGGCATCCGCCGCTGCCACGGGTTCATGGCCGAGCGGATCGTCGAGCGCGAACGCTACCTGGTGCCCGTCTCGGCCGACCTGCGCCAGGTCGCCGTCCTCGTCGAGCCTCTGACCATCATGGACAAGGCCCTGAAGGAGGTCGAGAAGGTCCAGCGGCGCCTTCCGTGGCAGCCCGGGATCGGGCGGCGGGCGCTCGTGCTGGGAGCCGGCCCGGTAGGGTTGCTCGGGGCGATGGCTTTCCTCCTTCGCGGATGCGAGACGACGATCGTCGCCCGGAGCCCCGCGACGACCCCGAACGCCAAGCTGGCCCAGTCGATCGGCGTGCGCTACGTCAGCAGCCGGGAGACGCCGGTCCAGGAGCTGGGCCCGTTCGACGTGATTTACGAAGCGGCCGGCGCGCCGATCGTCGCCTTCGAAGCCCTCGCCGCGCTGGCGCCCAATGGGATCTGCGTTCTGACCGGGGTCCCCGGCGCGGGCGAGATGGTGCAGTTCGACGGCGGCCGTGCCATGCGCAATCTGGTCCTCCAGAACCAGGTCATCCTGGGGACCGTCAACGCGGGCCGCGACTCGTTCACCGGCGCGATCGAGATGCTCGCCCAGATGAACCGGAAGTGGCCCGAAAGCCTCCGCGGCCTGATCACCGGCCGCCACCCCCTCGAAGCCTTCGCCGACCTGCTCCTCGCCAAACCCCAAGGCATCAAGTCCATCCTCGTGCTCTAGGGAGCCTACTTGCCCTTCTCAAGGGCCTCGAGTTCGGCCACCGAGCTCCGGTACTCGTAGGACTTCCTCCTCCCCGCTTCCCTGCACTTCAAGAACTGGGCTTTAGCGCCTTCCCGATCCCCGTCGACCATCTTCATGACGCCGACGTAGTAGGAGACCGCGCAGGATGGTTCCTTGCCACCGGCGACCGCGGCCTCCAAGAGCTCCTTTTCGGTCGCGGCTCCGGTGAGATAGACGGCCACTTTGGCGATCCAATCGTTCCCGCCTTTTCGAGCGGCAAAGAACCCCGTCAAGTCCTTCGACGCGGCAATCCGCTCCCCGAGCCGTGCGCGGCTGATCCACAGGCGAACGGCGGGATACCCGCCGGGGCCGGGACCATCCATGATTCTTTGGAAGTCGGCACGGGATGCCCTCCAGTCGCCCTTGCCCTGAAGGAGGACCCCGCGGTCGAACAGCGCATCCACGTGATCGGGGTCTATTCCGATCGCCTTGGTGAAGGAGGCTATGGCGCCGTCGATGTCCCCTTTGAATTCCAACGCCTTTCCCTTCCAAGACTGGGCATCGCCGGATTGGGGAAGCAGCTCCGCCAGACGGGTGAAGTCCTCCAGCGCTTCGTCGGTTTGTAGATGCCGAAGGCGCAGTTTGCCCCGGCTTTCAAGACCGGACGTGAAGTTCGGGTTCAGTCGGAGCGCCCGATTGTAATCCGCGAAGGCGGCATCAACTTCCTTCCTGTTTTCCCACAAACGGCCGCGAAGGACGAAGATGACCGGCTCCTCCAGTCCGAGGCTGATTCCCTTGTTGATGTCTTCCATGGCCTTGCCGTGCTCCCCGAGCGCCGCTTGGACGTGGGCCCTGTTTCCGTAGGCCGGGGCATACTTTGGATTCGCTTCCAGGGCCTTCCCGTAGTCGATGAGGGCTCCTTGAAAGTCGCCCTTGTGATAGCGGCTGTTGCCTCGGTTGAACCAGAGGGAGGGGTTCGTCGGCTCGATCTCAAGGGCCTTGTTCATGTCGGCGATGGCCTCGTCGTGCGCATTCTGGAGGCTCCGCAGATTCGAACGCCCGGCGTAGGCTTCCACGAGCCGGGGATTCAGGTCCAGTGCCTTTTGGTAGTGGGCAAGGGCCCCCTGGGGATCCTTCTGGAGCACAAGCACGTCCCCCACGCTGCTGTGATAGAGCGCGTTCTTGGGATTCAGTTCGAGCGCGCGAAGATAGTCCGCTTTGGCGCCGTCCCAATCTCCTCGATCCAATTTAATGTTGCCACGACTGTTCAGGCTGACGGGATCGTCCGGAGCAAGCGCGATCGCCTTCTCGAGATCCTGAAGCGCACGGTCCAGATCCTTCCGGACCCGCCAAAGCGCTCCACGGTTCCGCCACGCGGCGGGATACCGGGAGTTCAGCTCAATCGACTTGTTGTAATCCGCCAGCGCGCCGTCCAAGTCGCCACTGTCCTTTCTGGCCAGACCCCGGTTGTTGTAGGGGACGCAATCTTCGGGGGCTAGCTGGATAGCTTTGGAGAAGTCCGCGATCGCGCCTGCGTGATCCTTGAGCACGAGCCGCGTCCGGCCTCGCCCGTTGTGGGCCGCGCTCAGGAGGGGATTGAGCTCGATGGCTCGGGTGAAGTCCCGCAAGGCCTCCTGGTATTCCCCCCGGTCGAATTTTTCCATTCCGCCCCGAGTCAGGCCCTCGGCGCTCTGGGGGAGGAGGAAGAAGACGAGAAGGATCGGCCCCACGATTGTGATTATACGCCGCGCGAGAAAACGAACAGTTCTCTTTCTCGCGTGATGTGTCACATCGTGACGCAGACATTGCCTAGAATGAGGGTGATGTTGCTCGATGCGTTTCACCCGGCGGTGCGGAAGTGGTTCCTGGAGCGCCTGGGGGAGCCGACGCCTCCCCAGCGCGAGGGGTGGCCCCTCATCCGCGAGGGCCGCAACGTCCTGATCGCCGCCCCGACGGGCTCGGGCAAGACCCTCGCCGCCTTCCTCTCGGCCATCGACGTCCTCATCCGCCAGGGACCCTACCTGCGGGACGAGACTCAGATCCTCTATATATCGCCCCTCAAGGCGCTCGGAAACGACGTCCAGAAGAATCTCTCTCTCCCGCTGGCCGAGATCACGGCCACGGATCCCTTTCTCCCCTCGGTGCGCGTCCTTGTGCGGACGGGCGATACGTCCGCCAAGGAACGCGCCTCGATGACGAAGCGCCCGCCCCACATCCTGGTCACGACCCCGGAGTCGCTCTACATCCTCGTGACCACCGAGGGCGGCCGCCGCATGCTCTCGACCGTCAAGACCGTCATCGTCGACGAGATCCATGCCCTCGCGCGCGACAAGCGCGGCTCCCACCTCGCCCTGTCGCTCGAACGGCTCGAAGCCCTGACCTCTCTCACCGGAGGCTTCCAGCGGGTCGGCCTCTCCGCGACCCAGAAGCCGCTCGAGGCCGTCGCCCGCTTCCTGGTGGGGAAGGATCGCGACTGCGCGCTGGTCGACATCGGCCACCTGCGCGAGCTCGACCTCGGCGTCGAGGTCCCCAACTCGCCGCTCACCGCCGTCTGCTCCCACGAGACCTGGGAGGAGATCTACGCCCGGATGGCGCAGCTCATCACGTCGCACAAGACCACCCTCGTCTTCGTGAACACGCGCAAGATGGCCGAGCGCATCGCCGCGCGGCTCACCAAGATCCTGGGCGAGGACGCCGTCACGAGCCATCACGGCAGCCTCTCGAAGAAGCACCGCCTCGACGCCGAGCAGCGCCTGAAGGAGGGCCGCCTCCGCGCGCTCGTCGCCACCGCGTCGCTCGAACTGGGCATCGATGTCGGCGACGTCGACCTCGCCATCCAGGTGGGCGCGTCGCGATCCATCGCCACGTTTCTCCAGCGCACCGGCCGCGCCGGCCACGCGCTCCGGAAGACCCCCAAGGGCCGGATCTTTCCCCTGACCCTCGACGAACTCGTCGAGGCGGCCGCGATCCTCCGGGCCATCCGCAAGGGGGTCCTGGACCGGACGCCCCAGCCGCCGGCGCCGCTCGACATCCTCGCCCAGCAGGTCGTCGCGGCGTGCGTCCCCGAGGCGTGGGACGAAGACAAGCTGTACGCCCGGGTCCGCCGAGCCTGGCCCTACCGCGACCTCCCCCGCGAGGACTTCGAGAGCGTCCTCGACCTCCATTCCGAGGGGCGCCGCGCGCTGCTCCACCGCGACGGCGTGGGCCGCCGCGTCATGGCGACCCGCCGGGCGCGGCTCACCGCGATCATGTCGGGCGGCGCGATCCCCGACACCGCCGACTACCAGGTCGTCATGGAGCCCGACGGCAGCCCGGTGGGCACCGTCAACGAGGACTTCGCGATCGAGTCCAACATGGGCGACATCTTCCAGCTCGGCAACACGTCGTGGCGGATCCTCAAGGTCGAGCCGGGCATCGTCCGGGTGGCCGATGCGAAAGGCCAGCCGCCGACGCTGCCGTTCTGGACCGGCGAGTCTCCCGCCCGGACGGCGGAGCTGTCGGCGGAGATCGGCGACATCCGCGAGGCGTGTGGGGACGCCGAGTGGGTGAAGCGCGAAACGGGCATGTCCGACGGCGCGGCGCAGCAGGTGGCGGAGTACGTCGCGGCGGGGCGGAAGGCGCTGGGCGGGGCGCCCACCCAGAGGCGCATCATCCTCGAGCGGTTCTTCGACGAGACCGGCGGCATGCAGCTCGTCCTCCACGCTCCGTTCGGCGGCCGGATCAACCGCGCTCTGGGACTCGCGCTGCGGAAACGGTTCTGCGTCGGCTTCGGGTTCGAGCTCCAGGCCGCCGCCAACGAGGAGGCGATCGTCCTGTCCCTGGGGCCTCAGCACAGCTTCGCGCTCGACGAGGTGTTCGATTACCTCCATCCGAACACCGCGCGCGAGGTCCTCGTCCAGGCCCTGCTCGCGGCGCCCATGTTCGAAGTGCGGTGGCGGTGGAACGTCACCCGGTCGCTGCTGGTGGAGCGGATGATCAGCGGCAAGAGGGTCCCCGCGCCGCTGATCCGGATGCGAGCGAACGATTGGCTCGTCCAGGCGTTCCCCCAGGCGGCGGCGTGCCCCGAGACGCTGCCGGGCGGACCGATCGACGTCCCGATGGATCATCCGATCGTGCGCCAGACGATCGAGGACTGCCTCAACGAAGCCATGGACCTGGAAGGCTTCCTCCAGGTCCTGCGCGACCTGCGCGAGGGGAAGATCGAACGTCACGCGGTCGATACGCTGGAGCCGTCGCCGTTCGCGATGGGGATCCTCAATGCCGCGCCGTACGCGTTCCTGGACGACGCGCCGCTCGAGGAGCGCCGCACCCAGGCCGTCATTTCGCGCCGCACGCTCGACGTGAAGAACGCCGACGAGCTCGGCGCGCTCGACCCGGAGGCGATCGCGAAGGTCCGCGAAGAGGCGTGGCCCCGTCCCGAAAGCGCCGAGGAGGTCCACGAGGCGCTGCTGTGGATGGGGTACGTGACGGTCCAGGAAGCGCGGCCGTGGCGGACCTGGATCGACGAGCTCGCGGCCGCGAGGCGGGTCGTGCTCGAGGGCGACCGGTGGTTCGCGGCGGAGGCGACGCGCGACCCGGTCGAGGTGATGAAAGGTCGGATGGAGGCCCTGGGGCCGGTCGAGAGCGACGACCCGGCCCTGCTGGAGCTGGAGAGGCGGGGTGTCGTGCTTCGCGGGCGGTTCGAAGGTCGGCCGGGCTGGTGCGACCGGCGGCTGCTGGCGCGGATCCACCGGTACACGCTGGAGCGGCTGCGGAAGGAGATCGAGCCGGTCACGGCGGCGGAGTTCCTGCGGTTCCTGGGCTGCTGGCAGCACGTGGACGAGGAGCACCGGCTGGAGGGTCCGCGCGGGGTGGCCGAGGTCGTCGGGCAGTTGGCGGGATTCGAAGTTCCGGCGGCGGCGTGGGAGGCGTCGATCCTGCCCTCGCGCGTGAAAGGGTACAAGCGGGAGTGGCTCGACCAGCTGACGCTGTCGGGCGAAGCGGCCTGGGGCCGCCTGTGGGGCGGCGGAGCGACGGCGATCCGGATCACCCCGATCTGTATCGTCCCGCGCGAAAACATGGACAGCTGGGTGGGGCTCTCGGCGCCGTCGGAAGTGACGTCGCTGTCCGGCCCCGCGAAGGACCTCCACGCGGCGCTCCTGGCGCGGGGCGCGATGTTCCCCCAGGAGCTCGCCCGTGCGGCGAAGCTGGTGCCGGCCCACGTCGAGATGGGGCTCGGCGAGCTGATCGCCCAGGGGCTGCTGACCTGCGACTCCTTCGGCGCGCTACGGTGGCTGATCGTGCCCCCGTCCAGGCGCCGCGGGCCGATGTCGACCGTCGGCCGCTGGAGCCTCTTCCGGCGCGAGGCGCTGCCTCCTCCGGAGGTCGAGTTCACGGCGCGGCAGCTGCTGAAGCGCACCGGCGTCGTCTTCCGGAGGACCATCGAACGCGAGAAGCTGCCGGTGCCGTGGCGCGACCTCGCCCGCGTCTACCGGACGCTCGAGGCGCGGGGCGAGATCCGCGGCGGCCGGTTCGTGTCGGGGTTCAGCGGCGAGCAGTTCGCGCTGCCGGAAGCCGTGGCGTTGATGCGCGCGGTGCGGAAGCGCGGCGAGCTCCAGCCGGTCTCGGTCTCCGCCGCCGACCCCCTCAACTTCCGCGGCATCCTCACGCCCGACGAGCGGGTCCCCGCCGTCGCCAAGAAGAAGGTGCAGGTCGGTTAGCTAGCGCTGGTAGATCGGCAGGAAGTGGTACTTGACCGCCAGCGCGAGGATGCCGAGCGAGGTGCAATAGACGCTGCCGGCGTCGGCTTCGCGGTGCTGGGTCGCGCGCCAGGAGCCGTCCGGGTTCTGGCGGGGGAGGAGGGCTTCTTCGACCCCCTTCCGGGCGTGGTCCGAGAACTTGCCGCCCCGCTGGTACATGCCCTGGGCGTAGTAGTAGGTTCCGTAGTAGAACCAGAGGCCGTCGGGGTCGAGCTTCATCTTCATCAGCCAGTCCGTCGTCGCGGTGACCTCGACTCCTTCGTAGCTGGCGCACATCTGCAGCGCGAGCAGGCCCGCCGCCCCCGTCGAGTACACCGGCGCCCGGCCGGAGACTCCGTAGGCGAACGCGCTGTCCAGGTCGGTCGGCTTGCCGCCCGGGTCGCGGGGGGAGAAGTAGGTGCGCTTGATGTACTCGACGGCGCGGTCGATCGCCCCCTTGGGGACCTCGATCCCCGCGTTTTTCGCCGCGCGAAGGGCCGAGACCTGCCATACGCTGGCCGACAGGTCGGAATCGGTCGACTCCGGCGTGTACCGCCAGCCGCCGTCGTCGTGGGGCGTCTTGGGGACCGCCTGGGCCCGGAGGATGAGCTGGACCGCCGCCTTGCACCGCTCGGTGATGAGCTTGTCCTGGGGGCCGTCGGCGCCCATCCCCAGAAGCTCGGCGAGCAGGAGGGTGATGATGCCGTGGCCGTACATCCGGGAGCCGTCCTTGGCGCCGAAGTAGCCGCTCGCGTCCTGGTTCTCGGGCCGGAGGACGAAGGCGAGCGCCTTCTTCATCGCGTGGCCCTGGGGGGTGTCGTCGGCGGGCTGGTGGCCCACGGAGGCCATCGCCATGATCGAGAGGGCGGTCATCGCCGTCCGGTTGGCCCACTGGAACTGGGTCTGGATCGCGCCGTCCTTGTCCTGCTGGGAGACCAGGAAGGCGACCGCCCGGCGGATCGCGATGTCCGTCTTGTCTTCCCGGGGGGGGACGGCCTGGGCCGGCGAGGATCCCAGGAGAAGGACCGCACCCAGGAGCGCCAGGAGCATCTTCATCGACGAACTCTCCGAAGCCGCTGATCCCGCTGAGTACCCTTTACCCGTCCTTTGGTGGTCGGATGAGCCGATCCTCTAACATTCCCCGTTGAAATAAAGCTTCAGGGGCCGAAATGTTGGTGACCGGCCGGGCGGGGGCGTTACCGGGGATCAGCGCACGAGGACGTAGTCGAGGCCCAGCTTGTGGATGCCTGCCCCGGGGCCCCATTCCCGGGCGGAGGGGTTCGAGCCGACTACCCGGAATTCCAGCTCGTTGGAGCCCTGCTTCAGGTCGACGTCCTTGAACAAGACTTCGCCCGTCACGAGGTCGTCGCTCCAGAGGTCGAGGGACTTCGCGATCTCCTTGCCGTTTACCGCGATCCGGAAGATGCCGTGGTCGGTCGCGCGCGTGAGGCCGAGCGCCAGCATGGCGCGGCCGGTCTCGCCCGCGACGAACCGCAGCGTCAGGCGGTCGCCGTCCCGCACCCCGGGACCCCACCAGAGATGGCTGTCGCCGCTCCATGTCCCCTTCCACTGGGCCCCGTAGGTGGCGTAAGGGTGAGGCCGCGGCGGGCGGCCCGAGTGGTCGAGCACCCGGAGCTGCTCCCCTTCCTCGACGCCGGGAAGGACCGGCAGCGCGGTCCGGACCGGCCCCGGCGTCACCTCCTGGAAGTCCTTCTTGAGATGCGACAGCGACATGGGCCCGAGGGGATAGGCCGTCGCCTCCCCGTCCTTTTTCCAGAGGAGCCGGACCTGGTCGTCGCCGTCCTCATGGGAGTGCTCGAGGAGGAAGCGATGCGTGCCCTCGTCGAGCGCGACGGTGACCGACTTGGGACCGGCGCCCGACGCGAGATCGACGCCGTTGATCGCGAGCCGCGTGTGCTCCTTGGCGACGACTTCGAAGGTATAGGTCGCCGTGCGGAAGATGCGAAGGTGTCCCGTCCAGCGCTGCGACGTCCAGGTCCACGGCCCCGCCTTCCAGGGGACGCGGGCGGCGTCGTCGAACGCGACGCGGGCGTCGATCTTGCGGAGGGCGAGCACGTTGAAGTTCAAGCCGGCGTAGGACTCGACGATCGCGCCCGACTGGAGCGGGTCGACCGGGATCGGCGGCGCGGACATGGCCGTGACGGGTTCCTTCTCGCGGAGGCGCTTCACGGTCACCGCCGCGCCGACGGCGAGGGTGACGGCCGCCGCGACGCTCAGGATCATCAGCAGCTTCCTCGAGCGCCACGTCCGCGGCACGACGAGCCGCAGGTCCTCGCCCAGGAGCCACTTGGTCAGGTCCCGCGCGAAGCTCGCGGCGTCGGGGTAGCGGTCCTGGGGCCTCTTGGCGAGCGCGATGAGGCAGATGTTCTCGAGGCTCTGGAAGACGACCGGGTTGATCTTGACGCCCGTGACCTTCGAGGGCGGCTCGATCGGATCCTCGGGCCGGCGTCCGGCGAGGATCTCGTAGAGGAGAACCCCGAGCGCGTAGATGTCCGTCCGCGGATCGAGGGATTTCTCGCCCCGGGCCTGCTCGGGGCTGTGGTAGTCGGACGGCGCCGGCACGGCGGCGATCCGGGCGACGCCGATGTCCGTGATCCACGGCCGGCGGTCGCGGTCGACCAGGATGTTCTCCGGCTTGAGCCCGCCGTGGACCAGGCCGTGAGCGTGGGCGTGATGGAGGGCGACCGCGATATCGCGGAGCATGGAGACGCGCTGGCGGACGGTGACGGATCCGTTCCGGTTCCAGACGCCGAGCGGGACGCCGTCGATCAGCTCCATCGCGATGTACGCCCGGTTCTCGAGCACGCCGGTTTCCAGGACCGGGACGATGCCGGGCTGGGGCGGAAGGCTGCGGCAGAGGTGGAGCTCGGGTCCGATGCGGTCGGGGGGCTCGCCCAGCAGCTTGAGCGCCACGCGCCGCTGGAGCGCGGTGTCCTCGGCCTCGTAGACGACGCCGGCGGCGCCTCGGCCGATCTCTCGGTGGAGGTTGTACTTGTCGAACGGGGGAAAGGCCGGGACGGCGTCGCGGATCTGCTGCTGGAGCTGTTCGAGCTGCGTCGCGGTGAGGATGCCCCGCGAGACGAGGATGGAGCCGAGCGATCGAGTCCGACCGCCTTCGACGTCCTCCGACAGCTCCGCGAGCGCCTCGCGCAGCTGGAGAGGCGTGACCCAGCGGCGCTCGAGCGCCAGCCTGCCGATCAACGCGTCCCGGTCCCCCGAGGCGCCCGACGCATCCCCCATGCCACCCTCGTACAGCGCCGAACCCCGCCGCCGATGGAAACTTGAAAAATGGTACTGCCGTGGGCGCCCGCGTTCAAGGGAATCCACGGGAAAGGGGGAACGGGGGACGGAGGGCCGACTAATGTTGAACGGCGACGACCTGGACCTTCGTGCCGAGCAGTTCCTCGGTGGTGGCGAGGAAGTCGTCGTCCTTGAACGCGTCCCGGTCGTTCTTCACTTCGTAGTACCAGCCGCGGTTGCCGGTGAAGAGGATGGCGAACGAGGCGAGATTGACGCCCGCCGATTTCTTCAGGTCTTCGGGGAGCGTCTTCGCGCCGCAGGGACAGAGCACCGGTTCGCCGGTGAGCCGGATCTCGTCGAGGATCTCGCCGATCTGGGAGAACCGCTGGGTGCAGGCGGGACAGGCGGCCTCTTCGTACTCCCAGTCGCACCAGGGGAAGGGCGTCGCCGTCAGGTAGATCCGCAGTTCGTCGGCCCAGTAGTTCTCGTCGGGGTCGGAGGAGTCCTGCTCGTACCCGAACAGGCTGCCGCTGACGAGATCCTGGAACGACGCGATCGCCTCCGTGGCGCCGGCGCTGGCCGGGCAGGCGGCCCGAAGGTGGTCGATCGCGCTCTCGTTCGAGAGCTCGTCCTCGCCGCCGACGCTCCATTCGCCGGTGATCTCCAGCCGCTCGCAGAGGAACTTGATGAGACCGGTCATCTGCTGCGGGCTGGGACGGTACGTCGCATCCTCGGGGATGATCACCAGGTTGTAGCCGTGGGCCATGTGCCCTCAAGGATACAAGCAATAAGCCGAAATTCAAACCGTTTGAATCTCGTCAGGGACGACGGATCGTTCCGTCCTTGCCGCGGAGGCGGCCCCAGTCCAGGTCGAACGGCGGATCGTCCGTGATCGGGTACTTCGCGGCGAGGGCCTCGTTGAGGTCGATGCCCAGGCCCGGACGGTCGTTCGCCCACATCATGCCGTCCTTCACCTCCGGGGTGCCGGGGAAGACCTCCCGCGCCTCGTCGTTGAAGATCGTCGCCTCCTGGACGCCGAAGTTCCAGGTCGACAGGTCGAGGTGCAGGTTCGCGGCGTGGCCCACCGGCGACGTGTCGCCCGGTCCGTGCCAGGCGGTGCGGACGCGGAAGAACTCGCAGAGCGCCGCAATCTTGCGCGCCATGCTGATGCCGCCGATCTGGGAGATGTGGCAGCGGATGAAGTCGATCAGTCGGCCCGAGACGAGGTCGACCCACTCGTTCGGGTTGTTGAAGAGCTCGCCCATCGCGAGCGGCACCGCGGTCTGGGGGCGGAGGATCTTGAAGTAGCCGACGTCTTCGGGCGCGAACGGGTCCTCGATGAAGAAGGGATGGTACTTCTCGAGCTCCTTGCACAGCGCCATCGCCTGGATGGGATGGGGCCGCTCGTGGATGTCGTGGAGCAGTTCGACCTCGTCGCCGCATTCCTTCCGCACGTGCTCGAAGAGCTTGGGCACGATGCGGCAATAGGCGGCGGGCTCGAACGTGCGGCCCGCGAAGTGGCCCTCGCCCTCGAGCGGCGGGGGCTGCTCGCCGGCGCGGGCGCCGTAGGTCGCCTGGCCCGGGACCGCGACCTGGATCCGCACGTGCCGGTTGCCTTCCGCCACGAGGGCCTTCACCTTCTGGGCGACCTCCTCGACGGTCTGGCCCGATGCGTGGCGGTAGACGGGCGCGGCGACGCGGCACTTGCCGCCCAGCAGCCGGTAGACCGGCATCCCGGCGCGCTTGCCCTTGATGTCCCACAGGGCGGCGTCCACCCCCGAGAGGGCGTTCATGAGGCAGGGCCCGTTGCGCCAGTAGGAGCTCTGGAACATCGCCTGCCAGAGGTCCTCGATGGGGTCCGGATCCTTCCCGCGAAGGAAGGGGTCGAGGTACTGGTTGACGGCGGTCTCCACGACCCGCGCCCGCTGCGTGAAGGTGGCGCAGCCCAGGCCGTAGAGGCCCGGCTCGCTCGTCTCGACCTTCACGATGACGAGGCGGATCTTCTGGGGCGCCGTCAGGATCGCGCGGACCCTCGTGATCTTCAGCGGTCCGGCCGCGGGGGGCGTCTTCGGCTCCTGCGCGGCGGCACATCCCGCCATGCCCGCGAGGGCGGCGCCCTGGGTCAGCTGGGTCAGGAAGCGTCTCCGGTTCATGATCTTTTCCTCCCACTAGGGTACGCTTGACGCGCCCCCCGGATCGGGATACCATTTTCACGTTCCATGGGAGGTGGATTGTGAAGCTCCTCGCGACGGTGGTGCTCGTTCTCCTGGTGCCCGGTGCCGACGTCCGATTCGAGAAGGACGGCGTCCGGGTGGGCGATGCGCTGGTGCAGGGCGCCGTCGTCGAGCTGCAGAACGGCCTCCTCGCCTCCGGGAGCTCGGTCGAGGCGCTCGTCTCCGCCGTCGACATCCAGGTCGCCGACGGCCGCACGCTGACCGTGGAGCCCGGCGTCCGCGTCAGCCGCGCCGACGGCCGTTACCGCATTGCCGCCTACGAAGGCCGCCGGATCCGCTTTGCCGGGACGGAAGGGGCGTTCGTCGCGTCCGGTCCCGTGGAGGTGGCGGCGACCGCCGAAGGCTGGACCGTCGGGGAGCACGTCTTCCCGGGATCGGCGCTCCGCGCGGGGCTGGAGCGTCAGGACGAAGAGCTGAACCTGGACAAGATGCTCAAGGCCAAGGAGAAGATCAAGGGCCCGGCCACGCCGAGCCCGTCGACCCGGACGGTGAGGAACTTCCGCGGCGACCCGCTGGACAGCAACCAAGCCGCCTCGTCGATCAGCGTCCGGCAGATCCCGCAGGTCAGCCCCTCGGGCGCGCCGTAACGACGGCCGCTACTGGATCCGCTTCTTCAGCTCCCGCTTGCACTCCTCCACCGAGGCGAGGAGTTCGTCCAGCTGCGTCAGGCGCCGGTCCACCACCGACGGATCCGGCGCGTCGGGCTTGACGCTGGTGTACAGGAGCCGCGCGTCACCGAGCTTGAGGGTGAGGCGCTCCGCCTTGCCCACGAGCTCCCGCAGCGCGGCGGCGTCGTCGGGCAGCTGACTCATGGCGCCGGCCAGCTCCGCGTAGAGGGGCGCCGCATCTCGGATCAGCCCCGCGGCGTCGTTCAGCGACTTCTTCACCCGCGCCGACACGTCCTCCTTGGGAGGCTCCGGCTTGGGCGGCGGGGGAGGCGGAGGCTTCACCGGTTCGGGCTTCGGAGGATCCGGCGGCTTGACCGGCTCCGGCTTGGGCTCCGGGGGCTTCACGGGCTCGGGTTTCGGCGGCTCCGGCTTGACGGGGTCGGGCTTGGGGGGCTCCGGCTTGACCGGCTCGGGCTTCGGCGGCGGCGGCTTGACCGGCTCGGGCTTGGGAGGCTCC
>Ga0111538_10006997_pt1 | contig 15237 bp, 11 predicted proteins | sample SoiMethybrSBSTD1_FD_79669 | JGI IMG/M metagenome (GOLD analysis project Ga0111538, IMG submission 79669) | Bulk soil microbial communities from a Populus tree surrounding site in Tennessee, USA - Soil MetaG P. TD hybrid SBSTD1 (version 2)... | ecosystem: Environmental > Terrestrial > Soil >...
GTTTGCCGTCCAAAAAATCGAGAGCGTTGCCGCGCATTTCGATAAGCAAATCGGCGGGCGACTGGATGTGCCGTGACGGAACGATGTAGAGACACGAGCTGGCGTGCCGGACGGCGCGCTTTTGGATGGGATCGGCGAGCTCGATGGCACGACCGAACATCATCGCCATCGCGAACCAGAAGGGCGGCGTCGGGAAAACGACGACCGCAGTCAACCTGGCGGCGAGCCTCGCCGCGGCTGAACGCCGGACCCTGCTCGTCGACCTGGATCCTCAGTCGAACGCGTCGAGCGGCGTGGGCTTTCCGCCGGGGTCGGTGGAGCGGACGATCTACGACGTCTTGATCGGCGCGGCACCGCTCCGCGACGTGGTGAAGAACACCAAGATTGCCACCCTCGACGTCGCCCCCGCGAGCCAGGATTTGACCGCCGTCGAATACGAGCTGTTCGAGCATGATCGCGGCCGCCACTTGCGCCGCGTGCTCGAAAACGAGCCGGGCATGGACGCGTACGAGTACGTGATCATTGACTCACCGCCGTCGCTCGGGGTGCTCACGCTGAACGTGTTGGTCGCGGCCGATCGCGTGGTAGTCCCGCTGCAGCCCGAGTACTTCGCGCTCGAAGGCATCACCTATCTGATGGCGACGATCGACCGGGTGCGCGCTACGCTGAACCCGAGTCTGACGGTCGAGGGAATCGTGCTCACGATGTGGGACCCGCGAAATCGCCTCGCGCACCGGGTCGCGGCTGAGGTCAAACGCCATTTCCGCGTGTTCGACTCGGTGATCCCGCGCAACGTGCGTTTGAGCGAAGCGCCCTCGCACGGCTTGCCGGCCTTGCTCTACGACGTCCAGAGCAAGGGCGCGCAGGGCTACCTGAGTCTCGCGCGCGAGCTGATCGAGGCGCAGCCGTGACCACGGGTAAGCCGAACCGCGGGCTCGGCCGTGGGCTCGACGCGCTCTTGCCGGTCGCTGCTCCGCCGCCGCGGGCGCCGGCGGCGCCGAGCTACGGCGACGGCAACGTCTTTCAGTGCGCGCTCGAGAAGATCGTCCCGCAGAAGCACCAGCCGCGGCAGCACTTCGACGGCGAAGCGCTCGAGGAGCTCGCGCAGTCGATCAAGGAACACGGGCTGATCGAGCCGCTGGTCGTGCGCCGCCGCGAAGGCAGCGACCAGTTCGAGATCGTCGCCGGCGAACGGCGCTGGCGCGCGGCGCAGCGCGCAGGTTTGCGCGATGTGACGGTCGTGGTCCGCGACGTCTCGACCAAAGAGGCGTTCGAGCTGGCGCTGATCGAAAACGTCCAGCGCGAAGACCTCGATCCGATCGAATTTGCCGAAGCGCTGGAGCGCCTGGTCGACGAACACGGCTACACACAGGAGTCGCTGGCCCAGCGCCTGGGCAAGGACCGCTCGACGATCACCAACGCGCTGCGGTTGCTCAAGCTGCCGGAAGCCGTGCGCGCGAAGGTGATCGCCGGCGAGCTCAGCGAAGGCCACGCGCGCGCCCTGCTCGGCGCGCCCGACGACACCACCCTGGCCAACCTGGCTGATCGAGTGCTGCGCGGCCACCTCAACGTGCGTCAGACCGAGGCCCTGGTGCGGGCTACCAAGAAGCCCGGCAAGGGCAAGGGGGAGCCCGGGCCGCGCGGTGAAAAGAGCGCCAGCGTTCGCGATCTCGAGATCCGTCTCGAGCGCAAGCTCGGCACCCGCTGCGAGGTTCGGGAAAAAGACGACGGCAAGGGCGAGATCGTCGTCAAGTATTCGAGCTTCGACGAGCTCGACCGGATACTGGATATTTTTCTCTAGTTTTTTGGGTGAGCCCTCACCGGCGATCGGCGTCGGCGGGACGACACTTCGCCCAACGGTTCGGCCCGAGCTCTCCGAACCTCCGCTCCGGAGCGGAGCGATTTGCGAACCTGCGTTCTATGTCCGGCTAACGTCCGGCGTTCAGCTGCGAGCGCCAGCTGTTAGCCGGCGTCGGCTTGGAGTGCGCGTCGCAGCTCGTCTTCGACGTCAGATTCGATCGCAACGAGTCGGACGGCTTCAAGATGTGGGAGCGTCGCTAGTGCTGTGCGTGCTTCGTGCACTGCGATCCGTGCGGCCGAACGCAACGGATATCCGAAGGCGCCGCAGCCGAGAGCCGGGAAGGCCAGCGTTCGCACGCCATGCTGCCCCGCAAGGGCAAAAGCCGAGCGGTAGCAAGAAGCAAGGACGTCGGCTTCGCCGTGCTTGCCACCGCGCCAGACCGGCGCAACGGTGTGAATAACAAAGCGAACTGGTAAGCCGAATCCGGGAGTGATGCGGGCCTGCCCCGCCGGGCAGCGCACCCCCGGCCGCAGCTCGGCAATTTGAAGGCAGGCTCGGAGAAGCTCCGGGCCCGCGGCGTCGTGGATCGCTCCGTCGACGCCGCCGCCAGGAAGAAGCGCCTCGTTGTCAGCGTTCACAATCGCGTCGATAGCGAGCGTTGTGATGTCCGCTTGGTCGACTCGTAAGCGGGTCACGTCGTCTGGCTAACTGAAAACTGAGCAGACTGGCAGCGTGTTCGTGGATCGCCGAATGCTGCCGCTGCCAAGTCTGCTCGGTGGCTCCGAGCCCGGCCGGGATAGAGGGGCGGGGCAAGAAAGGCCAGTGGCTGACGTTTCTGTCGACAGAGGCTAGCGATCGGCTGCATGAAAATGAACTCCGGTGTCGAATCTTGTTGACGAGATCGGTGCTGGAGCGACTCCTTCGATTGCCCGTCGTTGGTGAACCGGCGTTTGCCAGCGCATGCAACGGCGTAGCGTGCAGCATCTGCGCCGGGACCACTTCGATTGCTCATCACCCTTCCGAAACGCGCTCAGCGAGCCCGCGGAGAGCCGCGAAAACCGCGTGATAAACGAAGGGAATGGGGACCATCGCTCTGCTATCAGACGCTGAGTTGCTCAGCCGTTTGCCGCTGCTCGTTCGCGCCGAACAGGAAGCCACCGCCGAACTCATCGAGCACTTGGTCGAGGTCGAGCGCCGGCGGCTCTACCTCGAGCAAGCTTGCTCGTCGATCTTCAAGTACTGCGAAGAACGTCTTGGCTACGCCGAAGACGCCGCCTCCAAGCGAGCCCGCGTGGCCAAGCTCGCCCTTCAGTTTCCGCGCATCCTCGACGAGCTCCGGAGCGGCGGGCTTCATCTCACCGGCATGATTCTGCTGGCACCGCACCTGAACGCAGACAACGCCGACGATCTCTTCACCGAAGCGCGCGGGAAGTCCCGGCGTGAGCTCGAAATCATTCTCGCGCGCCGGTTTCCTCGCCCGGACGTGGCGCCCAGAATCCAAACGCTCGGCGCGAGCCCTTCCGGAAACGGCGCCGGAACGCATCCGGGCACGCCGTCCGGCCCGAGCGCTCCGAACTTCCGCTCCGGAGCGGAGCCTTACCGACTCGAGCCGTTCTCGGCAGAGCGTTACCGCATCGAATTCTCTGCGAGCGCCGAGTTTCGCGCCAAGCTCGAACGGGCGCGCGAGCTCCTGAGCCATTCCGTGCCGAGCGGCGACATCGCGGTGGTGCTCGAGCGCGCGCTCGATGAGCTCATTGCCCGCGAGCTGAAGCGGCGCACGGGAGCGGGCAAACCGCGCAAGCGCCGAGAACTTCAACCAGGGTCTCGCCATATACCCGTCGAAGTCGAGCGCGCGGTCCGCGTGCGCGATGGCTCGCAGTGCACCTTCGTGGACACCGAGGGTCGCCGCTGCAGCGAGCGACGCTTTCTCACGATCGAGCATCGCGATCCTTTCGCGCGCGGTGGTCCGCCGAGCGTCGAGAATCTCTGTCTCCTCTGTTCAGCTCATATGCCTACACGGCGCGGCAGGTGTTCGGCGCAGCGTTCATTGCGAAGAAGCGGGCAGCTCGCGACAAGGCGAAGCAGGAACCGGTTTCTCAATCCGACGCCTTCGACAAGGTGCTCGTCGCGCTCTGCCACAATGGATTCTCCAAGCGGAAGGCGAAACCCATCTTGGATGCGCTTCGACGCGAGGGGGCGGCACTGGAGCTCGTGCCCTTGCTCAGAGCGGCACTCGATCGGCTGACCCCGACGCGAGCGTGATCTTCCGTGACCGGCGATTTCTCCAAGCTCGCCGCCCGTATGGCCACCGCCGACTTCGCCCGAGCCGCATCGGGCCAGACGTCCGAGTGACCCAGACCGTCCCGCCGCCGAGTTGGGACGACGACGGCTCACCCAATCCAAATCCTTCGAGCTTTCTTGGTCAAAAAGACCCGCGCGCGCCCACGAAGGCGCCACGCGACACCGGCGCGGCCGAAAGCTCGAAGCGGGGCGCACGAGCCTGCTCGCTCGACTCGGCTTTGGCACGCTTCAGGTCCTTGAGCAGAAAGAAGGTGCCGACCCCTACCCCGACCACGCCGACGCCGAGCCCGATGTTCGTGAACAACTTGCTCTGGCCGAAGCGATCGTATTCGTCGCGGTTCGGCTCGCCGCGCGCGTATTTGTCCTCGAAGTCGCTGGCGGCGCTGTTGGCGCGCAGCGCGAAAAAGCCGGCGGCCAAAAGCCCTGCTGCACCGACTCCGTAAGCGATGAAGGTCGGGGGCCGGATCGTGGCTCCCTTCGCAACCGGCTTGACCTCGGGTTCGGGCTCGACCGGCGTTTCGACCGCGGGCTTCGCTTTCGGCATCAGCGCCGCGAGGTCGACTTGTTCCTCGCTGTTTGCGGCCAGGGTGATTGAACGCGTGCCGCCGCCCGCGACGTCCGCGAGCGTCACCTTGTGATCGCCGGGCTTCACGTACACGCGGTTACCCCCCACGAACTCGTCTTCGTCGACGCGGGCGCGCACGCTCGCGTCGCCCACCAGCACGACGACGGCCAGCTCGGGAGCGATCCGCGCCAGCCGTTCGGTCGCGTCACCGCGATCGCGTTCCCCCGCTTCCGGGAGCTCGAGCACGCGCTGGTAGACGCGCGCCGCCTTGAGCGGCTCGTTCCCACGCTCCCAGGCCTCGCCGGCGTTCACGAGCGGCGAAGCGTGGGGCTTGATCCGGAACGCCTCCTCGAACGACTCGGCTGCTTCCTGGAAGCGACCCTCCTCGAAGGCCTGCTTTCCCGCCTGAAACGCGCGCCGAGCCTCGGCGGCCTGTTCGGCTGTCGGCTCCGCCGGCGGCGCTGGCTCCGCCGCTTGTCCGAAGCACGGTGCCGCGCCGAGCCCGACCGCGAGGAGCACGAGGCAACTTACTGAACGACGTGGCCTTCGCATGCTCTTGATTTTCGCGGACGATGGTAACATGGGAGCTCACGATGCTCCGCTTCGTTCGGCCTCCGAGCCGCCGGCTCCTGGCCTTCGGGGGAGTCACCGGGCTGATCCTCGGCCACGGGTGCCTGAAATCCCTCGACGAGTCGATGATCCGTGACCAGCCGGCTCGCGCGGGTGCCGGCGGTACCGGCGCGACGGACGCGGGCGGAGGTCGCGGCGGCACGGGAGGAGAAGCCGGGACGGCCGGATCGGACGGCAGCGGCGGCATCGCGGGCACGGCGGGAATCGGCGGCAGCTCCGGCACCGTCGGAACGGCGGGAACGGGTGGCAGCGCGGGTCAAGACGCTGGCCCGTCGTTCATCCCCTACAGCGCGACCAAGTATCCGGTCACGAATCTCCTGAGCGCGACCGCGCCGGTGATCCTCGCCGCGGAAGGGCAGCGCGTGTACCGGTCGACGCGCGATGCGGAGCCGGCAAACCTGGTCGCGTTCAGCATCACCGGCAGCGCCGGCGTGCAGATCTACCAGAACCTTCACAAGCCGCAGGCGTCGAGCACGATCGCAGGATCGAGCTTCGTCTTCGTCGCGGCCGGCGAAGCAGGAACGTCGACGGCAGGCACGGTGTGGCGCGTCACCGCCGATCCGGGCGACGCCGGCACGGTAGGCCAAAAGGTCACCACGCCGGCGATCGAGCTCGCCGTCGGGATTTACGCGGCATCGGACGACTTCGTGTACGTGACTGCGAAGGCGTCCGCGGCGGGCAATCCCACCGTGCTCCGCTCCGAGCAGGCAGCCGGAAAGAACGCCACGTCGCTCTACGCCTCCGAGGGGTCCGAAACTGCCGGTGACGTCACCGCGAGCGCCGACTGCGTGTACTGGATCAGCAACGGCAACGTCTGGCTGTTGCCAGTCGCCGGCTCGACCATGCGCCACAGCGCGCTGATGACGCCGGTCACCGACGCGGTCGGACTGACGTCGGACGCGACGAACTTCTACTACACGCGCTCGAACGGCGAAGTCTGGCAGCGCCAGCTTTCGCCCTCGGCTTGTGACGGATCCGGGGCGGCCGAACAGAGAATCGCTGCGGGGTTCACCGGCATCGGCGACGTGATCGCGTGGAGCAGCGCGGTCGCCTGGACGGCGAAGAACTACACCGGCACCGGTGCCGACGGGGCCGGCGTGTTCACGACGCCGATCGGCGGCGGCGACATCACCCAGATCGCACCGAAAGAGGGCGAGCCGGAGGCGATCGCCCAGGGTGCGGATCACGTCGTGTACGCGACCGCGACCGGGCGTATTCGCTCGGTGCCGAAAGTGGCGCGCTGAGCCGTACGATTGTGTGATGTGGGGAGCGGGGTCGTTCCACGTACGGGCATGACACAAACGAAGCTGAATCTGGTCTTGATGGTGGGCGCGGGGGCGATTCTGCTGGGGAGCGGCTGCAGCGGCGAACGCGACGACGTCGGCATCGTGAACAGGGATTTGCCGCAGATCCCCCTGGCGCAAAATCTTCCGGTGGGTGCCTCCTGCGTTCCCGGCGACCTGTGGGACCCGGAGTTTTCAAACTTTGGCGCCGAGGAGGTGAACGTCGAAGTGCACAGCTCGCAGTGCGCGTCCGGCGTGTGCCTGGTCCATCATTTTCAGGGACGACCCGACTGCCCGTACGGACAGGCAGCGCCGGAAGATCCGAATCAATTCGAGTCCCCGCCCTGCGCGCTTCCCGACGGCCGCGCGCGCGTAGCGACGGCGGTCAAGCCGCAGCTGGTCGACCGGCGGCCCGAAGACGCGATCCTGTGTAGCTGTCATTGCGCCGGGCCAGAGGGCACGGGGCCGTTCTGTCAGTGTCCGAGCGGCTTCGAGTGCGCCCCGGTCATCGACTTCACCTTCGGCGAGTTCGATGAGCTGGCGGGTTCGTACTGCATCAAGGCAGGGACGATTTACACCGGGGTCACGAGCGAGAGCTGCGACTGGGAAACGCAGAGCTGTGGTCCGGGCTGAGCGCCTAGCCCTCGCCTTCGCGCTGGCCACGTGGGGACCTGGCGTGGCCAGCGCCGATCCCGCCCTCGTGGTCACGCGGTCGGCGAGTGCCGTGGACTGCCCGGACGCCGCGCAGCTCGCGGCCGAGGTCGCCCGCTTGAACAACACGGCGAGCGGAATGCGCCTGCACGTCGCCTTCGGCCGCGACGATTCCGGTTACCGCGCCGTGGTCGTTGCGTTCGGGGGCGGGGAACGACGGCTGAGCGACGCCGGACCAAGCTGCGAAAATCTGGCGGAAGCCGTGGCACTCGCACTCGCACTCATCCTCGACGCGCGCGAAACGACGCCGGAGCGCTCGCCGGCGGCGCCAGCGGCGACTCAAGTCGTGGTGGTGGGCGCTGAGCCCGGATTCGAACGGCGTTACTTCGAGCCGGCGCCGCGGAGCGGGCATCGCACCGCGTTCGACGTCGCGGCCGGCGTCGGCCTACAAACCGGAGCCTTGTCCCAGGCTGGACTGCTTTTCACGGCCCTCGGGCGGGTGACGCTCGGGGAGTTCTTGAGCCTCGAGGCGGGCGGCATGCTGGCGGACGGGCAGACTGTGAACGTCGATGGTGGCGGCCAGCTCGATCTGAAACTCGTGGCCGGCTTCCTCGGCGTTTGCACGGGCCTCGCCTCGGATCGTAGCCGACTGAGTCTGGCGTTGTGTGCCGAGCCGTACATCGGGCGCCTCCGCGGCACCGGCAGCGGTTTCGACGAGGACCGACCGACGCGCGACCACCTCTGGCTCGCCGGGGGGCTCGCTCTCGACCTCGATGCCGTGATCGCCGGACCGGTGCGCTGGCATCTGCGCGCCGCGGGTCTGGCCGTCAAAAAGCAGCAGTTCGTGGTGATCCGGGACGGGCAGCCGGACCCGATTTTCGAGAGCTCGTCAGCGGCCCTGCTGGCAAGCCTCGGCGTCGGACTGCATTTCGAGTGATGCCGTGGTCTCCCCCGCCCCACTAACCCCCCCAGTAACGCCCGTGCTGGAACAGATCTACCGAGAGCACTTCCACTTCGTGTGGCGCTCCCTGCGGCGCCTCGGAGTGCCGGAAGCGGATCTGGCGGACGCGGTGCACGACGTGTTCCTCGTCGTGCAGAAGAAGATCGACGGATTCGAGGGACGCTCGGCCGTGACGACCTGGCTCTATTCGATCTGCATGCGCCTGGCGAGCGATCTCCGGCGCTCGTCGCGGCGCACCCGCGAGGTGCTCGGCGCCGACGGCGACGGCATCGCGGGTGAGCAAACGACCACGGTGTGCGAGCAGCGCCAGGAGCTCGAGTTGCTCGATGCGCTGCTCGACGAGCTGCCGCTCGATCAGCGCGCGGTGTTCACCTGTTACGAGCTCGACGGCATGAGCGGCGAACAGATCGCCGAGCTCCTGGAGATTCCCCTCGGCACGGTCTGGTCGCGACTGCGCCTGGCGCGCGAGCGCTTTCGGCGCAGCGCGAGCCGGCTGCGCGCGCGCCAGGACTTTCGCCCGCGAGGCTCGGTGGTGACGCCATGAAAGCACCCAAGCGTTGGATCGAAACCCAGAGCGGCTCGACCGCGCTCGAGCGCGCTTTGCTGTCGCCGGGGCTGAACGTCGAGGTGCCGGCCGGCGTCGAAGACCGGATCTGGGCCAGCCTGACCGCGGCGGCGCCGGTGGTCGCGACGGGAGCTCTCGCGGCGCACGCCGCGCAGGGCGCCGCTTCCAAGGTGCCACTCTCCGTGATCGCCAAGGCCTTTGCGATCGGGGCGGCAAGTGGCGCGCTGCTGACGGGCGGTTTGAGCGCACTCGAGCCGGCCCGGATCGCGGTCCACGCCGCGCCCGCCCCGTCGAGCGCGCCGCCCAGCTCCGTCCGTGCGAAACGACCGGCGGGGTCCCCAGTTCCGTCGAGCGCGGCTAGCGTCGTTGTCGAGGCAGTGCCGCCGCCGGCCGAACACTCGCCCGCGGCGCCTGCGCGGGAGCGCACACGAGCGCCCGAACAGGTTCCGCGGTGGTCGGCGGTCGCGTCGGAACCAGTGTCCGTTGCGCCTCCGCCGGTTGCCCCGCCAGGCAGCCGGCTGAAGGAAGAAGCGGCCACGCTGCGGCAGGCGCGCGCCGCATTGCGACGCGGCGACCTTCCCGGCGCATCCGCCGCGCTGGAGGTGGCGCGGTCCCAATTCGGCAATGGCGCGCTCGGCGAGGAGCGCGAAGCGCTGACCATCGAGCTTCTGGTCCGGAGCGGTCAGCATGCGGCGGCCGATGCACGCGCTGCGGCCTTTCTGCGGAGCTTTCCGAACAGCCCGCACGCGGCGCACGTGCGCTCGTTCGCGTCCGAGCCTCAGTAAGGATTCTCGCGGGGCAGCGCCGGAGCCGTGGCCGGACCCGCGCTGGCGGCGGGCGCCGGCTTCTTGGCGGAGCCCTCGATTGAACTCGCGGGGCGCGGCAGCGGGCGTTCGCCCCGATCGTTGTCACGGCGCTCCTCGACGCGCTCGAGCACCTTGAGCTTGTCGAGACTGGTCGTCGGTAGGTCGTCGCTCGCGGTCGGCCGCGGCGCGGGGGCCGGCGGGAAATCGGCAGGACCCGCGGCGGGAATCGTCACCGAGGTGGTCGTGGTCTTGCGCCGGAGCGCGAAGGCGGCGATCGCCAGGGTCACGAGCACGGCGCCGATGATCGCGTAGCGGAGCACGCCCCGCGGCCGCATCCCGGCGCCGGTCGGTGTGCTGTGGCGTGTCGCTGCCGCTCCAGCCAAAGACGGCCCGGAGAGCGAGCTCGGCGAGCCGCTCGGTCGATCGACGCCGCTCGGGGTCGCGCTGGGTCGACTGCTGGGGCCGGCTCCGCTCGGCGTGGCACTCGGCCGGCTGCCGCGCTCGCCGCTCGGCGTGCTCCCGGTTCCCTCCCCGGCAGTCACGGCCCCTTTGATCGAAATGCCGCTGGCCCCGCTGCCACTGAAGCTGCCCGAGACGCCGCTCGGCACGCTCGGCCCGCTGCCGGTGACTCCGGCGAAGGCGGCCTCGGCGCTGATCAGGTGCGCCGCGACGGCACCGCCCTGACCGGCCGCGAGCGCCGCGCGCAGCGCTTCACGACGCTCTTCGATCCGTGGGCCGAGCACGCGCTTGAGCAGCGCTGCGATTCCCGCGCGAGCGACCACGATCCGCCGCGTTTTCAGGTAAGCGTCGAGGTCTTCGCGCAGCTGCTTGGCGCTCTGGTAGCGTTTGCGGACGTCGCGCTGCAGCGCCTTGAGCACGATCGCTTCGAGCTCCGCCGGATACTTGGGATCGAGGCTGGTCGGTCGCGGGATCTCCCCCGAGGTCACGAGCTTGAGCGTCTCGGCGTCGTGCTCGCCGCGGAACAGCCGGCGTCCCGTCGTGAGCTCGAACAACACCGTGCCGAGTGAAAAAATGTCGCTCCGCTGATCGACGGTCTTGGCGCGCGCCTGCTCGGGCGACATGTAGCCGAACTTGCCCTTGAGTTGCCCGGCCACGGTGGCGTCGCTGATCCGGCCCATGGCCTTGGCCACGCCGAAGTCGACCAGGCGCACGGTCCCGTCGGTGCCGATCAGGATGTTGTGGGGCGAGACGTCGCGATGCACGACTCCCAGCGGTTGGCCGTCCGGACCTTTGAGCGCGTGCGCCGCGCTCAAGCCGTTGGCGGCGTCGGCCACGATGCGCACCGCCATCTCGGGCGGAATCGGCCGGCGGCGGCCGGCCTCGGCGATCAAAGTGTGGAGCGAATCGCCCTCCACCCACTCCATCGACAAGTAGACGATGCCGTCGTGGTTTCCGACGTCGTACACCTCGACGACGTTCGGGTGGCGGATGCTCCGGACGAGGCGACCCTCGTCGAGAAACATCTTCACGAACTCTTGATCGGTGGAAAGCTCGGGCAGGATCGCCTTGATGGCGACGAGGCGCTCGTCGTCTGGGTTCTTGGCGTGTTGCTTGGCGACCCACACCGTCGCCATGCCGCCGCGCCCGATGCGCAGCAGCAGCTCGCAGTCGTCCAGGCGGCTGCCCCGCTGCAGATCCTCTGTCATCCGCTGCTTTTGCTCGAGAGAGGGATGAATAGGGGCTTTCCTAGCACCACTTGCTCGCGTCTTTGGCAGGATCCGGCCGCGAACGCACACAATCGCGCCCAGACGGTCGTTCCGGGGCCCTCACCGACCCGCTCACGTTACCGCGGCGATTTGGGGCCGGGGCCCCAAATCACAAACATGAGAGAGCGATTGCGTACTCACCCGCGGATCAGCGCGGTGTGTCATGGCAGTTCCGGCCCAAAACGAGTGATCCGGCCGAGGCCCCTCGAACGTATGGTCAGTCGCTCGAGCCGTGTAAACGTAGGACTCGAGCTTGCGCCTTTGCTAAAGTGTAAGCGTGCGTGGGGTGCAGCTTTTTGCGGCTCTGGTGCTCTGCGTTTTGTTCGCGATGGTGTCGTGCGCGGAGGGCGAAACGACTGACGTCAATGCGCGCCCTGGATCTGGCGATGGAGGCCCTCGCAAGGACTCCGGCGGCGGCGACGGCGCTCGCGACGGCTCCGGCGGCGGCGCCAGCGACGGGTCCGCCGATTCCGAGCCACCCGATCCCGACACCGGCATCGTCGACGCCGGCCCCGATCGCCGGCTCCCGGACGGTGGCTGCGCGCCGACGACCTGCGAGATCGAAGGCAAGAACTGCGGTGAAATGTCGGACGGCTGCGGCGGCGTGCTCGGCTGCGGCTACTGCACCTTGCCGGAGGTCTGCGGCGGCGGCGGCGAACCGAACACTTGCGGCTGCCCGCGTACGACCTGCGAGGAGGAGGGCAAGAACTGCGGTGAAATCGCCGACGATTGCGGCGGCACGCTGAACTGCGGCGCCTGTACGGGAAGCGCGTCGTGCGGTGGCGGCACCACTCCGAACGTCTGCGGCTGCACTCCGATCACCTGCGCCGCCCAGGGCAAGAACTGCGGCTCGATCTCGAACGGCTGCAGCGGCACGCTGAACTGCGGAAATTGCGCCGCGCCGCAGACCTGTGGCGGAGGTGGGCCTGCGAATGTCTGCGGCTGCACGCCGACCACTTGCGCCGCTCAGGGGAAAAACTGCGGCTCGATCTCGAACGGCTGCGGCGGCACCCTGTCCTGCGGCAGCTGCACTCCCCCTCAAAGCTGCGGCGGCGGCGGAACTGCGAACGTGTGCGGCTGCACTCCGACCACCTGCGCCGCCCAGGGCAAAAACTGTGGCTCGATCCAGAACGGCTGCGGCGGGACCCTCAACTGTGGGACGTGCGCGTCGCCCCTGGTCTGCGGCGGCACGACGCCCAACGTCTGCGGAGACAAGCCGTGTACGCCGACCACGTGCGCGGCCCAGGGCAAAAACTGCGGCACCATCTCGGACGGCTGCACCGCCACGCTCAACTGCGGCACCTGCACTGCGCCGCAGACCTGTGGCGGCGGCGGGACACCGAACGTCTGCGGTTGCACGCCGACCACCTGCGCGGCGGAGGGCAAAAACTGCGGCTCGATCCCGAACGATTGCGGTGGCTCGCTCAGCTGCGGGTCATGCTCCTCACCGCAGAGCTGCGGCGGTAGTGGGACGCCCAACGTCTGCGGCTGCACTCCGACCACCTGCGCCGCCGAAGGCAAGAACTGCGGCTCGATCCCGAACGAGTGCGGGGGCACCCTCGCCTGCGGTTCCTGCACTTCCCCGCAGACCTGTGGCGGTGGCGGAACGCCGAACGTGTGTGGCTGCACGCCGACCACCTGCGCGGCCCAGGGCAAAAACTGCGGCTCGATCCCGAACGGGTGCGGCGGCACGCTCAACTGCGGCTCGTGCTCGTCACCGCAGACCTGCGGCGGCGGTGGGACACCCAACGTCTGCGGCTGCACGCCGACCACCTGCGCGGTCCAGGGCAAGAACTGCGGCTCGATTCCGAACGGCTGCGGCGGGACGCTCAACTGCGGCACGTGCACGCCGCCCCTGGTCTGCGGCGGCACGACTCCCAACGAGTGCGGCAACGCGCCTTGTACGCCGACCACCTGCGCCGCTCAGGGCAAGAACTGTGGAAGCATGTCCGACGGCTGCACCGGCACGCTCAACTGCGGCTCATGCACCTCGCCCCAGACCTGCGGAGGCGGAGGCACGGCCAACGTCTGCGGCTGCACGCCGACCACCTGCGCCGCTCAGGGCAAGAACTGCGGGTCGATTTCGGACGGCTGCGGCGGGACGCTCAACTGCGGAACCTGCACCAATCCCAACACCTGCGGAGGCGGAGGCACGGCCAACGTCTGCGGCTGCACGGGCACCCAGTGCTGCACCTCGAGCACCAACACCGACGGCGACTGCATGACCGACTGCATCGAGCAGCAGGATGGCGATTCCTGGACGGATCCCAACGTCTTCAACGGCATGCAGGTTCGGCGCACGAACCAGTGCAGCACGGTGGGAAGCTGCAACGAGAACGACACCCTGAACGAGGTCAATCAGTGCGTTACCCAGCAGGGCGTCGACGAGACCAAGAACCAGTGCGCAGGCTGGGACTGGAGCAATCCGCCCGACGACATCTGCAACTCGGGCTACGGCTTCACGCCCAACTGGAGCGGTTGCGACAGCAGCTGGGCCGCCGACTGGCGCGGCTTCATCAACCTGACGGCCGGCAATCACTGCTTCCGGATCACCGGATCGACCGGTGAGGGTTGCGCGTCGCTGTTCTTCAATACCCAAACCACCGGCATCCAGACCGGCGCCGCCGCGCAATGCTTCAACGTCGCGGCCGGTGTCTATCCAATCCGCTGGCACTACACGATGGACAACGGTTCGTCGTCCTCGATGCACGTGATGTACTGCGCCGGCGGCGGCTCGACGTGCACACCGAACGTGGTGTTGCCCGCACGGATGCTGCGTCCGACGTATCCGTAGGCGCTTTGTAGATGCGGCTGCTCGGGATCCCGCTGTTCGCGCTCGCCGTCGCTTGCGGATCCTCGGAGAACGACGGCGCCGCCGGTGCCACGGGAGGAACGGCCGGCACCGGCGGAGCGTCGGGCAGCGTCGGGTCATCGGGCAGCGGCGGAACCGGCGGCAGCGCGGGGACTGCCGGCAGTGGCGGAAGTGGCGGAAGCGGCGGAAGCGGCGGAGCTGCTGGCAGCGCCGGTGACGCAGGAACGAACGACTGCGGCGGCATTGCGATTCCGATGGGAAGCGGTGGCCCGAGCGGCGGCGCCGTGGGCGAGTGGGCGGACGTCACCCCGGCCGGGATCAATCCCGCTTACTCCGGCGACAACTTCGGTTTGCAGGACGTGCTCGTGGATCCGGCGCGCCCGAGCGACCTCTACACCTTCGTCTGCCATCAGGGCGTCTTCAAATCTACGGACTACGGACAGACCTGGACCAAGATCAACAACGGCACCAACGGCGCCGTGATTGACGGCGGCAAACCGTGGTCCGCCGGCATCGATACCAACCGCTGCCGCGATCCGAACACGCCGCCCACGCTCTACACGCTGAACGGCAACGGCCGGCAGGGCTTTTGGCGCTCGCGCGACGGTGGCGTCAACTGGGAGCGTTTCGACTTTCCCGAGGATTCGGGCGCCGCCTACCCGCAGGACGGCTACAGCATCAGCGTCGATCCGTACGACGGCCGCCACGTGATCGTCGGCTTCCACGAAACCACGGGCTTCGTCGAGTCGAAAGACGGAGGCGAGAGCTGGCGCGTAGTGACGATGGACGCCGGCATGCGGCCCGGCGGATCCTGGTACGGCTTCTTCATCGACACCGGCGACGCCACGAGCACGGCGGGCACCTGGCTGCTCTTCCCCCAGGACAACGGCGGCAACGTCGGTAGCTGGCGCACCGCCGACAGCGGCGCGAGCTGGACCAAGGTGAATGGCAACGAACATCCCCACGGCAACGCCCAGATCTTCCAGTACCAGGGCGTCGTCTACATGGCGGGCACGCAGGGAACCGGCGGCGCGGGAGTTCATCGCAGTACCGACCACGGCGCCACCTGGACCCACGTCGGTAGCGACAAGCCCCAGGCCGTCGTCTACGGCACGGCCAAGAACGTCTATGCGCA
>Ga0111538_10006998_pt1 | contig 15237 bp, 9 predicted proteins | sample SoiMethybrSBSTD1_FD_79669 | JGI IMG/M metagenome (GOLD analysis project Ga0111538, IMG submission 79669) | Bulk soil microbial communities from a Populus tree surrounding site in Tennessee, USA - Soil MetaG P. TD hybrid SBSTD1 (version 2)... | ecosystem: Environmental > Terrestrial > Soil > Tree...
CCCTCGAAGTGTTCACTGGACTGCGGCATCGGCACCACGCCATTGCTACCCACGTCCATAAAGCTACTAAACACGCTGAACCCGAACCCCCACGGGTAGCCAGCCTGCAACGAGTGCTTCAGGTAGTAGAGGTCGTCTTGCTCAGCGTTGGCTCCACGTAACATGCGCACGTACCTGAGCGTCTTATGTGCCGCTGCTGACTGCACGTCGTCCACATCCGGCCTGTCGTTGATGTGCGCCGGATTAAACGGCCACTCACTCTCAGCGCAGATGCCCACCACGGTGAGCGCCGTCATCGCATCCCTGATCATGGCCCCTTCGTCAAACTTGTGCCAGTCGCTGTGCCGGACGAAGCGGGCGAAGTAGTAGGCGAACATCCGGCTGGGCTGCATTTCATCGAGCCCCAGCTTGCGCCGCAGAAAGTGGATCATCGACGAGCAGGCATGGCCCACACAGGAATTGGTGCCGTCCTGGTCGATAATCGGTGGCTGGTAAGGCGTAGTGCTCAGGTCGACCGACCCGACCAGTGTCACCTTTGGTACCTCGTACTTATGATCCTTGAACGAAGGGGTGTCGGGCACCCAGCCAAAACGTCTGTCCATGCTGCTTACCCCTTCATGTCGGTAGTCGTTGCACTGGCGCCTGCTCCTGGCGGCTGGCCTCCGGTCTTCGTAATAGCTTCTGACCCCGCTCGGGTAAAGCCGAACACGCCTGCCGCTGAGGTAGCAATCGCAATCCAGCCAGCGAAATAGGCGAAAGACGATGCGCGACTGAAGTCACCGCTGGACCATGCCCAGAAAGCCACCCCGACTGCCGATAGCACGACCACTGAAATCGGGCCGTACCTGTCGGGAATAAAGCCCCACTTGAACAGTTGCGTCAGTGCCACCACGGCTGCTGACACTGTGATAATCGCTTGAGCATCCATAGATTGAACCTCCTTAAGTTTACTACTGCACGATAACCTGCATGGTCTTCGAGCCACAAGGCGAATCGAATCGCACACTGGTACTGTTGACTTTCACCGCTACCATAAACTGCGAGACATTACTGGCGCCCGTCACTATTCGAGATAACGGGCTGACACCAACCTGTCCGTTGGCGGGTACTGCGGCAATCGTACCACCAATCCCGTTTAATGATACCGACATGACCTGAGACTGCTTCCTTGGAATCGTTATACTCGCTGGCACGTTGAAGGAGCACGGCACGGGGGTCGGTGTCGGACTGGGTGTCGGCGTAGGCGTAGGCGACGGGCTGGGCATTGGTGTCGGCGTCGGCGTGGGCGCAGGTGTGGGTGTGGGTGTGGGTGTGGGTGTCGGGGTTGGCGCAGTCGTTGACGTCACGCTCACGGTTGTTGTGCCACCGTCTGAAACTTCTGCCCCTTGTCCAAGTGGATTGAATATCGTGTTGACCTTCGTAACTACGACTGTGTAGAAGCCGGCTACTAGGCTCATCGAACACTCAGTACTGGCTCCGATAGTGCAGGAGCCGATCATCGGACCCGTGGCTTGCGCAAATGCCCCCACTGCACCTGCGTCACCCCTAACACGCAAGGTACCTCCGGTTGGAGGAGTCGGCGACGGCGTCGGACTCGGACTCGGTGCAATTACTATGACAGTCACGCTTGGAGACGTTGTTACGTTTCCTGTTGCATCAAAGCATTTACCTTGGTGCGTGTAAGTTCCTGGCTGTAAAGTGAACAACCACTGGCCGTTGGCTCCAGTTTGAGCTGGACCAACTTGGAATTGATTCATCCACAATTCAACCTTCTGCATCTGTCCCTCTGGATCGACGCCTGTAACTTTGTAAGTTATCGAGGCGCACGTTCCGTTAGAACACGATCCGGTTGCATCTGTGTTGATCGTTTGTCCGTTAATGGGACTGGTAATCGAACAGGAAGGTGGTTGATTCGGGGATGGAGATGGGCTCGGACTGGGAGTTGGACCACCCATGACGTTCACCGTTACGGCGTTAGACTTGATTCTGCCCGGACAGGCTCCGGTAACATCAGGCATACAGGGTTTCCATGCTTCTAAAGTCGCGGTTCCAACAGTGCCGCCAATCAGCATGTGTGCGTCCCAGTTCACGTAAAACGGTAGCGGCCACACATTGGAACTCGACACGTACTGCAGGCTTGGCGTCGGCTGAAGCAGGTTACCCGCCGAGTCCCAGGCTTTTGTGTTCAGCGGCACGATCTGGCCTGGCGCTATCGTGAATGAACCCTGCGGAATCTCAATACGTGCGACGGCTTCATAGGGATAAGTAGCTGGAAATGAGTGCGAACTAAAATTTATCAGGAGAGTTGAGCCTGCTGTTAATTGCCCCGACCAAATACTGGGTTCAAATAATATACCGCTCATTTGTGGTTCGAGCTTGATCCATTTATTCGCCTCCACAGCATCGAACTTAAACTTTCCATCAAAATCCGCATCGGTTACGCGAACTAAAACTTCATACTTACTTAAAACCAGCCGTGCCCCTGGTCGAGCCACTCCTTGAATATTCGCAAAAGCTGGTGGCGGTGGTGTCGGCTCTAAAAATGGGTAAGTATCAAACTTCAGGTAGAACGCCAGCCCAGTATTGGGATCAAATACCGCAATGACCGACTTGCCTATTGATGGCGAAGTGTCATTATCTGGAAAGCCGGCAAAGACAGTCTGGATAGTTCCGTCGTCAAAACGAATAGTAGCCCAGCAATTGGACCACGCTTGCATAACGCCATGCTTCTCAACCTGCGCGTTAATATCGCCACCCGGTGAAACGCAGGGAGTGACGGTTCGTCGCACCTGACGAGGACGTCGCCTGACTTGCCGACGCTGTCGCGTACCTGACCGTCCTGGAGCAGTTCGCAGTTCAGGAGTCGGTGAGACCACCGGCAGTGGCGTGGAGGCCGGAGTCGGCACCGGTGTCGGTGTCGATTCTACTGGCGGCTGCCCAGATCGCGAACAGGCCGCAAGGGTCAATAAAGAACACGCACTAACAGTAATAAGTATTCGTTGCGGGGTGATCATCACCAGGGGATTAGAGGCTGCCTTGCGACAGCCCCCCGATTACACACGATAAAGGCGCCCTCTCCATCGTCAAGCTTCCTCAAACCGTTCCCTGTCCCTGTCAGCGCGTCTCGCTGTGAACCTAGACCGAATCACGCGAATGACTCATCGAAACAAGAAAAGTCTCAATTTAGCTTTAAGACCGAGACTTAACTTTTATCGTTAAGGCAAAATGCAGACATTTTCGACGGAGCCGGGCAGTTAAAAGTCCCTATGTCCATCAAACATCTACAACTCGACGTACCTTGAAGACACGTCGAATCTCTTTCTTACTCAGATTGGTGCGGGTAAGATTGCGACGTTTTAAATCACCACGCAGTTCTTTCTGCTCCTCGCCCAGTTCCTCATAGCGAAGCTTCCCGGCAAGGCCCATCATAGTCTCCAGTGCCCGAAAATCCTCCGGGGTGGCATAGTCAGCAAGCGCCATCGCAAAATAAATTTCAGAGCTAACTGACACTTGGAGTCGGTGGACCAGGTCGAGGCAATAGTCTCTATGCTTCATATCGCCACGTATTGTCTCACAAAAGTGTTACGACTGGACAGGGTTAAGTTGACGGGCTGGCCGATGCGGACGGGCTCGTACTAGCGGATGGCGATACCGAGTGCGATGGCGAGGGCGTGATGGAAGGTGAAGCCGACGTCGATGACGACGTACTCCCAGACGGGCTCACGGAGGCTGATGGTGAGGCCGACCCCGATGGCGATAGCGACGGGCTCGCACTGCTGCTAGGTGATGCTGAACTTGACGGCGACGCTGACCCTGATGGACTCACACTAGGTGACACCGAGGCTGACGGCGATTGACTGAAGCTAGGCGACGCTGACCCGGACGGTGAGCGTGATGGGCTTGCAGACCCGCTTGGCGACGCAGTAGGTGAACCCGACGCCGACACTGATGGTGACATGCTTGGTGAACCCGCATCCCAGTCGAGTGGTGCGTCAATGACTGCGAACGCCACGCTGGCTTTATCGTCTGTTTCCCACGCGATCTCCAGGTCGTCGCTGCTGAGCACCACGCGTCGCAGGAAACACAGCCAGCGCAGATTGGTGAACGTCGGCACGGCTGCGTCAAGGTAGAGCAGGTCGCCGTCGTCACTGACAACGAGGTCAACGATTCGCCTGCATGTGTAGGTGTTGTCCCAGTAGACGAAAGCTAAGTCGACTCGGTTGGTCGCGCTGGCGTACAGGTTCGAGTACTCGTGCCCCTTGACCATAAGCTGAGTACCCTGCCGACCCAGTGGTTTCAAGTCCTGCTTGAACGTCGGCATCCAGAAGGGCGAATATTGGCCCTGGCGCTCATAGAGCCAGCCCAGATACCTGGCAATGGCTTCGCGTCCGTTGAGTAGCATATTCCACGGCTGCAGGGTGTCGGCACCCCAGCGGTACGTCTTCGTGCTCACCAGCCCCGTAGCTGCGTCCAGCTCAGCCCGATCAGCCGCCCACTCCCACTGCGGCGTCTCCACGTAGTTGTGCCCCTGCCACTCGCGCAGGTCCCAGAGGTCGCGGTCACGATAAGTGAGCGTCGGCGTGTAGGGTGTAATGCGGCGTGGACTAAGTGGCTCATCGGCCTCGTCGAGTGCGTAGATCGTTGAGCTATCGCCGACAGTGTCGGTCACTTGATCCATGTGCGTCTCGGGCTGGATACGCGCAACCCGCGCTGGCTTCACCCAGACGTTCGTGTAATCACGGCTCAGCGCGTCTTCCCACTCGATGCCAGTGTCGGTGACGGCGGTGAGCGTCGAGTACTCATAGGTCTCATCATCCTGGTAGAACAGCACGCGCGCACCGACCTCGAAGTCCCGCAGGGTAGTGTCAAAGGTCGCCGACGTCACACCAGTGAGCAGGTTAGCCACTTGCACCTTGTCCGGCTCAAACTGCGTGATCGAAGTGCGCCCGCCAAACGCCCGTGCTTCGTAGCGACGTCTAAGCTCCTCGTTATAAAGCAGGTGCTGGTACTCGATAGTACGCCGTGGAGCGATGCGCTGGCGGGCCAGCTCAGTCGCACCATCCGTGGGCTTATACACCGATGACTTCCAACTCAGCCGTTCGATAACCCGCTGCTCCCAGTTGTGCCTGAACGGGTAGGCGATGGGGTCAGGTGCTGTCGACCCACGAATCACCGCCGTGGTGACGATATTGCACTCACCATGCGCCACAAGGTCGTTGAATGCTGCCTCGTACGATGCCAGAATCTCAGCCGCGCTCAGCGCTCGTGTGTGGTACTCGGCTTCGTCAAACCGCGCGTTGAGGTAGAACGACCCGCCTGGGTGGATATAGAAGGGGCTGGCAGTAAAGCGAGTGTCGAGGCCGGACGTCACCGTGGTAATTCCACGCAGTACGGCGTTGACGTACAGTGCCAGCGCATCGCCTGACCTGACTACGACAACGTAGAACGACTCACCAAGGTGGTCGGTAATAACCATCGTGGGATCGAACACCGTGAACAGGGTACCCGCCGAGTCAAAGCAAAAGCCGCCGATACGCGTGCCGCCGCTGAACGTGAGCATCACCCCAGCCGTATCCTGCTTCGAGCACATGCCAAAGGTGCCCGCGAAGGGAATGTTATCCATCGGCCTGAGCCAGCAGCCGACAGTGACGTCCTTCGGCGCAGGAGTCATCAGCGCATCCGAGTCACGACTAATGTTCGAGCGCCCGTTAAGCGCAAACCCGTAGATTGACGCGTTGGCCCAGCCCCAGTACTCACGACTAGCTGGGTCAGTCTCAATCGGTGACGGATGCCCCCACGCTGGCTGGAACATGCTGTTGTCGGTGAAGGTCAACTCTGCATCCAGCCCGTTGCCGCTCAGGTCAGGCACAGGCTCGCCGTCCGTCCCGCCACCAGCAACGTCGAGCCGGTAGTAGAGCACTGGTGACTGTGCGATCTTGACTGACTCGTAGCTCACGCTGTGTAGCTCCAGTCATCCAGTCTTGCACCAGTGGCCGCTTCGATGTAGATGCCGTGCTTCGTTGCTGTCTGAGCCACGGAGCTTGTAACGGAGTCCGACACCAAGGTTGAACCACCACGAATCACCCGAACGGCAATGGACGTACCTGAAAGCGTGACCTCGATCTGGTCGTTAATGGCCGCCACCCAGCTCACGTTGTTGTCAATGCGACCATCTGATCCAGCGTTCACCGCACGGATCTCCAGCTTGTCCGACGCCCAGCGGTAGTAGGCGTAAAGGAAGTTACTATTATCCTGATACCTGAAACAGATACCGTACTGACCATTGGGTATAGCTTTAATCGTCACCAGAATCACGCCATCAGCTGAGCCGCATTCGAGAGTGGCAAGGCCAATGTTCGTCGTGACGGCCTCGTATGCTTCGTTTGAGCTAATCCCAAAAGTACCAGCCGACTGACCAATGTAGGTCTGCACCACCCACGCACTACCCGCGTCGGAAGGTGTACCTAACGTAGTGCTGCTATCAGCCCGATTAAAGTCATCAAACCTGCCCGACGTACTAGGTGATGCTGACGAACTGGGTGACTGCGAATGGCTAGGCGACACTGAAGCGCTTGGTGACGTGGACGCCGACGGGCTTACTGATCCGCTCGGACTAACCGAAGGTGAAGCACTTGGGCTTAAGCTGGGGCTCAGACTTGGGCTCGCCGATGAACTAGGCGACACGCTCGAACTGGTTGATGGCGACGTCGAAGCCGACGGCGACTGTGACGCGCTCGGCGACTGGCTGAAGCTGGCTGCTGAGATCGACGCACACACCTTGGTGCCGTTGGTGGTCCCCGTCAGCGAGTACGTCTGCACGCAGAACTCATACGCGCCAGCCGTCAGCGCGGGCCATGTGAACTCGGCCTTGTTGTTGCTGTCGGGGCTCAGCACCAGCGGGCTCAATGTTTGCACTCCAGCAGGCTCCGTCACGTACACCCGCGCATACTGGCCACCCTCGTACACCCCGAACTCGATGGCCCCATGAATCGTGGACTGTAGATCACCGCCCAGTCCGGCCAGTAGGGTGAACTCCAACCCGTCAGGCGGGAGCAGCGCGGTGTCGAACGCGGCTGACGGCGGTGCCGTGTCCCAGATGTCGGCGGGGTTGGTAGAGTCGGTGCCAGTCGGCGTACCGAACACGCTCAAACCAATCGAGTACTGGTCTTCGGTCGACGCCAGCCTGAACTGGTGCAGACCCTCAAAGCTGACGCTTGGTGTGCGCGCATGGACACGAAACACCTTGCGCACCAGCGGGTCACGCCACTGGAACTGGAACACTTCGCCCGGCCATAAGTCACGGGCCGCCTCGCCCGCGTCTACAACCAGCGGCGGTAGGGGCTGAGCCGCAGCCCGACCTTCGCGTGTCACCAGCTTCTGCGCCAGCGTGGCACTGGTGACGCCGGGGAACTGGATCGTCTTCGTAGCTGAGCGCTGCTGCAGCGTGCGATTGGCCGGATCCTCATAGATGGCTGGCCGCGGCTGGTAGTTGTTCGTTGAGTCCTCGAAGTTCAGTATCGTGCGATTGAACGTGTCGGCGTTGTCACCAGGCGTGTACTCCTCAACGGTCACCACGTTCGACTCATCCAGCACGACTAACGTGGGCAGCGAGTAGTCTTTGCGCACCAGTTTGATCTTCAGGCCGTCAACAGGGTGCTCGTAGACTTCGGCGTCGACTGAGCCCTTCAGTTGATCGAACACCTCGCCCACGTTCCCACCGGTGTTTATCTCACCCGAGAACCCGAGCCCTTCGTCGTAGCAAGTCTGTGCCGCAGCCAGCCAGCTGGGTCGATGGATGAGCGATGTTGGGTACTGTGCGCCGTAGTCAGCATTCGTGGCCCACTCGTACATGGCGTGGATGCGATTAAACGACTGGTCAGCCAGTTGCGCATTCCCGCTCAGTAGCACGTCAGGCCAGGCCATTAGCTCGACTGCCCACTCGTGCAGGATGAGTTGGCCGGCACTGAAGTAGCCCGACTCTGTGGCCCCGCTTCGCCCACGAATGACCAGCGCGGCCACCCCGTGCAGTGCTGGAATGTTGCCCTCAATCGACTGAATGTACGTGTTGCGGCCCTGCGTGTAGGTACCGGCGATGACATCAGCCACGCCGTAGATGCCGCCCAGTCCGGGTGGCTGATCCCCGCCGAATAGTTGCGGGTCGTCGAGCAAGATCGAACCGCCAGCGTTGTCGACCACCGGACTCACCGCACATGGCAAATCGTCCACGTACACCTGATGTACACGATTAATCGGCCCCCAGGTAAGCGCAAACCCCTGCCCAACATAGTAGCGGTAGCTAACGGTGATGATGTCCAGCAGGCCGGCCAGTGTTGATGCCCACAGGTAGTCAGTCCACTTACTGTCACGTTCAACCGCGCGCGCCGAGAAATCGCCCAGCCAGACGCGTTGCGGCTTGGTCTTCCAACGTCCGCGAATATAAGGGATAGGCCGAGTCTCGTCACCCTTGTTGGCCTCCTTCAACTCCTCGAAGGTGAACTTGTGCGGACGCGGACGGGTAATCTCACCGAGCCACATCTGTCCCGCAATGAGTGCTGCTGCTATAGCCATTCAGTTTGTTCGACTACTAAGTGCTTATCTATAACAAGCACAGTAATTCCCTTGACCGCTAACACGACCATTAACGAATGCCGTACTTCTGATAGTCGCGGTTCGGGGTCAGTTTCCAGCCACCCCACGCCTCGCCTGAGTTGGTTGCCGCACCAAAAATTACCGTACACGTCTCCAGCGTCAGGTCGTCGCCAGCGAACACTTCCACGGTATCGCCAATCTGCAAGGACGTGGATGGAAACGCTCGGCTTAGCGTAAGCACCTTGTTCAAGCCGCTGGTCAGCGCCTTGTCGACGGTGCGCATGTCGCCATCGCTAATCCTGATCATCCCGGCCTTGTAGTAGGTGTCTGACTGGGCCAGTCCGCTCACTTCCACCGTCGGCTCACTGACATCATCACTGACATCAATCACCGTGACCGACTCCTTGAAGTCCTCGATGTTCACGGGACAGCGGCCATCGCCAAGATGGAAGCGGCACAACGGATTCAGCGACTCCACCATCGTCTCCCGTGTCGAGTGGATTTCCCAGGTAGTGCGACAGGTTAGTTCAGCCAGTCGAAAGCCATCGCGCCACGCCACGCGCACCACCTGCCCGTGCCAGTAGGGAGCGACTTCAGTCACGGTCAACCCACTCAGTGCACGCACCTCCCAGATAGTAAGCAGAGTGCTGTAGGGTGGTGGATGGCTGATATAGTTCAAGGCGACGTCCAGTGAGTCACGCATTCGCACCTGTACGCGAGCCTGTGACGGGTCAGAGCTAAAGGTCGGCGCTGTGTGCGACGTGTCTGATGCTGCATACGTGTCACCTTGCCACGTCAGCGGGTGTGTCACGTTGCAGTACGGGAACACCTGCCCGCTCGATGCTTCAAAGCGGTAGAGATAGAATTCGTCGCTCATGCGGTTACGATTAGTGTGCCGGCCGGAAACTTCACGCGCTTGCCAACGACAATAGAACGCGCCGGCACCACGTTGCCGAACAGGTACGTCGCCGCAAACGCCCCGCTTGCCGTGTCGACAATGTCGAAGGCCACTATGTCATCACCCAGCGACGTGGCCGCGGCTGTCTGTAACGCCGCCACATTGGTTGAGCGCGAGGTGAGCAGCGGGTCAGTGAACAGTGTCAGTCCGCGCACCAGCGGGATGCGCGCATAGGAGCCAAAGCCAGCTTCGGTGCCGCTGGTCGTCTTCGTCGACGGCGTTGTCAACAGGCGCAGGTACACGGTGGCACCCAGCGTCGGCGTGATACCGCGCAAGTAGAAGTTGAGTATCTGTGCGGCACCAACCGCGCTCGCGCCACCTGCCATTATCGCACTCCAATCCGCCGACCAACTTCGTCGCGCTCTGTGCTGATCACGTTCAGAATATCCCGCGCCCCTTCGGCTGAGCGCAGGTGGCCGCCCACTAGCTGACCTCGGTCAATCAGGTTGATATTGCGCAGGTTGATGGACGGCGAGGCCAGTTGCATGTCGGCTGATGGCGATGGCGCACTGAACCCGCGCACTGAGCTGAGCGAGCGCAGCAGCCCCGCCTCCACCTGGCTGGCACTGACCATACCACCAGCCTCGAACTGCGGAATGCGCCCCCAGAGGCCACGCGTCTTAGCCAGGTACTCGCGCAGGATAGCCATCTGCCTGACCGCATGTTTCGGGTCGGTGGTAAGCACGGCCTCCGGGTGCCCGCCCTCGACGATGTGGATGGCTCCACCTGGCACTGCGGGAAACAACCCCGTGGCTGCCGCTCCGGCAAACGCTCCGCCAACACTACCAACTGCTTGTGCTCCAGCCGCTGCTGCGACCGTAGCCGCAAACGCCGCCCCTGCTGCTGCGACTGATGCAGCGAACGCCGCCGCCGCAGTAGTAATCGACGCTGCTGATACGGCCCCACCTGTGGTCAGGGCTGCTCCAGCCGTCGTTCCGCCAGCCGTTAACGCTGCCCCAGCCGCTGCCGCACTGGCCTGCAACGCGCCCCCGCCTGCACCGGCTACTGCTCCACCCAGTCCACCGACTGAGCCTACACCAACTTCTACGCCACCCAGCAACGGCCCAAGGAACTTGTCAAACAGTCGGTTAGCGATGGCCTCGTTGACCCGGCTGAGCACCGAGTCGATCATGCCATTGAGCGCATCCTTGGCAGCGTCAGCCCCGTGGCGCAGGCTGTTGAGGAAGTTGCCAAACGAGTCGCGTAGTGCGTCGATGGAGATGGAACGGATCTCAGTGTTCAGGTCGGCGACTTCAGTAGTCGCGTTGCGCACCTCGGCGGTGGTCGTGCGCGCGTCAGCCGCTTGCTTCTGCAACCCAATATCACCCGATGCTGCGGCAATCTGCTGCAGTACTGCCAGTTGCTTCTCCAGCGCTTCAACGTACTCACCGTTAGCCGCGCGAATGGCAATGCGCCCTTGCAGTTCGCTGATGTCACGGTGCGCGACAGCCCGCTCGACTTCCTGAATCTTCTGAATGCGCGCATCGTTCAGCTTATCGAACTCTTTCTGCGCTAACCTGAACCGCTCGGTGAAGTCCAGCTCGCCCAGCCCCAGTGCTTCGACCTTCAACTCGCTAATCGCGTCAGCCAGCGCCCTGGGTATGGCTAATCCAGCCGCCTTCATTCCTGCAGCCAGCGCTTCCAGCTTGGCCCGCTGCTGGTCGATAGCGTCACGTACCAGCGCCTCGCCTTCGAGTCGCCGGCGTATCGCTTCTTCCTCGGCCAGTCCACGGAACCTGACCAGAAAGTCCAGTCGCTGCTCAAGCTCAGTCTGCCGCTGCTTGGCATCGGTGACGGCCTGCTCACTACCTCGTAGTGTGGCCAGCGCATCGCTGGTGCGAATAATGTTACGAGTCAGTTCAACCTGTCGCTGGTTCTGCTCTTGCTTGAGCCGGATGATCGCCTTTTCTTCAGCGGTCAGATCCAGTCGCTTGAGTTGCTCGCCTAGAAACTTCTGCTCAACACCCAGCTCCTGCAGCGACTCCCTGAACCGCTCGACCGTCTCAGCCCTGAACGCGCTCTCAATACGCCCTTGCAGGTTGGCGTAGTCAATCTCCAACTGGCGAATGTCACGTTCCTGCTGTAGCGCAGTCTCAGCTTGCGTTTGCTTCAGCCGAGCAAGGATGTCATCGCGCTTGGTCTCCAGCTGCGCGACCTTGGTCTCAGCCTTGGTCTGCCGTTCCAGCGCTGCAGCAACCTGTGCTGCCCGCTTGGTGCGCTCAGCCGCCGTGGCGCCACCGAGCTTCAGTATCGCGTCTTGAGTGTTGCGAGCATTAACGATCTCCTGAAGCTGGACTTTGATCTCCTCGTTCAGATTGTCGACAGTGAGCGCAGCCCGCTTGGTCAGGTATTGCTGGTAGGAGATCAACTGCTGTTTGAACGCAGTCTCGTTGTCGTTCAGTAACTGCTCGTTCTTCTGCTCATTGATCGCTAACTGCTTCTCAGCGTCAGCCTTGGCCACGTCTTCCAACTGCTTGGCCAGTGCTGCCTGAGCGTTACGCAGGGCCGAGTCTCGCCGTCCACCCGTTGCACCCAGTGCCTGATCAATCACCTCAGCAATCGACTTACCTTGCACCTGCGCTTCACGCTCAATCGCTGCCTTTAACTCTGGCTGGGCCGCGATGAACGCGCGCATGAACTTCAGCGCACCCTGGAAATCCTTGGCTGCCTCACGGGCCGTATCGCCCGCCGCAGAGATCAGCGCCCGCCGCTTCTTCTGTAGCTCATCAGCAGCAGCACCAGCTGCTAACGTCTCCTTTGTCTGCTGGGTCAGCGCCTTCTGGAACTCGTCGGTTGTCGCCGTCGCCTTCTCAGTAACCTGAATGTAGCGCTCAAGAATAGCGACTGTCTGATCGATGTTGCCGTTAAATAACCCAAGTGCTTGAGCAGTTGCTAGAAACTGACGAATCTGGTCACTCGTGGTCACTCCAACGGCGCGCAGTCGATCACCTAGTTCCTTCGTCTTATTATTAAGCCCGTCCGGCCCGCTCAGTGTCTCTTGCAAATCGTTGTACTGCTTGACTAGCCCGAGGTTCTGAATACGCAGATCTTCAGCCGATTGGCCCACGCCCTGTTGTGCTCTGGCTTGCTCAGCGCTCGTGCGCGCTACCTGTTTGCTGGCATCACCGACATTCTCAATGCTGGTGATTAGTTGACGATTGCGCTCAATTTGATCAGAGATGGCCGCCGACTGAGTCTCAGCAATCTGCTTACGTGCAGCGGCATCAGCCAGTCCGGCGACCACCGCGGCAATCTGTTGCTCACGTTCCTGCAGCCGCGCCTGAATCAGTTTCTCAATCTCTGCGCGCAGGGCCGCCAGCCGCTTTTCCTCGTCGTTAATACCGAGCACGCGAGCTTGAGCCTCAGTGTTGAGTGCGTTGTAAATCTCCCGCAGCTTGTCCTGTTCATCGGCGGTACGCTGAACGCCATCCTTCAGCCCGTCAAGAAACTTGGCCTGTTCCTTTAGTGCATCAACCTGTTCCTTGCTGGCGTCCAGTTGCTCCTGCGTCACCTCCACGGCACTTGACTGGGCCGCCTGCCACGCAATGTAAGCGACGACAATGGCCCCGAGGATGCCAGCCAGCCCTGCGATAGCGACGCCCGTGGCCGCCGACGCAGCCGCCAGCGTGCCTTCAGCTTCAGCGGCGGCCAGTGTGCCAGCCGTGAACAGGCGTAGATTGCGGATGGTTGGCAACAGACCTAGCGCGTTAAGTTGAGCCAGACCAACGATAATGCGCCCGATGCCCGTGGTCAGTTGGCCCACAACGAATACGACCGGTCCAATAGCTGCGAACAGCGCAGTGACGATGACCAACGTGGTGCGCAGCGGTGCAGGCAGGCTGCGGAACCCTTCAGCGATGGAGGTGATTAATGGACCAAGGATGTCAACGAGCTGGGTGAGGGTCGGCAGGAGTGCTTCACCGATGGCCGCTGCCGCCCTGAACACCGTGTCACGGAAGTTCTCAAACGCGTTCTTCGCACCAGCCGCAGCCCGAGGTAGCTTCTCCAACTGTGTCACCAGAATGTCGAGGAACTCTTTGCTGCTCGATGTGAGATCGGCGATGTCGTCAGCATTGACGGTGCCAAATGCTTCCTTCAACGCCCGACCCACAGCAGGTGCCGCTTCGATGATCGGCCTGAGATCCTGACTGAGCACCTTGCCCTTTGCTGCCAGTTGGCCCAACTGCACGGTGATGCGCTGTAGCTCCTCGCGACCGCCACCAGTCAGGGCGACGGCGTTAGCAAACTCTTTCAGGCTGCGCTCAGCCTCCTTGGCGCTGAAACCCACAGCCTGCAGCCGGATGGAGCCCTGAATCGCTTCCTCGAACCCGATGCCTGGGAGCTTGGCCAACTCGGTTAGCCGGGCCAGTTGACGGCTGGCTTCCGTGCTGGATCCAACGATGGCTGTCAACCCGCGCTTCAACGAGTCCATCTGCACCGCTGCGCCTACGCTGGCCGTGCCGAGCGCAACGATGGGCGCAGTCAGAGTGACCGACAGCGTGGCGCCCAGCGATGTCAGACCTTGCCCAACCGAGCGCAGTGAGTTACCCAGCCCGATGATGGCCTGATTCGCCTTCTTCGTGCCGTCCTCGATGGCACGGAACGCCCGCACATGCGCATCAGCCTGAGCCCCGCTGGCTCGCGATAGACGCTCCTGTGCTGCGGCCAGTCGCTGCTGACCTAGAGCGAGTCGAGCCGTGGTTTGATCAGCCCGCTCCTGCTTGTTGGCAAGGTTCTGTGACTGGATGGCGAGGCGCTGTTGCTGGAGTTCAAGCCGACGGGCCGCAGCGGTAGCACGATCTAGCTGCGTGGTCGTAGTCGTCCCGCCAACCTTGATCGTGGTGATACGCTTAAGCTGGGCTTCAACCTGGCCCAGCCCGCGCAGGGTCTTGTCCAACCCCTTGAGCAGGGTCTCGACTTGAATGATTAGTCTGGTGGTGTCTTCAGCCATAGCAGGACGCTATGGCATTCGGGCTATCGCACTGATGCTCGGCTAGCGAGTCGGAGTATAACAGGTTTGTCAGCCATTTGCTTCAGGATTATTGCAAGGCTGACCGTGTTCATTCGCTTACAGTTTTGATGGTGACACTTGACTTGCACGACACCGTAGAAGTCCTTGCTTACCTTGCACAGAAGCTTGGCGCAGTGCTGGCAGCGCACGTCGATGAGCATGCTAGTGACCAGCCAACTTCTTCGACTTGGCAATGATGTGCGCTGGTATCTGCGACCACATACCCTGACGCTCTTGCTGTAGCTTAGCCTGCTGCTCAGCCGACATCTCGTTGAACTTCACGTGACGCTGGCTATCGAGTTTCAACTGTTCTTCGTAGGTCATAATTCGTCTCCCTGTGCGTCGCTGTTGGACCACGCGCTCCTGCTGCTTCAGGTGGTTCATGTAGCGGGTGTAAGACTTCTCCTCGGCTCCGGCTACGCGGGTGGCAATGATTGTCTCTTTGAACCGCCGTCGATTGCGCTGACCAATCTCAGCCAGGAACTTGTTCACGTGCGTCATCGTGTACTCGTCACGAATAACGGGCCACGAATGACCACCGGCAATCAACTCGTCGATTGCTCCCCACCAAGCGTCGGGATTCGATCCATCAACCCGCCGAACAAACCCCGAAGCTTCTCGATGTACTGCGGAGTAAAAAAATCGAGGTTCTTTTCAACCACCTTGGCGAAGATTGCCA
>Ga0111538_10007002_pt1 | contig 15231 bp, 13 predicted proteins | sample SoiMethybrSBSTD1_FD_79669 | JGI IMG/M metagenome (GOLD analysis project Ga0111538, IMG submission 79669) | Bulk soil microbial communities from a Populus tree surrounding site in Tennessee, USA - Soil MetaG P. TD hybrid SBSTD1 (version 2)... | ecosystem: Environmental > Terrestrial > Soil >...
CAGACGGCTGATGCGATCGATCGGCCGGCGCGACGTCGGCGGCGGTTTCCGGCGCACTGCCACGCGCCGCCGCGGAGCTACGTGTCGCGGACGTCCTCCGGGCGACGCGACTACGCGCACCGCACGCTCTACTCGGTGAGTCGCCTGCCACGTCGCTAGCGTTAGCGTCCTGGATCTGTGCGCAGTTCCGGCTCCATCAAGCGGCGGTCTCGAGCCGATAGTAGTAAGCTCGCCAACCGCCGCGCCTGGCGCGCGCGGCTAACTGGCGACTGACACATGGGTCTGTCGCCGGGACTGCTCACTCGCAACCGGCGCTAGGTACGTGGGTCGAGTGGGCTCGGCCTGGGGTTGACGAGAGCTGCGTCTGCCCTGAAAAGGCCAGACGAACTCACGCTCGTCTATTCATATCGTCAGCCTGTGTGCACGATTCGCGTCACGAAAGCGCACGTGGCTCGCTGCGCGTCACAGCTCGCGTCGCATCCCTGTCCAACTCACGCGCATGATGTTGCACAGCGGCAAGAAAGACAGCACCGCCGGTGCACGCTACACGCATTTTCAATTCCGCGTGGTGCCCGCCTGCAGAGGAACTCGTCTGCGTAGTCCCTGCCGGCGGGCCTCCGTCGGTCCGGTTAAAGCCGGACGCTACATCGTTGTGAAAGCACGCTAGCCGCAATGCCTTTCGGAAATTCAGCATGCGCAACACGGATCGGGGCGTTCCGCGTAGAAAACCCTCGGAGCAGGCCGCGCGCGCGGCAGACGGGAACGCGTCGCGGAGGCGCCGAAATCCCCGTGGGGTGACGTAGTGGGGCCCCACGGGAATCACCGACAAGCCGCCGGAGCGATGCTTTCCCGGCCTGCGGAGCGGGTTTTCGGAGCGGAATGTCCCGATCCGTCTGCTGGAATTTCCGAAAGGCATTGACGCTAGCCGCCACTGGCTTCGGTGACGCCCGGAGCCACAAGCCGCTCGCCAGCGCTTCGCCTCCGCGCCTGCTCCGCCTGTTCCCGCAGCAACTCTTGGATCGATTCGATCAGCACCCGCTGCGATCCGCACCGCGCGCGCACCGTGCGCAGCCGGCCGTCGCGGATGCGGTAATACAACGTTCGCCGCGAGACGCCCAGGAGCTCCGCGGCCTGTTCGAGCAGTAAAGACTGGATCATTCCGCGCGGAATTTCACGAACGATGCCTTCGCGCCGGCGTGCGATTCGTGCGCGCGTCTGCACGCTGCTGCGCGCGAAGGCGCGCGGCGCCGGCGGGAAGCGGCCACCCGCCGGGTAGCGCGTTCCCGGAGCGCCGGACGCGGGAGGGCGGCCTTCCGGGCGGTAGATACTCCGGCGTCGACGGCGGGCGCCGGCCGATCGAGGCGTGGCGTCTCAGAACCGTGTGCAGGACGGTGTCGCAGACGGTCTGCGACACGGTGTGCGGCACCGTCTGCGGCACGGTGCCGGGCACGGTGTGCGGCACGGTGCCGGGCACGGTATGCGGCACTGTCTGCTGTGCGGCACGGTCTGCGGCACGGCGGGCTTCCGGGTGGCGGCAGGCCTCTGCCCCTGATCCAGCGCGAGCAATTGGCCGGACGTGATGCGACCTTCTGCCTCCGGGGATGCCCTCGACGCCTTTGCGAATACAATCCGCCGCATGAACGGCCTGATGATGGATTACCCGCTGACGCTGTCGACCATCTTCCGCCGCGCCGAATCCATCTACCCGCGCCACGAAGTCGCCTGGCGCCTCGCCGACAAATCCATCCGCCGCTACACCTACGGCGAGTTCGCCCGCCGCGCGCGCCGCCTCTCCCGCGCGCTCGTCGACCTCGGCGTCAAGGCGAGCGACCGCGTCGCCACTCTCGCCTGGAACCATGGACCGCACCTCGAAGCCTACTTCGGCATCCCGCTGATGGGCGGCGTGATGCACACGCTCAACCTGCGGCTGCATCCCGAGGAGCTCGCCTACATCGTCAACCACGCCGCCGACCGCGCGATCATCGTCGACGAGAGCCTGCTGCCGCTGTGGGAACAGGTGCGGCCGCGGGTCACCGTGCCGATCACGATCGTCGCCGGCGCCAGCGGGCCGGTGCCCGACGGCTACCTCGAATACGAGGCGCTGATCGCGCAGGCGCCGCCGGCGGAGAACCTCCCCGATCCCGACGAAAACGCCGCCGCGGCGATGTGCTACACCACCGGCACGACCGGCAACCCGAAAGGGGTGCTCTACTCACACCGCTCGCTGGTGCTGCACACGCTCGGCCTGTCGCTCGACCACTGCATGGGGATCCGCGAGCACGACGTTGTCCTGCCGGTGGTGCCGATGTTTCACGCCAACGCCTGGGGCATGCCGTTCTCGGCGGTGATGGTCGGCGCGAAGTTCGTGATGCCTGGGCCGCACCTCGATCCCGCCAGCCTCGTCGACCTGTTCCACACCGAGCGGGTCACGGTGACCGGCGGCGTGCCGACGATCTGGATGGGCGTGCTGCAATACCTCGATGCCAACCCGGGCAAGTTCGACCTCTCCTCGATTCGCGCGATGTACGTCGGCGGCTCCGCGGTGCCGCAGGCGCTGATCGAGGCGTTCGAGACGCGCTACGGCCTGCCGATCTACCAGGCGTGGGGAATGACGGAGATGGCGCCGCTGGGAACCGTCGCCCACTGCCCGCCCTCGATGGACGATGCGCCGGACGCGGTCAGGTTCGCGTATCGCGCGACGCAGGGGCGCCCCGCGCCGTTTGTCGAGATCCGCGCGCGCAATGAGGACGGCCTGGTCCCCTGGGACGGCACGACGATGGGCGAGCTCGAAGTGCGAGGGCCGTGGATCGCGCGCGCCTACTACAACCGGCCCGATTCCGCCGATCGCTTCACCGACGACGGCTGGTTCAAGACCGGCGACATCGTCACCATCGATCACGACGCGACAATCCAGGTGCAGGATCGAACCAAGGACTTGATCAAGTCGGGGGGCGAGTGGATCAGCTCGGTGGCGCTGGAGTGCGCGCTGATGGGCCATCCGTCGGTCGCGGAGGCGGCGGTGATTCCGGTCGCGAGCGAGAGGTGGAGTGAACGGCCGCTGGCGGCCGTCGTCTTGAAACCCGGCGCAAAGGCTTCACCGGCGGAGCTGAAAGCGTTTCTTGCGCCGAGTTTCTCGAAATTCTGGCTGCCGGACGCCTTCGAGTTCATCGACGCCATCCCGCGGACATCGGCGGGCAAGTTCAAGAAAAGCGAGCTTCGCGAGCGCTTCAAGGACTATCGGGCCACAGAGTGACGCCACCCTGAGCAGCGGCCGGCGAAACATAAGGACCACGCGGCGGCGGTTTCCATGTTATAGTTTTGAGTCATCAAAATCAGCGCGCATGGAATCTGAACTGCCGACTCAACCCGGCTGGCGCCTGCCATCGAGCAGCCGGAGCCTGCCCGAAGTGCATGGCTCCGTGGCGGTCCCCGCGAACGCGGGGTTCTGGCGCAAGCTGTTCGCCTTCGCAGGCCCGGGCTACCTCGTCGCCGTCGGCTACATGGACCCTGGCAATTGGGCGACTGACCTTGCCGGCGGTGCCCGCTACGGCTACGCCCTGCTCAGCGTCATCATGATCTCCAACCTGATGGCGATCCTGCTGCAGGCGCTGGCCGCGCGGCTGGGGATCGCCAGCGGGCGCGACCTGGCGCAAGCGTGCCGCGACAGCTATTCCAAACCGGTAACCATCGTTCTCTGGGTGTTGTGCGAGATCGCGATTGCCGCCTGCGACCTGGCCGAGGTGATCGGCGCGGCGATCGCGCTCAACCTGCTGTTCCACCTGCCGCTGCTGTGGGGCGTCTGCCTGACGGCGCTCGACGTGCTGATCGTGCTGTTCCTGCAGCAGAAGGGCTTCCGCTACGTCGAAGCGCTGGTGGTGGCGTTGATCCTGCTCATCGCCGGATCGTTCGCCGTGGAGCTGTGGCTGGCGCGGCCCGATCTGACGGCGGTCGCGGCCGGCTTCATCCCCCAGGCCGAGATCCTGCGCAACGGCGACATGCTCTACATCGCGATCGGCATCCTGGGCGCGACCGTGATGCCGCACAACCTCTACCTGCACTCGTCGATCGTGCAGACGCGCAAGTACGGCGACACGCCGGCCAGCCGCGGGGAAGCAATCCGCTTCGCCTCGATCGACTCCGCCGTCGCGCTGATGTTCGCCCTCTTCATCAACGGCGCCATCCTGGTGATGGCGGCGGCGGTGTTCCACGGCAGCGGCAACGAGAACGTCGCCGACATCGGCGACGCCTACGCGCTGCTCGCGCCGCTGCTCGGCACGACGATGGCGAGCGTGCTGTTTGCGGTGGCGCTGCTGTGCTCGGGTCAGAACGCGACGCTCACCGGCACCCTGGCGGGCCAGATCGTGATGGAGGGGTTCATCAACCTGCGCATCCGGCCGTGGCTGCGCCGGCTTGTGACGCGCCTCATCGCCATCATCCCGGCGGTGATTGTCGTCTACATCTACGGCGAGCGCGGCGCCGGACCGCTGCTGATCCTCAGCCAGGTGATCCTGAGCCTGCAGCTGCCGTTCGCGGTGTTTCCGCTGGTGATGTTCACCAGCGACCCCGAGAAGATGGGGCGTTTCGTCAACCCGCCGTGGGTGAAGGCGCTGGCCTGGATGGTGGCGATCGTCATCGGCGCGCTGAATGTCTACCTGCTCTATCGCACATTCGTGAGCCTCTGATGTACCGGCGGATCCTGGTCGCGGTCGAGAACTCGCCTGCCGACAATACCATCCTGAACCACGTTTCGGAGCTCGCGCGCCTGACAGGCGCCGAGCTGCTGCTGGTGCACGTCGCCGACGGCTGGGCGGCGCGCAACTTCGACCAATTGAAGCTGCGCGAATCCGAGGAGATGCAGTCGGACCGGCGGTACCTCGACCAGCTGCGCGGCGACCTCAGCGCCCGCGGGCTCAAGGTCGAGACGCGCCTGGCGATGGGCGACCCCGCGACCGAACTGATCAAAGCCACCGAAGAGCAGGGCGTCGATCTGATTGCGATGTCGACCCACGGCCACCGGTTCGTCAAGGACATCCTGCTCGGCGCCACCGCCGATCGCGTCCGCCACCTGGTCAAGGTGCCGGTGCTGCTGCTTCGCGCGCAACCTGTGCCGCCCGCCTGATCGTCCGCCCCGCCTCTGTGTTATAAAGCGCGCATGCCGGGCCGCGTCTATCCGATCCACGCCCACGCCGCCGCCGATCTGCGCTTCATCCGCGACGCCATGGCGCGGGCGACGGCCTTCACCGCGGTGCCGGGCTGGGGCGGCGTCATGATGGGCGCCAGCGCGCTCGCCGCCTCGGCGATCGCCGGCCGGCCCGATGGCTCGCGGCGATGGCTGGCGATCTGGCTCGCCGAAGCCGTCCTCGCCTGCGCCATTGCCACAGTCACCATCGTCATCAAGGCGCGCCGCTCGGGCGCGCCGCTTTCGGCCGGTCCCGCGCTCCGGTTCGCGCTGGCGTTCGCGCCGCCGATGGCGGCGGGCGTGGTGCTCACGGCGGTGTTCGCCAGCACTGGACTCACGTCGCGCCTGCCGGGATGCTGGCTCCTGCTCTACGGCACCGCCGTGGCGACCGGCGGCGCGTTCTCGGTCCGCGTCGTCCCGGTGATGGGGCTGTGCTTCATGGCGCTCGGCGCCGGCGCGTTCGCGGCGCCGCCGTCGTGGGGCCACTGGATGATGGCCGCCGGCTTCGGCGCGCTGCACATCGTGTTCGGCGTGGTCATCGCGAGGAGATATGGCGGCTAAGGGCGCAGCGGCCGGCTACTTCAGGGTGCGGCCGAAGTCAGACGGACGAGCGAAAGCGGAGGCCGACGGCCGGCGGCGCAGCCCGCTCGAGCTCGATCGCCTCATTCACGAACGCCTCAGGCTGGGAATCATCGGCGCGCTGGCGGTCAACGAGCGCCTCACGTTCAACGATCTCAAGCGGCTGCTGCACACCACCGACGGCAATCTCAGCGTCCACGCGCGCAAGCTCGAAGACGCGCAGTACATCGCCTGCGAGAAGACCGACGATGCGAGAGCGCAGACCGAATACCGGCTGACCGGAGCGGGGCGCCGCGCGTTCGAGAAATACCTCAGCCACATGGAAGCGATCATCAAGGCGGTTCGATGAGGTCAGGTGAGCCGGATAGGTCAGGTGGGTTCGTCAGGTTCGAGTGTATGGGTTGATCGGTTAAGGGGGTTCGTCAGGCTGAGGCGGCGCCGGTATGGGTCGTGCAGTTTCGACCCGCATGAGGCTGCGTACCGCTCAGCTTGGCGCTATCTTCGTGGCGGTTTTGGTGGTTGCGGCGACGGCCGATGCCCAACCAAGGAAGAAAAACGCTTCCACGCCGACGCGGGCGCTGCCCTGCGGCGACCTCGTCGGTTTCCAGGTACTCCTCGATCGCCAGGGCTTCTCCAGCGGCGAGATCGACGGCAAGCAGGGGGCGAATTTCTCGCGCGCGCTGGCGGCGTTTCAGTCCGCGCGCAAGCTCGCGGCGGGCGCGCCCGACTGCGCCGCGTGGCAAGCGCTCGGCGGCGGCAGCGAGCCGGCGATCACCACGTACACCATCACCGAGGCCGACCTCAAAGGCCCGTTCGAACCGCGCATCCCGCCTCACCTGGTGGATCAAGCGAAGCTCTCGACGCTCGAGTACCGGTCGCCGGCCGAGCTCATCGCCGAGCGCTTTCATCTGTCGCCGGCGCTGCTCGCGCAGTTGAATCGCGGCGTGCCGATGGCCGCGGGGCGCGAGATCAAAGTGCCCGCGGTCAAGCCGTTCGATCCGGCGACCAAGCCACAACCGGATGCGGCCGCCGGCGATCTGAAGATCGTCGTCTCGAAAGAGGAGTCGTCGCTGCGCGCGACCCGCGCCGACGGGACGCTCGTCTTCTACGCGCCGGTGTCGAGCGGCAGCGTGCACGACCCGCTGCCGCCCGGCAACTACAAGGTCCTCGGCGTCGGCTGGCGTCCACCGTTCCACTACAACCCTGATCTCTTCTGGGACGCGAAGCCGAAAGACGAGAAGGCGAAGATTCCCGCCGGCCCGAACAACCCGGTCGGCGTCGTCTGGATCTCGCTCGACCTCGAACACTACGGCATCCACGGCACGCCGGAGCCGGGACACGTCGGCCATACCGAGTCGCACGGCTGCGTGCGGCTGACCAACTGGGACGCGGCCAGGGTCGCGTCGCTCGTCAAGCCCGGCACTCCGGTGGAGTTCCGATGACGACGCGGCGGGCGGACTGGGAGTGGCGGGTTCGCGCCGGCTGCGCGTTGATGGCGTGCTTCTGCGCCGGCCTGCTCGCCGACGGTCTACTGCGGATGAAGTACGTCCGCGTCGAGCCCGGCGTTCGCGACGTCGCCACCCTTCGCGCGGCGCAGGACGCGCGAATCGGCGCGGCGCCGTCCGCGCGAGCGGCAGCCGCGAGAGCCGCGTCGGATCGGCGCGCAGCAGTCCCGACCGTCGCCGCAACCACCGGGGTCGTCTCGGCCGAGCGCCTCCGCGTGCCGATCGACGGCGTCGAGATCGAATCGTTCAGGGGCGGCTTCGACGAGCGCCGCGGCCAGCGCCAGCACGAGGCTGTCGACATCCTGTCGCCGCGCAACACGCCGGTGCTCGCGGTCGACAACGGCACGATCGCCAAGCTGTTCGACAGCAAGGCAGGCGGCCACACCATCTACCAGTACGATCCGACCGGCCGGCTCGTGTACTACTACGCCCACCTCGAGAAGTACGCCGACGTGCACGAAGGGCAGATCGTCAAGCAGGGCGAAGTCATCGGCTACGTCGGCACGTCAGGCAACGCCCCGCCCAACACGCCGCACCTGCATTTCGCCGTCTTCGAGCTGGATGAATCCGGCCGGTGGTGGAAGGGGAAGCCGCTCGATCCGTACCTGGTGTTCAAGAACAGAGGCTAACGCGCACTACGTAGTGTCCGCCTTCAGGCGGACATCAGTCCGTCCGGCTAAAGCCGGACACTACGTCGTACCGATCGCTACACACTGAGGCGCGACACGTCGTTGACCGCCGCGACGAGATCGCCGAAGTCGTACGGCTTGGCGACGAAGCGCTGGTAGCCGGCGTCGCGGGCGCGGGCGGTGGCGGCGCGATCGGCGAAAGCGCTCACCGCGACGGCCGGCGTGAAGCGGCCGTGGACGTCGCGCGCGCGGATGTGGCGCAGCAGCGCGTAGCCGTCGAGCCCCGGCATCGCGATATCGCACACCAGCACGTCGAAGCGGCGCTCGGCGCAGCGCGCCAGCGCCTCCTCCGCGCCGTCCGCCGCCACGACCGCGGCGCCGGCGCTGGTCAGCGCCAGCTTCGCCAATTCCAGGGCATCAGGGTCGTCGTCCACGACCAGCACCGAGAGCGTGTCGAGCCGCGGAACGGACGGCGGCGCGCCGTCGCCGGCCGCCGACGCCGCCGCCGGCGTCGCCGGCAGCGACAGGAAAAAGGTCGTGCCCTGCCCGGCGCCGCCGCTCTCGACCCGCACCTGGCCGCCGTGGGCCAGGGTGATCTCGCGCACGATCGCCAGGCCGAGGCCGAGCCCGCCATGCTGCCGCGTCATCGAGCCGTCGGCCTGGCGGAAGCGATCGAAGACATAGGGCAGAAACTCGGGCGCGATGCCGATGCCGTTGTCGCGCACCGTCAGCTCGCAGAGCGAGGGAGCGGACGACAGCATCACGTCGACGCGGCCGCCGTGCGGCGTGAACTTCACCGCATTCGACAGCAGGTTCGCGACCACCTGCCGAAGGCGATCGACGTCGCCGTTGACGCGGCACACGCCGCGACTGCGGATGAGGCGGATCTCGATCTGCTTGGCCTGCGCCGCCGGCCTGATCGCGTCGAGCGCCGATTCGACCGCGGCGGCGAAATCGACCGGCGCCAGCGTCAGGTGCAGCTTGCCGCTGATGATCCGCGAGACGTCGAGCAGGTCCTCGATCAGCCGCGTCTGGGCGCGCGCGTTGCGCTCGAGGCTGGCCATCGCCTTCTCGTACATCTCCGGCGTCGGCGGCGCGGCGCGCAGGATCTGGATCCAGCCGAGGATCGCGTTCAGCGGCGTGCGCAGCTCGTGCGACAGCGCGGCGAGGAATTCGTCCTTGAGCCGGTTCGCCTCCTGCTCGCGGCGCAGCAGCGCGCTGCGCTCCGATTCGCGGCGCTGCACCTGGCCGACCATCTCGTTGAACGCGTCGACCAGCGTGCCGACCTCGTCGGCGCCCTCCTTATCCGCGCGCAGCGAGTAGTCGCCGCGCCTGGAGATCTCGCCGGCGGTCGCGGCGAGGTTCGACACCGGCGTGGCGATCACGCCCTGCAGCCGCCGCGCGACGAGGAACGCCGCCAGCGAGGCGAGGAGGATGCCGGCGAACGTGGCCGCGGACTGGATCTTCATCCGCGTCCAGACTTCGTTCAGGTTGCCGACCAGGTAGAAGGTGCCGATGCGCCGCGGCCCGAGCATGATCGCGCGCGCCTCGCGCACCTGGTCGAAGGTGATCTCGTCCAGCTCCGCCGGCGCCTGCGGCGGGCATACCGCCCCATCGTCGGCGCGCCGCGACTGCGCGAAGAGCGCGCCTTCGCGATCGTAGACGCACGCGACATCGATCGAGCGCTTGGCGCGCAGCGCCTGCAGCGTCTCGGTGGCGGCGGCCGCGTCGTTGAACGCCAGCGCCGCGGTCGAATTGTCGGCGACGATCGCTGCCTGGGCGATCAGGTCGCTGCGCACCGAAGCGCGGACGACGAGGTAGGTCGAGGTGAGGAAGACGGCGCTGAGCACCAGCAGCGCGCAGGCGCTGATGGCGATGGTGATGACGGTGAGCTTGCGCCGGATGGGAACGTCGCGAAGGGGCCGCATCACCGTTCCCGCCGGTCGGAGCTGCCGGTCGAGCGGGCGACGCGGAGCAGCTTCGAGCTGATGCGCAGGCCGCGCGCCGCGGCGGCGTCGGCGTTGATGTCGAACCGAACGTGGCCCCCTTCGACCACGAAGTTGACCAGGCCGCCGGCGTCGAGGAAGCGCGCCGACTCGCCGACGGTCAGGACCGGCAGCGTGCCGACGACGCGGAGGACCGCCGGCGCGCGCGCCGCCAGCGTTCGCGGCACGAACAGCACCTGACATCGCGACGGCGGCGCCTCGGGCGCGAGGATCTCGATCTCGATCGGGCGGCCCGCAGCCTGCTCGCCGGCGACCGTGCGCTCGAGCACGCCGGCGAACGGGTTCTCGCCTGTCAAACAGATGCGGAACGGTTCGCCGGCGCGCAGCGATTGGCCTGGCCACTCGACGAACTGCACGAAGTTGAAGAGGAACGCCGCCTTCACCTCGTACTCGAGGCTGCGTTGCGCGCGTAAGGCGGCGGGGCAGGCGGCGACGAACGCGGCGGCCGCGGCGAGCGCGAATCTGCGCCGGCGGCTTAGAAACGCCACGTCACCTGGCCGAACACGCTGCGCGGAAACTCCTCCGGCGGCGTGAGGTTGCTGAACTCCGGGTGGTGGTCGTGCAGCAGGTTGTCGCCGACGATCGACAGCTCGGTGGCTCCACGCCGCCACCCCAGGCGCAGCGTCAGCTCGGAGTAGCGCGCAATCGCCGGATGCGGCAGCGCGCCGACGGAGCGGAACACCGCGTCGGCTTCCAGATCGCGCGGCAGGTTGATCGAGGATCGCACCCACACCTGGTGCGCCGGGTCGTTGAACTCCGAAACGCCCCCGCTGCGGTCGAGGCTCGCCGGCTTCATCCTGAAGTCTTCCGACAAGTAGGTGTAGCCGGCGTGGAGCCTCATAGACGCTGCCGGCTCGAGTTCCGCAGACAACTCGATGCCCGAGGTTCGCGCCTCCATGTTGTTCGCCAGCACGATCGGAAACCCGAGCGGCGGCGTCGGTTCCTGCGTCCGCAGGTCATCGTAGGTGTTGTAGAACGCAGCGAGATCGATCGAGGCGACGCCGACGCGGCGCCGGTAGCCGATCTCGCGCGCCAGCACGGTTTCCGAGACGAAGCCCGGATCGCCGCGCAGGACGACGAACGGCAGCACGCCGGTGAACCGCAGATCGCTGTCGAAGCGTGTCGGCATCCTGACCGCGCGCGAGACCGCGCCCCAGAGCGTGTCGCGGCCACTCGGTGTCCAGCGCGCGCGCAGCGTCGGCTGCACCTCCCAGCCGGTGTAGTCGTTGTGCTCGAACTTCGACCCGAGAATCACGGCGACGCGGTTGGGCACCACGGTGATCTCGTCCTGCGCGAAGAGGTTCAAGAGCGGCGAGGTGCGCGTCTGGGGCTCGAAGAACAGCACCTGGCTCGGCGCCGCATGGCCGTGCATCACCTGGTAGCCGGCGCCGGCCACCAGGTCGTGGCGCGCGCCGGCGCGCGTTCGATACTGGAGGTCGAAATCGAAGGTGTCGCGATGCTCGGCGAACTGGCGCGGCACGCGCCGGTAGGTGCCGTCGTAATAGAGCTGCAGCTGCAGCTGCGATCCCGAGGCGTAGGTATGCGCGACGCGGCCGAGCAGGTTGCCGCCGGCGACGTCGCTGTCCGGCCGGTCGAAGATGCCGATCGCGCCCTTGTAGACGTCGCCCTGCAGCGTCATCGCGGTGCGGCCGGAGGCGCCGTGATCGATCCGGAACCCGGCTTGTCCCGAGCGCAGCGGATCGTGCGCGCTGGCGCCGGTGGCGAACACCTGGCTGCCGCGGTAGCGGTACTTGCCGTAGACGCGCACGCCGCCGTCGCGGCCGAGACGCCACCCGTAGCGCACGCTGGTCTGGCCGAAATTGCTGCCGCCGCCCACCTGCACCATCGTCCCCTCGGTCTGCGACGCGTGCTTGGTGACGATGTTGATCACGCCGTTGACCGCGTTGGCGCCCCACAGCGTCGCCCCCGGACCGCGGATCACCTCGATGCGATCGACGTCCTCGAGCACCAGGTCCTGCACGTCCCAGAAGACGCCCGAGAAGAGCGGCGTGTAGACGCTGCGGCCGTCGATCATGACGACGAGCTTGTTGGCGGTGCTGATGGTGAAGCCGCGGGCGCTGATCGCCCAGGTCCGCCCGTCGAACCGCGCCACCTGCACGCCGGTGAAGAGGCGCAACGCTTCCGGCACCATCGTGATGCCGGCGCGGCGGATGTCGTCGCCGGTAATCACCTCGATCGCCGCCGCGGACGCGCCAATCGGCTCCGCGTGCTTCAGCGTCGAGGTGACATCGATGCTCGAGAGTTCTTCAATAGAAAGGCGCTTGAGCGTCTGGTCGCCCGGGCGGATCGCGGCAGTCTGGTCCTGCGCGCGCGCGGTGGAGGCGCCGACCAGGACCAGGACCAAGACCGACGTCGCGACGCGCATTCCGCCGACCTCCGGTTGCGAACCCAGCGTAGCATCGCGCCCGCTCGATACCGGGCGAGCTAATCGGCTGAGCTTCTCGCCAGCAGGCAGACAGCGGCCCACGGGCGGCTCCCCTGCCGTCCCGGCGATTCCGGAAGCAGCGAGAACATACGGAGTGCGAACGGCAGCCGCTCGAGCTTCCCCGCGGTCTTGAGCAGCGACCGCACCGACACCGGAATCCAGCCGAACGGGGTGAAGAACTCCGGTCCTTCCGGCGGCGCGAAGAGAAACGGCGCGCCCGACTCGATCGCGACCCGCGACATCCGCTCTTTCATCATCGCCAGGAGCCCGGGAGAACAGATGTCGACCGCCCAGTGTGCGATGCCCGGCGGCGCGCCGAGATCCTGCGCCAGCTCGCCGACCTCGTGCGGCATCAGGTAGATGAGCAGGCCCTCGGCCATGACCAATGCGCGCGTCGCCGAGCGGCCGATGCGCGCGAAGAGACCGCGGCGCGCGTCGGCGTTCGACAGATCGAGCCGGACGCGCTCGAGCGCGCAGCGCGGCTGCGCTTCGCGCAGCACCTCTTCCTTGTAGTCGAGGATGTCGGCGAGATCGACCTCCACCCACCGCAGCGAGGATGGCAGCTCCATGCGATACGGCCGCGTGTCGAGGCCGGCCGCCAGGTTGAGGACGAGATCGCACCCCTCCTTCACCTGCCGCGCGACGATGCGATCGAAGAGATAGGTGCGGGCGACGAACGACCAGGCGTTCTCGTCGCCGAACGGCAGCGCCGCCGCGATCCGCTCGCCGCGCTCGCCGGCGAGCGCGCGCGCGAACCGATCGTGGAAGACCGCGTCGGGCCGCTCCGACTCGCGCGCGCGGTACACCGCCATCCAGCGGGCGGTGTCCGAGACGTCGCGGATGAGCGGCTCGTCCACTCCTGCTACTGACGGCCCTGGCTGGTCGGCGCCGCGCTCGAGCCCAGGAACTTCAGCAGCTCGCGGTTGAACACGTCCGGGCGCTCGTAGTGAAGGACGTGCCCGGCGTCTTTTTCGAGCACCAGCTCCGCGCCGCCGGGGATGGCGGCGACAATCCGCTTCGCCGCGGCGGTGAAGTCGGCGCCGTCGATCGTGCCGCCGATCACCATCGCCTTCGACTTGATCGCGGCCCAGTCGTAGACCACCGGGTCCATGTAGACCTGCTGCTGCAGCATGGTGCGAACCCGCGCCATCCGCGGCCACTCGCCGCTGAGCGTCCAGGCGTAGTGCAGCCGCGCCAGCTTCTCGTACTCAGGCTTCCACGCCTGCGGCGTCGGGAAGTAGCGGCGGATGGTGCCGTAGGCCTGCTGGTAGGTGTAGCCGAGCGTCTGCTTGTACGCCTCGTCGAAGCTGCGCGGCGCCCGCTCGCGCCGCGCGTCGGTGACGCCGATCGGCGAATACATCACGACCCGCTCGGTGACGTCGGGATACAACGCCGCGAAGCGGGCGGCGAGCATCCCGCCCATCGAGTGGCCGACAATCGCCGCCTTCGCGATCCCGAGGTGCTCGAGCACGCGCTTCGTGTTCAGCGCCATGTCGTTGAAGTTGTAGGTCGGGCTGAACGGCTTCGACGAGCGGCCAAACCCGATCTGATCGGTGACGATCACGCGGTAGCCGGCGTTGCGGAGCGCCTCGATCGGTCCCGCCCAGTAGAAGCCGGCGAAGTTCATCCCATGCAGCAGCACGACGCTGCGGCCGTTCGCCTGGCCGGCGGGCTTGACGTCCATGTACGCCATCCGCACCTCCTCGCCGTACGAGACGAACGGCAGGTACGACACCGCGTACGGATAGACGACGTCTTCGTTGTTGATGCTGCCCGGCTTGACGTCGGTCGGCGTCGGCACGTCGGGCGGCGCCTGGCCCTGCGCCGCCGCGAAGCCGGCGGGCGCGACGGCGAGAGCGGCGGCGAGGCACAAGATCCTGAGCATGATGGCGCGATCCTCCGCCGCAAAGTATAGGCGAAGCGCGCACGCGTTGATCTAGACTTAGCTCCGCCGTTCGGTCATCTGCGAGTCATGCGAGACAGCCTGAGAGTGCGTTTCGAAATTGCGCGCGGCCCGCGTATCGCAGGCCTTTAGCGGGCAGCCCTGAAGGGCTGCGCTACGAGAGATGTCATCATGAAGAAACACGAGACCCGGCAGTCCGGTGTGAGCCGGCGAGCGTTCCTGAGGCAGGCCGCGAGCGGCGCCGGCGCGACCGCCGCGGCGGCCGTGGGCGCAACCTCGGTGGCAGCTGCGGCTGCGGACACGACGGTGCCGGCGATCCGCATTCCCCCCGAGTTTGCCGCCGCGCGCAGCGCGGCGCTGCCGGCGCTCGACTTCCCGATGACCGGCGCGCAGGTGTTCGCGCGCGTGTGCAAGGAAGAAGGCGTGGCCGCGCTCTTCACCTGCCCCGGCAACTATCCGGTGATCCACGCGATCGCGTCGACCGGCATCCCCGCCTACGGCGGACGCCACGAAGGATCGATGGCGCACGCCGCGGACGCGTTCATCCGCAGCACCGGCGAGATCGCGGTGTGCTCCGGCACCGAAGGCCCGGGCTTCACCGACATGATCTGCGCGATCGCGTGCGCGAACGCGGCGCGGACGCCGCTGCTGGTGCTGGCGAGCAACATGTCGATCTACCAGGAAGACACCGAGGCCGGCATTCAGCTCGGCTATCAGCAGCCGACCACCGAAGGCTTGAAGAAGTACGGCAAGCGGCTGATCAACCCGAAGCGGGTCCACGAGTACGCCGGCTATGCCTTCCGGCAGTTGAAGAGCGGCGTGCCCAAGCCGGTTCATCTCGACTTCCCCGCCGAAGTCGCGTCGGCGAAGTTCAAGGACGCCACCGATCTCGAGTACTTCCACGACAAGAGCCGCTACCGCACCGAGTCGCGCCCGCACCCGTCGCCGGCGGACATCACCAGCGCGGTGGCGCTGATCAAAGCC
>Ga0111538_10007003_pt1 | contig 15231 bp, 15 predicted proteins | sample SoiMethybrSBSTD1_FD_79669 | JGI IMG/M metagenome (GOLD analysis project Ga0111538, IMG submission 79669) | Bulk soil microbial communities from a Populus tree surrounding site in Tennessee, USA - Soil MetaG P. TD hybrid SBSTD1 (version 2)... | ecosystem: Environmental > Terrestrial > Soil >...
GGGCGACCGTACTTGATCGCGTTCGAACCATAGTTCATGAGAATTTGCGCGAATCGCGTGCGGTCGGCCACGACGAGGGGCAGCTCGGCAGGCAGGGTTTCGATGCGAAGGTCGACGCCGGCGCGCGTCGCCATCGGTGCCAGCGTCGTGCGAACTTGCTCGAGCACCTCGGCGACATCGACCGGCTCGGGGGACAGCGATACGCCGCCCGCTTCGATGCGTGAGAGATCGAGGACCTCGTCGATCAACCGCAAGAGGTGCTCGCCCCCTTTGATCACGTGCTCGAGCATCGTCAACTGGCGCTCGTTCAGCGGCGCTTTCTTGTCGCGCTGCAGCAGCTGCGCAAAGCCGAGAATGGCGTTGAGCGGCGTGCGCAGCTCGTGGCTCATGGAGGAAAGAAATTCGCTCTTGGCCGCACTGGCCGCTTCTGCCGCTTCGCGCGCCTTGCGGAGCTCGACTTCCCTCTGCACGTCCTCCGTCAAATCCCAGATCGTCGTGACGATTCCGCCTTCCGCCGTTCGGCGGTCGGCGGCGCGCCAATTTCGCCCGTCCAAAGTCTGCAGATCGAGGGCACCTTGCGGATCTTTTCGATAGGCGAGCCGGCGCCGCCGATGTTCTTCCACCGTCTCGCCGCTGACGCCGGCCCCGTCGGCGGACAACGAGGCATCGAGAATCTCCACGAAGGTCCGACCCACGAGGCTGCCGGCAAACGTCTCCGGAACGATGCGCCGGAAGACGCTGTTGCAAAGAATGAGGCGATCGTCGGCGTCGAAAAGCGCGAAGGCGTCTTGCGAAGCCTCGACGGCGCTTCGCAAGCGCTCGGATGCGAGTTTGCTGGCTGCTTCGAGTCCACGTCGCTCGGTGACGTCTCGGATCGCGGCCGAAACGATAGTGCCCTCGGGCGTGCGCAGCGGGCTCAAGCTGACTTCGACCGCGATTTCCGAGCCATCCTTGCGGCGTCCGAAGAGCTCGCGTCCGGACCCCATCGGCCGAAGCGTCGGCTCGGCGCCGTATTGCGTGCGATGCCCGACGTGCGATGCGTGAAAGCGCTGCGGAATCAGGATTTCGATGGGTTGTCCGACGAGCTCGGCCCGCGAGTAACCGAAGATCTTCTCGGTTTGAAGATTGACGAAATCGATCTTGCCGTGCGCGTCGGTCACGATGATCGCGTCGGGCGCCGTATCGAGAAGATACCGATAACGGTCCTGTTTCGAATCGGGTTCAGTCGACATGGTGCAACGCGATGAATTGAGGAGCAGAGCGGAACGACATGGGATCGAACCGTTCGCACTCTACCCCAGGCATCGATCCTTAGCGAGCCCGGACGGCCATCCCTACGCTCAACGCTCACCAAATGCTCGGCAGGATTGGTGTCCGGGATCGCCCACGTACCGGCCGTCACGCAATCCTTGCGTCAGGCAACGCTTGTGCCCGCCGTCGAGCCGCACCGGCTTGCTCGGCTCTTCGCGGAGGTCGCGGCATGCACGATGCACAACGGTGAGCATGCAAACGACAATCGGAAGCTCGCGCGGGCAACGGCAGCGTGGACATGGGTCGGACGTGCGGGCGGCCAGGGCCCGACGGCGTTTCGACATGGAGCTAGCGGCGCTTGGGCTCCCGAGCGGGTCCGTCGCGACGGCGTCCATCACCGAGCAGGACCTGGAGTCGCTGCCGCCCGTCGTACGCCGTTACTTGGCTTTCATGCGCGTCATGGGTCGGCCGCGCGATTGGTCGTTTCGCGCGGGTTGGGTCGGTCGTTTTCGGCGAGGCCCGAACGAACCGTGGCTCCCCTGCACGGCTTGGCAATACGACGGCGCCGTCGAGATCGCGCGGGTCTTCTACATGCGGCTCACGCTGGCCGCGGTCCTTCCCACCGTCGTGCGCGATACGTACTTGCGCGGGCAGGGGCACATGCTCGCCAAGGCCTTCGATCTGCTCAAGGTCGCCGACGGCCGAGGTCCCGAGATCGACGTGGGAGAGCTCGTCACTTACCTGAACGACGCGGTTTTCTACGCGCCGTCGATGCTCCTCGGTCCCCATGTCCGATGGTCGGCCGTCGATGACGAATCCTTCGACGTCACGCTGGCCGACGGGGAGCAAAGGGTGACAGCGCGCGTATTCGTCGACGAGCGCGGCATGCCGCGCGACTTCAGCACCACCGACCGGTTCGTCAGCGACCCTTATACGAAGGGGCAACCGCTCGTCCGAGCGCGTTGGTCGACGCCTTTCGACAGTTGGAAAATTATCGACGGTCGCCCTCTGCCGACGCATGGCAGAGCCGTTTGGCATCTCCCACGCGGTACTTTCGAATACGCCGATTTCGGGCTCGTGGAAGAGGAGATTGCCTTCAACGTCCGCGCGGGGGCGTGAGGCCAAAGTGATGGCCGCGCAGCTCGTTCGCAGCCGGTTCGGTGGCGCTCATCTTGCGCCTCGCGCGCAAGAACTGCGTAGAGGGGGCGGTACGCGTCGCCGGGGGCGCCGCACGGAGGGCTGTGGTGAGGTGGCCGTCTTGTCGTCGAGCCTCGGCACATGTTCTGCACTGACGTGAGCAACGGAGGAGGAAGACCATGCAAAGCGACGAACAGGACAACAAGAGAGCCGTGGTGCTGACCGGGATCGACTTATCGCAACGGAGCGAAGACGTTCTCCATGCTGCCGCAAAGTGGGCGGCCATGACGGGAGCGGACTTGCACCTCGTCCACGTTATCCCTGGCGACATGGTGGGATCGGGTCGCGGTGAAGCAGCGCTCCGTCTTTCCAACACAACGGACGATGTGCGCGCCAAGCTCGCGGAGCTGGCGAACTCCGTACCCGCGTCGGTCAAACGCATCGTCTTGCACGTGCGCATCGGCAACGCGGATTTGGAGATAGCCCAGCTGGCGAGCGATGTCTCGGCGGACCTGCTCGTCGTTGGGACGCACGGGCACGGCACGTTGGAGCGCCTGATCCTGGGCTCGGTCGCCGAGAGCCTGACGCGGCACGCCCCTTGTCCCGTTCTCGTCTGCCGGCCGAAGGCCGTCCGACGCTGGGAAAAGATCCTTCCTCCATGTCCGGACTGCGTTGCCGTACAGCGCAGCACGGAGCGAAAGACCCTTTGGTGCGAGCGGCATTCGCAACACCATCCGCGCGCTCACACCTATTCCGAAGTTCCGGGCAGCTTCGGTGTTGGTTCGATGACCTTTCGATGACCGCCCCGCGCCCTCGAGCGCAAGAGTTGCGTCGTGACGCAGAACTTGCGCTTACGCGGACGGCGGGGGGGAATCGGACGTAGGGGCGCGCTCGAGGTGGGCTCTACGCATATCGGCAAGAACGACGACGAGGAACGCCAAAAGGGAGAGCGTGCCGAGAATTTGTCCCAAGCTCATCGCTACGAGAACGGGCGTCGGGGTAGGTTCGAGAACCGACCAGACCATCAGGGAGAGGGCGACCAGGGCCAGTATGCAGGCCCCGCGCAGCAAACGCGTGGACGGCGGTATCTTCATCGCCCCTCGATGGAAAGCAGCATGTCGAGAGCTTCGCGCGCGAGGGGCGCGGACATACCGAAGGCCGAGTGCTTCGGCTCGGCCGGACTGGGTTTGGTCATTGGATGGGCGAAACCGTGGCAGCCCCCGCTGGCGCAGCTGATTCGGTTGGCGCGCACTTCCTCGAGAGAGGACCTGTGGTCGGGAGTCCGCAGCCACAAGTCGAGCTGAGTCGAATGGCATTGCATGCAATTCTCGTTGGGATAGGGCTTGTAGAGATGAATCGTTTTCTTCGCCTCGTCTAGCGATACATCATGAAACTGCGTCGCATACATGTAGACGTGCTTGAGCCCCCCGAGCTTGGTCAGGACTGTCCCGAACATGCCGTAGTCCGCATGGCAGACGTAGCAGTTCTCGCCGCCGAACAAAGCGTTGCGCGCGTGTCGTGACGCGAGTGAGCCACTGGTGATATCGTCCGAATCGGACGCGTGAGGCACCATCACGTGGCACGACCCGCAAAAAGTGCGCTTTTTGGTGGCTTGGTACCCCTCGATGTTGCCCGCTGCGGCAGCACCAATCGGAAACACCCCGAGCCCGACCAGGAGCCAAATTTTGGTGGTGCCCACGAGGGGCGGTCGAAGGACGAGGAAGCCGATCAGAATGATGGCAGCCAAACCGGCGCAGATCAGCGTGATGAGCGCCAGTGGGTGCGTTGCGATCTCCAAAGGTATCCTCCCGCGCAGCGTCCAAATTGAAATGCGCGCACGGGCCATTGTACTCGAACCAGGTCGGGCATGAAGAGCTCGAGAGGGCTTTGTTGGCTCGTGGCGATCGGGTGCGCATCGGTTGGAGGACAGGCGAGGGCCGATCCACTGCGGGTGCGCGGCGATGCGCTCGCCGAATCGCGCGCGCCGGCCGGCCTCGTGGTTCTGCAAGGGCAAGACAGGAAATACCCGTGGGTCGATGCCGAAGCGCTGGTGTGGGCGGGAGCCCGCTCCGATGCCACCGCGGACGTGCTGACCCTCGCGCTGCGTTTGCGTGCACCGCGCGGCGTCGGGGAGCTTCGCGTCGGTCGCTTCGTCTACGCGAGCGGGGCCATTCGACCGATGCCGATCGACGGCGCATCGGCGATCGGCCGGGCCCCTTGGGGACTTTCAGGTGAGGTCTTTGCGGGTCTGCCCGTCGTGCCACGTTTCGCCGCGACAGGGCACGATCAGGTGGCCGGCGGGAGAATCGCGCAGGCGTTTGCGTCGAAGGCGACGCTCGGTGCTTCGTACGTCGAGCAGCGGTTGCGCGGTCGCATGGCCAGCCAAGAGATCGGCGCCGATCTCGCCGCCGTGCCAGTCACGGCACTCGATTTGGCGGCCCGCGGTGCTTACGACCTCGTATCGCTCGGCATCGCCGACGCGCTCGTCTCGGCGGCCACGCGCGTCGGTTCCTATCGTCTCGAACTCTTCGCCACACATCGATCGCCGTCTCGGCTGCTTCCGGCAACATCGCTCTTTTCGGTGCTCGGCGACTATCCGTCGCAGGTGCTCGGAGGAACGATTCGGTGGGACGCCGCACCGCGGCTGGATCTGTGGCTCAGCGGTGGCGGCCAAGATATCGGCGGAGAGCTGGGGGGTTATGCGTCGCTGCGCGGTACGCTGCGTCTCGACGACGCCGGTGCGGGCAGCGTCGGCGTCGAGCTGAAGCGTCAAGACGTGGCAGGCGCGCGCTGGACGGGCGTGCGCACGATTCTTACCGAGCCGGTCATTTCCCATCTTCGCGTCTCGACCGAGCTCGAGATCGCGACCGGAGAAACGACGACGGGGAGCGCGACCTGGCCGTGGGGACTCTTGGCGCTCGCTTGGCGCCCACCGCGCTGGGAAGCATCCGCCGCGATCGAAGCGGGATCTTCGCCGCGGTATCAATTCGAAGTGAACGGCCTCTTGCGGATCGCGCGAAGCTTCGACTTTCCATGAACGGGCGTGCCTCCTATCTGCTCGTCGTCGCGTTGATCCTGTCGGCATGCGCGGGGGTGCTCGGCATCCGCCGCGAGCCGAAGCACCCTTTCGAGCACCGCGCCCACGTCCTCAAGGGGGTCGGCTGCCTCTCCTGTCACCAGGGGGCGGCCGAAGCCGGCGATGAGGGGCCACTTCATTTCCCCAAGACCGCGGACTGCGTGCAGTGCCACACGAAGCCGCACGACGCGCGCGCTTGTGAAAATTGTCACGGCGAATCGTACGTTCGAGGCGGCGCCGAGCTCGCGCGAACGCATCTGCGATTCGAACATCGCACGCACATGTCGGCCGCGCGCGGCGACTGCGTGAGGTGCCACGTGGAGGTCGGCGTCGAAAAGCCCGAAGCGCTGCGCCCCAAGATGGCGATCTGCTTCGGATGCCATGAGCACGAGGACCAATGGCGCACGCGTGACTGCGACGGCTGCCATGTCGACCTTGCCGGCGAGAACACGCTGCCGTCGAGCCATCTCGTGCACGCGGGGGACTGGGAACGCGAACATGGCGTCCGGGCCGCCAGCGCTCGCGACCTTTGCGCCTCCTGCCACAGCGAGCGCTATTGTGCGGGCTGTCACGGCGTGGGGGTCGTACCCGCGCTGCCGTGGCGCCTTGCCTTCGACGAGGTGCGGCTTTCTGGTCTGCACCGCGCAGGATTCCGCGCGCGCCATTCCATCGAAGCACGCGCTCAACCGGGCCTCTGCATCACCTGTCATAGCGAGCGCTCTTGCTTGGACTGCCATACGTCGCTCGGGCTTTCGGGCGCGCATGTTCAGAAGAGCCCTCATCCTGTTGGTTGGCTCACGACGTCACGCGGCGGGGGGATGCACGGTGTTCAGGCTCGCCTTGACCCTTTCTCCTGCGCGAGCTGTCACGGCGGAGCGGGTGAGCAACTCTGCGTCGACTGCCACCGCGTAGGCGGCCCGGGCGGCAATCCGCACGGGCGCGGCTTCGCGAGCAACAAGGACAAGCTGCTCGACATGCCGTGCCGGCTCTGCCACACGGGGGCGCCGTGAGCGACCGTCGGCGTGCACTCTTGTCCGGCGCCGCAATTCTCCTGGTCTTGCTCGGTGCCGGCGTGGCCGGATTCTTCCACCTTTTTTCGCGCCGCCCGATTGCACTACCCGCCGAAGCGGTGCCGACGTCGTGGGCGCAGTTTCGAGCGAGCGCCGGGCACGCGTTTCACGTGGGCAAGGAGGGGATCGCGTGCCGGGAATGTCACGACGTCGGCGGAGCGGGGTTCACCGGCGCGAACGCCGGCGTTTGCTCGCGCTGTCACGAGCAGGAGGCCGCGCAAACCCACCGCGGTGGGGCGAAATCGACGGACTGTCTCGTCTGCCATGCGTTCGCGCCGGAGGCCGCGGTCGGATGCGTCGATTGCCATCGCGAAACGCAAGAAGCACACAAGGCGATCGTTCAGCACGCGTCCGTCGACTGCAAGAATTGCCACCACCCGCACCGAGAGCCATCGATCCAGCCGAAAAGCTGCGAAAGTTGCCACGATGAGCGCGCGACACGCCACGCCGCGCACAGGCAAAGCAACGATTGTCTCGACTGTCATCGAGCGCACGAGCCAGGTCCGGCGGCGCTCGAGAGTTGCTCCAAGTGTCACGAGCGCATCGCGTCGTCGGCTCTGGCGACGCACGACGCGTGCACCACGTGCCATCGACCTCACGAGTTCGCGGCAACGACGCAAGGTTGCGCGCATTGCCACGGCGAGAAGCCGACGCTCCTCGCCGCCTCGGTCGACGTGCACGCGCAATGCACGAGCTGCCACGCGCCGCACGCGCCGCATCAGGCGGGCCGCGCGTGCGAGCGTTGCCACGCAGAGGTCGAGGTGAGTCACGCGGGGGGAAAGGCATGCACGACATGTCACGTGCCGCACGGCGGCGACGTGCATGAGAAGGCTGCGCCTTGTACGAAATGCCACGAGTCCGTCGCAGCTTCGGACAAGGGAGCTCACGGCGGCGGAGAGCCGTGTACGGCCTGTCATGCGCCGCATGCGTTTCCCGCGCCGCCGCGCGGCGAGCTGTGCACCAAGTGTCACGCGCGGGAAGTTCGGCTCGCCACCATGACGGCGCACGCCGCTGCGCAATCCCCTCGTCAAGGCGGACACGCCGCGTGCGCGTCCTGTCACGGCGCGACGGCGCATCGACCCGAGCGGGCACCCTCTTGCGAAACTTGTCACGCGCTCGAAGCCAAGAGCTCACCCCTCGGGCATCGGAAGTGCGAGGCTTGTCACGAGCCGCACTCCGGCGCTCAGATTGTGGCGGCGTGCACGGCATGCCATGCGAACAAGGAGCAGGCGCTTCACGCCAACGTGCGCGGCGGTTGCGAGAATTGTCATCGCCCGCACGGACCTAGCGGTGTCGCCGTGGCGCCGTCATGCGTCAGTTGCCATGCCCGGCCAAGCTTGCCCGCGCTTCACGTCGTGGCCCAGCACGGCGACTGCGCGCAGTGCCACGGCTCGCACGCGCCGCCGCGATCCGATCGCAAGACATGCACGGCGAGTTGCCACACCGATCGCAGGGGGCATCAGCCGTCGGCGGCGGTGTGCACCGGGTGCCACGTCTTTCGCGACTGAGCGCGAGCGCCTCGTTCGTCACGGAGGGCGCACGTCGATCGTGCCGTTGATGTGCACGAGCTTGCCGGTTTCGGAGATGTTCAGCACCGAACCGGAACGGACGACTTCGGATCCGTGGCATTCGGCGCGATCGCACGAGCCGGACGCGGTGTGCCCTGTGGGGGGCAAGCGATGGCATGCTTCGCAAGCGCGCGCTGCGCCCGAAGTGTCGTCCCAAACCGGTACCACGGGCGGGGGATCGACGAGCCCGGCACCGTGGCAGGCGACCGACTGGCAGCTCGTGCCGTCCCACGTCGGTCGTGCGCCGCGGTCCGCGGCGCGCCCTGAGAAAGCGACTTGCGCGACGCCGTCGAGATGTCCAGCGGCCTTCACGGCGCTCGGCACGACGTGGCATGCACCGCACGCGGTTGGGGTCGTGACTGTCGGCGTCGCGTGCACTGCGTGGCTCGGTGTCTTGGGCCAGCCATCGTTAGCCGCGCCGTGACACGCCGCGCACGTGCCGCTGCCGTCGCCGAGATCCACGCGCCCGTTCAGATGGAGCGTTCGAGCCGTGAGCTCGGAGCCTTTGGGATCGACCTCGGCGTGGCAGCTGTCGCAAGTCCCGGGGTAATGTCGCGCAGGAGGGGCGCCGTGGCAGTCGCCGCAACGCATGGCGGTGGTGTCGTTCCAGGTCGGGCGCGGCCGCTGTCCGCCGCGGTCGTGACACGCTACGGCGCAGACACCCGTCGAGCGGTCGTAACTCGGGTGCGGTCCCACGATGCGCTCATCGAAGACGACTTCGACCCCTCCGTTGCCGTGCAGTCCACTCATCACTTCGTCGCCAGGAAGCGGGTGGCACGCGGAGCAAGGGAGGCCGCCTTCTGCCGTCGCGGCCGCGCTGGTATGCGCCGCATGCGCTCCCGCTCGGAACCCGCCGTCGGCAAACAAGCATGCATCGCCCGGCGCGAGGCTTACTTTGCCGTTGCCGTGACACGTCCCGCACGCGAGGACGCCCCCGGGCTGATCGTGACACGAGGTGCATGCGGGGGCGCCTGGCGCAGCCGACGTCACTCCGGGCGGGCGCGCAGCCGAACCCTCGTGGCACCGCCCGCACACGTTCGAATCGTTCGCATCGAGCATGGGGCGCCAGCGTTGATCGCGCAGCACTTTACCGTGCCAGCCGGCGGAGCGGGGGTCGGCGATGTCGGCGGGGTGAACGATGCCGCGGAACGCGGGCGCGCCAGCTGCGACCCACGCCGCGAGGAGCGTTCGTTCCTGCGCACCGATAAGGTCCCGATGGGACTCGGTGTCGAGCACGCGCAAGATGGGCGAAGCTGCGTCGCGCGGGCGGACGGCGGGCATCGAACTCGTCCCCATACACGTCATCACATCGAGGTACGTGGTGACGCGCCATCCCGCTGCCGCAGCCTCGCCCGTGTGACATGGAGCGCAAGCTCGGTCGAGAACCGGCGCGACATCCCTGTCGAAGACTGGAGGCGGAGCCTCCACGCTCCGTTCCTCGGCGCAGGCCGCGAAACAGAGCGTGGTTGTGGTGACGGTGGCGATCCATCGCCGCGAACGCGTCGCGGCGCCCTTTCTTCTCATTGCGGTCGAATGATAGTCGTCGGCGGCAGTCCGGTCATGGCGAAGTACGCGTCGAAAATCAGCTGGAGCGTGTACTTGGGATTGTGCGCGCCAAGAGAATGGTCGCGGGCCACGACGAGGTAGTTGTAGAGCGCGCCGGCCTGATCGCGCGTGAGCCGAGGCGTGCCGGCGTCGGTGGCCACGGCCGGCTTGGTCTTGTCGAGCTCGAAGAATCCATCCGCGAGCTGCGCGGGCGTGAGCGGTTGGTACGGGGCGGCCGTCGATCGGGTGAGGAGGCCGGCGTCGTTGAGCGCCTTCTGGAGCTCGAAGATTCCAGCACGGGTCTGCGATCGCCCGCCGTTGACGTCGAAGCTCGTCGCTCCGATGTGGCACGACGTGCAGGCCGAGAGCTGAGGATAAAAGGAATGGTTGGCGGAGTTGCCGTTGCCCGTGACCTTCGGCATGTGGCAATCGATGCAATTGAGCGCCTGCTGATGGGTCGAGGTGCCATACACGCGCCCCGCGTAATGATACCCGCCGGCGGCGCTCCAAACGTCCGCTTGCGGCCCCTCGTGGGGTCCCCAATTGAGGCTCGTCAACGTGACGGTCGCGCCGATGTAGTTGGTGACGTCTTTGCGCGATCGATGGCACCAGACGCACGTGTTGGCGGTACCCACGCTGGCAGGCGTGCCGGTCACGGCGGTTTCGTCGGGGCTCTTCTCGATGCGCGCGACGTCGTTGGCGCCCGAAGGCACCCGCAGCGGAAATGATCCAGCCGCGTACGGAAGGCCCGTGCGATGCGGATCGGTCGCATCGGTGACGGAGTGGCAAGTGACGCAGCCCACCTGGGCGACCTTGGAAGTGCCCGTATACGTGGCTTCGGTCAGCGCGCCGGTGGTCGGATTCTTGTAACCGAGCTCGCCGTGCGACGGGTTGGCAACGGCGCCGCCCGCGACGGCGCCCAGCCTGCCCGCAACCCGTTGCTCGATAGCGTCGTGCGCGTGGCAGTTGCCGCACGGCCCAGGGCCCGTCCACGTGTCGACTTCTTCGCCACCCAAGTTCGAGATGAACGTCGAGTAGTGCGTGCTCGTCTTCCATTGCTCGACGATGCCGTTGAAGCCATGGCAAGGAGAAAGGCACGACGTCGGCAAGCCAGCCATGCCGCCATCCGAGGTACCCGAAGAGCCGGGAGGCCCGGGGGGGCCCGCTTCGCCTGCCGGTCCCGCAGGACCCGGCGCACCTTGCGACCCCGCGGGCCCGGGGGGCCCCGCGAGGCCCGGAGGACCGTCTTCGCCGGCACATCCGAACGACAGGCCGGCCGTGAACAGCACAATCACCAGGGTGTGCAGCGCGTCTCTCCCAATCGCCATCGTCCGTTTCCTTTCAGCTTTGACTACGAGCAAGCCCCACTCGGTTTCAATCTCTCATGAGCCGTTCGGTGCGCGCTGGCCGAAGATCGCGAGCTCGCGATGCTCGCGATCGCCGAGCGGATCCATGTCGGCATGGGCCCTTTGCCCGTATACGACGGCCGCAAGAAAGGCGAGGCCGCTCGCGGCATTCAAGATCGCGATCGCAGCGCCTTCCGAGACATCGACGGCGGCCGCGTTCGAAAGCGCGATACCGACGTGAATCGCGAAGAAGACGGCACTCGCGGCCTGCACCGCACGGATTCCGATCCTCTGGCCCCACACCGAGGCAGGAAACAAGGTGAGCGTGAGGAGCAAATGCCAGGCCGCCATGTGCATGGCCATCCGCATCGACCAAGGATCGCCGAGAGCCTCAGCGCGCAGGACATACAAGTAGCTGGCGATGAAGCCGAATGCGGATCCGCCGAGCGCCACGAAGCCGTGAATCCAAGCCGAGCGACTGGTCGGCGCTTGCAGCCGGTCCTCGGGGGTCACCTCGTGACCGTCGAGCAAGAGCCGCACTTCGCCGTCGATGGCTCGAAGCTCGAGCTGGTGCTCGGTGCCAGGGAGGGGACCCGAGAGCCCTCGCGCCAATTCTTCGGGCGGCCGCGCGTCGAGCACGACCGTACCTTCGACGAGCAATTGGCCACGACCGAGCCCGTAGTCTCCTACGAACAGCGCGCGCGGCAATCCAGGTAACGGGAGGCGAAAAGCAATCTGGTGCTCGGCCATTTCAATGCCCTCCGTGGTGTGCGCCATGATCGAGGACGGACCGCGCGATGATCCAAAGCCCGAGCACGCACCAAAGCAGTCCTTGGCCCCGCCGAGAGGCCAAGATCCCCGGTCGATCGGCGGCGCGGGCCACGAGCAAACTCGCGCCCAGCGCCGGCGCAGTCGCGGCCGAGAAAATCCCCATCACCAGCACCCCGTGCAGGGGATTTCCCGTCGCGGCCGCCATGCTCCAGGCGCCGGCGAGCAGTCCGCACGGCAGCATACCGGTGGCGAGGCCGAGTGAAAGCGCGCGCCTCGGAACGAGCGAGGCGACGAAACGGGCCGCCCTGCGCAATCGGTGGGGGCGACCCAACTTCGTCAGTGGCGCCGCGCCCGCTCCGAGACCGAGCGAAAGTTTGAGCCCCTTGACGATCGCCATCGTCGCTACGGCGCACAGCAAGACGGACTGCAGCGTCTCGAGCCGCAAATAGCAACCGAGGTGCGCGCCCAGCGCACCGAACGCGGCGCCCGCAAAGGCGTAGCTTACCAATCGTCCGCCGAAGTAGAGAGCAGCCGAGGAAGGGTGCAGGCCGCCCCCCGCGGTACACCCGGCTGCGGCGAGCGGTCCGCACATGAACGTGCAGTGGAGACTGCCGAGAAAACCGAAGGCGGCGGCGCCGGCCAGGATGGAGATCAGCATGTCGCAGACTCCTCGGCCAGCTCGAGACGTTCCCTCTCGCCGTCTTCGGCGCCCCCCGCAGTGGCGGCAAACGCGATGGCGATGAGCGACGAGATCATCATGCTGAGCCCCGCCCACACCGGTTTGAGCGCGCCACGCGCGGCCAGCCCGACGAAGATCAAGTTGTAAGCCGTGGAGGCGAAGAGGAGGCGCTTGACCAGCCGCGTTCCTCGGCGCGCGAGGGCCAGCGTGAACGGCACGAGCCCGAGGTCGGGTTGCAATAGCGTGATCTGAGCGACGCCGCGCGCGAGCAGGGCAGCGTCTCCCAGCGTGAAGCTCGCCGTGCGAGCGGCGAGGACTGGCGCGTCGTTGACCCCGTCGCCCACCATGGCGGCGTGCCCCAACGTTGCGAGCCGTTCTACTTTCGCGGCGGGGTCGAGGCGAGCCCACGCCTCGATGCCGAGCGCGCGCCCCACCGCAACCACGCGCTCTTCGGCGTCGCCGGAAAGCAGCACCACGCGAACGCCGTCCGCGCGGAGCGCGTCGATCGCGCCGCGCGCCTCGGGACGAATCTGTTCGTCGAGCGCGAGCGCCGCGAGGACCGTGCCCTCTCTCTCCAACACGATCGACGCGTCCGCCCCCGCGCGCAGCGCGACTTCGCGACCCAGCTCGTCGCGAGCCTCGACGCCGCGCCCAGCGACGAAGCGCCGCTCCGTGAGGAGAAGCTCCGGTTGGCCGACGGTCCTCGCGTCCGCATATGCGAAAAGCGCGCGGCCGATGGGGTGCGGATTTCCTTCCTCGAGCGCGCGCACCAGTGCGAGGACCTCCGTGCGGTCGGCGCCGCCCAGAAGGCGCTCGCCCGTCACCAAAAGGTCGGGACGCGTCAAGGTGCCGGTCTTGTCGAATGCCACTGTCCGTATCCGCGCCAGCTCCTCGAGCGCCTCGGGATTGCGAATGAGCACCCCGCGGGCGAAGGCGCCCTTCAGCATGATCCAGTGTGCGAGAGGCGACGCGATCGCATAGCTGCAGGGGCAAGCGGCGAGGGCCACCGAGAGTCCAGCCACGACGCCCTTTTCGAGGGAGTCGGCGTAAGTCCATACCAAAACCGTCGCTGCGCTCACCAGCGCGACGGCGGGGGTGAGCGCCGCTGCAAAGCGATCGGCCCACGCCAATGTCGGAGATCGACTTTCGCCGAGGCTCCGCGCGAGGCCGGCCAGGCGCTCGAGCGCCGAATCGCGAGCCGGTCGGAGCGCGGTTCCTCGCACGATCGGCGTGACGGTCACGGCGCCGGCCGGAACGACTTGCCCCTGCGCGAGCGCAGCCGGTCGCGACTCCCCCGAGAGGATCGCGAGATCGAACTCGGCGGCGTCTTGATCGAGTCGGAGATCGACGGGCACCACTTGCCCAGCATCGAGCTCGATCTGCATTCCAGCTTCGATTTCGTGAGCGGAGCGAAGAACGGATCCGCCGTCAGGCGCCCGACATCGCACCGTGCCTCGCGCGACTTCGAGCAGGGGGCCGAGCGCGCGGCTCGCTTTCGACTTGGCGGTCGCTTCCAACCAACGACCGAACGTGGCGAGGACCACCGCGGCCGTGGCAGAGTCGAAGTAGATTCCGTGCCGACCTCGCCGGAGCGCGTCGACGGAGAGACCATATGCAGCAGTGGCGCCGAGCACGATGAGCGCATCCATCGACAAGCGCCGCCGGGCGAGCTGCGTGAGAGCGCTTCGTGCAAGTGGACCGCCCGCAAGGATCATCACCGGCGTTGCCAGAACCAAAGACGCCCAGCGATACCCGTCGCGGAGCCAGGCCATCTCGACGTCGTTCGAGACGTCGAAGACATCTTCGGCGTAGAGGAACAACGCCAGCATCATCACGATCATCGAAAGGACGAGCGTGAAGCTCAAGCGCCCCAAGAGCCTCGCTTGGTCGTCGCGAGCCTCGACGCCGATGCGGTGGCAAAGCTCACATCCGAAGCAACAAAAGGAATTCCCCTCCGATGCCGGTAGTCCGCAGTGCCTGCAGGGTGTCATCGCTCCCTTGGTGCGGGCTCAATGTTCGAGCCAAGCGCGCAGGTCGGGAAGCGCAACCATGCTCATCACGGTGATGTAGGCGACGATGAACGCAGCCCAGGCGAGCGCGATGTACAGGGGCACGCCCCCCTTGTCATAGGGGAGCTCCGTCGGCTGTGAGTCGTCCTCCACGAAATGGCGGGAGGTGTCGCGGGCGGGCGTCTTAGATTCCGAGCCGGTCATACTCTTCCTCCTGTCGTAAGAGATCGAACTTCGCGCGCTCCATTCGCTTGAACTTTCCCGACAAGAGGCACCACACGAGCAAACAGAGCCACGCTGCGCTCACGCAGAAGTAGACGCTCACGCCGACGTCGAACGTGCCGCGAAAGTCCGGACTGGAAAGTGTGAAGATGAAGCCGGCGATCTTGTAGGCGAACGCCACGCCGGCCAGCGCGACGCCGACGATCATGGTCCAAATCACCACGAGCCGCGAAGCTCGTTCGTTCCCTCTCATGGTTCGCTCCTCTTTTCTGCTTGTGCCGCGAGCGCCTCGGGCGTCGCCCAGCTTCCCAGCCACTGCATGTAGGTGATCATGGCCAGGCCCGTCTTGTTCGGCATATCGCCATCGAAGAACCACGTGTAGCGGGGCATGACCGAGGCCGGCGCCACCAAAGTGGGGTCCATGAAATGCGCGACGTGCCAATCGTTGCCGTGTTTTCCCGATTCTCGGATGAGATCCGGCCCCACCCTGCGCGTGCCGAACAGATGAGGGAGGAACATCTCGTTGCGGTATTCGGCGGCCCAGGAGACCTTGCCGA
>Ga0111538_10007004_pt1 | contig 15231 bp, 29 predicted proteins | sample SoiMethybrSBSTD1_FD_79669 | JGI IMG/M metagenome (GOLD analysis project Ga0111538, IMG submission 79669) | Bulk soil microbial communities from a Populus tree surrounding site in Tennessee, USA - Soil MetaG P. TD hybrid SBSTD1 (version 2)... | ecosystem: Environmental > Terrestrial > Soil >...
GCTTTTTCGCGACGATGGCCTCGAGCTCGGCGCGGACCATCGCGAGCACTTCGGCTTTCGTGTTCATCGGCACCCCGCAGCGAGCAGATCGCGGACGCAGAAGAACCCACCCCACTCCGCGCCTCCGCCGTTGTCGTTGTGGCAGTTCATGACCGGATAGGCGCCGCCGGCGTCGGCGCGCACGCACGCCACGACGTCGGCGCACCTCGAGGGCGACGAGTACTCCGGGCCCGCGGCGACGCGCGCGCTCGAGCTCGAGCACGCCGCGCACGCCTCGGAGCACGTGATAGGCTGCGCGGACCCTTCGGGGGGCATGTCCACATCCCCAACGGCCCCCAGGTCTTTGTAGGCGTCCTCGAGCGCCGGGCCGTGGGCGTCGAATGGTGCGGGGGCGCCTGTCTCGAGGGGGGCGCCGCCGTCGCTGGGGGAGCCAACCGCCGTCACGCCGCCGCAGCTGGCGAGCAGGCCGAGGGCGAGCGCGCACGCGAGCAGAAAGTAAGGCTCGAGCGCCTCGAGGGCGTCGGAGATCACGCGTCACCGTCCGCGTTGCGGGGGTCTTCGTCGCAAGCCAACGTGAGCACGCCCCATCGACGGCAGATCAGCCGCGCGAGCTCGAGCGACTCCTCGCGCGTGAGCCTCACGGCCCAGTCCGTCGTCCCCGAAAGCTGCAATCCCATATAGGGGCCCGCCTCGGTGATGCCGCCCGCGAAGAGCGTAACGGCCTGGCCGCGGCCGAGGCGCATGGTCTGGCTCATGACGGCTTCGCCTCGAGCTCGAGGGGGGCGATCTCGAGGAAGACGCCGTTTTTGCCGGCGCGCTGGCGCGTCTCCTCGAGGTGCATCCCGCAGACCTTGATCGGCGGCCCCTTGCGCCGGCCCAGGCGGAGGATCACGGCGTGCGTTGCCTCGCGGGTGCAGAAGGGATCGAAGCCGCAAAGGTCGATGACCTTCACAGCGACACCCACGAGATGAACCGGCGGACGCGGGAGATCGTCGAGGGCGCGACGCAGAACCGGCGCGCGAGGGCGCGCGAGCTCTCGGAGCTCCCTCGAATGGCTTTCACGATGACGGGGGTCAGGGCTCTTTTAGGCATACGCAACGGTCGCACGAACGGCCGGGTTTATTCAAATCCGGCCGTTCAAGCCGCTTTCGGGGGTTCCTTGCCCGCCGGCGGCGCGGGCTTCGGGGCCCTCGAGCTCGCCGGCGAACGGCCACTTTCCACCTTTTCGAGCTCGCGGCGGCGCCAGCAGGGGTAACAGGGGCCCCGGGCGCCCTGGGCGAGCATGTGCTCGCAGTCGGGACCGAACTCGGCGTGCTCGCGCTGGCGCGCGTCGTCGCGCCGGCGAGCTCGCCAAGCGTCGAGCCTCGAGGCCGCTCCCATGAGGAAGTCGATCAACGCGAGGAGAGCTTTCATGGAGATCCTTTCTTTCGGTGGCGGCGCTTCGATAGCGCGCGCTCGATTTGCTCGCGCTCGTCGGGCGCGTCGGGCGGATCGTCGCGCAAGCGAACGTCTCCGCACGTAGTGATCCGGTGTCCACGCCGGCCGCACTTGGAACAGCGGCGATCACTGCGGACCACGTACTCTCGCCGCATGTGCAACCGAGAGTTGAAGTTCTGACGCTCGCGAGTAGTGCTCACGCGGAGAGCCTCCGGACGGCCCTCGTAACTTCCTCGTCGCTTGCGTGCTCGTAGATCGTGGTCGTGTTGATGTTCGCGTGACGAGCAAATTTCTGGGTCACGCGCACGTCGCGCGCGGCGCGCTGCACATTCGAGATCGCCGTGTGGCGCAGGTGATGGAACGAGTACAGGTGATCGAAGCCGGCGGCCCTCTGCCACTTGGCGAAGAGCTCGCGCACGGCGCGCGTCGAGAGGCGGGCGCCTTTCTTCCTCGAGAGGAAGAGCGGGCGCTCGAGGCGATCCATCGGCTCGCCGATCGCTTTCAAGTACTTCTCAAGCTTGTAGTAGGTCGCGTCCGGCAAGGGCACGCGTTGCGCGCTCGGATCGGCGTGCCCCCCTCCCCTCTTGAACACGCGAAGCTGCAGCGTCCGGCGCGGCTTGCGCCCGTCGGCGGTCACGTCGCCTACGTCGAGGCCGACGATCTCCGACTCGCGGAGCGCGCAGCCGAGCGCGAACGAGAAGATCAGGTGATCCCGGAAGCCCTCGCGGTGATCACCTGAAACTTTGAGCAGGCGCGCGACCTCTGCGTCGGTGAGGGTGCGGGGTGGGCGCCGGGTCCTGGTCGCGAAGGCCATCGCTTCGAACTTGACGCTACAACAGGTACGGATCTAGGGTAAGGGCCCGCACAAAATAAGGCCCCGCGCTACGTGCAAAGTAGCCGGGGCCATGGTCCCCCCTTCTTACCAAGGAGCGACGATGTCCACGGTAGCACAATGTTTATTATCGGACAGAAGCCCGCAAGTCCCGATCGGGGCTGAGAAATCCCGCCCTACCTCGGTTGACCTGTTCTGCGTCGCTTGCGCGTCGACCGCGCACCGGATCGCGAACTGCCCGTGGTTCGGAGGTGGCCGGTGATCGTCGCCTTGAACGCCGGGCCGATCCTCCGCCACCTCTCGGAGTGCGTCGTGTGCCGCTCGCACGCCGGCACGCATGAGCCGACGGGAACGAGGGCCGATTACGACGGCCTTTGCGTCGAGGGCGCGAAGCTACTCCGCCTGGTCGATGCCGCCCTCCGCGCGCAAGGCCACGAACCTCCGGCCGAGGCAGGGGTGCCGTCATGAACGCGCCCAAGAGGCCGACGCACAATTGCGGCGCGTGCGGCGTGGGGCTGTTCTCCGCGCGCTGGGCGGATACGGGCTTGCTCGTTCACGTCGAGCTCAACGCGGCCCGCGGCGATCTCGAGGTAGTCCCCGAGCTCCCAGGCGTCCACAAGGGAAGCGCCGCCCTCCCCCACGTGGCGAAGGCGCGCCGCGGGCGCGCGACGGCGCTCCGTGAGCACGTGTGCGCGCGAGCTCGCGCATTCTCGGCGGCGAGCTTCAACCGCAAGAGGCGCCCGTGAAGGTCGCATTCTCGATCCTGAACATGCCCGATGGCTCGTGGCATTGGGTGGCGCGGGTCTGGGAGCACGGCCTGGACAAGCCCTGCACGATCCACAAGGCCGACAAGGGCCACGCGAGTGCGCGCGATGCCCTCGACGCGGCGGCGCTCCGCTACAGCGAATGCGAGCGCGCAGCCCCCAAGGGAGCGCCCTAGATGCGCTCCCTCGTCGCCGTGCTTCTCGTCGTCACGCTTGCATGGACGGCGGGCACGGCCGTCTCGTGGGTGATCCTCGGAGCTCCGGGCGTTCATGCCTTCGACGAGACAGAGATCGTCCCGGGATTTTCGGTCGCGCTCGAGGACGACGGCGCCGCACCGGGGGCAAATTGAGCGGCGGCAACCGCTGCGGCCACGATCCGCGCCGCCCGCGCCTCGAGCTCGAGCGGCCCGGCACACGCGGCAAGCCCTTCCCCTGGCTCATCGGCACGGGCCTCGAGCGCTTCGAGCGCCTCTACCACGATCGCTCGCTCTTCCCCGAGCTCGGACCCCGGAAGCGGAGCGAGCGGATAGAGGCCATGGTGCTAGTGGGCAAGGCGATCCTCCGAAACACCGATCGCCTCACCCTCCGCAGTGGTCGCCGGAACTTCGACGGCAGTTTCACGGGCATCACCATGAAGTCGATCGCGTCGTGGGGCCGGATCTCAGTCCAGCGCGCCTACCGCGCCGTGTGGGACCTCCGCGACGCGGGGTACGTCGATCTCCATCAGCCGATCGAACGGCGCGCCGACGGCTCGAGGCGCGGCCTCGCGGGCATCCGGCGCGTGACGCCGCTTCTGTTCGAGCGCCTCGGCCTCCGCGGGCGCCTCATGCGCGAACGGCGCGAGCTCTGGAAAGCCGCGCGAGCTCACCACCAATCGACGATCGCCGAGCGGCGGCGCCTCCGCCGGCTCTTCAAGGCCTCGAGGCGCGCCAGCGTGCTCACGGAGCGCACGACTCATCAGCTTGCCGAGGCCGCGGCGCCGGCGCCGGCGCCGCGCACGTACACGCCCGCCGAGCTCGCCGAGCGCCTCGAGCGCTGGCGCCGCGGGCAGTAGCGCGGGCGAGCCTCCGGGCCCGAGATCCGTCCGGAGTGGCGGATCACTTTACGGGTGTTCAGGTGGCACGTGTAGGTAACGCGACGTTCGTGCACATGTTGCGCGCCTCGAGGGGGGTGATCCGGACGATTTGCCGGATCCTTTCCGGATCGAGGTGCCCAGTCCGACCCCCCTATGGTGACTAACGGAGTCCGTCAGCCTCGGATCAGAGTTCGGATCGAAGTGCTTTCGGGGCGTTGCGGAGGAAAGACCGCGGCCGTAGGCGTGGGAGCGCCGAGAGCCACGAGCGGGAGGGGGATCGGCGGAGGGCCGCGGGAGGGCCCGCGGGAGCGCTTCTCCTCACGCGTGGCGTGTGTTCGGGCTTGCCTTGACCGGAGGGGCCGAAATTTGAGATCGTTACGCTCACGCAACGTGAAGCGTTTCCTTGAAGAGCTCGAAAGGTACCTCGCCGCGGCGAATGCGGCCGATCGCGCCGAGGTGTTGAAGTCGTATCGCACCCTCGTCGCCGCGATCGACGGCTCGACGAAAGCGATCGGCGGGAAGTTCAAGCCGAGCAAGGTCGCCGTTCTGGGTCTCTTGACCGCGCTCGCCGGCGCGCTGGGGGGCGGCGCGCGGCTGCTCTCCGAGCTCAAGGCGCTGGCGCCAAAAATCGGGCCGCATGTCGCTTCCCTCGTTCAAACTCTCTAAGAGCTCGGGCGGAACGTGGTTCGCCGAGGGCGCCCTACCCTCTGGCCGCGCATTCAGGATCGACTGCGGCAAGGGCACGCGCGATCGCGCGGAAGGCGTGGCCGAGATCCGCCTCAAGGCGAAGATGGCGAGCTCGACCGGCTCGCGAGCTCGATGGCAAAGGTATAACGCCGAAAAGGCAAAGGGCGCGGCCGGCGGCGCGCGAGGTGAAACTTTGGTACCCGGCGAAGGTGTTGAACCTGCGTCCGGCTCGCCGAGCTCTTCGCCTCCCGCGTCGCCGGCCGCGCCGCCCGTCGATGCCGAGGCGCTTCGCGCGAAGCTGCTTGGTCTCGGCGACGCGCAACCGCTTCCGATCGAACCCGATCGAGTCATTCCCCCTGATGGCCAGCGCGACGACACCGGGGCCGAGTCGGCCGACGAGCTCGACAGTGAAGGCGGTGAGCTCATCGCGTCGCTTCTCGCGAAGGGTGCAACGCTCGGGATCGTCGCGCTGGCTAATGCGCCTCTCAAGAAACGCAAGCCGCCCATGCGAGGCGAGCCCCACGAAAAGGGCCTCGAGTGGTTCCACGACGGCCTCGAGGTGCAACTCGGGAAGCTCATCGGCAAAACCTCGACGCTCGGCCCGACGGGGAAGATCTTCGCGGGCGCAGCCATCATCGTCGGCTCGATCTGGATGACGGCCGAGCCGATCGACGGCGCGGCGGCGCCGGCGCCGCCGCCCGAGGCCGCCGCGCAGCCCGCGCCGAGCTCGACGGCGAACGGCCACGCGCCGCCGGCGGCGCCGCCGGAGAAGTCTCTTGCCGTGATCGGCTCGCCGCTCGGCGTTTTCGGAGCGGAACGAAAGGATCAAAATTGAGTGGCACAAGACCTCTGTCCAAAGTGCGGGAGACCAAAGCGCGCGACCATGCGCCTGTGCAACCTGCACGCGTGGCTGAGAGCGGCGTGGAAGAACCGGCTACGCCAACGCCGCTGGAAAGACCGGGCCCGACGGGCCTCGGCGACGTTCGACCGGCACGCGAGGCCTGGGAACGACTCGCGGCGCCGCTCGCGGAACGGAAGGGGATCCGTCTCACGATCTACGGCATTACAGGCAAGGGGAAGACGACCGGCCTAAAGGACTTCCTCGCGTTCATCCTCGAGCGCCGCCTCGTCGATCTCGTGCTGATCCACGACGTGAAGTTTCGCGAGGTGCAGCAGTACGAGGGCGCCGTGATTCACGACGCGCGCGAGGTGTACACGCCGGCGGGCGCGCCGACGGCGTTTCCGGCCGTGGCCGTCATGAGGAAAAGCGGCCTCGACCACATGCCGAGCGTCGAGGCCGCGGCGCGTGTCACCCTCGAGAGCGCGGATCAGGGCCTCCGCTCGATGCTCATTGTCGACGAATTCGCGCGCGCCCTCGAGGAAGACATCCCCGGCGGCTTCCGCAAGGGCTCGACGAACCGGATCGCGTGCGAGGGCTTCGGCCTCGGCGCGTCTCTCGTGGCCGTCAAGCAGTTGCCGCAGTTCATGCCGGCGGAGGTGCGCGCGCAGAGCGAGCTCGTGCTCTTCGGCCTCGCCGGCGACGGCCTTACCCACCTCGTAGACGAACGAGTACTCCTGGGAAAAACGGCCGAAATCGTGGGGCGCCTGCCTCGAGGCCACTTCATCATCAAGCCGAGCGAGGGACCGCTCGAAAACATCGTCTACAAGGTCCCCGCGCCGTGACGGGCGTCTACGTCATGACCTCGCCGCGGCCGGGCGAGGATCGGTGGTTGTACTTCCGGCCGCTCGTGGCCGCGATCGCGCGGGAGGAATGGAGCGGCCCCCTCTACGTCCTGGTCGACGGATCCGAGGAAGACGCGGCCGAGCTCGCCGAGCTCGCGCCGGGGTGGATGGTGCATCGGCACGAGCGCCGGCCGGGCACCTGGCTCGGCGGAAACAAGTGGCCTTACTGGCGGCTGCTCGAGCTCGCACGCGAGACGACGGCGGCCCTCGGAGACGCGGTGTTGCTCGAGGACGATCTCGAGCTCTGCCGGAACGCGATCGGGCGCATGGCGCTCTTTCCGATCCCGAGCGACGTAGACGCGGTCCACTTCTACAACGGCTTTTACTTCAGCGGCCCTCGAGCTCACCCGGGCTTGTGGCGCACGCCGGCCGCCGCGATGGGGTGTCAGGCGATCAAGTACCCGCGCCGCACCCTCGAGCGGCTGGTCGATTGGAAGACGAAAGAGGAGTGGCAGAAGCACAACGAAAGCGACGTGGCCCTCGGCCTCGCGCAAGCGCGGCTCGGCCTCCGGTTCGCGTGCCACATGCCGGACATTGTGCAGCACGTAGGCGCCGTCTCACTCGTGTCGCACGGCATGTTTTCCGAGGCGGGCGTGCCCCTCGAGGGCGCCGGCGCCGACGCGCGCCGTGACGCCGATCGAACGCTCGGCGGGCGCGTCTCGGTCAACTACCCGGGCAAGCGCTTCGACGCCATGAGCCTGTTTTCCGCTCACGACCTTTTCAAGTAGGGGGACACCATGGGCAAGAAACGGACGGCTCACCGTCGGTGGCCGAGCGGGTACCCGAGCGGCTTCTATATCGGGCGAGGGCAGGGATTCACGAACCCCAACGCGATCGTGCGCTGGGCGGGCGGAGCGCGGCGACTCGACCGGAGCCTGGCCTACCTCGGCCACAAGCCCGCCAAGCAGTAACGTTACCGGCCCGATTCCTCGACGGGCGGACGAACTAACGCTCCCTCGAGCTCGCCGGTTGAGATCCTGACTCTCAACATGGCGGATACAGGCATCGGGAAGGGCGTTGACGCAACCAAGTCGTTCGTCAAGAACCACTGGATCGCGTTCATCGTCGTGGCATTCGTGGTCGTCGCGGCGGCTCTCGCCTACGATCACAAGAATCAGGGCAAGCTCTCCAACATGATCGCCGGCCTGCCGCTCGTCGGCCGGCTCTTCGCGTAGGCGTCATGAGCGCCAACTTTACGCAGGTCTCGGGGCCCGGCGGTCGCGTCCAGTCGCTGACGCCGGGAGCGTCGCCGCAGACGTTCCTCTGGAACCCCTCGAGCCTCAAGGGGCAGTTGGACGGCGGAGACTTCGTCTACGCCAAGCGGATCAAGCTCCGCACGACGGGCTTCGTCACCAACACGAGCGGAACCGTGCTCTCGCTCAACAACCAGCAGATGCAGCAGGCGCTGGGCCAGGTCCGCGTGTTCTCGCAGTTCCTCGGCGAGATGGTCAACAAGTCTCAGAACAGCGTCGCGCTGATCTCGAACCACGACGCCTACTTCGTGAACGGCTTCAAGCCGTACACGCGCAAGCGGCCGAGCTCGGCCGTCACGACGGGCATCGTCGTGCCCTTCGAGATGGTCACGGAGATCCCGTTCGAACGCGAGTACCTCGAGCGCTCGACGGACTCCTGCCCGTGGATGCCCTTCCTCGAGGGCGGCCAGATCGAGTGCGACCTCGGCACGACCACGGCCCTCACGGCCTACGGCTGGACGCTCTCCGGGACGTGGACGCAGTCCTGCACGATCGATTGGTACGTCGACAAACAGGCCCTCATCCACAGCCCGATTCAGTCGCGCCTCTACCGCGTGACGACGACGGGCCCCGAGTACGTGCTCCGCCAGGTGGGCGCGCCGAACGGCCTCGACGGCGTCACGGCCGGCTCGAGGCTCGCGGTGCTCTCGTGGCTGTTCGCCGGCGACTCGCAGACGTCGCAGGCGCACGACTCGGGCTTCTACCAGGCCTTCGGCGGCGGCGGCATCCTGCCGGGAACGGCGGGGATCAACCGCCTCGACGTGCCCTTCCGCTCGCAGGTGTCCGTCGACGACGTGAACGCCTGGCTCGAGTGCTTCCTGTCCGACGTGGGCCCGACGCGGTTCAAGGACAACGCGACCGACAACAACGGCGGCACCGACGCGAACGATCTCGCGGACTGGCCGTACGCCATGGATCAGGTCCTGGTCGCGGCCGACTACTACAACGGCACGACGCGCTCGCTCGTGAACGACGCGCTCGACTTCTGGCCGCTCGTGTGGCCGGGCCACTACGACAAGATCTCCGACATGCAGAAGGTCAACGGTGATCTGTCGTTCACCGTCACCTACGGCGGCACGCCGCCGGGCAACGTGCTGAACCTCTTCCGCACGGATGAGATCTGCGGATTCACGCCGCAGAAGGTGTACGACATCATGGCGCGCATGGGCCTGCCCCACGTCGACCAGGGCGGCGCCTACAACATCGTCCCGAAGTACGCCGGCGCCAAGAAAGCCGACCTCACGACGGTGTGGGGCTTCCCCCTGAAGATCGTCAAGGTGCGGTAAGCCGGAAGGCCAACCCCCTTGCTGAAGAGCTCCCTACAAATGGCCGCCTCGAGGGCGGCCGGCCCGGTCCAACGGATCGGCCTCACCCCGAAGGCCTACGGCAAGGGTGCCGGGCTTCCGGTGCAGAGGTCCGTTTCGAAGGCGCCGCCGGCGCTCGCCGGGCTCTTCCGCGCCGGGCGGATCGTCGTGGGCATCTCGCAGATCAACGCGATGGCCACGAACGTCACGCGCGGCGGAGGCGGCTAGCGTGCCCCTCTGGCTCGTGGCGGTGATCGTCGTCGTGCTCTGGTATCGCGCGCGCAACGCCGAGAGGTACGCATCGATCCTCGAGGCCGATCGCGGCGCCTCGCACACGACGGGGATCCTCGGGGGGCTCACGGGTCCCATGTCGGCCGGCCTGTCGGTCGTGACGCCGGGGATCGCCGGCGAGCTCGGCGCGCCCCACGTGAGCGCGGCCACGGGCCTGCCGAGCTTCGAAATCCCCGAGATCGACTGGCGGAGGTTCAACTAGATGGCTTCGGAAAGCGGCTCGAGCACGACGATCATCATCGTGCTCATCGCGGTGGCCGTCGTCGCGTGGATGCTCTTCGGCAAGGCCGAGCGAACCGTGCGCAACGTGAACACCTCGAACAAAGAGACGTACACGACCGGCACGGCGATCTCGGCCGTGGCGACGAACGTCGCGCCGGCGCTCGGCCAGTTCCTTTCGGGGATCTTCTCGAGCGGCTCGAGCTCGAGCTCGGCGGGCATCCTTGGCCACGGCCCGTCTTACGGCGGCTCGGACTACACGTACGGAGACGGCGACTTCGACGACTCTGAGGAGTTCGTGTGATTCCGTGGCAGCAGCCATGTACAGGATCGGGCCCTCGGATTTCTTCACTCCGGGGGACCTCGAGGCCGACGGCGCGACGCTAGACGCGCAAGTCGCCACACTCGACGCGGAGCTCGAGGGGAACGAGGCGATCCCTCAGTCCTTCCAGGACCAGTGGACCGTCTGGAAAGCGTCGTGGGCGATCTTCTACGATGACCACTTTTCCGGGTTCTTCTCGGCGTTCGTCTCGAGCTTCAACAACTCGAACCGGGACGACCTCATCCGCTACGAAAACCAGTACGCGGAGTACGAGCGGCGCGCGCGCGAGCTCGGCTCTGTCGTCGTCGCGCCCGTCGTGCCCTCGACGGGAACGCAGGACACTTTCGGGGATCACCTCAGGGACCAAGTAGACAAGGCGCCGTCGATCCTGCCGGCGGCTTCGTCCGTCGTCGTGATCGTCGTGGCGATCATCGTCGCGATCGTCGTGTGGAAGGCACGCTAGATGCTCCCAGCGCTCAAAGAGAACCCCGTCCCGACCTCGAACCCCCTGCAGGGCGGCGAACGTCGCTACGTGCAAACGGTCGCGCTCATGCGGAACGAGAGCGGGAGCGGTGACTACTCGGTCGTGTCGTCGTACTTCCGGATCTGGCACCCGTCGGCGCGCCTGCACGTCGCGGCCACGATCGGTTTCCGGCCCGACTCGGCGGAAGACGCGGAGATCCCGACGGGCTTCGTCGCCACCATGGACGCGTGGGCCAAGACCTCGCGCGAGGCGGGCGGCTTCCCGATCCGCGGAAACGGGATCCTTCCCGGGCCGTGCTCCCTGTCCACACAGCTGCCGTGGACGTTCGAGGCGGTTACGGCCGTCGACGAATGGCGCGGCCAGGCCACGGCCCCCGAGGGCGGCACGGGCCTGCAGGTGGACGGCACGTTCTACCTCACGGTGACGTGGGAGCCTCAGAACAGCGATGCCCCTATGGCCGACGCCGAGCTGCGCCGGCTCTTCGACTCCTGCAAAGTGCAGGCGTACGGCTTCCCCACCGTCTACGCAACGTCGGCGTGATGCGATGCCGTGGATCTTGGCCGTCGTCGCCTACTTGCTTTTCCTCGGAAGGGGCAATCCGCTCGAGGGCGCCTTGACGGCGCTCGCGCAACTGACGCGCGGGAAGCGCCTAACGCACTGCCCGGCGGACTCGACCGGCTTCGTCGACGAGGCCCCGGAGGATCTCGCGGACGAATCCGGCTTGAGCATGGAGGCCTATTCGCTCGCGCGCATGGTCTCGAGCGAGGAAGGCCAGCAGGACCCGACGACTCAGGCGGCCGTGTGTTGGTGCTGCATCAATGAAGCGCGCCGGCGCGGCACGTCGATCGTGTCGCTGCTGACGCGCGCAAAGAACCCGCGCAACGCCGGCTACTTCGGCTCGCAGAAGGACAAGGATCCCGACTCGAGCAACTACGGCAAGTCCGATCGCTACGCCTCGACGGCGCTCGACCCCTACGAGCGCGACGGGAAGATCGCCGAGCAATGCCTTTCGGGTGAGATCCCCGACCTCACCGGAGGCGCCACGAACTACGATCGGCCAGCGGGCGAGACGAACCCCGCGAAGGTGGCCGCCAACCGCATGAGCTCGGGCCTCGAGCTCGTGGCCGTCGAAGGCACCTCGAGCGGTCTGCGATTCTGGAGGCCCGCGTAATGTTCGCCGGCGGCGGCTTCGCGTTCGGAGGCTTCGGCTCGACGGGGTGCTGCTGCGCCGACGACGACGGCGAGGACGTCGAGGGCACGGGCCTCCCTGTGGCCCGGAAGACGTACACGATCACGAAACTGACGGGCGTGCAGTACGGCGGAGCTCGCCAGGTCTTCAAAAATCAGAGCGGGATCCTGATCCAAGTCCTGGACACGTTTTTCGCCGGCGCGTTCTGGGAAGTGCTCGGCTCGTCGGACGGCACGACCATGTCGAGCGGGAACCTCTGGACGGACTACAACGCGCTGAACCTGGGCGCGTGGATCTGGTTTCGGAACAAGGTGTCCGGCCGCGAGTACGTGATCATCGTGACCGTTTCGTTTTCCTGGCTCGAGATCACTTCGTACTCGTCGGTGGTCGGCTTCACTGGCGGATCGGGCCCCGTCGCGCCGACGGCCGTCGATCAATCGACGGTGACGCCGCCGACGGGAGCCGACTGGCTCGGGACGGACGCGTCTGTAGGGCTCTTCCCGGATCCTCTTTTCCGAGCCTGGATCTGGCAGTCCACCGACGGCGAGATCACGCGCGTGGCGTGGGTGTTCGATACGGGCGCCGGCGCCCTGGCCGTCACCGTGGCGGCATGGTGGTGGTTCGAAAAAATCAACGCGCCGGTCGGCGGCTCGTGGCTTCCCTGGGTCGATTGGATGTACGACAATCCCGGGAACTACGCCACGCCGACGCAGTATCAAAGCATGCTGCGCTTCCTGTTCGGCCCCAAGAAAATCAAGTCCAACGGCGGGATCAACGAGGACTGCCTGATCGCGGCGGACCAGTTCGGCGGCGACTACCTCGTGGACAAGTACCCGATCAACGAAACGTCGCTGCAAAAGCAGTGGCAAGATCCGCCGACGATCGTCGCCGGCAACCTGCCGGCCGGCCGCAACGGAAGCGTGGGGTGGTTCTTCGACATCTGGTTTCTCGGCTCGATCGGCGGGAACGTGCCGCAGTTTCCCGCGTTCGACACGGCCGGAAATCGCACGATGCTTTTCGTCGACGCGATGATCTTGCCATGGGACGGCACGGCCGTTCCTGGTCAACCTGGCTCGACGGATCACCCGGCGAGCGGATTCTTTGGGAGGTCGCGCCTGTGACGGCTCGAGCTCGAGGCGGGATCGCGTTGCTCATCGTGGCCGTTGCGCTGTGGTGGGTGTTCACGCGCGGCGACGATCGCGCCGTCGAGGGTGACGTAGATTTTTCCGAGTTCACCGTGCGCGGCACGACCTACACCGACACTTCGAAGGAGGGCTAGAACCCTTGGAAACAAACACGCTGGCCGTCCTGGTCGTGGCGATCGTCCTGGTCGTCTTCCTCTCGAGGCGCTCGAGCTCCGACGCGCTCGGCTCGCCGCCGAGGCCCGGCGGCGCCGACGGCTCGCCGAGCTCGGCGAACGGCTATGAGGCCGCGATCGGCGCGGCCGTGGGCGCGGGCGCGTGCGCCGCCGGCGGCGCGGCCCTCGGCGCGCCGCAGCTGGGCGCGCAGCTGGCGCCCGCGTGCGCGGCCGTCGGAGGGTGGGCGGCGCCCTACGTGAGAAAAGGCGTCGTCGCCGGCGCGAAGGGCGTCGCGACCGGCGCGACGTACGCCTACCGCGCGGCCTCGAGCGGGATCCGGTTCGGCATGAGCCAGGGGTACGCGGCGCTCGAGCAACCGTTCGACACGGCGTTCGTGAAGCCGACCCAGGCGGCCGTCAAGGTGGTCAACGTCGGCGCGACGGCGGCCGAGCGGGCCCTCAACTACGGTTACGGCAAGCTGCCGGCGCCGGTGAAACTGGCGACGGCGCCCGTCGTCGTGCCGCTCAAGGTAACGGCGACCGTGCTCAAGCAAGGCGCGACCTACGCCGAGCCGGTGCTCGGCGCGCTCTCGAACGGGACGAAGGCCGCGACCTCGGCCGTTACCACCACCCTCAACAAGCTGAACCCCCTGTCATGGTAAGGCATCGCGGGAGCGCGCTCGGGAGGTTCTTCGGCGCCGTCGACGTCGCCGGGCATCGCGCGACGATGATCGGCCGCACGGCGATCTACGGCGTCAGGCACACGCCGGCGACGAATGCGGGCACGGCGCCCGACCGGACGCCGGCGATCGGCGCCATGCTGCATTCGGTGTGGGAGGGCCCGCGCCAGATCCGGAGCGGCGCGCCCGTCCTGAAGCGCGACCGGCGCGGCTGAGCCGTTGAACGCTTGGACGTGGGGCCTGGCCGTCATCGCCATGGCCGTCGCGCTCGTGGCGGGGGTGATCCTCCTGCACAAGAGCGACACGCAGACGATCATGGCGGTGATCGGCTTCGCGAACGGCATCGTAACGGGCACCTTCGGCCTCATGGTCGCCGGCCGCCGGCGCCGGCCGCCGGGCCAGCATCATGACGCGCCGTAAGGCTCGAGCGCGCTAGGCGCGCGCGGCGCGCCGGCCGCACTGGCCGCACATCTTCCCGGGGCGCGGGCGCTCGCCGCAAGCCCTGCAAGGCGGGCCCGGGATCTTCTCGCCGGGCGCGAACACAGGCGGATTGACGAACCCGAGCTCGAGCTCGGCCGCGCGGAGGCGCCGGCGGTACGGCTCGTAGAGGATCCGATCGTGCTCTTTCGTCGTTGCGTACGACACGTAGGCGCGTTGCTCGTGGGTGTAGCCGAGGTAATGAAACCAGACCAGCGGGCGGCCGTCGACGCGCACGCCGGCGCCGTCGAGCTCGAGCTCGTGAACGTTGAGATTCCAGGGCGCTGTGATGAACCCAGGATCGGAGATCACGGCGCCGGGGTGGCGCTCGAGGATGAGCTCTAGATACCCTTGGTCCCCGTAGGTCGATCGGCCGTCGGGGTGCTTCCGCCATCCGGCGTAGCACCACTCCCACACGTAGCGCGCGAGCAACGCGGCCTGCGGGACGTCGCGCAGGTACACGAAACCGCCGTTGTAGAGGCCGAAGTGTCCGTGATCCTCGACGGTGATCCCGGGCGCTCCGTCGGCGGCCGTCGCCATGGCGTGCGGCATGACGCCGAACCCGGCGGCGCCGGCGTCGAGCTCGGCGAGCATGGCCTCGGGCGAGCTCCAGAACATGGCGTCCGCGTCGATGCACGTGAGGCTATCGCGGCCGTACGTCGTGAGGAGCTCGAGCGCCGCCCACCAACGCCAGGTGCAAAGTTGCTCGTCGACGCGGTACCGGGGCGGGCCGGGCATCCGGTCGATCGCGAGCTCGGGGAATCGATCGAGCAAGTGATCGACGGGGATCGCCTTGACGTCGTGCCTCGAGGCGCACCACGCGGCGGCGAGCTCGCCGAGCGCCAGCACGTGCAACGTGAACGGCTCGCAGTGGCGCCGCATCGACTCGTGAAGGACTTGCAGGCGCGGGAGATAGCGCGCGTCGCAGGATGTGAAGTAGTGCCTCACTTGAGGCGCCGCTCGAGGGCGCGGAGGATCTGGAACCCACCCGCGACGGCGCCGGACGCGTACTGCCAAACGTCGTCGCGGACGACCGCGTCCGATTCGATCTCCCGCTTTTTCGCGACGATGGCCTCGAGCTCGGCGCGGACCATCGCGAGCACTTCGGCTTTCGTGTTCATCGGCACCCCGCAGCGAGCAGATCGCGGACGCAGAAGAACCCACCCCACTCCGCGCC
>Ga0111538_10007005_pt1 | contig 15230 bp, 14 predicted proteins | sample SoiMethybrSBSTD1_FD_79669 | JGI IMG/M metagenome (GOLD analysis project Ga0111538, IMG submission 79669) | Bulk soil microbial communities from a Populus tree surrounding site in Tennessee, USA - Soil MetaG P. TD hybrid SBSTD1 (version 2)... | ecosystem: Environmental > Terrestrial > Soil >...
CGCCAACGAGCGACCCATTCGGCCGCCGATAGACGAAGCCCCGGCCGCGCCGCAGGCGCTGAATGCCGGGCGCGTCGTCCGACACCCAGCGGAGGCTCGCGGCGCGCGCGGCCGCTCTCACGTCCCTGATCGCGGGCACACCCTTCTTCAAGGCCCGTGCCAGAGCGTCACATCTGGCACGCTGCTCGCTGGAATACGCCGACGGAGCGAGGGAACAAGGCAGCTGCTCCGTGCGGGAGGCCCCAATGGCACAAAAGGTGAGAGACGTGATGCACCCCGGCGTCGAGACGGTTCGGCCCGACGACAGCGTCAGGCGCGCCGCCTCCATCATGCAGGCCGCCGACATCGGACCGCTCCCGGTCTGCGACGGCGACCGCCTCGTCGGGATCGTCACCGACCGCGACATCACCGTGCGCGCGGTGGCCGCCGGCCGCGACCCGGGGAGCACGCCCGTCCGCGACGTGATGACGCGCGACATCGTCTACGTGCGCGCCGATCAGGACGTCGACGACGCCATCGAGCTCATGCGGAGGCACGAGGTGCGCCGGCTGCCGGTCGTCGACGGCGATCGCCTCGCCGGCATGGTGGCGCTCGCGGATCTGGCGCGCAAGACCGACGAGCAACGCCAGGCGGCGGCGCTCGAGGGCGTGTCACAGGTCAGCGAGACGGAGACGGACGTTCCGTAGGAACGCCGCGCGCTCAGGCGGCGTGCCGCTGCGGGGCCTCGCGGACGAAGCGATACACGGCCGCGGCGCACGCGCGCGGCGCCAGCGAGCTCACGCCGTGCGCGACGCCCGGGACGACGTGGAGTCGCCCCGCTGGCAGCTGTTGCGCGACGTCGGCCGCCCAGCGGCGGGGCGTGATCGCGTCCAGCGCACCGTGGATGACGAGGGCCGGCACGGCGATGCGCGGCAGCGAGTCCTCGATGCGATCGGCAAGGACGCGCCGCACGCTCTGCCACACCCGCCGCGGGCCGTTGGCGGTGAGGATGCGCAGCGCCCGTCGCGCCTCGCGCAGCGGGGCGTGCGGGAGGTTCCGGAGCCAGGCGGCGAGCAGCCGTCCGCCGCTCCGCGCGTCCGGAACGAGCGTCGGGCTCTCGAGGATGACGCGCGCCACGCGCGCGGGGTGTCGCGCCGCCATGCGCGCGACGACCTGACAGCCGGTGGAGCTGCCCACCAGCGTCACGTCGACGAGGCCCATCACGTCGAGCCACGCGGCCAGCGCATCCGCCAGCGCCGGGACGTCCAGCCCTTCCTGCGGCCCGTCGCTGCGTCCGAACCCGGGAAGGTCGACCGCGTACACACGATGGTCCGGCGCCAGCGCGCGCGCGACGCCGAGCATGGAATCGCTGGAATCCTCGAGCCCGTGCACCAGCACGACGGCCGGCGTCCTGACGCTGCGCGGTCCCGCCGAGCAGTGTGCGAACAGTTGCCAACCCCCGACCTGGAGCGCCAGGCCGCGCGTCGAATCCAGGCGGGACGAGACACTGCCCATGTGGCGGGGCACGCCCACTTTTGCATGCGCCATGCCGCCCGCGGGCGCCCCTGACGGCCTCGTGGGGTCCTGGCGCCCCACGAGTATTTGTACAATCTGCGGCGCGCCTACGACGGCGTCGCGTCGAAGACGAGGACGATCTCGCGGCCGATGGGCACGGCCGAGAGCGCGACGTCGAGGACACGGCCGTCGCGGGACCGCTGCGTGGTCTCGAGGCGACAGACGCTGTTGCCGGCGACCGTCAGCTCGCGCAGGCGGCGCCACTCGTCGAGCTTGTCGTTCGTGATCGTCGGCACCGGGAGTCCGAGCACCTCCCGCTCCGGCCACCCGAAAAGCTCCTCGGCGGCACGATTCCACAGGCGGACGTTGGACTCGGGGCCGATGACGACGAGCGGGAGCGGATTGGCATCGAGGAGCCGCCTGAGCCACCGCGCCCCGCGGCGATAGTTGGCCGCGGTCGCCTCGGCGCGGCGATGCGCCGCGCGGGTGCGCACGAAAAGGCCTCCCGCCACGGCCGCGAGCGACGCCGCGAGCACCGCGGTCACGATCGACACCATCATGGCGCCCCCCTACGCCGAGCGCTTGGCGCGCGCGGGCTCCAGGTTCTCCGCGACGAATGCCCAGTTCGCGAGCCGATCGAGGAACGTCTCGACGTATCGCGGTCGCTCGTGCCGGTAGTCGAGGTAGTAGGCGTGCTCCCACACGTCGCAGGTGAGAAGCGGCGTCACCGTCGCGTCCTGGAGCGGCGTGTCGGCGTCCTCGGTGGCGCGAATGGCGATGCGGCCGTCACGCTCCTGGACGAGCCACGTCCATCCCGTCCCGAAGACCCCGACGGCGGACTCGACGAACTGCTTGCGGAAGCGATCGAAGGAGCCGAACGCGGATTCGATTGCGCTCCTGACGACACCGCCGGGCGTTCCTCCGCCCTTCGGCGTCATGCTGTTCCAGTAGAACGTGTGGTTCCAGACCTGTGCGGCGTTGTCGAACACCGCGCCGTCCGATTCGCGCACGATCTCGATCAGCGTCCGCTCGGCAAGCGGCTTCCCGGCGAGCAGCTTCTCGAGCTTCTGCAGGTAACCGCGATGGTGCTTCTCGTAGTGGTACTCGAGCGTCTCCGGGCCCAGATGGGGCGCGAGCGCATCCTTGGCATACGGCAATGGCGGCAGCTCGAACTTCATCACGCACCTCCTCGTCTCTGCGAAGCGAGGCGCATGCCATGTCGGGTTGGGCCTCTTTCCGGCGTTTCGGGTTGAAAATCCGTCCGAAACGTTTGCGTTTCTTGCAAGCACTTCGCGCCCGGGTGCTCATGCGCGCTGGGACTTTCCGCTGGCACCGCCCTTGCACTTGCGCCCCACCATGGACGAGTTGGGGATGTGGCGGCCGGAGGAAACCGGAACCGACGTCGACAGCCACATCCTGGAGGAGCTCTGCGCACGCCTCGCCGCGGCCTCGGAGGTCGAGGCCGGGCGGATCGAGGTCGACGTGCGTGACCGCGAGGTGATCCTCGAGGGCACCACGCGCGACGAGCGCATGACCCGGGCGATCATGATGTGCGTGATCCAGGTGCCCGGCGTGCGCGCCGTCCGGAGCTACCTCCAGACCTCGGCCATCTGACTGGACGCCCCCACCACGGAGGGCGTGTCGCGCGACGCGACGCGCCCTCCGTTCCCCCGTACGATCGGCTGCCCGTGGCACGGTTCTCGCTCCCTCGGGGGGCATGGCGAACAAGAGAACCTTGCTGGCTATCGCGATTCTGCTGACAGCCCCGGCCGCCGGTCGGGGCCAGACGGCCGTCGAGGAACGGCCGGTGCCGCCACCCGTCCCAGCGGCGCCGTCGACCCGGCAGGAGATCGTCGCACCGGGCCGCCTCGACTCGGTCGTCCGCCTCCGTGACGTCCAGATCACCGACAACGAGCTCCGCGGGACACTCGTGAGCCTCACCAACGACGAGCTGCGCGACGTGCGGCTCCGGGTGGCCGACATGTTCCTGTGGCGGAACGAGCGCCGTCCGGGCATCGACGACGTAAGCCGCACCGAGGAATTCATCGTGAGAGGCCCGATTCCGCCACGCGGCGCCGTCGCTTTCACCGCGCCGCGGACGCCGCCGCCTCTTCGCAGCGACGGTGACTACCGGACCAGCGTCGAGGCCACGGCGGCCACGCTCCAGCCGGTGAGCGGGGCTCAGGCGCCGTCACGCATCGAGACGACGCCGCTCGGCTCGGCAGGGTCGCCTCCGCCGGTCGGCACCCCTGGGACGGCGACGCCGCCACCCGTCGGAAGCCCGCCGCCGGCCGGCACCCCGGCCGAACCGTGAACGAGTCCGCCGTGCCCGCGCCGGCAACGCCGGCGCGGCACGGCGGGTCGTTGGGTGCTCGTCAGAGGGTATCGGCGAGCGCGTCCGCGAGAGGGGCGAGAGGGGCCTGTTCGGCCACCACCGGCTTCTCGGGACGGACCATCAGACGGGAGTCGACCTGGCCGTCGATCGCGGCGCGAATGAGCGACGCATTCAGCGACAGGACCTCGCAGATCCGCTCGAAGGCGAACGGCCACTCGCGGTCGTCGCTGCGGAACCAGCGATCCACCTCGCGGAAGCGGCGGTTCACGACACCGCGCGCCCTGCACTTCGTGTAGACGGCGACCGCGTCCAACAGGACCGCCACCATCAGTCTCCGCTCGCCGAGACCGGCCCGGCTCCGGCGCGCCCACTGCGTGGGAAGCACGACCTGCGGCACGAAAAGGCGTGGAAGATGCTCGTCGTCCTCGAGCGCGCCGGGTAGCAGATGGCTCATCGGATCCTCCCTCCAGCATAGGCCAGCCGTTCGGCGGGCCGTGCGGCAATGCCTGCGGTGCTCATCGGCGGACCGCCAGGTTGTCGAAAAAATCGAACACGTCCTTCACGTCGTCACGGAGATCGTGGGCGAGGTCGCGCGCGCCGTCCTCGATGCGCCGGTAGGTGTCCTCGAACTCGGTCTCCACCTGCGACTCGGAGAAGAGCCCGAAGGGCGGCTCGCCCTCCGGCCTGAACAGATTGTTCACCCACGGATCGCGCCGGAACACCTTGACGACGTCGACGTGCGGGATGACCTCGCCGAAGCGGGTGTTCAGGACGTCGATGAACGCATTCGCGATCAGCGCGTTCGTCGTTCGCGACGGATGGATGCCGTCGAGGCTGAACACGCCGCCGAGGAACGTCGCGGTCATGTCTGCAATGCCGTCGTTGTCGACGTCGACGCCGTTCGTCGTGATGTCGTCGAAGAGCGCGAATACGTCGACGATCGCGATGTTCACGCCGCGCGCCGCCTGGACCTCGGCCGCGGCGGCCGCGATCTCGGCGTTGAACGCCACGACGTTGGCCCGCGCCTGCGCCCGCTCCGCCACCGACAGGACCTTCGTGCAGGGCGGGATCGGGAGCCGGGAGCGATCGAGGCCGATCGAGAGGCGGTCCTCGGGCGCGACGGGCTCGAGCGTCCCATCGGGCCGCTGGCACTGCGTCACCTCGCCCGCCGCGCGGCGCAGGACCGCCACGCCGGTCACGTCGGGCAGGTTGGCGACGGCCATGTCGACGCCGGCGTCGGCGAGCTGGTTCAGGAGCTGGCGATACAGCTGGCCGAACTGCTGTACGGGCCGGTCGATGGCGTTCGGATCCGTTCGCGTCGCCATCCCGAGGATGTCGTTGTTCCCGATCCAGACCATGAAGAACGTCGGGCGTGAGTCCAGCGCGCGCGAGATCTGGGTCACGGACTCGTCGCGGAGCGGGAGCCCGAGGATCAGGAACTTGAGGATGTCGCGGCCGTCGGGGCTCCCCGAGACGAGCTCCTCGGCGATGTCCTGCGGGCGGATGCCCTCGAAGATCGACTGGATGTCCTCGCCGGGCACGGCGAGGTTCCGCACCTTCACGTCGGGATCGTCTCGGAACCCGAGGCGGGTCGTCGGGCGCGAGATCTCCCCGGGCTCGAGGACGCCGTCACCGTCGTCGTTGATGCGGTAGGGGGGCGGCACCCCGGGCCGGTCCATGAGCGGCTGCGGCAGGCGTACCCTTGCCTTCCGGGCGAGCTGCGCAGGGGCGCTGAAGATCTGCCCCCCGGGACCCCGCTCCACGAAGCCACCCGAGCTGTAGCCCGCGAGGATGCTGTCGCCGATGACCACGAGGCGCTTCAGCCTCGCGCTGGCGGCCTCCACGCTCGTATCGGCGCCCAGGGAAAGGAGCATTGCCGCGAGGACGAACGGGACCGGGGCGCGAAAGGCCATGCCCGGACAGCACGATCCGGGCCAAGCGCCGGATTACGTAGCGCCGGCGCGCGCCCTCACGCTCCCTGGTCGGCGCTACAGCGCCGCAGGAAGAACTTACAAGCCCCCGGCCGGAGGCTTCAGCTCGGCCAGGTTCTGTCCCTGGGCCCGGTACAGGTTCAGGCGGTTGTAGAGGGTCTTCAGGCTGATGCCGAGCACCTTGGCCGCCGCGTCCTTCTTGCCGCCGCACGAGCGCAGGGTGGCGAGGGTGAGGCGCCGTTCGGCCTCGGCGATCGAGAGGCCCACGCGGACGTCGAGGACGTCGGCGCCGTCCGGGGCGTCGGCGCCCACGGGAACCTCGTGGAGCGACGCGGGGAGCGCACTCGGCTCGATCACGTCGTCGGCGAGGATGAAGGCGCTGTGGACGGCGTTCTTGAGCTCGCGGACGTTCCCGGGCCACCCGTAGGTGCGGAGCATCGACAGCGTCGCGCGGTTGAAGCGCTTGTTCGTCGACTCGGATCGGTTGAGCCCGGCGAGGAAGTGCTCGGCCAGGATGTCGATGTCGCCCGCCCGCTCGCGGAGCGGCGGCAGCACGATGCGGAAGACGCTCAGCCGGTACAGGAGGTCGTGGCGGAGCTTGCCCGCCGTGACGGCTTCCTCCGGTGAGCGGTTGGTGGCCGCGATCACGCGCACGTCCACGGGAATCTCCTGCTCGCCCCCGACGCGCACGACGCGTCCCGTCTCGAGGACGCGCAGCAGCTTCGACTGGAGCTCCTGGGGCATCTCCGTGATCTCGTCCAGGAACAGGGTGCCCCCGTTGGCGCGCTCGAAGAATCCCTTCCGGAGCTTGTCGGCGCCCGTGAAGCTGCCGCGCTCGTGCCCGAACAGGTCGCTCTCGATCAGGTTCGGTGAGACGGCGCTGCAGTTGACGGCGATGAAAGGCAGCTTCCGCCGCCGGCTGAGACGGTGCAGCGTCTCGGCGACCAGCTCCTTTCCCGTGCCGCTCTCACCCTGCACGAGCACGGTCGCGTTCGTCGGCGCGACGCGGCCGATGGCATCGTAGATCGGCTGCATCACGTCGGAGGCCCCGATCATCGGCCCGAAGCGCCCGAGCTGGCGGAGCTCCGCGCGGAGGTCTCTCACCTCCTCGTAGAGCTCGCGGCGACGCGTGACGTTCGCCAGGACCGCGCGTAGGCGTGCGACGTCGAGAGGTTTCGTCAGGTAGTCGGTCGCGCGCTGCCGCAGCGCCTCGACCGCCGAGTCGACGCTCGAGTGGCCGGTGATCATCACGACGTCCGTCGTGGGCGTCTCGTCGACCAGGCTCAGGAGCTCGAAGCCCGAGCCGTCCGGGAGCGTGACGTCGAGGAGCAGCAGGTCGGGAACGCGCTTCTCGAGGAGCGCTTTAGCCTGGGCGAAGGTCGCGGCGCTCTCGATCGTGAATCCGTCGCCGCGGACCAGCTCGGAGAGACCCTCGAGAAAATCGGAATCGTCGTCGACCAGGATCGCGTGGGGCATGTCAGGCGGTTGGGACCGCCTGACAAAAACTAGCGTCGGATGACAAAGAAGGCCAGCCCCCCGAAAAGGCCGCCGCGGGCGGGGGCCGCCACCCGCGGCGGCCAGCAGGGCGCTCCGGGCTGCGCTGTGCGCAATCCGGAGCGAAACCCTGCTGTTGCTTCCCTAGTTGCTGATCCGGAGCTCTTCCTTGACCGCCTTCACGCCCGCCGCCTGACGCGCGACCACGGCCGCGGCCATGCGCTGCTCGGGACGCTCGACGGTCCCCGTCAGCCGGGCGACGCCGTCGCGCACCTCGACGTCGATGTTGGAATCCTTGAGCGACTCGTTACCCTCGATGGCGCGCTCGACACGCTTCTCGATCTCACCGTCGGCGGCCTTCACCGCCTCCTGTCGCTTCTCGGGAACGACCTGGAGCTCGTTCTTCACCGTGCGCACGCCGGAAACGCTCTTCGCGATCTCCTCGGCCGCGGCCTTCGATTCCTTCGTCGGCACCATGCCGAACAGCGTCACTTCGCCGCCACGCGTGTCGACGTTCACGTCGAGCCCGGGCACGCGGCTGTCGGCCAGGAGCTTCAGCTTGGTCGCGGACGTGACGTACGCATCGGACATCGTGCCCTTGGCGGCCGCCGTCTTGTCGTCGTGACCGTTGTAGATCTCGGCGTCGCCCATCTTGTCGGGGCTGCGAATCTCGCTCGCCACCCGACGCACGCCCGGCACGCGAGCCGCGCACTCGACCGCCCGCAGATGATCGCCGATCGTCTTCGCCTCACCCTTGAGCAGCACGACACCGTCGTTCACGGACGCGACGTCGACGCTGCTGTCCTTCAGGGCCTCGTCGGCCGCGAGCGCCTTCTCGACACGGTCCTTCAGGTCGTTGTCCGCCACCTTCACCTTGTCTTCGCGCGCCTCGCTGACGACCTGAAGCATGTTGCGGACGTTCTTCACGCCGTCGATGTTCTTGACGGCGCGCTCGGCCTCGGCCTTTTCCGCCGCCGAACGGACCTTGCCGTGCAGGGTCACCTGGCCGTCCGTGGTGTCCACGTTGACGGCGGTGGCGCTGACGTTGTCGCTGGTGAGCAGCGCGAGCTTCGCCTTGGTGGTGATCCACGCATCGGGCGGCGTCGCCGCCGTCGCGCTGCAGGCTCCCGCAAGGATGAGCGCAGCTGCCCACATACCCAATCCGGTTCTCATTCGCATAGTTGTCTCCTTCCTCGGTTGAGGCTGTTACCTGACGTTGCAGGAGGAGTGCCGCCCCCGCACCCGCGCAATCCCGACGCTTGTTCGCACCCGCGCCGCGTCGGACGGAGGAAAAAGCGTGTAAAGGCTGCCGGCATGCGCGCAGGCGCGCCGATGCGGATGACAGCGTGCCGGAATCCGGTGTAATTCCGAGCCCAGCGCGCACATGACCCCGGGCACGAAGTTCACCGACGCCCGCGTCCGGCCGGCCCCATTCCTGATCGTCGCCGGCGCGAGCGTGGCCCTGATCATCGGAGTGCTGGCGGTGGTGGGATGGTGGACCCCCGTGCCGCTGCTCGGGCACTTCCGCGCCAGCCTCACGTTCAACCAGGCGCTGGGGCTCGCGATGGCCGGCGCCGCGACGCTGATGCTGGCTCTCCCGCGGCCCACGGTGGCGCGCGTCCTCGGGCTCGCGATCGTCAGCGGCGCGCTCCTGACGCTCCTCGAGTCGCTGCTCGGCGTCCCGTTCGGGATCGACGATCTCTTCTGGAAGCCGGACACGAGCGACGTCGCGACCGCGATGCCGCCGAGCGCGGCGCTCGCGCTCCTGCTCGCCGGGCTCTGCATCGCGCTGCCGCGGCGCCTGGTGTCCGCGCGCGTCGTGCTGGCGCTCGGCGTCCTGGCGGGCGCGAGCATCGCCCTCGCGGGGGCGCTCGCCGGCATCCCCCAGGCCGCCGCGTGGGGCGCGACGCAGCCGATGAGCCGCGTCGCCGCCTGCGCGCTGGTCGCCCTCGGCGTCGCGCTCGCGACGCACGCGTTCACGCGCACGCAGGGCGAGCCCGGGCAGCGCCGCCGCTGGGCGCCGCTCACGGCGGGCCTCGCCTCGGCGGCGGCCGGCGTCCTCTTCTGGCAGGCCCTGGTCGCGCATCAGGACGCCAACCTGCGGCGCACCGTCGCGGCCGAGGTGACGAGCCAGCGCGCCCGCGCGACGGAGCGCTTCTCGCGCCTCGCCGGCGCGCTCCAGGGCGTCGGGTATGCGGCATACGCGCGGTCGACGTCCATCGAGGAGTGGCGCACGCAGGCACGGACCGTCGTGACGCTCTTCCCGTCGCTGCTCGCGCTCGAGTGGATCGCGCCCGATCTGAGCGTGCAGCGCATCGTGCTCGACACGGCATCGTCGCCCTACCCGCCCGCGCCGCCACTGGACGACGAGGGCGAGCGGCGCGCGCTCGAGGCCGCCCGTCGCACGGGACAGCCGACCATCAGCCGGCGCCTCGCGCTGCCCGACGGGCAGTGGGCCATGCGGGTCGCCGTGCCGATCTTCCCGCGCGGACGGTTCGCGGGCTTCGCGGCAGGGCTGGTGCAGGTCGCCGAGGTGCTCAGCGAGGAGCCGGACGTGAAGGCGGCCGACTTCACCGTGACGCTCTCGGCCGACGGCGAGGAGGTGTTCCGGAGCCCCGCGGCGGGTGCGGCACGCGATCAGGGCGTCGCGTGGGCGCAGAGCCGCCGCATCCCGCTCCCCGGCGAGATCGCGTGGACCGTCGGCGTGGCGCCGGCGCCGCGCCTCGAGGCCGCGATCAACACGGCGCTTCCGGAGATCGTGCTCGCCGCCGGTCTGCTCATCGCGCTGGCCCTCGCCGTGGCGCTCCGGCTGGCCATCAACCTCGAGCGTCGCGCGCGCCTCTTGAGCCACGCGAACCGCCGCCTGGCTCTCGAGGTGGCGCAGCGCCGGCAGGCGGAGCAGCAGCTCCAGGAGATGACCCGCCAGCTCGAGCAGCGCGTCGCGGAGCGGACGAGCGAGCTGGCCGACGCGAACGCGAACCTCGAGCGCTCCAACGACGACCTACGGCAGTTCGGATCCTTCGTCGCGCACGAGCTCCGCCAGCCGATCGCGACGGCGCAGATCTGGGCCGACGTGCTCGAGCAGAGCGCCGGCGGGGAGATTCCCGAGGCGTTGCGGGGCCCGCTCGGGAAGCTGCGCACCGCCATCGAGCGCATGAAGGGCCTCGTCGAGAAGGAGCTCCGCCTGGCCGCCGATGCCACGCAGGCGCCGTCGTTGGAGCGGGTGGCCCTCGGGACGCTGCTTGCCGACGTCGTCGGCGAGCTCAGGCCGCGCATCGAGCACGCCGGCGCGCGCATCGAGCTCGGGGCGCTGCCCGTCGTGTCGGCCGACCCATCGTTGCTCCGACGCCTGTTCGTGAACCTGCTCGAGAACGCGCTCAAGTACCCGCGGCCCGACACGCCGCTCGTCGTGCGCGTCGAGGCCGAGACGCTCGCGGCCGAGAACGGCATCGGACCGCGCCACGAGATCCGCGTCGCGGACAACGGCCGCGGCTTCCCGGCCGAGGATGCGACGCGCATCTTCGAGATCTTCGCCCGCGCCCGCGGCAGCGGCGACGTCGAGGGCTCGGGGCTCGGTCTCGCGATCTGCCGCCGCATCGCCGAGCGCCACGCGGGCACCATCCGCGCCGAGGGCCGCCCCGGACAGGGCGCAACGTTCCGCCTGACGTTGCCTTTTAAGTAAAGGGGGACTCCGTCCCCCTTCTCCACGCGGCAAAGCCGCGTGGAGCGGCCGTCATCCTCAAAGGGGACTCCGTCCCCCTTCTCCACGCGGCAAAGCCGCGTGGAGCCTCTTCCCCCGGCTCGCTGCGCTCGGCCGCGCGCGGACGCGCGGAGACCGCTATTGCTAGAGTGCGTACTCGGCGGGGTCGATCGCGACGGCCAGGCCCTGGAGCGGCGCGTGCCGAGACAGGCGCGTGCGGTTCGCGCGGGCGACCTCGGCGTAGAGGCGGAGCGCGGCGCGGTCGTCGAGGTGGGCCGTGTCGACGCCGATCTGCTCGCGCAGGAGATCGCGGCGGAAGGCCCGCACCGTCTCGGCATGCCAGAAGGACGCGTTCAGCTCGGTGTCGCCGTAGAAGGAGCGCGTGGCGATGTTCGTCGAGCCGACGGTCGCCCAGCCGTCGTCCACGAGCCCCACCTTGGCGTGGACGTAGACGTGCCGGGGCCCACCGCGGTCGTCGCTGCCGATCGGGCCCGCGAGCGTGAAGTGCGGGAAGCGGCCGAGCGTCCCCAGGTGCTCGAACAGCGGCGCGTAGCGCGGGTCTCGCCGCGCCGCACGCACCTGCTCCATGGGGTCGCCCGGCATCAGGATCAAGACGTCGACGCCGCGCTCGAGCGCCGCCTCGAGCGCCATCAGGGCCTCCGGCGAGGCGAGGAACTGCTGCTCGAGATAGATGCTCCCGCGTGCCGCCCCGATGGCCGCGAGGTACTGCTCGCAGGCGCTGAACTCGCCCGCCGCGATCGGGAACGCGGCGCCGCCGGGAGACGGCGTGTCGTCGGTGTAGAGACCCGCGCGAACCGTGCGCACGATCTGCACCCGCGCGTCGCCGCGGATCGCCGACGGCGCGGTGGGAAACGGCAGGTCGCCCGCCGTCGCCGCGTCCGGCCACGTCCCCGTCGGTGCGGCCCGCTCGCTCGCCTCGTTCCAGCGCTGCACGAAGTTGTGGTGCACGTCCGTGGCGGCCGGCCCCTCGATCTCGAGGTAGACGTCGTGGACGTCGTCGCCGTCGCGCGTCGGACGATGGCCGGGCGACACCATCGACCCGCGCTCGACATTGATGCCGCCGACGAAGGCGACCTCGCCGGGCCCGCCCGCGTCGACGAGCCAGCTCTTCTGGTGGTGGCAGTAGTCGCGGACGTGGTCCCAGCGCGCGCGGAGACGGCTGCCGCGGGCCCGCAGCCACGCGCGCGCGGCCTCGTGGCCCGGGAAGTGCGAGGAGCCGGGCAGCATGGAGTCCAGCTCGGGCTCGTGCCAGATGAGCGCACGCACGTCGACGCCGCGCGCGGCCGCGGCATCCAGCACGTCGAAGACGGTGCCGCGGCCGTCGGGAAGCGGCGCCTCGCGGTCGACGAACGCGAGCGTCACCCACACCCGGGTCCGGGCGGCCTCGACGGCCGCGACGATGCGCCGGAAGGCCGGCTCGCCGTCGATCAGGGGCCGGATGCGATTCCCGTCCCGCCGCGGGTACGCCCCCGTGGCCGGCGAAATCTCAGCCGCCATCGGCGACGATCTTCACGGCGCCTCCCACGACCTCGAGGGCCGCGAGGAGGACCTGCTCGCGCACCTCGACGTACTCCTCCCAGCGCGTCGTGAGCACGTAGACGAAGAGCTCGACCTCGAGCACCTGCGCGTCGATGCGGACGAACGTGGCGCGGACGGACGCCGCGTCGACCTTCGGCACCTTCGCCACCTGCTCGCGGAGTTGCGCCAGCACGTCGCGCACCTGCGATGCGCTCGTGCCGGGAGCGAGCACGAGCGTGGCGCGCACCGGGATGCGATCGCGGAGGCTCAGGTTCTCGAGCGCCAGGGTCGAGAACTGTGCATTCGGGATCGTCACCAGCGTGCGGCTCACGGTGCGGATGCGGGTCGAGCGGAGGCCGATGTCCTCCACCGTTCCGACGGTGTCGCCGAAGCGGCAGACGTCGCCCAGACGCACGGGCTGGTCCGCGACGAGGCTGATGCTGCCGAAGAGGTTCTCGACCGTCTTCTGGGCCGCGAGGGCGACGGCCAGCCCGCCGACGCCGAGGCCGGCGAGGAGACCCGTCACGTTGAAGCCGAAGTTCTGGAGCGCGGCGATGAACGCGACGACGACGACGAACACCTTGATCGTCCGGCGCCCGAGGTGCGCCGTGTCGACGGCGCGTGCATGGCGGCTGCGATCGAGGCGGCGCTCGAAGCGCTGCGCGTACTCGTCGAGGATGCGGAGGAAGAGCCAGGTGAGCGCGACGATGGCGAGGCTCTTGAGGACGCCCATCAGCACCCGGTGCACGGGCACCGGAAGGCCCAGGAGCGGAAGCCCGAACGCGCCCAGCACGACGCCGAGCAGCAGGCGGAGGGGCTCGGCGATGGCCGAAGCGAGGGTGCTCGGCGACACGGCGCCGTCGGAGCGCGCGAGGACGAGGCGCACCGCGCGGATCAGGATCCCGCGCAGCAGGCGGGAGATCAGCCAGACCAGGACCCCGAACAGGGCGAGCCCGATCCACTGCCAGAGGCGAATCGAGAGGAAGCGCAGCTCGAAGAACGGCGCAGGCAGCACGCGCGCGAGCGGCCCCCAGCCGAACTCCTCGTACAGCCCGGGGATGATCGCGACGGTGTCCGCGGCGACCTTCCATACGGCCTGGCCGCTGGACTCGGTCACCCGCTCGAGGAGGAGCTCGACCGGTCCGCTCGTGGTCTTGTCGATGGTTCCGAGCGAGTCGCGGAGCGGTGGGAGCCCGTCGTTGGGATCGCCGTCGCGGTCGGTGCTCAGCTTCTCGAGGTCGATCCAGGCGGCGCGGTCGGTGACGATCTCGAACTCGCGCGCCAGCTCCGGCCCGCGCCGGGCGCGCTCCACACGCTTCAGCGGCGAGAGGTTCAGGTACTCGGCGGCCTTCGCGTACTCCCCGTTGCGGCACGCGCCGACGAAGCGCGCCATCGCGCCGCGCGGCGTGTCGGGTCCGTAAGTGACCGGGTCGCGCCACGCCTCGGCCGCGGCCGCCGGCTCGGGCGCCTGATCGGCCGCGCGCGCCGTCGTCGACGCGACGGACCAGAGCAGCAGGAGGGGCAGGAGCACCGCCCCGCCCCTCCGCCCGATCTTTCTACTCCCCGCTGGCGCGGCGGAGACCCGTCTCGAGATCGCCGAGGGTGATGTCGGGCACGGTGACGCGCCCCGCCTCGAGCGCTCGGCGCTTCCACGCCCGCAGACCGCGTCGGAGATACTCCGCCTCGAATCCCAGGACGGCGCAGACGCTCTCGAAGGAGTAGAGCCACTCGTCATCCTGCGACTCAAACCACTCTTCGGCCTCGACGAACATCTCGCGGGCGCGGACGTCGTTCGTGCCGACCATACGGCAGAAGACGTTCAGCGCGTCCTCGAGAATGGCGATCATCAGGCGGCGTGGCCCGTCCTGCTCGGTGCGACGGCGCATGCGATCGGCATGCTGCGATGGCATGAGGACGTCCGGCGCGAAGACTCCCGACGCGACCTCTTCCACGTTCGATACCTTCTTCGGCTTTGTAGTCATGTTACGACGCAGCGCAGTATAGCTAATCCCAAGGATTTTGGTAACGCCCCTCGTCCTTTACCCGAGGCGTACCTTCTGCGAAGGGGGGGACGGTGCTGCGCTCCGGACCCGCCGCCGTCCTCGCGGGAATTTCCCTTGTCCTGCCTGCATATTCGGCCCTTTTCGCGGGTAGTGCATATCCGCACCTCAGCCTCATCGAACACGCCCGTGCAATCACCTGCCGGTTGTTCCGTTGCAAGGAGCCCTGCGAGCTCGGCCAGGAGGTGGTTGGCGGACGGGTCGAGGACAGCGCCGTCGAGCAGGTCGTTCCGAAGCAGAAGAAGGCTTGGGAGGCGTCACTCGGGGGTGAGGTGGCGGCGCGGCCATACGTGGCCGCGCGCCTCTCGGGACTGCCGTCGCGTCGTCCGGTCCGCCCGCTTCCGTCCGATGACCGCGAGCTCGTGCGGCGCGTCGCGGTCGACACGTGGCGCGGCCTCGAGAGCCTCCTCGACCGCGACCACCAGCTGCCGGTCGACCACGTCCATCTCGGGACGAGCGTGCGCGTGGGCGACTACGTGAACGTCACCACCATCGGGCTCCGCCTGGCGGCCATCGTCGCCGCGCACGAGCTCGGCCTTCTCACGCGCGACGCCGCCGCCGATCGCCTCCGCGGCGTCCTCGCGACGCTCGGCACCCTCGAGACTCACGCCGGCTTCTTCTTCAACTACTACGACACCACGTCGCTCGAGCGGACGAGCAACCTCGTCTCGTTCGTC
>Ga0111538_10007006_pt1 | contig 15229 bp, 7 predicted proteins | sample SoiMethybrSBSTD1_FD_79669 | JGI IMG/M metagenome (GOLD analysis project Ga0111538, IMG submission 79669) | Bulk soil microbial communities from a Populus tree surrounding site in Tennessee, USA - Soil MetaG P. TD hybrid SBSTD1 (version 2)... | ecosystem: Environmental > Terrestrial > Soil > Tree...
ACGTGTCCGGCTGCACATCGACGAAGACGGGCGTGGCGCCGCAATAGCGAATCGCGTTCGCCGTGGCGATGAATGAGTGGCTGACGGTGATGACCTCGTCGCCCGCGCGCACGCCGACGGCGAGCAGCGCCAGATGGAGGGCGACGGTGCAGTTGGACACCGCGCAGGCGTGCGGCGCGCCGACGAACTCGGCGAACTCGCGCTCGAATGCCGCCACCTCGGGCCCCTGGGTCAGCCAGCCCGAGCCGAGCGGACGGCGGACCGCCTCGAGCTCCGCGTCGCCGATGGTCGGCTTCGCGATGGGCAGCATCGGCTTGCTGTCGACGGCCGTGCGGATCATGCCGCCACCTCGTTTTCCCGGCTCTGCCGCCACCATTCGACGAGGCGCGCCAGTCCCGCTTCGAACGGGACGACGGCCTGGAAGCCGATTTCCTGCTCGGCGCGCCAGGTGCTGGCCAGCCGGCGGGTGACGCCGTTGACCTTGCGCGCTTCGCCGTACTCGACCTTCAGCGGCGAGTTCATGACGTTGAGCAGCATCTCGGCGCACTCGTTGAGCGAGAACTCGCTGCCGGACGCGACGTTGTAGACGACGTCGCTCACCGGCGCCCGCGCCGCCAGGATGTTGGCGCGCGCGATGTCGTCGGCGAAGATGAAGTCCATCGTCTGGGTGCCGTCGCCGAAGATCATCGGCGGCCGCCCGGCCTCGATGTTCTCCATCCAGCGGATGAACACCTCGGTGTAGGCGCCGTAGATGTCCATGCGCGGGCCATAGACGTTGAAGTAGCGCAGCGCGACGTACTCCAGGCCGAACATCTCGTTGAACGACCGCAGCAGCCCTTCGTTGAAGGCCTTCGCCGATCCGTAGAGCGTGCGGTTGTTGTAGGGGTGATGCTGCTCGTCGGTCGGGAAGCGATCGGCCAGCCCGTAGACCGAGGCCGACGAAGCGGCGACCACCTTGCGCACTCCGGCCTGCCGCGCCGCGTCGAGGACGATGAAGGTGCCGTTCACCAGCACGTCCATCGCCAGCGCCGGCTCCTCGGCGCACTGGGTGATGCGAATCGCCGCCTGATGGAAGACGACGTCGATCCCCTGCATCGCCTCGGTCACCAGCTGCCGATCGCGGATGTCGCCTTCGACGATGCTGACCTTGCCCGACGGCATCGCCTGGGCGAGGTTCTCGCGGCGGCCGCGGACGAAGTTGTCGAGCACGACGATCTCGGCCGGCGATTCGTTGACCAGCCGGTCGACGATGTGCGAGCCGATCAGGCCGGCACCGCCGGTGACGAGGATGCGCGCGTTGCGCAGGTTCAGCGCGTCCATTTCAGTACCGCCTGTTCATCCGCGGAATGCCGCGGCGCTTCCGGATTGCCGACTTCGGGGGCGTTGCGCTGCCGGATCACCCGCGCCGGCACGCCGGCGACGACTGCGAACGGCGGCACGTCGTGGGTCACGACCGCGCCGGCGCCGACAATCGCGCCCTGACCGACGGTGACGCCGGGGAGGATGACGGCGTTGGTGCCGATGTCCGCCCACTTCTGGATGCGAACCGGCTTGATGTCGAGGTCGGTCTGGATGATCGGCAGATCGACCGGCATCGCGGTGTGGGCGGAGCCGAGGACGCGCGCGCCAGGCCCCCAGCCGACGTATTCCTCGAGCACCAGGTCGCGGGCGTCGAAGTAGCTCTGCGGCCCGATCCAGACGTGGTCGCCGATCTCGAAGGTGCCGTCGAACCGCCCCTGCAGGTACGACTGGGCGCCGATGAAGACGCCGTCGCCGATGCCGAACGTCTCGACGTGCTTGAAGCCGACGCCGCTGCCCACGTGCAGGCCGCGTCCGACCCGCCGCGCGGCGGCGCGGAAGATCACCGCCCGCATCGAGCTGTTGAGCGGATCGTCGCCGTGCATGTGCCGGGTGTAGAGATCGACGACCGCCTCGCTCCGGAACTGCGCCCGCAGCCACGCCGCCATCGGCGCGTAGAACGCCGGGTCGTCGCTGGCTTTGCGGACGCCGTGGACCGCGGTGACGATCCGGCCGGCCACATTGCTGTTAGAGGACATAGGCCTGCTCCTTCACGGCCGCGCCAATCATCTCGACCTGGGTGAACGAGAGCTCCGGGTACATCGGCAGCGACAGCACCTCGTTGGCCGCCCGCTCCGAGTGCGGGAAGTCGCCCTCGCGATACGCCGCGTCGGCGTAGGCCGGCTGCAGGTGAACCGGAATCGGGTAGTGGATGCCGGTGCCGATGCCGTTGGCCTGCAGCAGCCGCTGCAGCGACGCGCGGTCCTTGGTGCGGATCGCGTAGACGTGATAGACGTGGCGCGCGTAGGCGGCCTCGGCCGGCATCTCGACGCCGCTGTCGGCGAGCACGCGGCGGTACTGCATGGCATGCGTGCGGCGCGCCTCGGTCCACTTCTCGAGATGGCGCAGCTTGACGCGCAGGATGCTGCCCTGCATCCCTTCCATCCGGTAGTTGAAGCCCTTGAGCACGTGGTGGTACTTCTTCTCTGCGCCCCAGTCGCGCAGCATGCGGATCTGCTTGGCCATCGCCGCGTTGTTGGTGACGACCATGCCGCCCTCGCCGTAGGCGCCCAGGTTCTTGCCCGGATAGAAGCTGAAGCAGCCGAGATCGCCGATCGCGCCGACCGGGCGCGCCTTGTAGGCCGCGCCGTGCGCCTGGCAGCCGTCCTCGATCACCTTCAGGCCGCGGCGGTTCGCGATCTCGAGGATCGGATCCATGTCGGCCGGCTGGCCGTAGAGGTGGACCGGGATGATCGCCTTGGTGCGCGGCGTGATCGCCCGCTCGATCTGGTTGACGTCCATCGTGAACGTCTTCGGATCGATGTCGACGTAGACCGCGCGCGCGCCGACGTAGCCGATGGCGGCGACGGTGGCGACGAAGGTGAACGGCACCGTAATCACTTCGTCGCCCGGGCCGACGCCGGCGGCCAGCAGCGCCAGGTGCAGCGCGCTGGTGCCGGTGTTGACGGCGATGCCGTGCAGCGCGCCCTGATGCGCGGCGAACTCCTGCTCGAACGCCTCGACTTCGGGGCCGAGCACGAACTGGCCGGTCTCGAGCACGCGCCCGACCGCGGCGGCGATGTCTGCCTTGATGGTGTTGTACTGAGCTTTCAGATCGACGAGAGGAATCATGCTGCGCACCTGTTTGAAGAAAATTCGATGAGACGGCCCGATGCGCGCATCGACTCAGTCGCGGCTTCGAGCATGCGGACGACGCGGAGGCCGGAATGGCCGTCGGCGATCGGGGTCTGGTTGTTGGCGATGCAGTCGACGAAGTGGCGCGCCTCGATGCTCAACGCCTCGGTCAGGGCGATCTGCGGCGCCCAGACGTCGCCGCTGCGGTAGCCGACCAGCATCGCGTGCTTGCCGTTGCCGTTGCCGTCGCCGCTGGCCGGGGCGTTGACGTCCTTGAGGGTGATGCCCTTGTCGTAGACGCGGATCTTCTCGCTCGGCTCGAGGTCGTCGTAGCTGACCATCTTGCGGCTGCCGCCGACCAGCGTCTTGCGCACCTTCACCGGCGAGAGCCAGTTGACGTGCAGGTGCGCCATCACGTTGGCGTCGAAGTGCAGCGTCACGTAGGCCATGTTCTCGGGCTCGCCCGGGACGTGGCCGATGCCGGTCGCCGACACCGCCACCGGCTGCACCGGCAGCAGGTAGTCCATGATCGCGAGGTCGTGCACCGCCAGGTCCCAGATCACGTTGACGTCGTGCTGGAACAGCCCGAGGTTCACCCGCACCGAGTCGTAGTAATAGATGTCGCCGAGGTCGCCCCTGGTCACCAGCTCGTGAATCTTGCGCACCGCCGGGGTGTAGACGAAGGTGTGGTCGACCGCGAGAATCCGCTTCCGCAGGTCGGCCTCCTCGACCAGCCGCCGCGCCTCGCCCGCATCGCACGTCATCGGCTTCTCGATCAGCACGTGCTTGCCGGCCTGCAGCGCTTCCATCCCGAGCTTGAAATGCGTCGACACCGGGGTCGCGACCACGACCGCGTCGACCCGCGGGTCGCGCAGGAGATCGCGGTAGTCGGTGGTGGTTTCAACCGTGGGGTAGCGCGGGCCGATCTTCGCCAGCCGATCGCGGCTCAAGTCGCTGACCGAGACGACCGTGCAGTCGGGCGTCTCGAAGAAATTGCGGACCAGGTTCGGTCCCCAGTAGCCGTATCCGATGATGCCAATGCCAATCACGATGTCGAGTCCTTTCGAGCGTTATTCGGCCGCGGCGGTCGCCGGGACCGGCAGCTGGCGCGTGACCACCGCCGGCACGCCGACGACGACGGTGTAGGGTGGAACGTCCTTGGTGACGACGGCGCCGGCGCCGACCAGGGCGCCCTCGCCGATGGTCACGCCGGCGACGATGGTGGCGTTGCTGCCGATGGAGGCGCCGCGCTTGACCAGGGTCTTGACCAGCGTCCAGTCGGCCTCGGTCTGCAGCCCGCCGCCGGCGCTGACCGCGCGCGGCACCAGGTCGTTGGTGAAGATCACGCCGTGGCCGACGAAGACTTCGTCCTCGATCGTCACGCCGTCGCAGACGAAGGTGTGGCTGGAGATCTTGCAGTGCGCGCCAATCACCGCTCCGCGCTGCACCTCGACGAACGCGCCGATGCGCGTGTGGTCGCCGATCCGGCAGCCATACAGGTTGACCAGCCCCGGCTGGGGGATTGACACGTTCTCTCCGAGCACCACGCTGTCGGCGATCATTCGAGCTCCTCCTGCAGGGCGACCGCGGCCAGCGAGCGGGCCGTCGGCGAGACGAGGCGTACCTCGTGGCGCGCGGCGGGCCGGATCTGTGTGCCGTGTCCCTGCATCCATTGGTGTTCCAGGTAGACGAATCCGAAATCGCGGCGGTCCGACACCACCGAGAAGGGGAAGGCGCGCTCCTGCAGATCGAGCGGCCGCAGCCCCTGCGGGTCGAGGATGCCGGCCGAGATCGAGTAGCAGCCGGGCAGGAGCGCCAGCTTCGCGATCGCGAGGTCGACGAAGCCGCGCCCCTCGAGCGTGCCGAGCGTGCAGTCGTCCATCCGCGTGTTGATGCCGGCGCAATAGACGCCGTCGACGCTGTGAATGTCGATGGCGACGTGCGGCTGCCGGATCGGCTCGCGCGCCTCGTAGCTGACCCGAATCGTCATCGGCCTGCCGGTGGTGTGCAGCGGCGACGGATCGCCGTCGGGCTGCAGCAGCTGCACGTCGGTGATCGCAATCGGCTTGTCGCCCGCCGCCGCCGGGGCGGCGCTGTCGCGCCGCGCCTTGCGGAACTCGGCCACCGTTTCCGCCGGACGGCCGTCGAACTGCACCTTGCCGCGGTCGACGAGGATGGCGCGGGTGCACAGCTGCACGACCGCGCCGAGGTTGTGCGAGACGAAGACCAGCGGGATGCCGCGCGCCAGCAGCTCGCGCATCCGGGCGACGCATTTCTCCTGGAAGCCGACGTCGCCGACGCTGAGCACCTCGTCGATGATCAGCACGTCGGGGTCGAGATGGGCGGCGATGGCGAAGCCGAGCCGGGCGTTCATCCCCGACGAGTAGCGCTTCACCGGCGTGTCGATGAACTCCTGGACGCCCGAGAAGTCGACGATCGCATCGAACTTGCGGGCGATCTCGGCGCGCGACATGCCCATGATCGCGCCCTGCAGATAGACGTTCTCGCGCCCGGTCAGATCCGGATGGAAGCCGGCGGCCACCTCGATCAGCGCGCCGATGCGGCCGTTGATCTCGATGCGCCCCCGGGTCGGCCGCAGAATCTTCGTCAGCAGTTTCAGCGTCGTCGACTTCCCGGCGCCGTTCGGGCCGATGATGCCGAGCGCTTCGCCCGGGCCGACCTCGAACGACATGTCGCGGACCGCCCAGAACTCCTGGTCGGCGAGCGTCGTGCGGTCGGGGGTGCGGCGCATCGCGCGCCTGACCAGCGACGGCACCAGGTCGCGCAGGCTGTCGTGCCGCTCGCCGCGGCGGAACTTCTTGGAGACTCCGTCGAAGATGACCGTGCTCATCACAGGTTCTCCGCGAAGTCGAATTCGGCCTGGTGGAACATCACCCACGCGCCGGCGAGGAGGACGATCGAGGCGGCGAAGGTGACGCCGAACGCCATCCCCGGCATGCGCTGGTCGAGCAGCACCGCGCGGAAGGCGTCGATGAGATGCGTCATCGGGTTCAGCGCCAGCACGGCGCCGAGCTTCCCGCCGACGCGGCCGATCGGGTAGACCACCGAGGTCGCGAACATCCAGACGGCGATGACGATCTCGAAGAGGTACTTGACGTCGCGGTAGAACAGGTTCGCCATCGAGATGACGAGCGCCGTGGCCGCGGTGAAGACGACGATGGCGAGGAAGACCGCCGGCAGCATCAGGAGCGGCCAGCCGACGTCGATGCGGTAATAGAGCATCAGCGCGGCGAGGACCAGCGCCGAGACCGCGAAGTCGACGATCGAGACGAGCACCGCCGAGAACGGGAAGATCTCGCGCGGGAAGTAGACCTTGGTGACCAGGCTCGGGTTGCTGGTGAGCGAGGTGACCGAGAAGCGCAGCGACGAGGCGAAGAAGTTCCAGGCGACCAGGCCGCAGAAGGCGTAGACGGGGTACGGCGTGCCGACATCAATGGCGGCGACGCGGGTGAAGATGACGGAGAAGATGGCGGTGTTGACCAGGGGCATGAAGATCGCCCAGCCAAACCCCATCACCGTCTGCTTGTAGCGGAGCAGCAGGTCGCGTGCAGTCATGCGCACGAGGAGCTCGCGGTACTCCCACTGCTCGGCAACGACTTCCATCAGGATCGACATCGGTGCTCCTGGTTGGAGCAAATGGGCGTCCGTGTTCGCTCATGGCAGGAGGCTAAAGCTAAGTGTTGTGTTGTCAGCTATTTAGCGTGTCCAAGCCCAACAATGGGCGGCGGGAGAGCCATCAATGTCTGCTTGGGCGCAGACTTTGTTCGCGCTGCGGTCGGCCTCTCCGACAAGAGTCGCGCCAGGCAGGGATTAGGGATTAGGGAATAGGGGGTAGGGAATAGGGAGGGAGTCGTTCGGTCCACCGATCAGGGCGGCAGGGAGTGGATCAGGGCGGTAGGGAATCGGCGCTCGCCTGGCGCCGAGCGTGTCCTGCGCCGGCGCGTATACCGATCGTGCGATGCGATCGACACCGAGGTGTCGATCCGACGCGCGTCTTGTTGATCGGTCATCCCGCATCACTGATCGCTGATCGCTGATCGTGATCCTGATCGCTGCTCCCCTGATCCCTGATCGGACCAATCCCTATTCCCTAGTCCCCACTCCCTGACACGCGCGCCCATCGAGCGCAGCGAGCCACGAGCGCAGAACGCGCCACCGACGGCGACAAATTTCGCCGACGCGCAGGTCTTCCCTCGCGGCGGCGCCGACTACATCCAACGCGCTATCCCATTCTCCGGACATCTCTTTCCCGCTGCACAGAAAAACTCATCTGGCGCGGCGGTTGCTATCACCGGCTGCACGCGATTGAGCCGTCGCCACCGATCTGCGATCGAGTGCGGCGGTCGTGTGCGTCGTTCACTCTCTTTTCCTTACGGTGTGCTGATGTCGAGAAGTGCGATGTTCCGACTCCTGCGTGGTCTGGGCGCGGTGGCTGCGCTGTGTCTGTTCGCCACCACCGAAAGCTCCCGGATCGCCATGCAGGCGCAGAGCAGCTGCGGCGCGACGATCAATCCGATCGTCTGCGAGAACCAGAAGCCGGGCGATCCCGCCACGCTCTGGGATGTCAGCGGATCGGGCGACTCGTCGATCCAGGGCTTCACCACCAACATCAGCGCGGCGCCCGGCGACGCCGTGCAGTTCAAGATCGACACGCCGTCGTCGAACTACCGCCTCGACATCTACCGCATGGGCTATTACAGCGGCAACGGCGCGCGCAAGGTCGCGACCGTGCTGCCGTCGGCGGCGCTGCCGCAGAACCAGCCGAACTGCCTGACCAATGCGGCCTCGGGCCTGGTCGATTGCGGCAACTGGGCGGTGTCGGCGTCATGGACCGTCCCGGCCGACGCCGTCTCGGGCATCTACTTCGCCAAGCTGGTTCGGATCGACACCGGCGGCTCGAGCCATGTCGTCTTCGTCGTCCGCGAAGCGGCCGGCGCCTCGCACAAGTCCGACCTCCTCTTCCAGACCTCGGACACGACCTGGCAGGCCTACAACACCTACGGCGGCAACAGCCTGTATCAGGGCGGCCCGGGCACGAGCCCGGCGCGCGCCTATAAAGTCAGCTACAACCGGCCGCTGACCGTGCGCGGCACCGCGCCTGAAGATGCCGTCTTCAACGCCGAGTACCCGATGGTGCGCTTCCTCGAGGCGAACGGCTACGACGTCAGCTACTTCACCGGCGTCGACACCGATCGCAACGGCGCGCTGCTGCTGAATCACAAGGTCTTCCTGTCGGTCGGCCACGACGAGTACTGGTCGGGGCCGCAGCGCGCCAACGTCGAGGCCGCGCGCGGCGCCGGCGTCGACCTCGCGTTCTTCAGCGGCAACGAGATGTTCTGGAAGACGCGCTGGGAGAGCTCGATCGACGGATCGGGCACGACCTATCGCACGCTCGTCTCGTACAAGGAAACCCACGCCAACGCCAAGATCGACCCCGCGGGCGCGACGATGTGGACCGGCACCTGGCGCGATGCGCGCTTCAGCCCGCCGGCGGACGGCGGCCGTCCGGAGAACGCGCTCATCGGCCAGTTGTTCATGGTGAACGACGGCGACACCACCGCGATCACCATCCCGTCCGCCAACGGCAAGACGCGCTTCTGGCGCAACACCAGCGTGGCGACGCTGGCGGCCGGCGCGACCGCGACGATGCCGCAGGGGACCCTCGGCTACGAGTGGGACGCCGACGTCGACAACGGCTTCCGGCCGCTCGGCCTGATCGAGCTCTCGCAGACCACCCGCGCCGTCAACGGCATGCTGCTCGACAACGGCTCGACCTTCGGTCCCGGCACCGTCACCCACAAGCTGTCGCTGTATCGGCATCCGAGCGGCGCGCTGGTGTTCGGCGCCGGCACCGTGCAGTGGTCGTGGGGCCTCGACTCGTCGCACGACCGCGGATCGCTCGCCGCCGACGTGCGGATGAAGCAGGCGACCGTCAACCTCTTCGCCGACATGGGCGCGCAGCCCGGGTCGCTCACCTCGGGCCTGGTCGCCGCCACCGCGTCGACCGATCTCGCGCCGCCGACGTCGACCATCACCTCGCCGGCGGGCGGGGCGTCGTTCGTCGCCGGCACGCCGATCACGATCACCGGCACCGCAGTCGAATCGGGCGGCGGGCTGTTGTCGGGCGTCGAAGTGTCGACCAACGGCGGCACCACCTGGACCCGCGCCACCGGTACGTCGAACTGGTCGTTCAACTGGGTGGTCAGCGGCACCGGATCGGCCACCATCAAGAGCCGCTCGTACGACGACAGCGGCAACATGGAAACGCCGTCCGGCGGCGTCACCATCACCATCACCGCGAGCGCGCCGTGCCCGTGCAACATCTGGGCGCCGTCGACGGTGCCGCCCGCCCCGCTGGACGACGGCGACCCGGCGTCGGTCGAGCTGGGCACCAAGTTCCGCTCCGACGTCAACGGGTACATCACCGGTGTCCGCTTCTACAAAGTCGCCGCGAACACCGGCGCGCACACCGGCACGCTCTGGAGCAGCACCGGCACGATGCTCGCGACCGTCACGTTCAGTGGTGAAACCGCGTCGGGATGGCAGCAAATGAGCTTCCCGAATCCGGTGGCGATCACGGCCAACACCAGCTACGTGATCTCGTACCACGCACCGGTCGGGCACTACACCGGCACCGACGCCTACTTCAATACTGCCGTCGACCGCCCGCCGCTGCACGCGCTGCGCAACGGCGTCGACGGCGCGAACGGCCTGTACGCCTACAGCACGGCGGCGACCTTCCCGACCAGCACGTTCAACTCGGAGAACTACTGGGTCGACGTCGTCTTCAACACGACCCCGCCGCCCGATACCACCGCGCCGACGATCACGACGCGGTTCCCGGGCGTGGGCCAGACCAACGTCGATCCGGCGACCTCCGTCACCGCGACGTTCAGCGAGCCGATGGATCCGTCGACGATCTCGTCGAGCACCGGCTCGGGTGAGGGCGGAGCTTCGGGCGCGGGTACCTTCGAGCTGCGCGACCCGTCGAACACCCTGGTGACCGCGTCGGTCGCGTACGACGCGGGGACCAAGGTCGCGACGCTCGTTCCGCAGAGCAGCCTCGCGCTGTCGACCACCTACACCGTGACCGTCAAGGGCGGCGCCACCGATCCGCGGGTGAAGGACGTCGCCGGCAACGCGATGGCGGCGAACTCGACCTGGACGTTCACCACAGCGGCCGCGCCGCCGCCGCCGGTCAGCTGCCCGTGCTCGATCTGGACGCCGGGTGTCGTGCCGGTGCCGGTTGACGACGGCGATCCGAACGCGGTGATGGTCGGCACGCGATTCCGCGCGGATATCCCGGGCTTCATCAGCGGCGCCCGCTTCTACAAGGCGGCGCAGAACACCGGCACGCACATCGCCTCGCTGTGGACCAACGCCGGGTCGCTGCTCGGCACGGCGACCTTCAGCGGCGAGTCGGCGTCGGGCTGGCAGCAGGTGTCGTTCCCGACGCCGATCGCGATCAACGCGAACACGACCTACGTCATCGCCTACCTGGCGCCGAACGGGCATTACCCGGGCCAGGACGCCTATTTTGCGACTGCCGGCGTCGACAACGGGCCGCTGCACGCGCTCCGGAATGGCGTCGACGGCGCCAACGGCGTCTACAAATACAGCACGACGACGACGTTCCCGACCGACACGTTCCAGTCCGAGGGCTACTTCGTCGACGTCGTGTTCACCACGACCAACGGGCCCGACACGACGCCGCCGACGGTGAGATCGGTGAACCCGTTCAACGGCGCGTCCGGTGTGCTGACGACCACCAACGTCCTCGCCACGTTCAGCGAGGGGATGGATCCGGCGACGATCACGTCCGCGAACGTGTTCCTCCGGACGCCGACCAACACGGTCGTGCCGGCGACGCTGTCGTACACGTCCGCTACCAACACCGCGACCATCGTCCCGACCTCGTCGCTGGCGTATTCGACGACCTACACCGGCGTCGTCAAGGCCGCGGTCAAGGATCTCGCGGGCAACGCGATGGCGGCCGACTTCACCTGGACGTTCACCACCTCGGCGCCGCCGCCGCCGCCGCCCACGCAGGGTCCCGGCGGACCGGTGCTGGTGGTGACGACGTCGGCGAACCCGTTCAGCACCTACTACGCGGAAATCCTGCGCGGCGAGGGCTTCAACGCGTTCGCGACCGCTGACCTGTCGACGGTGACGGCAACCGTGCTGAGCGGCTACGACGCCGTGATTCTGGGCGAGGGTGCGCTCACCGCCGCGCAGGTGACGATGTTCACCACCTGGGTGAACGGCGGCGGCAACCTCATCGCGATGCGTCCCGACAAACAGCTCGCCGGCCTGCTCGGCCTCACGGACGCGGCGGCGACGCTGTCGAACGCTTACCTGCTCGTCAACACGGCGTCCGCGCCGGGCGCGGGCATCTACAACCAGACGATGCAGTTCCACGGCCTGGCCGATCGCTACACGCTGAACGGCGCAACCTCGCTCGCGACGCTGTACTCGAACCTGACCACCGCGACCAGCAACCCGGCGGTGACGACCCGCAACGTCGGCAGCGGCAAGGCCATGGCCTTCACCTACGACCTCGCGAAATCGGTGGTCTACACCCGCCAGGGCAACCCGGCGTGGTCGGGCCAGGAGCGGGACGGGGTGACGCCGATTCGCTCGGACGACCTCTTCTTCGGCGCGAAGACCGGGGACGTCCAGCCCGACTGGGTCGACTTCAACCGGATCACCGTGCCGCAGGCCGACGAGCAGCAGCGCCTGCTGTGGAACATGCTGTTGAACGCGAACACGGCGAAGAAGCCGCTGCCGCGCTTCTGGTACTTCCCGCGGATGCTGCCGGCCGCGATCATCATGACCGGCGACGATCACGCCAACGGCGGCACCATCGGGCGCTTCGACGACTACATCTCGAAGAGCACGCCCGGGTGCTCGATTGCCGACTGGCAGTGCATCCGCGGCACGTCGTACATCTACCCGAACACGCAGCTGACCGACGCGCAGGTCGATAGCTACGTCGGCCTCGGCTTCGAGATCGCGGTGCACGTGAGCACCAACTGCGCGGACTGGACGCCGACGACGCTGGCGAACTTCTACAGCACGCAGCTGACCCAGTTCGCGACCAACTTCCCGCACGCCGGGGCGGTGAAGACCAACCGCACGCACTGCGTCGTCAACAGCGACTACGCCACGCAGTGGCAGGTGTCGCTGAACAACGGCATCCGGCTGGACACGAACTACTACTACTACCCGCAAACCTGGATCACCGATCGTCCGGGGGTGTTCACCGGGTCGGGGATGCCGCAGCGGTTCACGTCTCTGACCGGCGCGATGATCGACGTCTACCAGGCGGCGACGCAGATGACCGACGAGTCGGGGCAGACCTTCCCGCTGCACGCCAACGTGTTGCTGGACAACGCCATCAACCTCGGCTACTACGGCGCGTTCACCGCGAACATGCACACCGACTTCAACCCGTCGAACAGCCAGACCTGGTCGACCGCGATCATCAACGCCGCCACGGCGCGCAACGTGCCGGTGATCACGGCGAAGCAGATGCTCGACTGGCTCGACGGCCGGAACGCGTCGGCGTTCCAGTCGCTGTCGTGGGGCGGCAACGTGCTGTCGTTCAACATCTCGGTCGGCGCGAACGCGAACGGCCTCTATGCCCTGCTGCCGACCTCCGCCTCGTCGGGCGGGCTGACCGGGCTCCTCTATAACGGCTCGCCGCTGACCTTCACGACGCAGACGATCAAGGGCGTGACGTACGCGGTGTTCCCCGCCGGTGCCGGCGCGTATCAGGCGTCGTACGGCGGCGACCTGACGCCGCCGGTCATCTCGGCAGTCTCGGCGACTCCGACCACGAACAGCGCCACGGTCACCTGGACGACCAACGAGCCGTCGACGTCGACGGTGAGCTATGGCACCAGCGCCGCCTCGCTGACCTCGAGCTTCGGCAACTCGGTGATGGTGACGGCGCACAGCATCACCGTCCCGAGCCTGCTGCCGGGCACACAGTACTTCTATCGCGTGTCGTCGGCGGATGCGGCGGCGAACTCGGCGACGTCGCCGAACCCGCCGGCGGCGCCCTTGACGTTCACCACCGCGGGCTTCACGGCATCGGGCTCGATTACGCCGGCCGCGTCTGGCAACGGCGCCGTCGTCACGCTCACCGGCGGCGCGTCGCCGCTGACGACCACGGCGAACGCCTCCGGCACCTATCAGTTCGCGAACCTGCCGAACGGCAGCTACACGGCGACGCCGACGAAAGCCGGCTTCAGCTTCACGCCGGCCAATCGGGCGGTCACCGTCAGCGGCGGGAACGTCACGATCGCCAGCTTCACCGCCCAGGCGGTGACGTTGAGCGGGACCATCACGCCGGCGGCGATCGCGAGCGGCGCCACGGTCACGCTCGCGGGTCCGGTGGCCCAGACGGCGACGGCCGACGCGGCGGGCGCGTTCTCGTTCAGCGGGCTGCCTGACGGCACCTACACCGTGACGCCGTCCAAGACCAACGTCACCTTCACGCCCGCGAACCGATCGGTCGTCATCTCAGGTGGCGTGAGCGTCAGCGGCGCGGACTTCACCGCGGCGTCGACGCTGACCGTGTCGGGCAATGTCGCACCGGCGGGTCTCACCGTAGGCACGGTGATGACGATGGCCGGCGGTGCGACGGCGACGGTCGACTCGTCGGGCAACTACACCTTCACCGGCGTGGCGAACGGCACCTACACGATCACGCCGTCGAAGCCGGCGTTCACCTTCTCGCCGGCGAGCCAGGTGGTGACGGTCAGCGGCGCCAACGTATCGGGCATCAACTTCACCGGGCAGCCGATCACGATCAGCGGCACCGTGACGCCGGCGGCGAACGGAGCCGGCACGACGCTGAACCTTTCCGGTCCGACCAGCGGGACGATGCCGGCCGACGCGGCGGGTGCGTACTCATTCGGCGCGCTCGGAGATGGCACCTACACGGTGACGCCGGTGAAGACCGGCTTCTCCTTCAGCCCGGTGAGCCGCACCGTGACGATCAGCGGCGCGAGCGTGTCGGGCGTCGACTTTGTCGCGACCGCGGTGCCGACCTACACCGTGTCGGGCGCGTTGAGCCCGACTCCCGACGGCAGCTTCACCACGTTGACGTTGACCGGCGATGCGAGCCGGACGGCCTCGGCTGACATCAACGGAAACTATTCGTTCGGCGGACTGGTGAACGGCTCGTACACCGTGACGCCGACGAAGACCGGATACGTGTTCTCGCCGGCCAGCCAGACCGTGACGGTCGCTGACGGCAATCTGCCGGCGGTGAACTTCGCCGTGCAGTCGGTGAACATCACGGGGACGGTCAGTCCTGCCGCGACCGGGGCGGGTACCACGCTGAGCTTGAGCGGTGCGTCAACCGGGACGACGACCGCAGATGCCTCGGGCGCATTCAGCTTCCGGGGTCTGCCGAACGGCACTTACACCGTGACACCGGCCAAGAGCGGGTTCACGTTCACGCCGTCGAGCCGGACGGTCGTCATCTCTAACGGCGTCAGCGCCGGCGGCGTCGACTTCTCGATCGTCGCCTTCTACAGCGTGTCCGGCACGCTCAGCCCGGCGGCGGCCGGCAGCGGCGCCCAGGTCGGCATCGGCGAGTCGGTGGTGATCGCGGATGCGAGCGGGAACTACACGTTCCCGAATCTCATCAACGGCACCTATACCGTCACGCCGGCGAAGCCGGGCTACGTGTTCACACCCAACGGCCAGACGGTGACGATCAACAACGCCAACGTCACCGGCGTGAACTTCACGGCGGCGCCGGTGACGATCAGCGGCACGATCACGCCCGCGGCCAGCGGCACGGGCGCAACGATCACGATCGGCGGCGGGATCACCGCCACGGTCGACGCGACCGGCGCGTTCGTCCTCAACGCGGTGCCGAACGGCACCTACACCCTGACGCCGGTGAAGAGCGGCTTCAGCTTCACGCCGGCGAGCCAGTCTGTCACGGTGTCCAACGGGGTCAGCGTCAGCGGCGTCAGCTTCACCGCCGCCGCCGTGCCGACGGGCATCATCATCGACGCGGTCAAGACGGCGGGAA
>Ga0111538_10007007_pt1 | contig 15228 bp, 10 predicted proteins | sample SoiMethybrSBSTD1_FD_79669 | JGI IMG/M metagenome (GOLD analysis project Ga0111538, IMG submission 79669) | Bulk soil microbial communities from a Populus tree surrounding site in Tennessee, USA - Soil MetaG P. TD hybrid SBSTD1 (version 2)... | ecosystem: Environmental > Terrestrial > Soil >...
CGAAATGCGTGAACCGCATCTGCGCCCCCTGCGGCAACAACGCCGGCGACGTCTGCTGCAACGGCCCGCCGCCCCTTCTCGCATCGATGCCGGTGTGCCTCGCGAGCGGATTGATCTGCACCGGCACGACCGCCGAATCGACCTGCGTGACGTGCGGCCAGGCAGGGGGGCCCTGCTGTCCCGGCAGCAGCCGGTGCGCGGGCGGCGCCTGCTGCGAAAACGAGCGGTGCATCGCCGCGGGCCAGGCCTGCGCCGGTGCCGGCGGCGTGTGCGCGGGCGGCAGCTGTCCCGCCTGCGGGGCGGTCGGCCAGCCGTGCTGCGGCGGTTCCTGCGGCGCGGGGGGCGCGTGCCGCACCGGCATCTGCACCGGTTGCGGCCACGCCGGCGAGATCTGCTGCCCGGGAATCAACGAGGCCGATCGCTGCGGGCCCGGCACGGTCTGCTCGACGCTGACGTCCACGCCGTCCAGCCCCGGGTTCTGCACCACCTGCGGGACGCCGGGCGCGCCCTGCTGCGCCGGCAGAACCTGCACCGGCGGCGGCTGCTGCTTCGAAGACGTGTGCATCGCCGACGGGGCATCGTGCTTCGGCAACGCAGACGCCACCGTCGGCCAGTGCACCGGCGGGCAGTGTGCCTGCGGCAACCTGGACCAGCCGTGCTGCATCAACGGCCGCCCGACCACCCTCGGCGGCTGCGCGAGCCTCGAGCTCTACTGCGACGCCGTCGGCGGCACCGCCAGCCGGCTCTGCAAGCCCTGCGGCAAGAAGGACGGGCCGTGCTGCATCGGCGACACGTGCACCGAAGCGGGCACCGGGTGCCTCCCGAACCCTGGGTTATCTCAGCCGTCGTGCAAGCTTTGCGGCGGCACCGGACAGCCGTGCTGCCAGTCCAGGACGTCGGGCACGACGTGCCGGGAGCCGGGGACGGCGTGCAACGCGACCACCGGCCTCTGCGGCTGAGCCTTTTACGGTGCGCGCGCGGGCGAGACGGTCACGCGCACGCGACGCCTGGGCCCCATCGCGAGGTTGCGCATGATCGGCCGCTCCGCGCCCGCGCCGACGAGCGTGAAGCGGTGGCGCGCCAGCAACGTCCCCAGGACCACCTTCATCTCGTAGAGCCCGAACGCGGCGCCGATGCAGCGGCGCGCGCCGCCGCCGAACGGCAGGTACTCGTGCGGCGCGAACTTCCGTTCGAGGAATCGCTCCGGCCGGAAGGCTTCGGGGTCGGGGTAGAGATCGGGTCGCGCGTGGACCAGCGCGATGCAGGAGGAGACCGGAACACCTGACGGGATCGTCCACGTTGCGAGCGTCAGCGGCGCGCGGAGCAGGCGGATGACCTCGCCGACGACGGGATAGAGGCGCAGCGTCTCGAGGCAGACCGCCTCGAGGTAGGGCGCCGCGGCCAGCGCCGCGGGCGCCGGGTCGTCGCCCAGCGCCGCCAGCTCGGCGAGCAGCCGGCCGCGCACCGACGGCGTGCGCTCGATCCAGTTGACCGCCCAGGCCAGCGCGATGCCGGAGGTCTCGTGGCCCGCGAAGACCAGCGTCAGGAGCTGGTCGCGGATCTCGCGATCGCTCATCGCGCTGCCGTCGTCGTAGCGCGCGCTCAGCATGAGGCCGAGGATGTCATCGCCTCCGTCGTCACCGCCTCTGGCCCGCCGCCGCGCGATCGCGTCGTAGGTCAGCGCGTCCAGGCGGTCACGGACACGGATCATCCGCGCGTACGGCCCGATGCCGCCGAATCGTCGGCGGAGCGCCGGGAAGAGCATCAGGAGGGGGCTCATCGACGCGAGCGCCCCCAGGAGGGCGGCGCGCAGCTGGTCGAGGCCGGCGGCTTCGTCGACGCCGAACACCGCGCGCAGGATCACGTCGATCGAGATCGCCGAGCCGGCGTCCTGCATCGAGAAGGCGGCACCGGGTATCCACGACGCGGCTTCTCGCAAGGCCGCCGCGCGGATCACCGCGCCATACGCCCGCATCCGCTCGCCGTGGAAGGGCGGCGTCAGCAACTTGCGATCCCGCGCGTGCCGCGCGCCGCCCGACAGCAGCAGCGAGGCTTCGCCGAGCAGCGGCGAGACCGCATCGGTCGACCAGCGGCTGAAGCTCTCGGGAGGGAGCGCGAAGATCGACCGCACGCCTTCCGGATCGCCGCAGACCACGATCGGGCCGAGCACCGTCGGGATGGTGAAGACGTCGCCGAACCGCCGCGCGCAGTCGGCGTAGAACCCCAGTGGATCGCGCGCGTAACGCAGCATCTGCACGACGCTGCCGCGAGGACCGGGCGGCAGCCGTGGGTCTCTAATCGCTCCGGCGACGGTCACGCCCGACCAGTGTAGGTGATGGCCTGCAACGCCGTGCGATCCTTGTTTTCCCTCGGGCAACGGGCATTCTGGGGCGCCTAGAGGCGGGTTTCCCTGGACACGCTGGTGACAGTGAACGCAGCCCTCGCGGGCTTCTTCGCCTGCGCGGCGATCCACTACGGGGTCCACTGGTGGCTCTCGCGGCACGAGCGGGTCCTCCTTTTGTTCGGGATCCAGTGCGTCCTGTACGCGGTCTTCTGCCTGGCGATCACCGCGTTCTTCCGGGCGAGGACGATTCCCGACAGCCAGGCCGCGCTCGACAGGTTCGTCACGATCGGCGTGCTTTGCCACCCGCTGGTCCTGCAGCTCTATGCCGACCTCGGCGGTCGCCGCGACCGTGCCTTCCGCGCGCTCGTCACAGGCGCGCTGGTCTTTCTCGCTGTCCTGAACCAATGGGCGCCGCTGCGCGGCACCGTCCTCGAGCTGCGAACGATGTCTCTGCCCTGGGGCGGAACGGGCCTGCTGCCGATCCGCACGCCGTCCGGCGCGCCTCTCGTCGTCCTCTATCTCTCGGTGCTGGCGATCAATGGGTATGGTGTCCTCGTCGCCCGCGCGATCTGGAAGCGCGATCGGGCTGGCGCGATCCTCGTCGCCATCGGCACCGCGGCGTACCTGGGCGGAGCCGCGCTCGGATTCCTCGTCGACTTCGCGAAGGTCCGCGCGCCGTACGCGGGCGCCATACCGCACGCCATCTTCGTGCTCTGCGTGACGTTCTTCCTCGCGCGGGAGTACGCGGCGCGTGGTACGCGGGTGGCCGCCACCGACAGGCAGTTCGAGGCCGCGTTCGAGCACGGCCCGATCGGCAAGGCGCTCCTCGCGCTCGACGGACGGTTTCTCAGGGTCAACCGCGCGTTCGGCCGGGTCCTCGGGTGGACGGACGCCGAGCTCGGCGCACGACGCCTGCGCGATGTCACGCACCCGGACGACCTCGACGAGGTGGAGTTCCAGCGCCTGCTCGAGGTCCCGTCCTACACCGTCGAGAAGCGTCTTATCCGAAAGGACGGCGAGCCCGTGTGGGCGCTGCTCGCCTTGTCGGTCGTCCCCGATGATCACGGTCGGCCCCTCCGGGTCGTCGCTCAGATGCACGACATGACCGAGCTCCGCGCCCACCGCGAGCGGCTGGAGGAGCTGGTCGCGACACGCACGCGCGAGCTCAGCGCCGCCAAGGGCGACGCCGAGCGCGCGAACCAGGCCAAGAGCCAGTTCCTCGCCCACATGTCCCACGAGATCCGCAACCCGCTGCACATCATCTTGGGGTATGCCCAGCTCCTCGAGCGCGACGCCGCGCTGCCCGAGGCGCAGCGGAAGAGGGCGGGGATCGTGCGCTCCAGCGGGAACCATCTGCTGACGCTGATGAACGACGTGCTCGAGATGGCCAAGATCGAGGCCCGCCACCCCGAGCTGGCCGAAGCTGCGTTCGACCTCCCGGCGGCGCTCGATGAGGTCCAGCGGATGTTCGCCGGCCAGTGCGCGTCGAAGGGCATCGAGATCGAGATCGAGTGCGCACGCGAGGTGCCGCCCTCGATCCTGGGCGACGGCGCCAAGGTGAAGCAGATCCTCATCAACCTCGCGAGCAACGCCCTCAAGTTCACCGAGCGGGGCTCGATCCGCTTCAAGGCGTCCGCGAGCGCGAGCGCAGACGGTGCGATGTTGGTGAAGATCGTCGTCGCGGACACGGGGATCGGCATCGCGGCGCACGAGACCGCGCGGATCTTCCAGCCGTTCGAGCAGCTCGACGCCGGCAAGCGGGCCGGCGGCACGGGCCTCGGCCTCGCGATCAGTTTCGGGCATGCGCGCCTGATGGGCGGCGATCTCACCGTGGAGAGCACCCCGGGCGTCGGGAGCACGTTCACGTTCACCTTCGCCGCGAAGAGCGTCGGCCTGGCGCCGTCGCCCGCGGCCCGGGAGCCGATCGCCCAGGTCGGGGCCGGCGCGACGAGAGCCAAGGTGCTCATCGTCGACGATGTGGCCGTCAACCGTGACGTTCTGGCGGAGCTGCTCTCGGGGTCGCGCTTCGAGACGCGCACGGCAGCGGACGGACCGACCGCCGTCTCGATCCACGCGGACTGGCGTCCGGACCTCGTGCTCATCGACCTGCGCATGCCCGGAATGGGAGGACTCGAGGCCATCCGAAGCATCAGGGCCGCCGGGTCCAGAGCGGCGATCGGAGCGCTCAGCGCCAGCGCGCTCGCCGACGACGAGCGCCAGTCCCTCGCCCTCGGCGCCGACTTCTTCCTCGGAAAGCCCTACGACGACCGCGAGCTGATGGACAGGATCGCGCGATTCCTCGGGCCGGGCGAAGAGTCAGCGCGGGTGTGACGAGGGCCAACGGACTTCGCGTCCGATGCGGTTTCTGAGCCGCCTCGGTACGGGCTTGTCACTTTGCCGGTGCGATGGGTCCAGAGCATCGGGGTAGCCCTGTCGGTGGCATCGTCGCGGTGCTCCAGGTCGTCGTCATGGCAGCGGGCTGCGGTGGCGGTGGCGCAGCGGGCGGTGGCGCGGCGGGTGGCGGGCAGGGCGGCTCTGTCGGCGCGGGCGGAACAGCGGGCGCCGCTGCCGGGCAGGTCGGCACGACGGGCTCTGGCGGCGCGATCGCGGGTGCCGGCGGAAGCGCGGCGGGCGTGGGCGGAAGCGCGGCGGGCGTGGGCGGAAGCGCGGCGGGCGTGGGCGGCAGCGTGGCGGGCGCGCCGGGTGTCGGTACCGGCGGCAGCATCGGTACCGGTGGCGCGGGCGGCGCGCCGAGCTGCGCGGTGCCGGCGATCAGCGGCAATCTGATTCGCGACTGGGATGTTCATCTGGTGACGGTTTCCGGCGTGGTCACGGCCGCCGGCGCGGCGCTGCCGGACAGCCCCGGCGCCGGTGCCCGGGGCGACGTCTACTTCCACGAGCGGATCACGGGTGACTACCGCGCAATGTCCGTCGGCGAGACAGGGGCCGGTACGTTCTCCGGGCTGATGTTCGCGGGAACGTATGACGTGTGGTTCGTGCCCCGCGCCGCCGCGCTTCCAGGTTTCCCGAGCAGCGTGGCGGCCCTGCTCGCGCGGAACGTGACGATCGCGGGCCCCACGACGGTCGCCTACGACCTGCCACCGCTGGCCACCGTCTCGGGGACCGTGACCGTTGCGGGCGCGCCGCTGCCGCTGCCGGACGACCCGACGCTGGGCTTTCGACGCCTCATCTTCTTCCGCGACCGGCGCAGCGACCGGGTTCAATCGTTCGGCGTCGGCGGCCCGAGCGGTCCCGGGACGTTCACCGCGACTGTCTTCGCGGGCAACTACGACGTGACATTCGAGAACATCAGCAACGCGCCCATCGGCAGCGTGCCGCAAGGGCAGAGCCGGCTGGCCACGAACGTCGCCATTGCGGGCGACCGGACGATGGTCTTCGACGCGCCGATTGCGGCTGTTTCGGGACGCCTCACGCTCGGCGGGGCGCAGCTGCCCGACAGCCCGGGCCTCGCGTCTCGCGGTACCGTCATCCTTCACGAAACCCTCAGCGGACTGACGCACGAGCTCCCGATCGCGGGCACCGGTCCCGGAACGTTCTCGGGGACCGTCTTCGCCGGCGGCTACAGCGTGACGCTGAAGACCGACGCGAGCGACGGCCTGCGGCGTCTTCCCATCGGCGCCGAGCGTCGGCTGGCCACGGACATCGAGATCAGCGGCAACCGATCGCTCGTCTACGACCTCTCCCTCGCGACAGTTTCGGGGACGGTGACGCTCGGTGGGGCCGCGCTGGCCGACGCCGGCGGGCCCCGGGGCGCCATCGACCTGTACGACGAGCGCACCGGCAGCAGCCAGTCGCTGACCGTCAGCGAGACCGGTCCGGCCGCCTTTGCGGGGCTGGTCTTCACGGGGACCTACGACGTCTCGTACCGGACGCTGTACGACGGCGTTCCCGGCGGGCTCCCCGCCAACGCCTCGACGCTGGTGGCGTCCGATCTGGCGGTGACGCGGGATGCGACGCTGGCGCCCAATCTGGAGATCGCGACCGTCTCCGGCGTCGTCACCGTCGGTGGCGCGGCGCTGTCCGACAGCCCGGGTGTCTCCAGTCCCGGCCGCATCACCCTGAGGGGCCCGACCGGGATCGGCGGCTATTCGTTCCCGGTCGGCAAGACCGGGCCGGGGCAGTTCTCGGGGACGGTCTTCGCGGGAAGCTACGCGATCGGGTTCGTCACCCCGAACGTCACGACGTTGCAGGGACTACCCCCCGCCGCCGAGACGACGCTGGCCGACGCGATGATGGTGACCGGCCGCCCGACGCTGGCGTTCGATCTGAAGCTGGTGCAGGTCGCCGGAACCGTCACCGTCGACGGCGCGATGATGCCCGAGACGAGCGGTATCAACCGGGGCGAGGTGGTCCTGCATGACAAGCTGACGCATGACCTTCGCCGCTTCCCGGTGGGCTCGCTGGGCCCGGCCCGGTTCTCCGGCACCGTGTTCGCGGGCAACTACGACGTCGCCTTCGAGACCGGGCCCGGATACCTGACGGGGCTGCCCGTGCAAGCGAAGACCGACATCGCGCAAGGTTGTTTGTCGGCGCGCCCGTGCACGTCGAGCGCCGCGGACCTGACGGGCCTGTGGGAGCTGACGATCAGGCAGGGCGGCACGCCAGCGACGATCGAGATCACGCAATCGGCGAACGAGCTGCGCGGCAGCTTTGTGTCGGCCGGCGTAACCACCGCGTTGACCGGCCTTCGCTCCGGCGACGGCATCGAGTTCCAGCTCGCTCCGCTGGGCGGCTGCTACGTGGGCCTGACTGCGATAGTGACGGCAGGCTGCTCGATGTCGGGACTCATCTGGCAGGCGAACGGCTCTTGTGGTGGATCAGGCTTCGGAGGGGAACGTTTCGAAGCCTTCAGGTAGAAGCGCGGTCAGCCCGCGCGGACCGTCAGCGGGGCCGCCTGATGAGTGCGCCCAACGCCGCGGTCAGGAACAAGAATGCCGGCCAGGATCGTCGCGGGGATCGTCCGCCGGCCTCGCAGCCGCAGCCACCTCCGGAGCTCGGCTTGCCTGCGTCGGCGGGCGGCGCGTCGGCGAGTCGGGCGTCCGCGGGCAGCGCGTCGCCGGGCGAGGCATCGGGGCTGCCACCGCCCGCATCCTGCCCCGCATCCGGGTGGGGCGGTGGGCAGGTGCACGCGGCGCCGGGCGGGCAGGGCGTGGCCGCCGCTGGATAGATCCCGCACACGGCCGCCCGATCGTCGGGCTCCAGCGTGCGCTTGTCGATATCGCCCGGGTTGGCCGAAGGGAACATGGTCGTCGCGACGACCGCGGCCGATGCGCTGGCGCAATCGATGATCGGGGCGCCGTTGTTGTCGAGCGGGGGCGGGCCCTGGACGTAACAGGTGTGGTCGAGCCCGATGAGGTGGCCCATTTCGTGGGTCAACGCGTTCTGGAGATCGTGGAACGTTTGCCCGGGGCCGCGCAGGTCGGGATGCGCAACCAGATCGGCCCACTTGAAGTGGAAGGCGTTGACCTCGATGTCGGCGTCGCGGATGGCGCCGGTCGCCGTGCTCGCTGACACGGTCGTCAGCGCCAGCGCCGCCGGATCGTAGACGATGGTCGGGTCGCAGGCCCCGGTCGCGTCGAGGCGGCACCAGCTCGTATCGCGAAAAATGATCGAGTTGCGCCCGTCATTGCCGGCGCGGGGTGCAGGCCCGCTCGCCGCCGTCACCCCGAGCTCGATGAACGTGCAGGGGTTCGCGCCCGCGCTCCAGGCCGCGCCCGCCCCGGTGCCCGCGCGGGTGGTCTCCTCGATCGTCATCATCAGCGAGAGCGCGTCCGGGTAGGCCACGATCGGCAGCGGCAAGCACGACGGCATCCAGGCAAAGGTGCGCCCCGAATCGCTCTGGTACCGAACGTAGGCGTCCGCATCGCCCGCGCCGGCGAGGAGGACCATGGCCAGCGTCCCGACCGCACCGACCACGCTGCGCCCTGTCGACACGCGCCCAGCGTACCATCTGGACCCGATGCCTCGCGATGCGCCCCCGGCGGATTCGGGGGGGGCCGACGCCAAAAAAAACGGCCGCCTCCAGCGGTTGCCGGAGACGGCCGTAAATGCCCGAAAGGGCGCGGTGTTACTTCTTCGCCTTGTCGGCGCCCGCCTTGTCGTCCTTCGGCGCGGGAGCGGCCTTCTCGTCCTTCGCGGGCTTGCTGTCCTTGGCGGCCTTGGTGTCCTTCTCGGCTGCCGGCGCGGCGGCGAACGCCGCGGAACCGGACATGAACGCCAACACGGTCAGGGTCATAACGAGCTTCTTCATGGGGGCCTCCTTGTTGGGCGGCACAGTAGCGTCGGTACCCCGCCCGGGCAAGCAATCCGCCCTGATATCGATTCTCCAGGTATGTTCGTGCCGCGCTGCGGCCCGCCCGTCAGCGACCCTTGCTCGCGTATAGCTGCAGCAGCTCGCGCATCGCGGGACGGTTTTCGATCAGCGCGCGGCGCCAGTCCCACGTGGCGGTGCCCTTGAGCACGAACGCGTCGTCCTCGGCGAGCTCCTTGGCGACTGCGGCGGCGCCCTCCTTCTTCTTCAGCTCGATGCTCTTCATGACGACCTCGCAGTACGAGACCACGGACTTGTCGCCCGGCAGTCGCGCGATGAAGTGCTCGCACACCTTGGGGATGGCCTCCCACTGGGTGGGATCATCGACCAGCCGATTGGCGACGATCAGCGTCTCCTGCGCCTGCGGGCAGTAGCTGACGACGCCCCCCTGTGGGATGCCGCCCACGATGACGGTCGGGTTGCCGCTGGCCGGCCCCGCGACGACGGTGCACGCGAGCAGGTTCTTGCGCCCGAGCCAGGTGAGGAGCGCCAGCTTGCGCGCGAGCTGGTCGGTGCGCGTGTTGTCCAGCGACTGCAGGAGCGCGCTCACCTTCGGCGCGAAGTCTTTCGCCTTCGGGTCGAGATCCTTGAACGAGGCGTCGAAACGCGTCTCGGTCTGCCTGGCGCTCTGGGCGAAGATCGCGGCCAGCCGCTCGGTGGCGTTCCTGGCGGCGCGATAGTTCGGATCGGCCGCCAGCGCCTTCGCGTACGCGGCCCGCGCGGCCGCGGCGTCGCCCTTGTCCTGGGCGTCGAGGCCCGCCGCATAAGACGACCAGGCCTCGAACGACTGCGTGGCGTTCGCGCGCAGCTTGCTCCTCTCGGCCGACGGCAGCTTCACCTCGAGGGCCGCGAGCAGCAGGTCGGCGATGTCCTTCTCGAGCGCGAAGAACTCGTCCTTCTTGCCCTCGACCCGCTCGCTCGTCAGCACGGCGCCCGTCTCGACGTTGAAGACGCGCGCGTCGATGCGGAGCGTGTCGCCGGCGAGCGTGTAGCCGCCGCTGAGGATGAACTGGGCCGCGAGCCCCTTGCCGAGGCGCCGGGCGGTCTTCGGGTCGATGAACTTCGAACGCGAGAGCTTCAGCTCGGCGAGGATCTGGTTCAGCTTCTCGCGCTCGACGACCCGCAGGGCGCGCAGCTGGCCGAGATCGGTGATGAGCATGTCGGCGAGGCCCTTCGCGAGCGGGTCGTACTCCGCCTTGCCCGTGTTGTTGTCGAAGTACGAGACGGCGACGGTCACGGGAGCAGGGGCGGCCGGGGGTGGCGGTGGCGTCGCTGGCGTCGCTGCCCACAGCGTGGCCGAGAGCAGGAGGACGCTGGCCAGGGCCATGGCGCGATTTTCGCGTCCGCTCGCGGGCGACGTCAACGAACGTCGGAGGTCGAATGGCGAATGTCCGCCGGCGGCGCTCCTTGACACTCAGGTCGACGCAGGGATGATCGACGCGTGACGCCCCCGGCGCGCATCATCGCGCTTCTGATTGTGATCGTGCTGGGCTTCGAAGCCGCGCCGCGCGCCGAGCGGCCGGCCGCTGCCCAGAAGGTCAAGCCGACCATCGCGGTGCTCTACTTCGACTACGGGGGCAAGAAGGCCGAGCTCGAGCCGCTGCGCGAGGGGCTTGCGCAGATGCTCATCACCGACCTCGCCGATCTGCCCGAGATCCGTGTCGTCGAGCGCGCGCGCCTCAAGGCCGTCCTCGAGGAACACAAGCTCGCGGCGTCGGGCAAGGTGGACGCCGCATCGGCGGCGCGCGTCGGCAAGCTGCTGGGTGCGCAGGAGCTCGTGCTCGGCAGCTTCTTCGACCTGGCGGGCACGCTGCGCATCGACGCGCGCGTGGTCGAAGTCGAGACGGGGAAGATCGTGCGCTCGGTGGGCGTGAACGGGCCGGCCGGCGATTTTTGGGGCCTCGAACGCGACCTCGCCGCCAAGCTGTCCGACACGATGCGCACCGCGCTGCCCTCCACCTTCGAGCACGCGGCGCTGCTGCCGCCGAAGGCCCGGCCACCGAAGATGGCCGCGGGCACGGCCGTGACCTACGGGCGCGGCCTCGCGGCGGCCGACGCCGGCAAGAAGGCCGAGGCCCGCGCGCTGCTCACGAAGGTCGTCGAGGAAGCGCCGGCCTTCACACTCGCGAAGCAAGACCTGAACAAGCTGCTCACGCCGTGATCCGATCCCCTCGCCCCGCGAAGCGGGGAGAGGGTTAGGGAGAGGGGTCTCCGCGTGACGGCCCGTCTCGCGACTGCCCGCACCGTTCGCCCGCCGACGTGACACCGAGGGCCACCGCCCGACAGGCCGCCGACCGCGCCCCCTCGCGGTTACCCGAGCGCGCGAGCGCCTCGGCGAACAGCGCCCATGCGCTCCCCTGGTCGGGGCTGCGATCCGTCTGCGCGCGCAGATCCGCCACCGCGCCCGCGGCGTCGCCGGTCACCAGGCGCGCTTGCGCGCGCACGACCCGCGCTGTCGGGTGGCTGGCGTCGCGGGCGAGCACGGCGTCGAGAAGCGGCAGCGCCTCGGCCGCGCGGCCGCGCTTGACCAGCAGCACCGCGAGGTTGTGCTGCGCGCTGGCGTAGCCAGGCGCCAGCGAGAGCGCCGCGCGCAGGTGAGGCTCGCCCTCGTCGTCGCGATCGAGGCGCGCCAGCGCGGTGCCGAGCAGCGCTTGCGCGACGGCCGCGGACGGACAGGCGGCGCCGATCGCCGTCAGGCGCGGCAGCAGATCGGCGTCGGGGAGGTCGGGGCGACGGGCGTCGGAGAGCTGGCGCGCGAGCGTAGGATCGCAGGCCGCCGGGAAGGGCGGCTCGTCGGACGCCGCCGTGCCGCCACCTCCTGCTTCGCGCGGCTGGCGCAACACGAGCGCGACCACACCCGCGGCCACCGCGAGCGCGAGCACCAGCCCGGCGACGAGCGCGCGTGGCCGACGCCGCGGCGGCGGTTTGGCCGGCGCGACCGTCGCCGGCGTCTGAGCGGCGGCCGTGGGCGCCGTCGCGCCGTCGAAGGCGGGGGGCGCAGCGCCGCGCGTTCCTGCCCGCATTGCCCCCATTGCCGGCATGGCTTCGAGCGCCGCGATGACAGCGTCGGCGTCGGCGGGTCGCTCGGCGGGCGTCTTGGCGAGCAGCGACATGACGAAGCGCGCGAGCTCGGGCGGCACATCGGGCGCGCGCGTCGCCAGATCGGGCGGCGCCTGCGTGACGTGCGCGATCAGCATCTGGGGGATGCTCGGCGTGGGCGGGAAGGGCAACGCGCCTGCGCAGAGCTCGTAGACGATCAGGCCGAGCGCGTAGAGATCGCTGCGCGCGTCGACCGGCTTGCCCTCGCACTGCTCGGGCGACATGTACGCCGGCGTGCCGAGGATCGCGCCCGTGCCCGTGCGAAAATCCGCGTCCGTCCGGTGAAGCGAGCGCGCGATTCCGAAGTCGAGCACCTTGACGTAATCGCGCTCGCCGTAGCGATCGAGCAGCATGATGTTCTCGGGCTTGAGATCGCGGTGCACGACGCCGTGCGCCTGCGCGCCCCGCAACGCGCGCGCGATCTGGAGGGCGATCGCGACGGCGCGCGCCGGCGCCATACGCCCCACGCGCGCCAGCTCGTCGCGCAGCGTCTTCCCCTCGAGAAACTCCGTCGTGATGAAGGGCTGGCCGTCGAGATCGCCGACGTCGTACAGCCGCACGGTGTGCGGGTGCTCGATCGCCGCGGTGAGGTTCATCTCCTGCATGAAGCGGTCGATGATGTGCCGTTCGCCCGCGAGCTCGCGGTGAATGAGCTTGAGCGCGACCTTGCGATTCACGGGATGCTGGACGGCGGCGTAGACCACACCCATGCCGCCGCGCCCGAGCACCGCGGTCACCGTGTAGCGGCCGCCCGCGACCGTCCGCCCGACGAGGGGATCCGCGGCCTGAGCGTCGCCGTCGCTGGGCACGGCGGTAGGCTATCTCAGGCCGTGTGCGCGCCCGAAAGATTTCGCGACCGGTCCCGCGTCGCTGCGGGCACCTTCATGCAGGAGGGAAAGGGAGGACTCATGGAAGACAAGAAGCGGCAGTCGACTGTTTCATGCGTGTTGCTCGGGGTGATGGCCGGTGCCTCGGCCCTGGCTTGCTCGAGCCCGCTGATGTCACCGAATCTGGACGGGGCGGTCTCGGGCGCGCCCGCGTGGAGCCTCGCCGGACCGGCGGCCGCGTTCCCGCCGCGGATGTCACACCTCGGGCTCGTGTTCGACAACCGCATCTGGATCATGGGCGGGCAGGGCAGCGACGGCACCTTGCGTAACGACGTCTGGTCTTCTGGCGACGGCGTCGCCTGGACGATGGCGACGGCGGCGGCCGGCTGGTCGCCGCGGGAGCTCACGGGTGGCGTCGTGTACCAGAACAAGATGTGGATGATCGACGGGTCGCCACGTTCATCGGAGGTCTGGACGTCGACGGACGGGGCGACGTGGACCTCGGTGACGCAGGCAGCCCCGTTCTCGGCGCGTTACGGCCACTGCACGCTCGTGCACAACGACAAGATCTGGATCCTGGGCGGCTACGGCGCCTCCGGCGCGGACCTCAATGACGTCTGGTCGTCGACCGACGGCGCGACCTGGGCGCGCGCGACGCCGGCCGCCGCATGGTCGCCCCGCAGCAATTTCGGCTGCGTCGTGCACGCGGGCAAGATGTGGGTGATCGATGGCGTGCGCCAGGGCGACGTGTGGACGTCGACGGACGGCGTGACCTGGACTGCGGTCACCCCGACGATGCCGTTCGTCGCGTCACTGACGTTGGCGACCGTGGTCTGGCGAGGCGAGATCTGGACGCTGGGCGGTTACGACATTCTCGGTCAGCCCATCAACGCCGTGTTCCACAGCCCCGACGGCGTCGCTTGGACGCGGATGGCCGATGTGCCGTGGAGCCCGCGCACGTTCGGCGCCGCGGTCGTCTTCACCGACAAGGTCTGGCTCATCGACGGCGACGTCCGCCTCGGCGAGGTGTGGAAGATGGAGTGAGCGGCGGGGGTGGGGCTGTGGCTCAAAGCTGCTTCTCCAGGCTGACCTGGAAGAGGCCGAGCCACAGCTCGTATTGGCCGCCGCCGTCGGGGCGGCGGGTCGGGAGCTCCGCGTCGGTCAACAGGCTGCGGCCGGTGTTGTCGCGCGACGCGTATTGAACGGTGGTCAGGCCGGCGGTGATGTGAAAACCACCGGGGACGGCGAAGCGACCTCCGGCGGCGAGGCGGACGTTGCGCGCGTCCGGCATCATCGGATCCAGCGTCGCGTCGGGGCTGGCGGCAGTCGCGAAGCCGGCGCCGCCGAACAGCTCGACGGCGTCGGTCATCCAGTAGCTGACGCCCAGGTTGGCGCCGTACGTGTCCTGCCAGCGGCGGCGGATGTTCTGGATCGTGGTCGCGCCCGGGGTCGCGTCCGTTCCGTCCGGAAAGACGGCGCACGGCTGATCCTGGACGGACACGCACTGTGATTGCAGGCGGCTCCAGCGGGTCAGGTCGCCGAACACGCGCAGCTCGATCGGGCGCCGCCCCCACATCGGCCGCGCGCGCAGCCCGGCGCGCAGGATGTCCGGCAGCGCGTGCGTATAGGTGACGGGCCGTGGTGCCGCCACCGCGGTGCCCATGCTGGTCGACAGCGTGCCGTCGAGCGAGATCGCGCCCAGGCCCGGCTGCGCCTGATAGGAAGCGCCGACCCACAGGCGCTCGCGCACCGCTTCGACCATCGCGCCGAGGCCGAAGCTGGCGTGCGTCCCGGCGACATCGATGCCGATGCGGCCCTCGTTCAGCGGGTCGACGACCTGCTGCGGGTTGAAGCTCTTGGCCTGCCGGATGGACACCGACGATCGAACCAGGTTGCCGGTCACGCCGAGCGCGACGGGCCCGAGGCGGAGCGCGGCGCCGACGGTGAAGTAGAGCGACGTCACCGCGCCCTCGATGATGTGCCAGCGCTGCACCCCGTCGGCCGCGAGGGGAAAGTTCGGATCGTTCGCGAAGCGGGGATTCTGATCCCAGCGGACCCGCCCGCCGAACGGCACGTAGAACGCGCCCCCCAGCGCGAGCCGGCCGATCCAGGTCGTCCCCGCCAGCGCCGGCGCGCCAAACAGATTGGAGAAGCGCGCCTGCCCGGTGTCCGCCCCCTCCGCGCCCGGCGGCTCGGGCGCCTCGGACGCCGCTTGCGTGTGCGTCCAGCTCGCGCGGCGCAGCGCGAGCACGCCGCTCACATACAGGCGCGTGCCGTCGGCGAAGGCGATGCCCGCCGGGTTGAAGTAGAGCGCGGTCGGGTTGGTCGTGACCACGTTGCCGTGCTCGCCGCCGAACTCCGCCGCGGCGAAGCCCGACGCGACGGCGGGTGTGGGCGTCGCCAGCGGCCACCCGACGCACACCGCGAGCGCAAGGCCGGCCCGCTTCATTCGCACGGCTCGTCTATGGACACGCCGCCATGCTGCCTCTACATGGGCAACGCGGCCCGGACGTCGGCGCAGGTCGCCGTGTCCGCAACGACCTTGGTCTGGGCGGTCGCGCCGGTGATCTCGTAGATCGCGCGGTTCGTATCGATGAAGTTGATGTCGGCGGGCATGCAGTCGCTGC
>Ga0111538_10007009_pt1 | contig 15226 bp, 10 predicted proteins | sample SoiMethybrSBSTD1_FD_79669 | JGI IMG/M metagenome (GOLD analysis project Ga0111538, IMG submission 79669) | Bulk soil microbial communities from a Populus tree surrounding site in Tennessee, USA - Soil MetaG P. TD hybrid SBSTD1 (version 2)... | ecosystem: Environmental > Terrestrial > Soil >...
GAGGAGGTGACGTTTGCGGCCCTGGTGGCCGTGCTCCCCCTGCTGCTCGCGCGCTGGGCGGCCTTCGGCGGCGCCCCCGCGCTGGTCCCGCACCTGGGCGCCGCCACCGCGGGCGACCTGCGGGTCGCGCTCTCCACGCTGGCCGGCGGCCCCCTGGATGGCGCGTTCTGGGAAGCGCTCGGCCGCCTGCTCGCGCTGCAGCGCCGCTTCCTGGCCTGGTTCTACCCGGCGGTGGCCGTGGAGGCCCTGCTCTTCGGCCTGCTGGGGCGCCACTACGGGACGCTGCAGGCGGCGCTGGCCCGGCGCGCCCCGCGCTGGCCGCGGGCCGCGCGCGTCCTGCGGGCCGCGCTCGAGTTCGCGGGCGCGCGCCTCCTGTTCCCCGGCATCTCGGAGTGGGACGCGCTCTTCACGCCCTCGCTCTTCGTGCCGCGGCGCGAGCGGGCCTCGGCCCACGTGGACGTGCTGACCAGCGACAACCACCTCTACCGCGGCCAGGTGGCCGAATACTTCCTCGACGGCGAGGGCCGCCTGCGCGGCCTGTACCTCACGCGTGCCCAGCGCTTCCAGCGCGACCGCTACGTGGCCGCCTGCATCGGCCGCTCCGAGCGGCCGGCCGCGGACACGTTCTGGCGCGACATCGGCGGCCACCAGCTGTACGTGGACGCGGCCAAGGTGGGCACCATCAACGTGCGCTTCGTGCCCGACCCGCGCCTGGCCATCTCGCCCGGCCCCGATGGCGACATCGCGGTCGAGGTGGTCGGCTCCCAGCCCGGTCCGGCCTGACGGAGCACGCTTCTTGCATCGTTCCACCGGGTGGGCCGCGTGCCACGAATCCCGAAGGAGGTACACATGCAGATGAGGAAGGCCGTGCCGATGCTGGCCGGCGCCACCGCCGTGGGCGGCGCCGTGTTCTGGGCCATGCGCTTCTCGCGCCTGGCCGCCGAGAAGCCCGATCACAGCTGCCGGCGCAAGGAGGGCCGCTTCGAGGTGCGCGACTACCCGTCCCTCACCCTGGCCAGCACGGGCATGGAGGAGGGGCGGCGCGAGGGCGCCTTCATGCGCCTCTTCAACTTCATCGACCGCGGCAACGACCGCGGGCGCAAGATCCCCATGACCGCGCCCGTCTTCATCGAGCGCACGGCGGAGCAGACCGAGATGAGCTTCGTGATGCCCGAGCAGGCCCGGGACGAGGGCGTGCCCGCGCCCAGCGACGGCGGGGTGAAGGTGCACGTGCGCCCGCCCCGGCGGGTGGCCGTCTACCGCTACACCGGAGCCGGCTCGGTGGAGAACGAGCAGCGGGCGCTCGGCGCCCTCCGCGGCTGGATGGAGAAGGAGGGCCTGCGCCCGACCGGCGATCCGCTGGTGGCCTACTACGACGCTCCCTACGTGCCCCCGTTCCTGCGCCGCAACGAGGTCATGCTGGGCGTGGCCCTGCTCTAGGGCCTTGGGGGTTTGGGGCGATCCGGGCTTTGCCCGGATCGCATAGCACTAAGCCGCGCTGGCGGGCCCGGGCGTCCGGGCCAGCCGGCGGACACCCACCGCCAGCGCGCCGAAGATCAGGCCCAGCACGACCGTCAGGTAGATCCAGAGCGAGGCCTGGGGCAGCAGGGCCGTCCAGAAGAAGAGGCCCCAGGGGCCCATGGCCGGGAAGTCGGGCCGCGGCTTCGCGTAGTGCGAGTCCCACCCGCCGAAGATGGCCAGGTACATGATCACGAGGACCGGCACCCGGGCCGCCACCCCGTACGCGAGCAGCACCTTCCACAGCGCCGGCCACGAGAGGTAGGCGAAGGCGACCGTGGCCAGCGAGATCACCGTGAAGGCGGCCAGCTGGGCCACGGGACGCCCGGGCAGGAGGCGGATGGAGGCCACGCCGGCGGCGGTGTTGAGCATGAAGGCCATGGCCGCCCAGCTCAGCACCCTCATCACCCGCGGCGGCGTCTCCCCGGCGGCGGCCACCCGCAGCCCGAACCAGGCGCCGAACACCGGGATCAGCCACACGATGCCCACCAGCGCGCCGCCGCCGCCCGCGCTGCGGTCGAAGTAGCGGTCGGACCAGTGCAGCAGCTCGCCGGTGAGGCGCAGCAGCGTGACGGCCAGCGTGATCAGCGCCGGCCCCAGGACCAGGCGCCATGTGGAGGGGCGGTCGGGCATGGGTGAAGTCTAGCTCAGCGGTACCCGGCCGCCTGCAGCTCGAAGAGCTCGGAGTAGCGGCCGCCCCGCGCCAGCAGCTCCTCGTGGGTGCCGGCCTGCTCGATGCCGCCCAGGTGCAGCACCATGATGCGGTCGGCCATGCGCACGGTCGAGAAGCGGTGGGAGATGAGCACGGCCGTCTTGCCCTCGCTCAGCTCCTTGAAGCGCTGGAACACCTCGTACTCCGAGCGCGCGTCGAGGGCGGCCGTCGGCTCGTCCAGGATCAGCACCTGGGCGTCGCGCATGTAGGCGCGGGCGATGGCCACCTTCTGCCACTCGCCGCCCGAGAGGTCCACGCCCTTGCGGAAGCGCTTGCCGATCACCTGGTCGTAGCCCAGCGGCAGGCGGCGGATGACCTCGTCGGCCAGGCTGCGCCGGGCCGCCTCCTCGATGCGCGGCCGGTCGTCCCGGGCCTCGATGCGTCCGACCGCGATGTTCTCGGCCGCGGTCAGGTGGTAGCGCACGAAGTCCTGGAAGATGACGCCGATGTTGGCGCGCAGGTCGTCCAGCGAGTAGGCCTTCAGGTCGTGCCCGTCGAGCAGGATGCGGCCCTCGTCGGGGTCGTAGAGGCGGGCCAGCAGCTTCACCAGCGTGGTCTTGCCGGCGCCGTTTTCGCCCACCAGGGCCAGCACCTCGCCCGCGCGCAGGGTGAAGGAGAGGCCGCGCACCGCCCAGCGCTCCGCCTCCGGATAGCGGAAGCCGACGTTCTCGAACACGAAGCCCTCGCGGATGGGGTTGGGAAAGGGCAGCGGGTCGGGCGGCGACGTGATCTCGGGCCGGATCTCGAAGAACGAGAAGAGGTCGTCGAGGTAGAGCGACTGCCCGGCCACCGAGGAGAAGCCGAGCAGCAGCCCCTCCAGCAGCGTGCGCAGGCGGCGGAAGGAGCCGGCCAGGAAGGTGAGGTCGCCGATGGTGAAGTCGCCGCGCACGGTGCGCAGCGCGATCACCGCGTAGGCCGCGTAGTAGCCGAGCGTGCCCAGGGTGGTGAAGAGCGCGCCCCAGCCGGAGCGGCGCAGGGCCAGGCGGCGGTTGGCCTCGTAGAAGCGCTCCGACAGCTCCCGGTAGCGCCGGATGAGGAAGCCGTTCAGGCCGAAGATCTTGACTTCCTTGGCCGTCTCCACGCTGGCCCCCGTGCTGCGCACGTAGTCGAGCTCGCGCCGCTCCGGCGTCCAGACGTAGTTGAGCGCGTAGCTCAGCGCGTTGAAGTGGGCCTCGCCCACGAAGGCGGGCACCAGGGCCAGGCCCAGCAGCACCAGCAGCCAGGGCGCGTAGGCCAGCAGTCTGGCCCCGAAGGTGGCCACCGTGATGAGGTCCTGGGCCTGGCCCAGGAGCTGGGGCAGCAGCGTCATGCGGCCCATGGTCTGGCGGCGCGCCCGGTCCAGCCGGTCCTGCACGTCGCTGTCCTCGAAGTCTTCGAGGTCCAGCGTGGCCGCGTGCTCCATGAGGCGCACGCTGGTCTGGTTGCTGAACTGCTCGGCCAGCAGCGACTCCACCAGCGTGACCGCCCGCCCGCTCACGTCGGAGAGCACGGCCAGCCCGAACTCCAGGGCCAGCAGCGTCCACAGGCGCGAGAGCTGCCCGCCCTGGAGCCCCTCGCGCAGCGTGTGGTACCCGCCGCCCGTCTGCACCAGGCGCACCGCCTCGTCGATGATCAGCTTGCCCACGTAGAGGGTGGCGATGGGCAGCAGCGCCCGCAGCACGCGCAGCAGCAGGTCCCACACCGTGAGGCGGGCGTTCGTCTTCCACACCAGGCGCAGGAAGGGCGGCAGGTTGCGCAGGGCGCCGAAGCGCTCGCGCAGGCTGCGGGGCGCGGGCGGCGCGTGGCCCAGCGACGGAGGCGGGCCGGAGGGAAGGGGAGCTCGGCGCGGCGTGATGGAACGATTCTAGAACGCGGTGCGCCTACTCGCGGGCGCGGCGCAGGATTTCGGGCGCGGAGGGTCCGAAGTACTTCACGACCATGCGGCTCCAGGCCGCGGACCTGCGCACGTTGCCCAGGTACTCGTTGAGCGCGGTGAGGAGCTGGCCGGAGTCCTTGCGCACGCCGTAGGCCAGCGACTGCGCGCTGCCCAGGAAGAGACCGATCTGCAGGTCGGGGTCGTGTTGCGAGGCCACCAGCGCCGCCTCCAGCCCGTCGACCGCCGCCGCCACCTTCTTGTCGCGCAGCGCGGCCGGCACGCCTCCCGGGCTCAGCGTGGCCTCCACCTTGGAGACGCCGGCCTCGGCCAGGGCCTCGGCCATGCTGGTGCCCTTGATGACGCCCACCTGCATCTTCTTGAGCTGGTCGACGGTGGTGACGAGCGGCGTGGGCTTGCGCGTGATCACCACGTCGCGGGTGGGGAACACCTCCTGCGTGAACTCGATCTGGCCCCGGCGGGCCGGCGTGTCGGTGAAGCCGCCGGCGATGAGGTCGCCCCGGCCCTTGAGGAGGGCGGGGATCAGCGCGTCCCAGGACTCCACCGTGACCATCTCCAACGTGATGCCCTGCAGGCGCGCGAAGCCGGCCAGGATCTCGCCGTCGAAGCCTTCGCCGGGAGTGGCGGTCACGAAGCGCGGGCCTTCGGGCACCGCCACCGCCAGCACGCGCAGGTGGCCGGACTGCTTGATGGCGGGCAGGTCCTGGGCGGAGCCGGAGGCGGCCGCCAGCGCGGCCGTGGCCACCAGCGCGAGGCGGGAGAGGGAGGTGCTCATGAGGCGGGAGCCTATCACGATGGATGGATGCGGCTCCTCCCGTTCGGGGGTTGCGGGCGCGCGTTATGCTGGAATCTGACGATCCCGAGAGAGCGGAGGCGAACATGATCCTGATCACCGGTGCCAGCGGCACCATCGGAACCGAAGTCGTGAAGGCACTGGCGGAGAAGGGCGTCCCGTTCCGGGCCGCTTACCGCTCGCGGCCGCAGAACCTGCCCGCGGGCGTGGAGTCGGTGGCCCTCGACTACGACCGGCCGGAGACGGTGGCTCCCGCCCTGCAGGGCGTGAAGACGCTGTTCCTCCTCTCCACCACCGTGGCCCCCGAGGTGTCCGTGGCCAAGGAGGCCCGGGCGGCCGGCGTGCAGCGGGTGGTGAAGCTGTCGGTGCTCAACTCCGGCGAGCCCGGCTTCACCTTCGGGGCCTGGCACCGGGTGGCCGAAGACGCGATCGAGGCGTCGGGCCTCCTGTGGACCCACCTGCGCCCCAACGCGTTCATGCAGAACGTCATCACGTACATGGGCGAGACCATCAAGAGCCAGGGCGCCCTCTACTCCCCGGCCGCCGACGCGCTGGTGAGCGCCATCGACGCCCGCGACATCGGAGCCGCCGCCGCCCGGGTGCTCACCGAGGGCGGCCACGAGGGCAAGGCCTACGACCTGACCGGCCCCGCCGCCCTCGGCTACGCCGAGGTGGCGGCCACGCTCACCCGCGTGCTGGGCCGTCCCATCACCTACGTGCCCATCACCGACGAGGAGTTCAAGCGCGGCTCCGTGGCCGCCGGCGTCCCCGAGGCCTACGCGGACGCGCTGGTGAACCTGAACGCCAACTACCGCGAAGGCAAGTTCGCCCGCGTGTCGCCGGACGCGCAGTCGCTGCTGGGCCGCGCCCCGGCAAACTTCGAGGAATTCGCCCGGCGCCACACGGCAGCCTGGAAGTAGGGCGATCTAGCAAGGAAATCCCGGCTCGGCGTCCGTCCAAGGGGTTGCACGCCCATGCTGGCCCCTCGTGTCGTCGCCACCCGTCTGCCCGGCTCCGTTGACACCGGCCGGGTGTGGACCGAAAATCGGCCCTCCAAGATCCACCCCCAGAATCTGGTGCCCGAACTCACGCTCGAAGCGTGTCTTCCCACCGTCAAGCAGGCGGTGAGGTTCGTCGCCCGGAAGAAGTGCCTGAGCGACGCCGAGGCGGACGACCTCCAGAGCGAGGTCTACGTCGTGCTGATCGAACGCAACGTCCTGGCCCGGTTCGAGGGGCGCAGCAAGCTCTACACGTTCCTCGTCACCGTGGCCACCAACGTGCTGCGGGACCTCCGCGACAAGGCCTGGCAGAAGTGGCGCCCCTCCGCCGAGGCCCATCGCCTGGGGCCCGAGGCCGAGCTGCTGGAGCGGCTGCTGACGCGCGAAGGGTACGCCTTCGACCAGGCCTGCGAGATCATGCGCACCAATCACGGCGTGGGCCTGAGCGACACAGCGCTGGCGGCGCTGCGCGCGCGGATCCCGAACCGGACGCGGCGCCAGATGGTGGGCGAGGAGGCCATGGCGGCGCTGCCGGCCCGGGGTGCGGACGCAGACCTCGAGGTGGTGAAGACGGAGCAGGAGTGTGCGGCCACGCGCCTGGGCACGGCGCTCAAGCAGGCGCTGGCCTCTCTCGGCGCCGAGGACCGGCTCATCCTGCAGATGAAGTTCGACGAAGGACTCAAGGTCTCCGAGATCGCGCCCCTCGTGGGGCAGGAACAGAAGGGCCTCTATCCGCGCATCCAGCGGCTGCTGGGGCAGCTTCGCCAGACCCTCGTGGCGGGCGGCTTCGCCGAATCCGAAGTGCTCGCACTGCTGGAGGAGTCGCCGGTCGAGATGGCACCGGTGCTGGCCAGGGCCGGCCGGCCGCGCGACCCCGAGGATCCGTGACCATGACCGCCGCCGACGCCGTTTCGGAGTGCCCGTCCCTCGAGACGCTGGCCGCCCTGGCCGATCAGGCCCTGCCTGACGCCGAGCGCGCCGCCCTGGTGCCACACCTGGCCGGCTGCCCGCGCTGCCGGGACCTCGTGGCCACCGCCGTCATCGCCCGAAGGGAGGAGCCCGCGCGCCGGGTCCTCGGGTTTCGGCGCTGGTGGGTGACCGGCGGCACGCTGGCCGCGGCGGCGGCGGCCATCCTGGTGGGCGTGGGCGTGTGGCTGCGGCCGCCCGCGGACGGCGGGCTCAGTGTCCTCCTCGAGGCGGAGGAGGAGGCGGCGGCGGCGGGCAAGACCCGCAGCGTCGAGGCGCGCCTGAGCGGCGGGTTCCCCTACGGGCCCGAGCCGCGCGTGATGCGCGGCCCCAGCCCGCCGCTCCCCTACGAGATGCGGATGGCCATCGCGCGCGTGGACCAGGAGGCCGCGCAGCACCCCTCACCCGCCACGCGGCACGCACAGGCCCTCGCGCGGCTGCTGGATGGGAAGAGCGGCGAAGCGGTGGACCTGCTCTCGGCGCTCGTGCGCGAAAGGCCCGACGACGCCCCCGCCTGGAGCGACCTGGCCGGCGCGCAGCTAGCGCGCGGCGGCGTCCAGGACGCGGCCGCCGCACTCGGCTCCACCGACCAGGCGCTGCAGCGGACCCCCCGCCTGCCGGAAGCCCTCTTCAACCGCGCGCTGGCCCTGGAACGGATGGGCCGCACGGACGACGCGCGCGCGGCCTGGAACGTGTACCTGGCGGCTGACGGCGCCTCACTCTGGGCGGCCGAGGCCAGGGTGCGGAAGGGAAGGCTGGAGGAGGCCCCCGGAAGCGTCGGTCCCTAGGCCGCTTCCCTCTCCGGGACCACCAGGGCCGGCTCCTTCTTCCCGTCGAAGGAGCCGAAGGCCAACACCATCAGCGCGAAGGCCAGGTAGGCCGCCGCCCAGTGGTAGGGCGTGTGAGACCCCTGCACGCTCGCGCCCCAGGGGACGTAGATCCCGCCCGTGGGCAGGATGGAGTGGATGAGGCCGAACAGCGAGAGGCCGGCCAGGACCACCAGCACCGTGACCGCGCGGCGGATCTGGCGGTCCACCATGAAGGCCAGGGCCGCGCCCCACAACATCCCGGTCAGGATGAAGCCGTGGGCCAGGATGATGAACACGGCGAAGTTCTCCACGAAGGGGAGCGGGATCTTGGCCGTATCCGCCACCATGCGCGGATCGAGGGCGGAGGAGAGGATGGCCGGGTTCGCGTTGGCCAGCATGATCTGGATGAGCTGGGCGACGGAGGGAAAGATCGCGAAGCACACGGCGGGCGCGTGGCTGCGCGGCGACTCGCCGAAGGCCTGGCTGACGATGTCGAAGGCCACGAAGATCAGGATGGGGGCCAGGCAGGCCAGCGGCAGCAGCTTCACCAGCACCGGGATGTAGCCCAGCATGCCGCCCAGGCCGATGAAGATGCCGCAGGCCAGCGTGTAGGCCGCGCGCCCGCCCATGGCCTTGTAGGCCGGGTGGCCGATGTAGGGCGTCGATTGCGAGACGCCGCCGAACAGGCCGGCCACCAGGGTGGCGATGGCCTCCGTGAGCAGGATGTCGCGCGTCTTGTAGTCGTCGCCGGCCAGGCGGGCGCTTTCGGTGACGTTGATGCCGCCCACCACCGTGAGGATGGCGAAGGGCACCGCCATGGGCAGGTACTGCGTCACGGCCAGCTTCATCCCGGCCAGGAAGCCGAGCGTGGGCACCGGAACGCCCATGGGGAAGGAGAGGTCGGGCCTCACCAGGGGGTACTGGAGCAGGTTCAGCGCCCCCAGCCCGTAATAGAGGATGGTGCCCACCGCCACCGAGGCCAGCACGCCCGGCACGTGGAAGGGCACCTTCAGGCGCGCGATCAGGGCATAGAAGATGAGGCCCAGCGACACCATGCCCACCACCGGCTCCTTCAGGATGTCGCCCAGCTGCAGCACGCCCATGAGGGCGATGCCGATCCCGGCCAGCGAGCCCAGCAGCCCGGCGGCGGGGATGGCGCGCTGGATGCGCGCGCCCACGAACGACATGCAGACCTTGAAGAGGCCGATCAGGATCATGCAGGCCATGCCCACCTGCCAGGCCAGGATGGCCGCGTCGTGTTCGGGCATGGCGCTGGCCTTGGCGGCCACGAAGGCCGGGCCCAGCACCGTGAAGCCCATGCCGATGCCGCTGGGCGCGTCCAGGCCGAGCGGCATGGCGGTGACGTCGTCGCGCCCGGTGCGCGCGGCCAGGCGGAACGCCATCCAGGTGTAGACGAGGTCGCCGAAGAGCACGCCCAGCGCGGTGCCGGGGAACATGCGCCCGTACACCACGTCGCCGGGAAAGCCGAACACGGTCACCAGGATCCCGGCCAGGATGACCAGGTTCATGACGTTGTCCAGCATGAGCCCGAAGAACGCGTTCAGGTCCCCAGGTGCGGCCCACCTGTATCGCTTCACGCGGGGGATTCTACGTTACCCTTCGCTGCGTGCCTCGTGTGCGGCTGGAGGTGGTCGGGGGCCCCATCGCCGGGCGCCGCTTCGTCTTCGACGCCCACGACACCCTGCTCTTCGGGCGCGGGGCCGACTGCCACGCCCGCCTCAGCGAGCGGGACGGCAAGGCCTCCCGCCACCACTTCCTGCTGGAGGTGAACCCGCCGGCCGCGCGCGTGCGCGACCTGGGCAGCCTCAACGGCACCTACGTGAACGGCGTGCGCTACGGCGGCCGCGGCCCGCTCACGCCCGAGGAGGCGGCCCAGCGCGAGTGGCCGCAGGTGGACCTGGGCGACGGCGACAGCATCCGCGTGGGCGAGACGCTCTTCGCCGTCCACGTGGAGGTGGAGGCCGACCCGCTGCTCACGCCCCTCGAGGACCTCCTCCACACCGATCCCGCCCCGCCCGCGCCCAGGGAGGTGGGCGACTACGAGGTCGGCAAGCTGCTGGGCAAGGGCGGCATGGGCGCCGTGTACCGCGCGCGCCGCCGGAGCGACGGGCTGGAGGTCGCCCTCAAGGTGCTGCGGCCCGAGGTGATCGTGGACGGACGCGCGCGCGAGGTCTTCCTGCGCGAGGTGGCGGTGACGGCCCAGCTCCGCCATCCCAACCTGGTGCGCCTGCTCGACCACGGCATCAGCGGCGACCACTTCTTCGTGGCCCTGGAATACTGCGCCGGGGGCAGCCTGGCCGGGGAGATGCTGCGCCGCGAGGAGCCCATCCCGCCCCGGGAGGCGGTGCCGGTGGCCCTGGCCCTCCTGGACGGCCTGGCCGCGGCCCACGAGCAGGGCTTCGTGCACCGCGACATCAAGCCCGAAAACGTGCTGCTCGGCGACGAGACGCTGAACGTCGTGAAGCTGGCCGACTTCGGCCTGGCCAAGAGCTTCGAGCAGGCCGGCCTCTCGGGGCTCACCGCCACCGGGGCCGTGGGGGGCACGCTCTACTTCATGCCCCGCGAGCAGATCACCCACTTCCGCCTGCTGCGCCCGGCCAGCGACGTGTGGAGCCTGGGCGCGACCCTGTACCACATGCTCACGCTCGGCTACCCGCGCGAGTTCGCCCCCGGCGTGGACCCGCTGCAGGTGATCCTGTCCGGGGGCACGGTGCCCTTGCGCCGGCGCGAGCCCTCGCTGCCGGCGGCCCTGGCCGCGGTGGTGGACCGCGCGGTGGACGACGACCTGGGCCGGCGCTTCCCGACCGCGGCCGAGTTCCGCGACGCGCTGCGGTCCCTCCCGTGAGCGCGCAGCCGCCCTCGGCCCGCGTCCGCCTCACCTGTCCGGCCTGCGGCGTCACCGCGTCCGCGCCGTCGTCGATCGCCGGCCGCAACGTGCGCTGCGCGAAGTGCCAGCACACCTTCCGCGCGCCGGAATGGCCGGCGGCGGCGCCGGGGCCGGAGGACGACGCCGCGCCCACGGTAGCCGAGGTCGAGCCGGACAGCGCCCTGCAGACCGCGCGCCCGCGTCCGGCCGCGCCCGACTGGCGGGTGGGCCAGGCGGTGCTCGGCCTCTACGAGGTCACGGGCGTGCTGGGCCAGGGCGGCATGGGCCGCGTGTACCGCGTGCGCCACCGCGGCTGGGGCGTGGACCTGGCCGTGAAGGCGCCGCTGCGCACGGCCCTGGAGGCGGCCGGCGGCGTGGAAGCCTTCGAGCGCGAGGCGGAGACGTGGGTGGGCCTGGGCCTCCATCCCCACGTGGTGTCCTGCTACTACGTGCGCCGGGTGGACGGCATCCCCCGCGTCTTCGCCGAATACGTGGACGGCGGCAGCATGCTGCAGGCCCTGCGCGAGCGGCGGCTGGGCAGCGCCGCCCACGCGCTCGACCTGGCCATCCAGACCGCCTGGGGCCTCGACTACGCGCACGAGCAGGGCCTCGTGCACCGCGACGTGAAGCCGGCCAACGTCATGCTCACCTCCGACGGGCTGGCCAAGGTCACCGACTTCGGCCTGGCCGGCTCGCGCGTCAACGCCGCCGTGCGCGGGGCCTCCGGCGACCAGACCACGGCCGCGCCCGGCGGGCCCGGCGCCACCCCGGCCTACATGTCGCCCGAGCAGTCGGCCGGCGCCCCGCTCACGCGCGGCACCGACGTGTGGAGCTGGGCGGTGTCCGTGCTGGAGATGTTCCTGGGCCGGCGCGACTGGGAGCTGGGCCCCGCGGCCGGCGTCGCCTTCGAGCGCAACCTGGCCACGCCCTCCGAATGGGCGGTGCCGCTGCCGGCCGGCGCGGCCGAGGTCCTGCGCCAGTGCCTGAGCACCGCGGTCGAGCAGCGCCCGCGCACGCTGGCCCTGGCCGCGGCCGCGCTGGCCGAGGTCTACGCGCGCGAAACGGGCAGCCCCTACGCGCGCGCGCGGCCGCAGGCCGGCCGCGACACGGCCGACAGCCTCAACAACCGCGCCGTGTCGCTGCTCGACCTGGGGCGGCAGGGAGCGGAGACCCTGTGGGGGCGCGCGCTGCGGGCCGATCCGCAGCACCTGGAGGCCACCTACAACCAGGCCCTCCACCAGTGGACCCAGGGCGGCATCGCCGACGAGGACCTGATCGCCCGCGTCCAGGCCGCCTTCCAGGCCAACCAGCGCCTGCCCCGCGCCGGCGGCCTCCTGGCCCAGGCCCAGGCGGCCTGTGAAGGCACGGCGGCCGACGACGCCCTCCTGCTGCGCCTCGACGGCGTGCAGGCGCTGGCCCTGACGCCCGACGGCCAGCGCGTGCTGGCCAGCGCCCGTGGCGCGGCCGAGGTGCGCGTGTTCGGCGCCGACGGGCAGGCCCAGCGCACGCTGGCCACGCGGGACCTGCGCGTGCGGGCGCTGGCCGTGCTGCCCGACGGCCGGGCGGCGCTGCTGGGGGGCGAGGGAGCACCGCCGCAGGTGTGGGACCTCGAGTCCGCACGCGCGTCGCGCATGCTGCCCCGCTTCCCCGGCATCACCAACGCGGTGGCCGCCAGCGGGGACGGGCGCCGGGTGGCCACGGCCGGGTCCGACCGCGTGGTGCGCGTGTTCGACGCCGCCACCGGCGCGCTGGAGCTGGCCCTGGAGGGCCACGGCGAGGCCGTGTCCTGCCTGGCCTTCGACGCGCGGGGAGAGGTGCTGGTGAGCGGCGCCCTCGACGGCGTGGTGCGCGTGTGGACGATGAGCGGCGGGCAGATCCCGCACGCCATCCCCGCCCACCGCGGGCGGGTGACGGCGCTGGCCCTCTCGCGCGACGGCGCCACGCTGCTCACCGGCGGCGAGGACCGTGCGCTGCGCGTCTGGGACATGGAGAGCGGCGCGCCCGTCCGCACGCTGCTGGGCCCGGGCGGCGCCGTCAACGGCCTGCTCTTCGGCGACGACGGCCGCGAGGTGCTGGCGGCCAGCTTCGATCGCACCCTCCGCCTGTGGGACCTGGCCAGCGGCCGGCTGCGCAGCGTCTCCCGCGTGGGCGCGCCCGCCCTCGGCCTGGCCGGGCGCGCGGGCGCGCCATGGGTGGTCACGTCCACCGGCGTGCGCGCGGTGCGCCTGCAGGCCGCGCCCTGGCAGCCGCCCTACGCGGTGGCCCGGCCCCTTTCGGTGGTGGAGGTGGAGCGGCGCAGCGCCGCCTTCTTCACCCACGTGTCCGCCGCGCGCCACGCCATCACGCAGGGCGACGTGGCCGCCGCCCTCCAGCTCGCCCGCGAGGCCCGCGCCGTGCCCGGACACGAGCGCTCCTCCGAGGCCCTCACGCTCTGGGACGAGGTCACGGCCGGCCTCCAGCGCGGCGCGCTCTCCGCGGCCTGGGAAGTGGGAACGCTGGACGGGCACGCCGATCCCGTGCTCGCCATCGCCGTGGCCGCCAACAGCCGGCGCGCGCTCTCGGGCGACCTGGCCGGCACGTTGCGCTGGTGGGACCTGGGCCAGATGGCGCCCGCGGGCGTGGTCCACGCCCACGAGTCCAACGTGGCCGGCGTCGCGCTCTCGGCCGACGGCGCGGTGGGCGTGAGCGCCAGCTGGGACCACACGCTGAAGGTGTGGGAGCTGGGCGGCGGCCAGGAGCAGCGCCGGCTGGAAGGGCACGAGGACTACGTCAACGCCGTGGCCCTCTCGCCCAGCGGCCGCCGGGTGCTCAGCGCCAGCTCCGACCAGACGCTGCGCCTGTGGGACCTCCTCTCCGGCCGCGAGCTGGGCGTGCTCTCCGGCCACGAGGCCGCGGTGAGCGCGTGTACCTTCGGCTCCGACGGCCGCTTCGCGCTCAGCGCCAGCTGGGACGGCACCGTGCGCCTGTGGGACGTCGAGGGCCGCAGCATGGCCGGCTTCCTGGAGGGCCACGGGGGCGGCGTCACCTGCGTGGCCGTCAGCCCGGACGGGCGCCAGGCCGTGTCGGGCGGGGTGGACGGCACGCTGCGCACGTGGGACCTGCGCCTGCGCCGCGCGCTGCAGGTGCTGGAGGGCCACACGTCGGAGGCCACCAGCGTGGCCTTCCTGCCCGACGGGCGCCACCTGGTGAGCGCCTCCCGCGACAAGACGGTGCGCGTGTGGGACCTGGAGAGCGGCGCCACCGCGCGCGTGCTCCCGCACCTGGGCGCGGTGCTGGCCGCCGCCGTGTCTCCCTCCGGCAGCGGCCTGCTCTGCGGGGGAACCGCGCTGGCCCTCACGCTGTGGCGCCTGGACTGGGACGCGGCCCCGCGGTCATCGGCGCGCGCGACCCCGGAGGCCGCGCCGCGGGCCACGGTGCGCGTGGACTCGCCCACCGCCTGGGACGACATCCGCAGGGCCGCGCCCCGGGCGGCGGCCCGCGAGGCGGCGGTGCAGGCGGCCCGCGAGGCCCGCCGCCGCCTGCCGTCCCGGCCGGTGATGGTGGCCGGCGGGCTGGTGGCGGCCGCCGTGCTGTTCGGCCTGGCCGTGATGTGGCCGCGCCTCGCGGTGCTGGGCGTGAGCGCGCACCAGACCGAGATCGCCGTGGCCGACCTGGGAAACGACATGGAGGTCCTGCGCCCCCTCGAAGACTGCACCGAGGGTTACGAGGTGTACCTGCAGCGCGCGCGCGAGCGGATGGTGGCGCGCTCGACGTTCGGCTGCCTGCTCCGCTCTCCACGCCCCACGGCGGTGGACGACTACCTGGCCGGCCTGACCTTCGACGATCCCGAGTCCACCGTGGTGCGGCGCCGGCAGGTCAACACGGTGGCCTACCTGGCCGCGCTGGGCGACGACGCCGTCCCGGCCGTGTGCCGCTGGCTGCGCGAGCCCGACGCGCAGCGGCGCGAGCTGCTGATGCGGGCCCTGGCCCTGCGCGGCACCGGCCCCGCCCAGCAGTGCCTGGCCGAGGCATCGGCGGACGCCGATCCCGAGGTACGCGCCCTCAGCGCGGCCGGCCTGCGCTTCCTCCTGGCCCGCGGCGTGCTCGGCGCGTCGCGCGGGTTCGAGCTGGCCCGTGTGCTGGCCGGCGACGCCGACCCGCGTGTGCGCGCGGCCGCCGTGCCCCTCCTGGGCATGTTCGACTTCGAGCACGCCACCCAGGCGCTGGTGGCGCTCGACACGGACTCCGACCCCAGGGTGGTGGCGGCCGCGCGCGACAAGGCCAAGGCGCTGCGCCAGTGGCGCAGCTTCAACCCCGACCGGAGTTATTAGTGTTGCTATGCGGGCCGGGCAGAGCCCGGCCCGCCGCACTGGGGGCTTACCGCCGCTTCGCGGCTTCGCCCCCAAGCCCCCAATTACCAGCTGGAGCGGGTGAGCTGGCCGTTCTCGCGTGAGAACAGGATGCGCATGGGGGCCACGTAGCCGGCCCCGAAGCCGAAGCCCATGTCCGAGAGGTCGGCCCCGGCCTGGCCGCACACGGCGCATCGGAACCCGCCCAGGTAGTGGCGGCGGGCACGTGACGGCGACGCCAGAAACAGCGGAACCTGTTGAGCAAGTTTCTCCCTCCCGTTCACCCGGAGAACACGCTTCCGCCGGGTGGGCCGGGGGTGAGGAGGCGACCGAACCAAGGGC
>Ga0111538_10007010_pt1 | contig 15225 bp, 16 predicted proteins | sample SoiMethybrSBSTD1_FD_79669 | JGI IMG/M metagenome (GOLD analysis project Ga0111538, IMG submission 79669) | Bulk soil microbial communities from a Populus tree surrounding site in Tennessee, USA - Soil MetaG P. TD hybrid SBSTD1 (version 2)... | ecosystem: Environmental > Terrestrial > Soil >...
CTTATTAAGTGTTTAAAGGATCTATTAACATTTCTATTCCGCCTTCTGAGCGGTATCCGTTTTCACGAGGTGGTAAATCATTGTCTGGTTGCCAAAAATGCGACTGAAACCACGCACATCCTGGCCGGTGAAACCTGCATTCATTTCACCGTATTTTCCAAATTTGCTGTTCATAAGGTCAAACTTGCTTTCAATTCCGATCACCTGGAAGCGATATGGTTGCAGCAATACATACACTTCACCTGTAACGTTTCGCTGACTGCTCTCCAGGTATGCCTCCATGTCTCTCATTACAGGATCCAGAATTTGTCCTTCATGAAGCCAGTTGCCATAGAATTGTGCAACCTGGTCCTTCCAGTTTAGTTGCCACTTAGTGAGCACATGTTTTTCCAGGGCATGGTGCGCTTTCAGAATTACCATCGGCGCCGCTGCTTCAAAACCCACACGCCCTTTTATTCCTATTATAGTATCGCCAACATGAATGTCTCTTCCGACTCCATAAGGGCCTGCGATAGATTGCAAAAATTGAATTGCTTCTGATGGATGATTGAAACTATTATCATTAACGCTCTTCAATTCACCTTTCTCAAAATACAGCTTCACTTCTTCGCTACCCGTTTTTGTAACCTGCGTGGGCCAGGCTTCTTCGGGTAATATTCCCTTTGAGGACAGTGTTTCTTTACCTCCGACACTGGTACCCCACAATCCCTTGTTGATGGAGTAAATGGCTTTGGCAAAATTCATTTCCACTCCTTTGCTTTTCAGGTATTCGATCTCTTCTTCGCGGCTTAATTTCAAATCCCTGATCGGCGTGATAATAGCGATGCCGGGGATCATAATATGAAAGATCATGTCAAATCTCACCTGGTCATTTCCTGCGCCGGTACTTCCATGGGCAACGGCATCGGCTTTCAATTCATTGGCGTGGTCGGCAATATGCAGTGCCTGGCTGAGCCTTTCCGCCGAGACACTTAATGGGTAAGTATTGTTTTTTAGTACATTTCCATAAATCAAATACCGGATGATGCTGTCATAATAACTTTTTATAGCATTAACGGTCTTGTGCGACTTAACTCCTAAGTTATAAGCGTGCGCTTCGATCTGGGTTAACTCTTCTGCGGTGAAACCTCCCGTATTTACTATAACACTATGCACTTCGTAGCCTTTTTCCTCCGTCAGGTACTTTACACAATAGGAAGTATCCAAACCACCGCTAAAGCCGAGAACCACTTTACTTCCGGGCGCTAAAGATGAATCTGAAGAAGTTTGCATTGTCTGGTTCATTATAAATTGAACAGGAGTTTATTAAATGATTTGTCTTTGATGACCTTGCAATGGCCTCAGCCCTCAGCAGTGGAATCAAAAATGAAATAAATGATGCAGCAGCGACTTCGGTTTGCTGCCGCCATTGTTTCCCTTATCTTTTTTTAAGAAAGGTTTCAATAGTTTCCATTGCTTAAAACGAAGCAATCGTTCAAAGCCCTTTACATTTTCTTTGAAAAATTCTTTGGTTTCTTCGGGCTCATAATGATCCTTGGGGTCAAAAAGCATGGCGGTACACATGCAATTCTTCCTTTCCTTGCTCATGAGAATATCATAGTTCACACAGCTCTTGCAGCCGGCCCAGAATGCTTCGTCTTGTGTCAGTTCCGAATAGGTTACGGGTTCATAACCCAGGTCGCTGTTGATTTTCATTACAGCAAGACCCGTAGTAAGTCCAAATATCTTAGCCTCAGGATATTTTACTCTCGACAGATTAAAAATTCTTTGCTTGATCGCTTTGGCCACACCACTTTTTCTGAAGGCCGGAGCAACAATCAGCCCGCTGTTTGCAACATATTCGCCATGACTCCAGGTTTCGATATAACAAAAGCCCACCCAGGTCCCATCCTTGGTAACGGCAATGACTGCTTTGCCCTCGTCTATCTTTGTCTCGATGTATTCAGGGCTTCGTTTAGCAATCCCGGTACCCCTGGCCGCCGCCGATGATTCCATTTCATCAGTGATGATGGTTGAATATTTTTTATCATCCTGGGTAGCAACCCTTATGATGATCTCTTGATTGTCCACGTTGTAAATAATTGAATATAGTAGGGATGACCAGTCCTGATTGAGTTTGCGGATAAAGGTTCACTGACAGGGACCGTGGTAAGGGGTTCGTCCTGTCAGCATTCAGGACGGCGTCGGGGGCGGCTGAAGGTAAACACATCGTAACCTACAGCGTATACACCACTTGTATTGGATCCGTGAAAGGCCATTTGTTTAGTATGGGTCAAAATATTATTCACGTTTACAAACAAATTGTAAATTGAGTACAAATGTATAATTTATATTGATTAGCATCACAAATTTTTTGTTATAAAAGCCTTGTATGGATGAATTAAAAAAAGAGGGCAAGCGCAGGGGCTCAGGCTTCAGGAGGTTTTTTCGAACGTTTGTTATTATTTTGATCCTTGTGCTGGCAGGATACATCTATTGGAAGTATTATTTTCCATATACGAGTGACGGCGTCAAGTCAGGATACTTAAATTATGCTGTACGTAAAGGCCAGTTATTTAAGACCTATGAGGGTAAATTGATACAAGAGGGATTAAGGACCAAAGCGGTGGGATCGATACAGTCCAATGAATTCGAGTTCTCGATCAAAAGCAAGGAAGTGTTTGAAGTGCTTAAGATGAATTCGGGGAAAATTTTTGACCTGCATTACAAAGAATACAATGGCATAATTCCGTGGCGCGGCAATACCAGGTATATTGTCGATAGCATAATTTCAATGAGGAACCCTGATAGCCGTTTTTAATCATGGCGCCAGGAGCAGGAAAATGGCGGGCCTTTTATGAATATCTACTTTTTCCTTTTTCCATTCCCCGATCGATTTAGTTTTTATCCATTCATCTTCCCCGGTAATATCGACCCCAATGCACAAGCGTGTGGAAGGTTTACATGTTTTCACGAGGACCTCAATCAACTGGTTGTTGCGATAAGGCGTTTCTATGAATATTTGCGTGCAGTTTTTTCGTTTTGACTCTGCTTCGAGCTCTTTGAGTGATTGCAATCGTTGTTGAATATCGATTGGCAGGTAGCCCACAAACTGGAATTGCTGACCGTTCATGCCACTGGCCATTAATGCAAGCAGTATGGAATTCGGGCCCGCCAATGGCTTTATAATGATATTCATTTCCTGGGCGGCCGCCACCAGCAATTGGCCGGGATCCGCTACGCCGGGGCAGCCGGCTTCACTAATAATTCCAATGTTTTTTCCTTCGCCAAGTTTTTGCCTGAACGCTTTTACAGCTTCCTCTTCTGTCTTGTGTATGGTAAACCACTCGAAATTATCGATGATCAATTCCTCATTTGGGTGATGCGTTTTCCACAGTTGTTTGAGAAAGCGCCTTGCTGACCGTTCATTCTCTACAAAGAATACCTGGCATTTCTTTATGGAACCCGCCAGATACGCCGGGATTGTATGAATGGCGGTTTCATCCAGTAAAGAGGGAACCAGGTAAACAACCGGCTTCTGCATATTAACTGCCTTTTACTTTACTAACAGTAATGGTAGCTGCAATGATTGCGTACGAAGGAGCAAAAAAGATCGCCGCATGCACCAGGTAAAATAAAAACCCGCTGCTTATAGTCAGCCCCCGGTGCCGGTTGATAAACTTGCGGCTTTCGGGAACCGAAAACTTTTTCCTGGCAAGCCCGTAATCAAGCATGGAAAAACCGTGATAATGAAATTCAATCATGAGTGCAATCAGAGGAGTGATCCATCCGATTACAGGGACGAGGCATAAAAAAACAAGCCCTGCGAGATAAATTGTTTGCAAACCACAGTTTCTTAATGCGATCCAGGTTCCCCTGTTAATTTCTTTGCCGATACCTCCCCAACCGGGTTTGAGTTCATTGTTGTCAAGAATAGATTCTGTTTTCCTGCTCAGGTAAGCAAACACCGGCGAACCAATGATCAGGCATAAATATTTAAAAAACGAAAAGTAAAAGAGCAACAACGTTAGCCACAGGATGATACCGGCAAAAGTGAAGAGGAAACCCAAAAGGCTGTTTTGAAATTTTTGAATCCAGCTGCTCAATTCAAGAATGTGCGTAAAATATTCGGTAACGGCAGTCGCGGATTTCCCTGCAAAATAAAGAGCGGTGATAAAAAGAATAGTGTAAATGATCCCCGGGACAACAACCCATTTCCAAAGTTTGTGCTGATTGATAAAACGGTGAGCTTCGCTCCATGATTGAATGCCTATTACAATTTCTTTAAGCAAGGATTATTTTTGAGATCGTAAATATAGTTGATTAGGATACAATTGGCAATGGGCAAGGCGGTTCCCGGTTTCCGGTTACTGGTTACCGGTTACCGGTACTGGAAATTAGAAATGGTAACAGTTAACTTATTTGGATATGAAAAAACTTCAAGTCGAGTTTTACAGAAGGGAAAATGTGTTACTGATTGCAAAGGAACTGCTGGGAAAATTGTTGGTAACAAATAAGGACGGCATCATTACTTCCGGGCGTATTGTTGAATGTGAAGCATACGCCGGAGCACCAGACAGGGCGTCACATGCGTTTGGGGGAAAAATAACAAAGCGCAACAATGTAATGTATGAAGCCGGGGGACTCGCTTATGTTTATTTGTGTTATGGTATACATCATTTGTTTAACGTTGTCACGCATGTGAGGGGAACTCCGCACGCCATCCTTATCCGATCGGCAGAGCCGGTAAAAGGAATTGAAACCATGTTATACAGAACCGGGAAAAAACAATTGGATAGTTCGCTGACGAGGGGACCGGGAAATGTATCAAAAGCATTGGGGATTTCTACGTCCGATACCGGCTTATCACTAACGGGCAAGACGATCTTCCTGGCTGACGATGGCTTTGAATACCCTAAGAAAGACGTACAGGCTTCTCCAAGGATTGGAGTAGATTATGCAGGAGTGGATGCGCTGCTGCCTTACAGATTTTATATCAGGGGTAATCGATTTGTGAGCGGTAGGCCAAAGTAGAGGTCAAAAATTACACGTTGCTTTTTGTGTTTGTAGCTGTGGTTAAGTTTAACATCGGCATGATTTAAAAGACTTCTTTGTATCTTGAAGTAATAAACCACTCCTTTGGCTGTAGTCTCAAAGCAAAATCTCAGGCTTATTTCTTTGCTGGCAGGGTTAGTTGTTGCTTTGATCTTATATTTTGTTGATCCTTTCCACGTCGGACAAGCTGCCTCAAAAGTGTTAGCGGTCGGGGGCCTGATGATCACCTGGTGGATTACGGAAGCATTGCCGATGCCGGTAGTAGCGCTCATGCCACTCATATTTTTTCCGTTATTTAAAATTGCCTCAATGGAAGAGGCTGCTGCTCCATACGCAAACCCCGTGATCTTTTTATTTATGGGCGGGTTTATGCTCGGGCTGGCAATTGAAAAATGGAATTTGCATCGCAGGATCGCATTGAACATTATCAGGCTTACCGGTACAAGCGGCGACAGAATCGTGCTCGGTTTTATTTTATCAACCGGCTTACTTAGCATGTGGCTGAGTAATACGGCAACGACCATGATGATGTTCCCGATCGCATTGTCTGTAATCCATGTAATGAAAGAGAATAATAAAGGTGATGGCAATATTGCCAATTTTTCACTAGCCATCATGCTCGCTATTGCCTATGCGTCCAATTTTGGGGGTATATCAACTATAATAGGTACACCTCCTAATGTGGCTTATGTGGGTTATATTGAAAAAAAGTATTCGGTCCAGGTTGACTTTATTAAGTGGATGTTGATTTGTACGCCACTTGCCTTTATTCTGTTACTTAGCCTGTATTGGGTGACGGTAAAGTGGTTGTTTCCCAACCGTATTAAATCAGATGCAGCAACGCGACAACTCATAAGAAATTCAGTAGCGGCGCTTGGACCGCTGTCTCAGAATGAAAAAAGAGTGCTTGTTATTTTTATTTCGACGGCCTTGTTGTGGATTACAAAGGACCTTATCAATATCGCCCAACCCCTTTTTAAGTTGAATGATACCGTAATCGCTGTATTGGGTGGTAGTGCACTTTTTATTTGCCCGGCAAAAGGCGACAAGGACGAATCGATCTTAGAGTGGAGCGATACAAGTAAAATGGCGTGGGGAATTTTGCTGCTTTTCGGCGGAGGAATATCATTGGCTAGTGGGCTGGAAAATGCCGGGTTAATGGAGCAGCTTGGTCAGTGGCTATCCCAATTCGCCGGTAACAAATTCATTTTAGTTTTAGTGATTACTGTTGTAACTATATTTCTCAGCGAAGTGATGAGTAATGTGGCCCAGGTTATCGTATTTGCACCGGTAGTTTCATCCCTCGCTGATGCCATCGGCATGAATCCTCTTTTATTGGGTCTCCCGATGACGCTCGCGGCAAGTTGTGCGAGTATGTTGCCTATGGGTACTCCACCCAACGCCATCGTATTTGCAAGCGGCCATATCAGGCTACGCCAGATGACAAAAGCAGGCTTTGTAATGAACATTGTATCCGTCGTGTTAATTACATTATTTTGCTGGTTCCTGCTTCCCTTGCTGATGAAGATGTAATTTTATTTTCCTCAGTTGACTGCAAGGCTTTTCATCACTTTGATCGTGCGGTATTCTTTTAATTTAGCATCGTACACTTCCATTTCTGTGTACTTTATGGTAAATTGTTTTTTGGCAAGACTGGCCGGATCCTTAGCCAGTTCGTGCGATCCTTCAAAAAACTGGAACCACCATAATTTTTCTTCTTTGCCGGCTTTCGTTTTTATCACCAGCGCTGTAAACAACTGCCCTTCCAAGCGCTGAAAGGTGCCGGATATCGATTTTGTATCATCATCATCTGAAACTTCATTAATCTGGTCAATATTATTCTTGATAAACTCCAGGAACTTTGGACAACCGACAGTAGCCTCCCTTCCGATTTTTTCGCTGATTTTTTCGTAGTCTTCTTCATTTTTCGGATCTAACTCCCATTCCTTTTTTATCTCCTTGCTGTACTTTTCAATAATGGGAATAACCAGGAGCCCGATCTCCATTTCAAATCCTTTCAGTTCGCTGAAATCCTTTTTGGAAAATTCAATGCAAAAGTCATTTGTGATCTTTTGTGTGAGGGTTGAATCTTTTTGTGCAAATGATTTTTGCAGCGGAGTGAAGAATGAAATAGCCAATAACAGGTAAAAAAGTTTATGCATATGCAGCAGTCATTTAAGGAGCGATAGATGTATACAGAAACCTAAAAGAATTGAAACGTCAGAATTTGGGGCAATTCAGTTTTTTCGCGTTTGGATCGGTGGGTTTTTTGATGTAGATGAGAGATAATTCTATTCCACCTCTTGAATTGGACGCTGCCTTCAATGATGAAGTATTCACATCGTATGATAATCCAAAATGCCAGTCTTTAAATTCAAGGCCCATATACGGAATTATGGCGTCATTAAAACGATACCACGTGCCCAGGTAAAAATTGGTCGGGTCTTCTTCGTCGTTATTGACATTGAGGCTGAATGCGCCGCCCAGCATGGTATTGTATGCTTTTGCCTGCATGCTGTGATTAGCAGCAATATGCAGCGAATTGTAGGTGCCTACAGGGATCCGGGCACCCGCCTGTATGGTGGTTCTGGCATTTAGGATAAAATCACCTTTCTGAAAGCTTTCTTCCGGCCGGTTGATATGATACATCGAAGCTCCAAGATAAAAATTGTTATATCCGTTTGTTGATCCGTTGTAGATAAACCCCGCATTCAAATCAAAGTAATGTAGATTGACCTCGCGTGCAGAAAAGCTTTCACTTGTAACACCGGTGAAACCAAATGGAGTCAATTGATCTTCAAACGTGAGCTTTTCCGTATCCAATCTTTTGTTCATATACGTTCCCTGGAAGCCGGCGCCGATCTGGTGATACCCGTTTTCATCCAGCGCTTTGTGATAGGCAACGGAGAGACCGAGATATGTGCTGTTCAATGCACCATCACCCGCTTTGTCACTATATGCCATAAAGCCCACACCAAATTGATCAAAATCAGGCACCCTGTTTTTCATGATGCCCATATCGATTGAAGCGGTCATCGTCGTATACGCGTTGCTGATGGTTGGCCATTGGTTCCTGTAATTGGCAGCAAAGCGATACACGCCGTCAAATTTTCCTGTTAATGCCGGGTTCAACGTAAGTGGTGAAGCAAAAAATTGCGAGAAGTTGGGATCCTGCGCTACGGAAACGCCAGATAGTGCAACGCAAACAAAGAGGGTAAAAAGAAATTTTTTCATCTCAGCAATTAATTTTCTCTGGTCAACCGCAATTTTTCGGGCAAGAATGAAAATCCAGGATTAAAACGTTTTTTCATTTTCAAAATTGCCTTGCTCCCAACCGGCCTTGCTTCGCTGAAGCTGCGCAAAGGCGCAGCAGACACGGGGACGGGATAGGCAAAATACGACAAATAACAAGACTTGCAAAAGCAGTTCATAGCTGCTTTATAAAACGTTAATGGACTTTATTATTCACATTTGAACCTTTAGTCCGTAAGCAAGGTCGCCGGCATCACCAAGGCCGGGAACAATATAGCCTTTTGCCGTCAGCTCGTCATCAATATCACCGCACCAGATTGTAACCGATGGCTCCTCCCTTTTTACATATTCAATTCCAACCGTGCAGGCTATGGCGGCCACGATATGAATTTCTTTGGGCCGGCCTTCTTCTTTCAGGAAATGGATGGTTTTTACTAAGGAAGAACCCGTTGCAAGCATAGGGTCAGAAATGATCACGACCCGGTCCTCCAATTCGGGGCAGGAAACATAATCGAGGCTAATCTCAAAACTTCCGTCGGGTTTGTGCTTGCGGTATGCAGAAATAAATGCATTGTCGGCTTTGTCAAAATAGTTTAGCAAACCCTGGTGTAAAGGCAACCCTGCCCGAAGAATAGTAGCGAGTACAGGTTGAAACTCCATTGTTTTTACATTAGCAATTCCCAAAGGTGTTTGCACTTCCTTTTCTACAAAAGTGAGCACCTTGCTGATCTCGTATGCGGCAACTTCGCCAATACGTTGCAGGTTCTGTCGAAATCGCATCCTGTCATTTTGAATATCGACATCTCTTAATTCGCCGACCCAATTGCTGACCAGGCTGTGCTGTTCACTGAAGTTTACGACCATCTTTATCTGTTTTGGTTGATTGAGATGTTGGTGGCTATTCAGAAGGATTTTGAAGAAGTGACCAAGTTCTACGTCTTCATTCTCTTTAAATCTACTTCACTTACTTTTGGATTCCCTGGTCAGGGTCAGAATGACTAAGGTTGCTTGTTTTAGCAAATCTAATCTAAAATCAGTTTCATGGTTTACAGGCCTATAGGTTTAATGAGCGGCAGTTCGCTCGACGGGCTGGATATCGTTTTTGCAGAAATAGAGGAAAATGGTGGCAAATGGACCTACGAAATATTGCATACCGATTGTTATCCATATGAAGAACTGTGGGTAGAAAAGCTCAAAGCCGCCATTTCTTTGCCGGCTTTGGATTACCAGTTACTGCACACAGATTATGGTCACTATTTGGGCCGCCAGGTTAACAGGTTTATACAGGACCATCACCTGGAATATAAAGTATCACTGGTTTCTTCGCATGGGCATACAACATTTCATGTTCCTTCCAGGAAAATGACGGCACAATTGGGTGATGGGGCCGCAATCGCTGCCGTTACGCGGCTGCCGGTTGTCTCTGACCTGCGTAGCATGGATGTCGCTTTAGGGGGACAGGGCGCACCCATTGTTCCTATTGGGGAATCACTGTTACTGGGTGATTATGATTATTTTTTAAATCTTGGAGGCATTGCCAATATTTCTGCCCCGGATCAAAATGACTACGGGCGGTGGGGATTTGATGTGTGTGCGGCAAACCGCGTGCTCAATATGCTGACAGCTGATTCCGGAAAAGAATATGATGATGAAGGGAGAATAGCTGCGACTGGAAAAATTAATGAGCAACTTCTTACTCAATTAAACTTACTTGAATATTATGAACTCCCTTATCCGAAATCACTCGCCAATGATTTCGGGACTGACATTGTGTATCCACTGATAAAGAGATCCGGATGCAATGTTAAGGATGCGTTGAGGACTTACACCGAACACATAACGCTGCAAATAAGAAGGGCAATTGAATCCGCAGGCAACCCAAAACAAGGAACCGGAAACCAGAAACTCCTGGCTACCGGCGGAGGCGCTTTTAATACTTTCCTGGTAGAACGTTTAAAAACTCATCTCGCTGCATTAGATATAGATGTCATCATTCCCGGCGAGAAGATGATAAAATACAAAGAGGCATTGATCATGGCGCTGATGGGGGTGTTAAGATGGCGCGAAGAAACAAACGTGTTAGCATCTGTGACCGGAGCGCAAAGAGACAGCATTGGAGGAGCAGTTTGGATGGGGCAGGAGGAGTGACGTTCCCACAATAACACACTCAGGCCAGCACTTCATAGACCATTATTGGATTGGCCTTATTTTTCAGGCTCATTTCACCCATCGGTTTGCAATTAAATGATTCTTTTATTTTGTGATAGCAGGATTCGGTTATCGCGATCTGGCTATCCTTGGCGATCGACTGGAGGCGTTGCGCAATGTTGACCGTATCTCCCACAACTGTATAATCAAGCCGGCGAAGCGTGCCCGAACCAATATTTCCCGAAATCATTTCACCGCTGTTGATTCCGATAGATACCCTTGGCAAAAAGGACACATTACTGGTTAGCTTGGGCAACTTTTCAATTTCTTTTCTCACGTTAAGACACGCATCAACAGCACGGTCAAGATGATATTCTCCACGGAATACAGCCATTATAGCATCGCCAATGAATTTATCGACGTGCCCGCTTTGAGCAATGATCTCCTTCACCATCACGTCAAAATAACTGTTTAATAGTTTTACAACTGTATCGGGGTCCTCATTTTCGCTGATCGTGGTAAAACTGCATATATCAAGAAATGCAACGGAAGCCTCGACCGTTTCATTTTGCATAAGGAATTCTTCATACTTGCGGCCGTTCATGAAATTGAGCACCGTTTCATCCACGTACATCCGAAGTATGTTATTTTCTTTAATGGCCCGCAGCGTATCACGCATTTGGGAAACATGCTTGATCGTTTTTTCCATCGTCAGTTCGAGATCCTCAAAATTGACAGGCTTTGTTACAAAATCAAATGCTCCCCGGTTCATTGCCGTGCGGATATTTTCCATATCGCCATAAGCAGATACGATTACTGCTTTGAGCAATGGCTTGGTTTCATTTAATTTGCTCAGCAGCGTTAGCCCATCCATCTCCGGCATATTAATATCACTGAGCACCACCTCAACATCGGCGTGATTTTCCAGTTGATCCAAAGCATGGTTTCCGTTTATTGCAAACACAAACTCGTAATGCCGGTCCCTTATTTTTTGACGGAACTTTTGCTTGATCAGTACTTCCAGGTCAGTCTCATCATCGACAACGAGGATTTTTGTCATCAGTGTATGGCTTTTAATTTTTCTTTGAGCGTGGAGAAGTCAAGAGGTTTGGTAAGAAAGTCATCTGCGCCGAGCCGCATTGCAGTATTATAGTTTTCGGCGTCGCCATAAGCTGTGATCATCATCACCAGTGGTGGTGGTTCGTGATGTTTTTCTTTTATGTGCCTGAGCAGCTCCAGCCCGCTCATGCCCGGCATGTTGATGTCGGATAAAATCAGGACAGCTTCGTGGTCAAGGTTTTTCAGGTATCCTAAAGCCTCTTCCCCCGAGAAGGCAAATGCAAATTGCATTTCACCGGTCCGCATTTCTTTACGAAATCTTTGTTCAAACAACACCTGTACATCCCTTTCATCATCTACTACTAATATTTTCATTCGAATATCTTTTTGTGGTAAGAGTATGTAGCCTTTTAAGTAATGAATATAAGCTTTATGAGGGTAAAATAATGATGAATTCTGAAAATTTTCCTTCCTCGGTTTCCACCTTTAATTCACCCCCATGCGCCCGGATAATATCATAACTCATGGACAGTCCCAGCCCTGTTCCCCGACCCGCCGGCTTAGTGGTAAAAAAGGGCTGAAAAATCTTATCCAGTAGTTTTTGGGGAATGCCGATACCGTTATCCCTGACCGCAATTTCAATCTTATTAGTCGGCTTTTTGGTGCTAACGTTAACAGTCGGTTCATACACATTTCCCTCAACTATTCCGGAATCGATGTTTTGCCTTTGTTTTTCGCTCACTGCATAGAAAGCGTTATTGATCAGGTTCAATATCACCCGGCCGATCTCCTGCGGCACTATATTAATTTTTCCAACTGCAGGATCCAGGTTTGTCTCAATCTTAGCATTGAAGGTTTTGTCTTTGGCTCGCAGTCCATGATAGGCGAGCCTTAAATATTCATCTGCCAGCGCGTTGATATCAGTTAATTCTTTTTGCCCGCTGCTGATCCTTGAATGTTGCAACATTCCTTTTACAATACCGTCGGCCCTTTTGCCATGGTGATTTATTTTTTCATGGTTCTCAATCACATCATTGGCAATTGATTTTACCCCATCGAGATTTCCTTTGTCAATCTCGTCTTTCATTTCTGACAATAGCTCCTTATTCACCTCGGAAAAGTTATTGACGAAGTTTAAGGGATTCTGAATTTCATGCGCAATACCCGCGGTAAGTTCTCCCAGGGAAGCCATTTTTTCTGATTGGATAAGCTGGGCCTGGGTAGATTCTAAATTTGCAAGCGTGCTTCTTAATTCTGCTGTTTGCCTGTTCACCTCATGTTGCAGGATCCTTTGCTGGTTCAAAGCCTGTTCTTTTTTTTCTTCCGATAATTCAACCACCTGTTTTGCATTTTGCTGCACTTCTTTGATTATCTCCCTGAACCGCAAGGCAACGTATACCAACAGGGACAGTGGAAATGAAAGACAGAGACAAGTAAAAAACAATAACGCCAGCTCATTCGATTCCGGCGCCACCAGGGTCGTTGTTATCAACGACAATGCAAAACTCATCGTCAGCAATAATCCTACCTGAACTGCCCGTTGAGCGCCTCTTATTGTTTTCCAGGATCCAATAATGTGGTAGGCGAGAAGAAATACGGTTACTATAGCCTGGAAGAAGACTATGAATGGAGAACAAGAATATTTGAGCAATTCCGGAAATACCTATTAACCAAAGAGAAATTTTAAATGCGGGACTTATTTTACGCTTAAATATCCTGAGCATCAGCAACAGGGAAAAAACCAGACTAACAGATAACAGCACGGCCCAGGCTAAGCGTAAAAATGCAAAATGGTTGTAAGAAATACCGGGGCTTATATTTTGATCGCAATAAATCGTAATTGTAAAGGCCGTTGTTGTTAAAGCAATAAAAAGGAGATTTCTTTCGTCCCGATTTTGAAATGCCAGCAGCCAGAACAAGATGCCCAAAATGATATTTGTTGTCAATAACGCATTCCTGACAAAAAGATAATTCATGTGTTTTTTTTCGTAACTCTTTTTAAAACCGGGAAGAGCAATGGACATAAAGTAGTTAAACAGGCCGTCTGATTTTAAACGGTAGGGTGGTAGTGACGAACGAAAGTCAACAAAGTGAATGGCCAGTAAATGTTCTTTATTTTTTTCTACCTCTAATGAAACCAGTAAAATACCTGATGGATTATATTCCTTATATGGTTTTCCATTTCCACCTGAATTGCCAAAGCTGCATATAAATTTTCCGTCCAGGTAAACATCAGTGGGTGCCCAGGTGTAAGCAAGAATATCAAGCGGTGTACTTTTAAATGATGTATCCAGTTTGAATTTCAACCTTAACCAGCCTTCCAGTTTCCCATTTTTATCGGCAAGCTTTTCAGTAAACTTCGAAGGCTTTAATTTCTGCCAGCCGCTATAATCAATTTCCTTGTTCGCCCAGGCTGTATCATTTCCCTGTCTGAACATCCAACCATCGGCATTGCTCAATAAAATAAGATCCTCTTTATTGACCATCGCCGGGGTGAAAGTAATAGTCGTGTTCTGTGCTTTCACGGGAAAAGACAACAATAAAAGGAAATATATTTTTATGCGCCTCATGTGCGTTATTAAAAACCAGGTAATTGAATAATAAACTGTTTGTCTTGGCCATAAAAACACTGGAGAATAATTAAAAGTAAGATCGCCAGAAGCCCTTTTCTCATTATAGATGTTTTTGAAGTACAAGCGATACTACACCTGAAATTGAACAGTAAATTCTGATCCCTCGCCTTCTTTGGATTCCACGCGGATCTCTCCGCCGTGAACTTTTAACGTTTCGTAGGCTAAACTTAATCCCAGTCCCGTTCCCTGTCCCGTTGGCTTTGTTGTAAAAAAAGGTTGAAAGATCTTATCCAACACATTTGGAGAAATTCCGTTGCCATTGTCTTCAACGGAAATCAAAATAGAATCACCTGTTTTCTTTGTCTTTATGCTGACCATTGGTGCATAGCCCTCAATATTCTGCTTTTGTTTTTCACTTACAGAATAAAAGGCATTGTTCATGAGATTAAGCAAAACGCGGCCAATGTCCTGCGGTACAATATTTATTTTGCCAATGCCGTCGTCGAAGTGTGTTTTAAACTTCGCATTAAAAGATTTGTCTTTTGCGCGAAGCCCGTGATAAGAAAGACGCAGGTATTCATAGACAAGAGTATTTAAATCTGTTAACTCCTTCTTCCCGTTGCTAATCCTGCTGTGCTGAAGCATATTTTTGACAATGGCATCTGCTCTCTTTCCATGAACGTTTATTTTTTCGTCATTGGCGCTGATGTCAGACGCAATTTTTGTAGCAAGCTGAGTGTTCCCTGCTGCCAGTGCTTCTTTCATTTCCTGCACCAGTTCGGAATTTATTTCCGAGAAATTATTGACGAAGTTTAAAGGGTTTTGGATTTCATGTGCAATACCAGCTGTCAGTTCACCGAGCGAAGCCATTTTTTCCGATTGTATCAACTGGGCCTGCGTTGCCTTAAGGTTTGCCAATGCTTCGATTAGCTTTTTCTTTTGCGCCTCGATTTGTTCATTCAACTGTGTTAGTTCTTCGTTTCTCCTTCGGGTTGTTTCGGCATCCTTCTTTGCTTCTTCTGCTTTTTTGGATATTTCCAGGTTTAGTACTTTTTGATTGATGGCATTTTTATGAAGCTCTTTTTCGGCGGCGATATGCATTTCGAGCTGGTCAATGGCCTGCTGGAACTCTCCGTTGCGTTTATAATACTCATAAAAA